>WNFS01016292.1_pt1 | contig 11012 bp, 10 predicted proteins | sample 5400141 | NCBI WGS metagenome assembly WNFS01 (sample SAMN13153358, study PRJNA577476) | soil metagenome | isolation source: 60 cm saprolite under Madrone tree | place: USA:California | collected 2016-06-14 | reverse complement strand
CCAGTGGTGCAATCGCTCCTGGCGCGTGAGCTGGCGCGCTTCGTCGCAAATGTCCTCGAGGTCCGAAAGCGTCGCATGCGCCGCAGCGGGCAAGAGAGTGCGCAGTCCGGCCAACTTGCTGCTCGATTTCGCGGCATCGGCAAGAGGCTGGCTGTGCTGTTTCGGCCGCTCCAGAAACGGGCGCATCTCGTTCAGGTAAAAACGGCGGAGCGGCGCGCTTTCTTCTTCACTCAGCAAAATAATTTCGGGAGCCGCAGCGACGGCAGCGCTCGTGCCAGCGCTGACTGCGGCAGAAGTGCGCGGCGGAACAGCGGACGCAGCGATTGCACGCAACGCCGTGAAGCCGCCCGCGCGCTGGCCCTCTTCGTGTGAATCGTTTAAGAGTCCCAAGTTACCGCATAGAGATTCAACCGCGCGATCGGCTTCTTCGCGAAGGAGCGAGCGGACGCGGCCGATTTCGTCATAAATCGTCTCAAGCGGGACGTCCGATGTCATCACACGCGGAATGTAGTGCTGCAACACCGCGCCGAACACTCCGCTAAAAACAGTAAAAATCAGCAGCCACATCAGCACGCGCGTGAGCGTGCCGCCGAAATGAAATCCGCCGTGAAATAAAATCATCGGCAGAGAAAGAAAGCCAAGCCAAAGGTGCCCGCGCATCCAGGCTTGCGCGCGGCCAATCCGCCATGTGGGAACGCGTTTGCGCGCGCCGAGGAGCCCTGCAAAAAGCATGAACGCGAAGCCGATGATGCCGAACGTGAGGCCGATTGTGCTGCCGCCGCGCGGGCCTTGCGGCGATTCGAATGCATAGCGGATGTAGATGGCAACGGAAGCCCCACGCGGTGCGCGGCATCGTGCGGGCAGGCGTAGACGCAGCTTGGTTCTTTCAAGTGCGTGCAGAGATCGCAGGAAGTTGCTTTTTGTTTGATCGCCGCTTTCTTGCGGCCGGCGCGCTCGGAATCGTCCACCATCACTTCGAACGGATGCAAATTGATGTTGCCGTAAGGACAATTCTGGGCGCAGAGACCGCAGCCGATGCACCAATCCTCGATGATGACTTCGAGCGAATTTCTCCTTCGAATCGAGCCGACCGGGCAGCCGACCATGCAGAGCGGGTCGCGACACTGGCGGCAACTCGTGGCGACGAGATATTGGTCGAAGCGGAGGCCATCGCGGACGAGGCGAGTGATGCCGTCGTGTGCGTCGGCGCAAGCATTCACGCAAGCGTCACAGCGCGTGCAATTTTGTAAATCCAGAATCAGCAGGCTCTGCGCTTCCATCAACCCTTGCGAGAGGAATTGATCGATGGGGACGTTGTGAACCATTTGCATGCGTTGCTGATTGGCGGCGCGGCGCTCGGCGGCAACGGCTTCGAGGCCGGTTCGAACGCTGGGGAAACGCGTGACCATGTCGCGGAAATCGTCGCCGGAGATTCGAACGAGCTCGACGTGATCGAGGGCGGTACAAGTGGCGGTTCGAACGCCGCCGCCAAGGAGTCCGATTTCGCCAAAATAGTCGCCGCGAGAAAGATAGGCGAGGACCAATTCGCCGCCGGGATAGTTTTCCGAAACTTTCACGAAACCGATTCGAACGAGATAGAAACTGTCTGCCGGGGCGCCTTGCTGTACGATGACCTGCCCGGGGGCAAAGCGCTGTAGCTCGACGCTTTCCTTGAGGTGCGCGATGAATTCGGGCGAGAGGTCCGCGAACATGGGCACACCGCGAAGATGATTTTCAAGGGCGCGGCGGCGATAGGTCTGGTCGAGCTGCGCACGGAAAGTTTTGTTCTTCAGCATGATGTCGAGAACGTTGCGCAGCATTTCAAAAGCGACGACCTCGGATTCCGCGATGACGGTAGCGGATCGCGGATAAAAATTCATACAAGTCATTTCGCCGAAGAGGTCGCCGGGGCCGAGCTCGGCGACGGGATTCCCGTAAGCGAGATCAACGGAGGCGTCGATGGGAATGGTTCGGTCGAGCGTTTCTTCCGCGCGCTTGTCTTCTTCACGCGCGACGAGCGTGCTAGTCAGCCGCTTAAAAAATCCTTTTGCACCGCCCTGCGTCTTGACGTGCGCGATGGGAGTGGAGATGGAGACTTTGGCTTGGCCTTCGAGAATGTAGAAGGCCGTGGAACCGAATTCGCCTTCGCGGCAGATTATTTCGCCTTTGCGGAAGCGGCGCTGGACGATGGCGCCGCGATTGAGCTCGAGGAAAGTACCGGAGACGCCCTTGAAAAAGGGGATCTGTAAGAGATCCTCAGCTTCGAAACCTTGCGTGTCCGGACCGGCCGCGATCGCGGTGCCCACGACGCTCTTGTTGGTCAGTGCGCCGGTGGGACAGGAAACCATGCACTCGCCACAGGAGATGCACGTGGAATCGCCCATGGGCGAATTGAGGTCGAAGGCGATGCCTGCGGAATAGCCTTTGCCCATGCGGCCGAGGACGAAATTGCTTTTGACTTCGTCGCAGCCGCGGATGCATCGGTCGCAGAGAATGCAGGCGTCGTGGTCGACGGCGATGGCGAGGGAAGAATCGTCTTTGCCGCGGGCGACGAAGCGTTTTGCGAAGCGAGGTTGGGAAACGCCGGCTGCTTTCGCGAGGGTTTCCAATTCGCAGTCGCCGGAATTCTGCTGGCGCGCGCAAGGGGAAGGATGGTCGGACATCATGAGTTCAAGGAGGGTTTTGCGCGCAGCCAAAACTTTCTCAGAATTGGTGACGACTTTCATGCCGGGTTCGACCGGGCGAACGCAGGAGGCGGCGAGAACGCGCGCGCCGGTATCCACGACGCAAAGGCGGCAGACGCCAACGGGGGTCTGGTTTTGAAGGTGGCAAAGCGTGGGTATGGCGATGCCGTTCATGCGCGCGGCATCGAAGACGCTCGTGCCGGCGGGGACGCGGACGGGTTGGCCGTCGAGGGTGATGCCAACGAAGCCCGGAGGTGTGGTTGCGGTCGTCATACTAGGGGCGAATGCCGACGCGCTGGGCTTCGCCGGCGCGCGAGGCGGCGGTGAAGCAGATGCCGCTTGGACATTGGCTCTTCAACACGTGGGCGTCGATTTCGGCGCGAAAATGTTTAAGCACGGATTGAATCGGCGCAGGGACGATCTGGCCGAGGCCGCAGATCGAGGTGAGACTCATGGCCTGCGAGAGTTCGTCGAGGAGGGCGAGATCGGCGCGATATTGCGGTTCGGGTACGCCGCCTTGCGTCCAGCGCGCGAGCATGTCCGCCATTTTCTGCGAGCCGACACGGCAGGGGACACATTTGCCGCAAGATTCATTGCGATAAAAACGCACGGCGTTGAGGGCCATGTCCAGCATGCAGGTGCCATCGTCACAAACCACGATGGCGCCAGAGCCGAGCATGGAGCCAGCTTCGGCCAGCGCTTTGAAATCGAGACGAACATCGATCATCGAAGCGGGAAGATACCCGGAAGATGGACCGGATGGCGCGAAGGCTTTCAATTGACGGCCGCCACGAACGCCGCCAGCATGATTGAAGATAACGTCGCGCATGGGCGTACCCATGGGGACTTCGAAAATGCCCGGGCGGGCGACGTGGCCGCTCACGCCGACAAATTTCAATCCGCGCGAACCGCCGCTGCCTTGGGCGGCGAACCAATCCACTCCGCGAGCGAGAATCTGCGGAACGTTGATGAAAGTTTCAACGTTATTGATGACCGTGGGTTTTTGCCACAGTCCAATCTGGCCCGGAAAAGGTGGCTTGTTGCGCGGCTCGGCGCGATGGCCTTCGATGGCTTCGATGAGCGCGCTTTCTTCGCCACAGATGTAGCCGCCGGGACTGACAAAAACTTCGATATCGAAGCCGAGATCGCTTCCGAGGATATTTTTCCCAAGAAGCCCGGAGTGATAGCAGCGGCGGATTTCTTCGCCGAGGATTTCTTCCTGAAAATGATATTCGTGGCGGATATAAAGTATGCCGCGTTTCGCGCCGGTGACGAGGCCGGCGATGATCATGCCTTCGATGAGGAGATGAGGAAGGTTGGTCATGATGAAGCGGTCTTTGATGGTGCCGGGCTCGCTTTCGTCCGCGTTGCACACGATATATTTAACGGGATCGGCCTGCTTGCGAACCAGGTCCCATTTCAGGCTGGTGGGAAAACCGGCGCCGCCCATGCCTTTCAATTCGGCTGCCTTCAGTTTTGCGAGGACATCGTCCCAGGCTTTGGATTGAACGAGCTTGCGCGCGACGCCGTAATTTTCGTTTTCGCCATAGGGATCGGCTTTGCAGGCGATGCGTGTTTGCTCGGGATGTCGGGACGCGAATTAACGAACCGGCGCTCGAGGCCGGCGCGCAACTCGCAAGCGCCGTTGAGATGGCAGCTCATGTCGGCACAGACGCGAATTTCGGCTTTCGGCGGCGGCACGAGATCAAAATGGGGATAGAAACTTGCGACGCTGTGAATTTGGTATAGCGGCGTCTGGGTGCGTTGTGAGAGACCCTCGAGTTCCGCTTTTGGCAGGAAGCCGTAGCGAAGCTGGATGGCCCGAAGGTCGTCGAAGATCACGGCGCCCCGTCTCGCGCGAAAAGCGCCGGGCATGATTACCTAAAGATGCGCGGCGCGAAGTGGCGTGTTGATTCCATTGGATACTACTGGCCCGGGAGGGCAGTGTAAATAGCAGGCGGTTGGCTTTTCGCGGCGCGGCGCGAAAAAGACAACGTGGCCCGTTGACTTCCGCGCGGCGCAAACGATATAAGCGAACAGACTCACCGGCACCCTGAATGCGCGACGCTTCCAACTCCTGCATCCTCCGCGTGGTCTTATGCGCATGCTTCATGACGCTTCCGGCGCTGCTTTTTGCGCAGAATGAGCCGATCAAATACATTGGACCGGGTTCTTGTGCGGCGACGAGTTGTCATGGGAGCGTGAAGCCGATCGCGGGCAGCCGGATTTTGCAGAATGAATATTCCACTTGGATCATTCAGGATAAGCATAGCCGGGCCTACCAGGCATTGACTGGAGACGTTGGCGAACGCATGGCGCGGATTTTGAAACTGGGGGCGAAGTCGCAAGAAGCGCCGAAGTGTCTGGCGTGCCACGCGCTGAATCCGGCGCCGGAGCAGCGCGGGCGCGTGTTTGAAATTTCGGAAGGCGTGTCGTGCGAAAACTGCCACGGGCCGGCGGCGAGCTGGCTGGGGTCGCACACGACCAGAGCGTGGGCGCATGAGAAATCCGTGGCGCTGGGAATGCACGACACTCGAGATGTGATTCACCGCACAGAGAAATGCCTGGAATGCCATCTGGGAACGAAGAACAAATTTGTCGATCACGAGATGATTGCGGCGGGGCATCCGGATTTGTATTTCGAGCTGGATTCGTTTTCGGCAGTGATGCCGCGGCACTGGAAGGTTCCGCGCGAATCGGAGCCGGGCAAACCGGTCGAGGATGCCGCGTGGGTTGGGGTACGCGAATGGAGCACAGGCCAGGCGGTGCAGTTGCGGGCGGCGATGGAGCGGCTAACCTGGCGCGCGAAGAATGAGCGCTTCGACAAAAAAGATGTTTGGCCGGAGTATTCGGAGCTTTCCTGTTTTGCGTGCCACCATCCGCTGGGGCCGGCGAAAGACAGTTGGCGGCAGGAGCATGGATATGTCGGGCGTCGTCCCGGCGATCCGGCCTGGAATAGCTCGCGTTATGCGGTGTTCCGTTTGCTGGCGAAGCAGATTGATTCCGCAAACGCGCAAGAACTGGACCATCAACTACTTGCTGTTTCGGTTGAAATGAGCAAGCTCAATCCGGATCGCAACTCGGTGGCCTCGGCGGCATCGGCATCGGCGTCGTTGGCGCAGCGGATTGCCGAGCGGCTGGCAACGATGCAATACGATCAGGCGGTTGCGCTGCGGATGCTGCAGCGTATTTCGGAGGACGCGGAAAATATTGCGCTGGCGGATGAACGTGCGGCAGAACAAGCGGCGATGGCGATGGATTCTTTGTACATTGCGTACAGCCGCGACGCAAAGCCCGCGAACGCGGCGGAGGTCCGTGCGGCCATCAACGAGCTCTTTCAACAACTCGAAAACCCATCGGCTTATAACGCCGATCAATTCGCTTCTTCGCTTCGCCGGATCCGCGCATTGATTCATTAAGCCGGCGGGCTCGCGGTAGAGTTGGGATCCCTCGAAGTTTTCCGAGCTATCGATGAATCGATTCGAAACGTGGTTTTGTGGGTCGCCGTTCTGGCGGTATGTAACGCGGCGGCAACTTCTGCCGTGGATTCTGCAAAGTTCGGAGCTGGGTGAGCACCTGCTGGAGCTGGGCGCGGGGCCTGGAGCCGCCACGGAGGAGTTGGGACGGCTTGCGACTCGCGTGACGAGTCTTGAGTACGACCACGCATTTGCGGTGAAGCTCGGTGCCCGCGTCGGCGGCACGCGGGTGACCGTAATTCAGGGGGATGCTGCGGCATTGCCTTTTTCGGACGGCGCATTTTCTTCGGCGATTGCGATCCTGATGCTCCATCATTTGCGTTCCGGCGATCTGCAGGACCGGGCGTTTGCGGAGATTGCGCGAGTGCTTCGTCCGGGCGGCGTATTTCTGGCATTTGAAATTCAAGATAGCTGGTTGCACCGAGTGGGGCACATCCGGAGCACGTTTGTGCCAGTGACGCCAGCGTCGGCGTTCGCGAGATTGATTACCGCGGGATTTTCAAAGGTGACGGTTGATTTCCGGCGCGGCGGCTTTCGAATCCGGGCGCTACGCGCGCGGAAATCGTAATAGTTGTTTCTATCGGCTTGCGGGCAGTGGCCCGAGTTCTGAGCGCGTTTGCATGACGCGGAGGATGGAATCGCGCGTGACGATGCCAACGATTTGGGGCGCCCCATCGACGGTGCCGGTCACCACGGGCATCTGATTGACATCCGCGCTCAGGAGCCGCTCAAGCAAGCGCAACAGGGGTTCCTCCGGCGATGTCCAGAGGATTTTTTCCCGTGGAATCATCGCGGCTTGGACAGAGTTGTGGGCCCACTCGTCCCGCGGGATCGAATTGAGGGTGTGAACGTTCATCATGCCGACGAGGCGGTCGTCGCTGAGCACGAGATGGCAACGGCGGCCTGTGCGGCGCACTTCAGCGCTGTATTCCTCGAGCGTGATGTTTCCGGGAACTGTGGGTACTTCCTTGTTCATAACGTCGGCCGCGCTTAGGCCTGAGAGGGTTTCCCGGATGGCCACTTGGGCGACGCTCTCCTGCGCGGCGTTCAAAATGAACCAGCCGATCAAAACGGTCCAGAGCATTTGCACTTCGCGGTCGTGGACGACGCCCCACGCGCCCCAAAGGATCATGGCATAGGCAATCGCTTTGCCGCTGGCGCCCGCGACACGAGTCGACTTGTCAAAATCTCTCGTCGCGCCCCAAACGATTGCACGGAAAATTCTTCCTCCGTCCAGAGGAAATCCCGGCAAGAGATTGAAAACAGCGAGCGAGCCATTGGTCCAACCGAGCCATTTGGCCAGCGCTCCGACCGACTGGCTGTAAGGAAAGAGCAGCGCCAATCCAAAAAAGCCGGCTGCGAGAAAGCCGCTGGCCAGTGGTCCGGCGATCGCAATGTTGAATTCCTGAATCGCCTTGGAGGGTTCGCGCTCGATGCGCGCCAGGCCTCCGAAGAGAAAGAGAGTGATGGAAATGACGCGAATCTTGTAATGCTGCGCCACGACGCTGTGGGAGAGTTCGTGGAAAAGAACGGAGGCGAAAAAGAGCAGGCTCGTCAGGATGCCCACGGTCCAATGCTGTGTGTCCGACCAAAGCGGATGTTGCAGTTTGAACTGTGAGGCGATGATGAAGGTGATAGCCGCAAAAATAAAGACCCAAGTCGAGTGGAGATAGATGGGAATTCCGAGAATTCGTCCGATGCGCAATCCTGATCCGCGGTTCATGGTTTTCTAGGATTAGCCTAGCACAAGACTACGGATGTTCACTGCGCGCATGCTTCTGTCACCGCGCATTGGGGTAGGGCTCAAGTTGGTCATCAAGAAGCGGAATTCCTTCCCAGTATTTTGCCGGCAATCCTGGTTTCGCATTTGACTCTTAGTGCGAAGTCGCCCCCAATTACAGATTGGTGATCTGCCCTTCGGTGCCAACCGTGCGAGGCTCGATGCGCGGCGGCTGTGGATTTGTCGTGACGTTCGGCTCCCGGTGTGGCGCGTCCAGCGCGACACGACGTGTAATTGCCCACACAGATTCCTAAGCCTTGGCGTTCTCTAAGTCTTTTATTATCAATAAGTTGAGGTTGGTCATAACCGTGCGATTCCACAAATCGCAAGTCGGGAGGCTCTTCATGATCGCCATGCTGCATTTCGCAACGCTCGTCATCACCACGATGTTTGCGGTCGCCGCCGCGGTCGCGCTCCACTGGCTATTCCTCAAGGCGGCGTTTCTGATGATGCGTCCGGCTACTGCGCGAAGGATTCCCGCGCGCAGAGAGCTGGCGCGCGGGACTTCGCAACAAGCCCGGGCTTTCGCTTCGCCGCGTTGAGTGAGCCACGGTTTGAGCGCACAGGCTCCCGACCGGCTCGGGACAGGTTCCGCCTGTGCTGCTGGGATTCCTCGGACCAACGTGAGCGGGGGAGACGGCGGTCAGCACTCCGCCGCAGGGCCCCGGGAAATGGAAAGAAGGGGTAACTCGATGCTGGCTTTGAAGTACCTGCTGATGATTCTGGGCGCCGGACTCTTCGGAAGCGCGGGGGCTCTGGTGGCTTACGACATTTTTCTTTCGGAACAGCTGCGGCGTTTGCTTTCGCGCGGCAAGAAGGACGAACGCAGAGCTTACGTAAAGGTCCGCGTTCCGCGGAATCTCGCACGGAAACATTTGAGTTTGAGATTAAATTTCCTCGGCCATAGCGCCAGGCAAGGTCTCCGCTAGCCAATACCCCTGTGGGTGGCCCGGGACGCGATACACGAAGGGAGGAGAGATCATGAGCACAAAGGCAAGCACCGCCGCGCTTGACCGAATCGGCCAGAGGTTGCTCCTCTCCCGGCGACGCGTTCCGCGCCACCCGGCTAGCGGTCAGAAATTGTAAGAAGGGAATTGACGCAGAGCTGCGGTTTGAGAACGCAGGGAAACGACGATGAAGACTTCAATCCTAGTTCCAAGCGAAGCGCCCATCAGAAGGATCGCGAGAAACTTCTTCAGGCGGATCCTCGCAATGACCGTCCTTACGGCCTGCGTGTTTGTTGCGCCAGTGATTGCCTCGATGACGCACGCGCCGCTCAACAGAGTGCGAGTGCCCAGAATCGACTCGCGGGCGATCGAGAATCTGCAACGCTGGGCCGACGACGAAAAGGAATCGTGGTCCGAAGATTTCTAATCTTCAACTTTGGCGGTGACGCGTCCTCTCAGGCAAGAACCCCCAGAAGGGGAAGAGGCCCCGACATCTGCGGGGCCCTTCCCGCTTCGAGCGGTGATTTTGTTTTTTTGGTGACTACTATTCCTTGGCCACGGGATACTTGGGTCGCGGAGGAAGGCCGTTGTAATTTTTCAGAGCCTCCTTGGCGAGCTCGATGGCTTTTTCTAGCTGCGGGTCGTGGCCGGCGACGACGAGATCCGGCCGTTGCGGCACAACGTAATCGGGATCTACGCCGTGATTTTCCACAATCCATTCGCCGCCGTTGTCCGCTGACCAGAATGCAAATTCCGGCGCGGTGACGTTGCCGCCGTCGTGCAACGGAATCCCTCGCGAGATGCCCACGAGTCCGCCCCAGGTGCGCGTGCCGACGATCGGCCCGATTTTCTGGCGATGGAAGAACCACGGGAAGGCGTCGCCGCCGGAGCCGGCGAGTTCGTTGACGATCATGACCTTTGGACCGTAGATCGCCACGGGCGGCCACGGAACGTCTTTTCCTTCGCGCGGCGCAAGCGCAGAGAGGAGTTCGCAACGATGATCCCGTCTTTGTCGAGCTGTGCGGTGAACTGCTTGTCAAATGCAATGATGCCGGGGATGGTGGTGTCGGGCACGTGCATGTAGCCGATGCGTCCGCCGGTCGCCTCCGCGACTTTTCCCCGGTTTTCGTCAATCCAATCCAGATAGCGCGGACCGGCTTCACCGGGGGTCGGCTTCACCGTGATTTCCCACGCGCCTTCGGGAGTGGATTTGGAATTAATTTTCAGCGTGACGAGTTTTCCGGCGAGGTCCTGGAAATAAGAATAGACGTCTTGATTCGAACGCGCCTCCTGGCCGTCCACGGCGATCAGGCAGTCGCCCGCCTTCACCTTCAATCCCGGTTCGGTCAGCGGCGAGCGCGAGGCATCGTTCCAGTTTTCGCCGGGATAGATTTTCGCAATGCGGAAGTAGCCGCCCTCCGGCTCGAAATCCGCGCCGAGCATTCCGACGCTGACGTGCGGCTTCGTAGGCTGATCGCCGCCGCCCACGTAGGTGTGCGAAGTGCTCAACTCCGCGATCATTTCACCGATGATGTAATTCAAGTCGCTGCGATGCGCGCTGCGATGCGCCACCCACGGAAGAAGCGCTTCATAGCGTTCGCCAATTTTCTTCCAATTGTGCCCGGTCATGTTCGGGTCCCAGTAGAAGTCACGTTCGACGCGCCAGGCTTCGTGGAACACCTCGCGCCACTCTTCACGGGGTTCGATCTTCACCTGCAGTTCGCTGAGATTGAGCTTTCCGTCGCCAACCTTGGCTTTGCCGGGTGTAGCTTCGGCGATGCCGTAGACCGGGCCGGCCTTGTAGATGACCTTCTTGCCTTCTTTGTCGAGGTCGTAGCCATCGATTCCTTCGAGGAGCACTTTGTCTTCGCGCTTGGTCACGTCGTAGACGTGAAGCACATTTTTGGAGCCGCGCTCGCCGGCGCCGAACTGCCGCGCTTCCTGTGGCGTGGAGATGTAAAAGAGTTTGTCCTTGCGCGCCGCCAGATTGCCGAGGATTCCCGCGCTGATCGGCACGGGCGCGACGCGCGAGCTGATGCCGTCCAGATCGATTTGAATCGGCTTGACAGGCTCGGGTTTCTTTTCGTCCTTCTTTTCCTCTTTCTGTTCGTCCGGTTTCTTGTCG
>WNFS01015212.1_pt1 | contig 11012 bp, 9 predicted proteins | sample 5400141 | NCBI WGS metagenome assembly WNFS01 (sample SAMN13153358, study PRJNA577476) | soil metagenome | isolation source: 60 cm saprolite under Madrone tree | place: USA:California | collected 2016-06-14 | reverse complement strand
CCACCCACAATCCCTGGCAATCGAACCCGTTCTGGTAGCGCAACGCGCGACCACGCATCGCGTTATAGCGCTGGTACATGTCCTTCAGCGAGCGCCCCCACGCGTGATGCACACCCATGGGATTATTTGCGGTGATCGGTCCATCAAGAAAAGACCAGCGAAGACCGTTGGCATTTTGCTCGCGAAGCCTGCGGAAAATGCGGTTCTCTTCCCAGAAGCGCAAAATCTCGCGCTCCATGGCAGGAAAATCGGGAACTCTCGCCACTGGTTTGTACATGCTCATAGGCAATATCTTCTTAGATTATCACAGCCGCCAAGCGGGCTCGTCCGGTTGCGCGCTCGAAGCCCGTCCACTAAACTCAAGTTTTAGCTCCAGCACCCCGGAGATTGCTTGCGGACCACCCTTCGTTTTCTTTTCTGGACACTTCTGGTGATTGCCGTTTTCGCAGGAGCAGTGGCTTGGAGGCTCATGTACCGCCCCCTTCCTCAACTTGACGGCTCAATTTCCCTCCCCGGCCTGCAAAAGCAAGTCTCCGTCGAGCGCGACAATTGGGGCGTTCCGCACATCCGCGCGGCCTCCCTCGAGGACGCCGTCGAAGCTCAGGGCTACGTCATGGCCCAGGATCGTCTCTGGCAACTCGATCTAATGCGCCGCGCTTCCCGCGGCCAACTCTCTGAAATTGTCGGACCACTAGCCCTCAAGTCAGACAGACAATTCCGTACCTTCGGTTTTTCCCGCGTTGCGGAACGCGAGTTCGCCGCGATGGACAAGGATTCCCGCGCGCTGATGGAAGCTTATGCCCGCGGCGTGAATGCCTTCATCAAACAACATCAGAATAGCTTGCCGCTGGAATTCACTTTGCTGAAATACAAGCCCCAGCCCTGGCAGCCTACCGATTCCCTCGTCATCGCGGGCTACATGTACCAAACGCTGACCGACACCTGGGAGCGCGAGTTGGACCGCGCCAAAGTCGAAGAGCGCGTCGGCGCAGACCGTTCCAAGGATTTATTCTCGCCCGATGCGCCGATGGATCATTTCGTCATCGGCGATCCTGACGTCCCCAATGATGGCTCGCAAGCATCTCGCGTAGATCCCGACGACGAGGACGATGACGACGACATGCCAACGGACTCTGTGCTAAAAGCTTCGCAACGCGACATCGGCGTGGTCCACACCCCAGAAACTTTTGCGGATCTTACCTCCGCGCTGTGGCCATCGATTCACGGCTACCTCGAAGAAACGCAAAGCGAAATCCGCCAAGGTCTCGGCAGCAACAACTGGGTCGTCAGCGGCGCGCACACTGCAACCGGAAAGCCGCTTCTGGCAAACGATACTCATCTCGAACTCTCTATTCCGCCGATCTGGTACGAAATTCATCTCACGGCGCCCGGTTTCAACGCGAAAGGAGTCACACTGCCCGGTGCACCACTCATCGTCATCGGCCACAACGACCACATCGCCTGGGGCTTTACCAACAACGGCGCCGACGTGCAGGACCTATACATCGAAACGTTCAATCCCGCCGCGCCCGACGAGTACCAAGTAAACGGAGCTTGGGTAAAAGCGCGAGTTTTTGACGAAGCCATTCATGTTAAAGGTCAGCCGGACGAACACCTGAAAGTCGTCGTCACTCGCCACGGTCCGGTCGTGCATCAGGAAGGCGATAAGTTTTACGCCCTTCGCTGGAGTGCGTTGGAACCTGGCGGGCTCGGAAACCCGTACAACTTGCTTGCCAAAGCGCAGAACTGGCACGAATTTCGAGACATCATGAAGCGCGTTTGGGGCCCCGGACAAAACGCCGTCTACGCTGACGTGGACGGCAACATCGGATACGTGATGGCCGCCCGCGTCCCCATTCGCAAAAAAGGGCACGGCGAAATTCCCGTACGCGGTGACACAGACGAATATGAGTGGGCAGGCTACATCCCCTTCGAACAACTTCCGCGGGCGCTAAATCCAGACAGCGGACTAATCGTTACAGCCAATGCCCGCGTAGTCGGACCCAATTACAAACCGTATCTCACCGACCGCTGGGAAGAGCCCTATCGCACCGCCCGCATTTACGATCTCTTGCACGACAAGACGGATCTTCGCCCCATCGACATGCTCAAAGTCGAAACGGACGTGTACAGCTATCCACATATTTTCCTTGGAGACCAGATGTCCGCCGCCGCAAAAACAGTTCAACCAAAGGACGCCAGAGCCAGGAAACTCGTGGACGCCCTGAAAGACTGGAACGGAATCGCCGATGCCGACTCTCCCCTGGTGTCCTTTCTGGTGATGGCCCGCCGAGCGGCGCTCGGATTAATCCTCGAGCCTTATCTTGGAAAGGATACGAACCTCTATGAGTGGCGCAGCACCGCCTTCCTCCAAAAAGTGCTCATCGACCGCCCAGCTAAATGGCTACCTCCAACCTACAAGAACTACGACGAACTGCTGGCCGCCACAGCCGACCGCGCCGTGTCCATGCTCGCAGAACAAACAAAAAGCGACCGCGTCAATGACTGGCAGTGGAAAGAACTGAATTCCCTGGACATGCTGCATCCCCTCGGCCGCGAAGGCTTCCTCAAGCGCCTGCTCAGCATTACCGGCAAGCCGCAGTCCGGCACCGGCTACAGCGTACGTGCCGCAACAAAACGCCACGGCCCTTCGATGCGTTTCATCGGTAATCTCGGTAACTGGGATGACTCCATCCTGCTCCTTCCCGCTGGCGAGTCCGGTCAGGTCGGCAGCGGCCATTATACGGATCAGTTCCCTTATTGGTATGAAGGTAAGCCGATCGTGGCTCCCTTCAGCGAAGCCGCCGAAGCCAAAGCCCGCGAACACACGCTGAAACTAACTCCATTTTGATGATTCGAACCGATCTCATCCCAGCATGCCTGAGTTACCAGAAGTAGAAGCAGTCGCGCGAACGCTGCGACCATTGGTCGCGCAGCGAAAGATTCGCTGCGTTCACGTTCTGCACGCAATTGCGACAAGACCGCAAAGCCCCTCACGCATTGCCCGAATTGCGGAAGGCCAGCGAATCCTGTCGGTCCAAAGAAAAGGCAAATATCTCTGCCTGCAACTAACTCATGAAATCGTCACGCTCCACTTCAAACTCGACGGCCACCTGCTCTGGTTTTCCAATGCGAAACAAATGGCGGAAGCCGCCAACCAGCCGAACTCCGGCGCCCACGTCGATGTAGCCTTTGAACTAGACAAAGGCGTTCTAGCTTTCGCCGACCAGCGCCATTTCGGCCGCGTCCAAGTTTGGGAATCCGTAGAAGTCTGCCCCGCGCTTGCCGGCTTAGGCCTCGACGCCCTTTCGTCCGATTTCACCGCTGACCGGTTCACCGAGTTGCTGTCCGAGTCGAAACGCCCACTCAAGGAATTTCTGCTCGATCAAACCCGCGTCGCTGGCATCGGCAACATCTATGCCTCCGAATCCCTCTGGCATGCTCGCCTCGACCCACGCCGCCGTGCAAACGCTGTGAACCGCGCAGAAGCCCGCCGCCTCCACAAAGCGATTGTTTCCGTTCTCGCGCGTGCCTTAGAATGCTGTCTGCATCCGCCGCCCGATTTTCGCGATGCCAATTGGTGGTTTCAAGGTCTGGAAAAAATCCTTCGCGCATACGACCGCGAGGGAAAACCATGCCACCGTTGCGGAGAAGCAATCAAACGCATCGCGCAAGGCGGCCGTTCAAGTTTCTATTGTGCGCATTGTCAAAATTAAAATCCAAGGACACAGGCCGATCGCGTGAATTCACCCGTTCCCAAAAAGCCCGAGCCGCCAAAAAAGCCCGATTTTGAGCGCTCGCTCGCTCGCCTCGAAGAAGTCGTCCGTCGCCTCGAAAGCCCGCAGCTTTCTCTCGACGATGCCATGAAACTCTTCGAAGAGGGCGTCGCCCTCTCCCGCGAATGCCAAAAACAGTTAGAAGAGGCTGAAGGCCGCGTCGAAATCCTGCTGAAAAAAGCCGACGGCAAACTCACCGCCGAGCCTTTCGACCCCGAAAGCGAGAGCGAATCGTGACCTCGCCGCGTCTGCCAGGAACGCCAATCTCCCGATTAGCGTACGCCCCGACTCTCCTTCCCCGCATGCAATCCCCTCAACAATGAATCTCCCCACCTTTTTTGAAGAAGACCGCATAGCGGTCGATGCTTCCCTAGATCGCCTTATGCCAGCGGAATCAGCGCCCCCGCCGTCCATTCACCAAGCCATGCGCTACAGCGTCTTCGCAGGCGGAAAGCGCATCCGCCCGATTCTATGCCTCGAAACCGCCCGGATCTTCGATTCGAACGTTGCTCCCGCATACTATCCCGCCTGCGCCATCGAATTCATCCACACCTACTCGCTAATCCACGACGACCTGCCCGCCCTGGACAACGACGACCTCCGCCGCGGCAAGCCCACCTCCCACAAGAAATTCGGCGAGGCCGCCGCCATTCTCGCTGGCGACGCTCTGCTCACGCTCGCGTTCGAGACTATCGTCGCCACGCCCGTCAATGCCGAGCGCCGCGTCTCCATGCTCGCCGAAATTTCCAGCGCCGCAGGCACCATCAACGGCATGGTCGGCGGACAAGTCGCCGACCTCGAAGCGGAAGGCAAGCACATCAATCCCGAAATGCTCGAATACATTCACCGTTCGAAAACCGCCGCCCTAATCCGCGCGTCCATAACTTCCGGCGCTCTGTGCGCGGGTGCCGCGACAGAAGACGTTGCCCGCCTGCGTAGATTTGGCGAATCCCTCGGCTTGCTTTTTCAAGTCACCGACGACATTCTCGATGTCGAGGAAACGTCCGCCGCCCTCGGAAAAACTGCCGGAAAAGACGCCGCGCAACAAAAGGCCACGTATCCCGCCGTTCATGGTCTCGAGCGCTCGCACCAGATCGCCAGCGATCTCGCCGCAAAAGCTCCGCGAAATCGCCGAATATCTGGTCCAACGCCGCGCCTGACGCGCTCCACACGCCATGAAGCCCAAAACTGGACGCAAGCGCCTCGACCTTCTTCTCGTCGAGCGCGGCCTTGCCGAATCTCAGCAAAAAGCTCAAGCCATGATCCTCGCAGGCGAAGTTCGCGTGAACAAGCAAACCCTCCATAAGGCGGGGATGTCCGTCGCAAGCGATGCACAACTCGACGTAGCCAGCCGCCACCTAAAATACGCCAGCCGGGCAGGCTTAAAGCTCGAGGGTGCTCTGCAAGATTTTGCGGTTGATCCGGCAGGCCTCTTCTGTCTCGACATAGGCATTTCGACCGGGGGCTTTGCCGATTGCTTGCTCCAGCACGACGCCGCGCGAGTTTACGGCGTCGATGTAAACACCGCCCAACTTGCCTGGAAGCTCCAGCAGGACCCGCGCGTAATTGCAATTGAGCGCAACGCCCGCGAACTGCATCCCGCCCACATTCCCCAGCAGGTCGATCTCGTCGTTGCGGATGTCTCCTTCATTTCCGTCTGCAAAGTACTCGGTCCTGCCGCTGCATGCGCAGGACCAGACGCGACTTTTCTCATTCTCATCAAACCGCAATTCGAACTCCCCCGCGAAGACGTCGGCCCCGGCGGCATCGTCAACGACGCCCGCCTGCACAAAAAAGCCATCGCCAACGTCCGCAAATGCGCAGAAGCCGCCGAACTTACCTGCTTAAATGTCCGCCCAAGCCGACTAACCGGCGCCAAGGGCAATCAAGAGTTTTTTCTGCACGTTCAGAAAGGAGTCCTGAAGTAGAATCACAAACAATCATGCACCCATCTCCACTCTTCAAGACGATTGGCGTCCTCTCTCGCCCGCGCCGCGCTAACCTCTCCGCCGTCGTCCCAGACCTCCTCCAATGGCTGGAAGCTCGCGGCCTCCGCGTTATCTACGACGAGGAAACCGCCTCTGCTCTGCCCAATCCCTCCAAAGCTTTCACCCGCGAGGAACTTGCTGACCAAGCACAAGTCCTTCTCGTCCTCGGCGGTGACGGCACCCTGTTGGCCGCCGCGCGCGTAGCCGCCCTGCGTTGCATTCCCATTCTGCCCATTAACATGGGCAGCCTTGGTTTCCTGACCAGCTTCACGGTCGAAGAACTCTACCCCGCTCTCGAAGAGACACTCGCTGGAAGATCCTCGATGAGCGAGCGGGTGATGCTACAGGTCGAGCTCGTGCGCGCGCAGACGGTCCTGGATCGCCAGCACGTCCTGAACGACGCCGTCGTCAACAAAAGCGCCCTGGCTCGCATGATCGAGCTCGAACTCTCCATCGACGGCGATTTCGTCTGCCGCTACCGCGCCGACGGGCTCGTCCTCGCCACCCCCACCGGCTCCACCGCCTATTCCCTTTCCGCCGGCGGCCCCATCGTCCACCCCGCCGTCGAAGCATTCGTCATAACTCCAATCTGCCCCCACACCCTCACCGACCGCCCGGTCGTCGTCCGCGACTCCTCCAACATTGAAGTAAAGCTGGCCGGAGACGCCGAATCGGCTTTCCTAACCTTGGATGGCCAAAAAGGCATTCCCATGGAGTCTGAAGATCGCGTTCGAATCACGCGTTCCCCCAAATGCCTCAAACTGATCCAGCCCCCCAAAAAGTCCTACTTCGAAATCCTCCGCAACAAACTCAAATGGGGAGAAGCCTAGTTCCTGGCTTCGTGAGTGCTTTTCCAATTTGGAATTTTTTTGCCGCCCGAAAACAGCGAGCAGAAGGCCCGCTAGGCGAGTGCCAGATTCAGATTCTCGATCGCCTCGTCGATCTCCGCAGTGTTCTTGTACCCAACCGTAACACAATCGACGCCCGCGTTCCTGAACGCAAATCTCATGGCCGCCTTGCGGCCCTCACGGTCGAACGTACCCTCTCCCACCAGTTTCATGCTAACTACGCCCAGCCCTTCCTTGCGTGCCTCTTTGACGTGGGTGACAACTTCGGGGACGTTGCCCAGTCCCTCGGTGTTGTAATCCTCGGCGTCCATCCGGCTGCCCTTGTGATTCATCCGAATCATGGCGACGTCGAGCCATTTGTTTCCCGGCACTTGGCGCAACGCTGGGAGCCCGTGAACCGACGCGCCGTGGCTTACTATGGCTTTCTTCGACTGAGCCTCCAGAATTCCATCCTGCCACCCGCTCGAGTCCGTCGGCCATGTGGCGGTATGTTGCCAGTGCAGCAGCATGACGTCGAAGTATTCGGTATTCGCCAGTTTGCGCAGCTCGTCGAATTTCTCCTGCGGATTCACACCCTGCCGGGTGGTCACCTTCGACATCAGCCGATAACTATCACGTGGAATCCCCTTTAGCGCCACCCCGAGCATCCTATGCATTTCGCCATAAGACTCAGCCGTCTCGAAAAAGCGAATGCCGTTGTCGTAGGCGTAGCGCACCAACCTCGTAAACCCGTCTTGTCCCAAGTCGCGCTGTACTTGCCCGCTGAAGCTGCCCGTGCCAAACGCGAGCCGCGTCACCTTTACTCCAGATTTTCCTAGCGTTACCCAATCTGTCGCGGTCTGCCGCGCCGCGCTCAGTGGAAGGCTTCCGGTGACCGCAAGTGCGCCAGCGGCGACTCCCGTTTTCAGGAATTCACGTCTGGTGTAGTGATACATGGATGCACCTCGATTTAGGCGAATGGTAGCGCGAGTGCAATGGAGCGGAGATGCCGCTCCGGCGGGGACCGACTGGCCGACCAAAAACCATAACAAGACAATCCTATTACGAAAATCGAATAACAGTTATACCGGACCTATTGAGCGCAAGCCAGGCCAATTGTCCTACAAGCGCGTTATACGCCCACTGCAGGCTTTCGGGCAGATGACGTCCCCTTCGTTGGACCCAATGATGGTCCATGGGCGCCAACTACAGAGTCTAAGTATCCCCACAACAATGAGGCTCCCGACCAAACGCGAAGCTGGTCGCTGGTCTAACAATCCCGCTCAGGAATGGTCTGGGTCGAATCCGATATTGAAGTACTAAGGTGATCGCCTGATCGGCTCTTACGGTCTTTTCCTGATTGACGACTCAATTGATTGTAGGTAGTTGATTGCTTGCAGCAAGCTGTATTCCCGGACATGTTCGGCCGGCGTTTATCAGGAGTTGCGATTCCGCGCCCAGGAATCAAGAGCTTTGATAAGTCGCATGTGAATTAGCTTGTTCTGGGCGAGAATCGCGCTTCCGAAAATGCCCCCTGAGGGGGGACATTGAAGCCCTTCGAGCCCAGCGGCGCGTTCCATAGCCCAACAGATGGAGACGAGGTCCGTCAACTTGGTGTCCGAGGTGCCGGGGCCACCGTGCTTTCCCAGGCATTGGCGTTCGGCGTCCAATTGGCCGCTACCGTGGTCCTCGCTCGGATGCTGGCACCGAAGGACTTTGGCTTGGTAACGATGGTTACCACGTTCAGCCTGCTACTCACGAGCTTCGGGCTTAGCGGGTTTACGGAAGCCGTGGTACAGCGAGAAACAATCGATCATTTCCTGATCAGCAATTTATTCTGGATCAACGTAGGCGCTAGCCTTCTTCTGACGGTCGGGTTTGCCGCCGCAGGGCCGCTACTGGCGCAAATCTTCAGAAACCAGCGCATTGAGTACGTAACCGTCGCCATGTCCGCAACCATCTTTTTGAGCAGCCTTTCGGTTATGCATTTGGCCCTCCTTAGGAGGGCCATGCGCTACGCTGCAGTTTCCGCCAATGTCGTTCTGGCCCGGGCAGTTTCAGTGGCGGTGTCGATCCTCCTCGCCTGGGCAGGGTGGGGGCCCTGGGCGCTCGTCGCAGGAGCTGTGGCGCAGACGCTTGCGCAGTCCGTCGGTGCTTGGATCCAATGTCAATGGAACCCCGCCCTTCCGCGGCGCGTGCCCGGCACCGCCTCGATGGTAAGATTTGGGCTGAGTATTTACGGTCGCTACTCCTTGAACTACTTTGCCCGGAATATGGACAACATCCTCGTGGGATGGGCTTTTGATGCTCAATCTCTCGGCTTCTATAAGAAGGCGTATGACATGTTCCAGCTTCCGGCAAGTCAGCTCAGCGCCCCGCTTTGGCACGTCGCCGTATCCTCGCTAAGCCGGTTCAAATCAGACTCTCCTGAGTTCAGACGGAATTTTCTCGCTGCGTTATCCGTCCTGGCGTTTATAGGTATGGCAGTGGCTGCGGACCTCACCCTCGTCGCCAAAGATTTGATTCGCTTCATGTTAGGACCAGGGTGGGAAGCGACAGGTCGGATTTTTATGTTCTTCGGACCGGGAATAGGGATCATGCTTCTTTACGAAACGCACGGCTGGATCCACGTCTCCATCGGAACGGTAGGCCGCTGGTTCCGCTGGGGTATCGTGGAGTTCGTTGTCACGGGACTGATGTTTTTTCTCGCCCTGCCTTGGGGTCCCGTGGGAATGGCCATAGCCTGGACTGCGTCCTTCTGGATTCTAATGATCCCTGCGTTCTGGTACGCAGGGAGGCCCATACATTTGGGCATCGCTCCAGTACTCTCAGCCGTGTGGAAATACTTCCTGGCTTCTCTCCTGGCGGCTTGTGCGTCCATCGGAGTCATTAGAATGATTCCACGCTTCTCAATCGCGGTGTCGGAGCCAGTTGCAGTTTTAGTCCGGATTGTGCTGACCTCGTTGCTGTTCGCAGCTTTGTATCTCAGCGCGGTCATCCTTTTGCACCGAGGGTACGCGCCCCTTCAACAGGTCGCAGCACTCTTGCGCGAAATGGTCCCACAGGGTTGGTTCTCGATTTTACGGACTCCAAAAACAATTCTGCAAAGACAGCCATTAATCCGATTATCGATTCGGGAAGGCCCCCTGTGATCGCACCATCCTCAGTCTACTTTTGTTGAAACAGGGATTTGAGATCAGTTGGCGGCCAGTTTTTGCTTTGCCAATTCGGTGCGGAAATCTTGTTCCTTTTGGGCAATGTACTTTTTGTAGCCACTAGGATCGACGAACGGGTTTGCTCCTCCCTCTTTCACAAGAGCGTACTTCTCTTCGAGTCCGAAGTAGTTGCCATGGGCGCCGAGGAAAATATCGCATGGCAATGACTTCAGAACGCTCCACATGCGCTCGTAGTCTTCGGCGATCTGCGGGTAAGCTGTGTTGTCGGCGAGTTTGTAGCCAAGGTTCACATTCGGGCTGCCGAGAATCACCACGTTGTATGTCTTGCCGCGCTCTGTGACCTTCATCGTCCAGGTGGTGCAGCCTTTGGTATGTCCTGGAGTGAGGTGCGCGACGAGCACCGCGCCACCAAGTCTCACTTCGTCGCCATCGTGCAATACGCGGTCTACTTTAGTGGGTCGATAGAGAGTAGTAGGACTGTTGCCGTACTCAAAATCAGTCTTGCCGCCAGATTCGACCACGGGCACATCTGCATCCATCACCATGTATGTTGCCCCGGTCACTTCCTTGATCATCGCGCTGCCGGCATCATGATCCCAATGCGCGTGACTGATTAGCAGAATCTTTGTGTCCTTGAACTTGAATCCGAGTTTCTTGATACTGGCCTCAATCAGGGGCACATTGGCTTCCAGATCGCTGTTGATAAGGATGTTCCCTTGCGGCGTCGTGACCAGATAATTTGCGAGCCCTTTGCTCCCTACGTAATACAGGTTGCCTGCGATGTGAAACGGCGGGAACGGTTCGGTCCAGCCAGGATTGGCCTGGGCGAAAACACCAGCCGCAGTGGCCAGGACGAAGATTAATGCGCCGGAAACGATCGGGATGCTTTGCCGCACGGCCGGAGTATAAGCCAAATCACCAGCATGAAGCGAATGTCGCAATTCTGATCGGTAACCCCCCATCTGCCGAAGCGCTCTCGCCGCATCCACATCTCCGGTTACGACGTTTGGACGTAGCCGCCCGGCGGCGGACGCTTCGCGTGAGGTAGTGGAGCGTTGGTTGCTTGATGGTTTGGATGTAAATGTGGGTCACAGGAGGTGTTCCTGTGACCCATCTTCGCAAAATGATGCTGGAAGAACTCCAGCGCCGTAATTACGCTCAACATACCACACGTTCCTACATCCGCACAGTCGAGGATTTTGCTCGACACTTCAACTGCTCCCCGGATCGCTTAGGCCCTCGACA
>WNFS01004172.1_pt1 | contig 11012 bp, 14 predicted proteins | sample 5400141 | NCBI WGS metagenome assembly WNFS01 (sample SAMN13153358, study PRJNA577476) | soil metagenome | isolation source: 60 cm saprolite under Madrone tree | place: USA:California | collected 2016-06-14 | reverse complement strand
CCGATGGTTCGCGCCGATATCGAAGCCGGCAGGCTCGTACGATTGGAGCTTCCTGATTGGCGCGGGGGAGTGTACCCGATGCAGGTGGCACACAAGATCGAAACGCCGCCGGGTCCTGCGGGCCGATGGCTAATTGATCTGTTGGTGGCGTTATCTGCTGGGGCTGGAGCGCATACCCTTCCTGAAGCCGCAAAATCGACCAATGTTAAAAGACATCGTCAAGAACCGAGAAGAGCAGTCCGTTCGCGGACCAAGTGAGGCGAAGCACGAATGGGACGGTCAGAGTCCCCAGGATGTTGGACAGCTCGCCGAAGCAGGAACGGATCGTTGGTGTTGGCTCAACGGTCCCATGGCAAAGACATCGGCCCACCGAAGGCATGGTCGCCGTCCGATCACTTCGATGGCAAGCGCTTCTTCAATCCAACCCTACCGAAAGATTTCGCGCCTTCGCGACGGAGCACCCTCAAGATGGCGCGCGAGCCGCGCAGCCGATGGCCGGCTTGGGTTGAAAACATGGGCGTGCCTCGACTGAACGAGATGCTAGGTGCGAATGAGGTCGCCATCACTTTCGTCAACCACGCGACCTTTCTGATCCAGACGGGTGGCATCTCCATCCTGACTGATCCGGTCTGGTCGGAGCGTGCAAGCCCTTTTCGCTGGATCGGTCCCAAGCGAGTGCGCAAGCCAGGCTTGGCGATCGAGGACCTGCCGACGATCGATATCGTCCTGCTCAGCCACAATCACTATGACCATCTCGACGTCGCGACGCTGACACGGCTACGGCAACGCTTCGCGCCGACGGTCCTCGCTGCCGCCGGCGACGCGCGGATTGTCGGCCCGATTGGATTCAAGGATGTGCGTGAGCTCGATTGGTGGGACGAGATTCAATTCAACGATACGCTACATGTGACCTTCGTGCCGGCGCAGCATTTCTCCGCACGCGGGCTGTTTGACCGGCAAAAAAGCCTCTGGGGCGGCTATATGATTGAAAGCCGTGGACGCCGCGTGTATTTCGCGGGCGACACCGGATACTCAACTCATTTCTCGGATATCAGGAACCGGTTGGGTTCCCCTGATATCGCGATGCTCGGCATCGGCGCCTACGAGCCGCGATGGTTCATGAAACCGATCCACATGAATCCAGCCGAGGCTGTCTGCGCGCATCGGGACCTCGGATCCAAGCAAAGCATCGGAATGCATTTTGGAACGTTTCAGCTAACCACCGAGGCATTCGACCAGCCGCTGGCAGACCTCGAACGCGCGCGCGCCGAAACCGGCATCCCGGAAGGAGAGTTCGTGACCCTGCACGAAGGGGAAACGCGAATTTTTCGGACCGACGCACCGTGAGAATGGGTCAACGCGCCTCGCCCGCCGGTAAGCGCTTGGACAAGTGGAGATCGCTCATGAATGCCTTCGAGTTTCCGCCAGAATTCCGAACAACCGAAATAGCGACCAACGGCACCGCGATTTATGTGCGCTCCGGCGGAACCGGACCCGCTGTAGTCTTGCTTCACGGATATGGCGAGACGTGCGACATGTGGGCGCCCATGGCCGTCGATCTTGCACGCGATCACACCGTGGTGGTGCCTGACCTGCGAGGAATGGGCCTCTCCTCCAAGCCCGCCGGGGGGCTTTGACAAAAAGACCCAGGCCGGCGACGTAGCGGGCGTGCTCGATCATTTGAAAATCGACCGAGCCGACCTCGTCACGCATGATATCGGCAACATGGTTGGCTATGCTTTCGCCGCGCAGTACCCCGAGGGGGTTACGCGCTTCGTCCTGATGCCGGAACTTGAGCGCTATGTCGGGCAGCACCGCATTGCAAACCCTCCGGCGCCGCCCCCGGCCGCCGAATTGGAAGGTGACATTCCGGGTTTTCTGCGAAGGCATTGAGATTGCGAAATGTCCAACCAGGCCATGACATGGACCTTCGCGCAGCCAATTTCCTCGGAGCCCTTCAGCGACGCGGCTTTATCGGCACCCGTTCCTTGTAGATGCGACCGATCACCGTGTCGTCAACCCCGGCGTAATCGTCATCGCTCCAATCCAAGGGCTCGCGGCCTCCTTGGCGACGAGCTGCGGGCGCTGCGGCGCCTGCAGCGTGAAGGTCCGCCGTCGCCCTTCGTCTTCGTCAGCGAGCGTTGTTCGCCATTCACGACCGCGGGCTTTGCCCGGATGATCGAGCAGGTGGCCGCCGAGGCCGGCCTTGGGCTCAAAGCTCACCCGCACATGCTGCGTCACCCCTGCGGCTATGCGCTCGCGAATAGGGGGCACGATACCAGGGCGATTCAGGGATGGCTCGGCCATCGGTCGATTACGAGCACGGCGGCGTATACGGCCCTGGCGCCGAACCGGATCAAGGATTTCTGGCGGGAGTGAGCGTTCGGCCGAATGTCCGGTTTGCGACACTCTCACCGAATCGTTATCGCCGGCCACTTTTTGGCCCACGGAATGCCTGATCGGCCGTGCGTAATCCTTCCCGCGTGCGGTTCTACGTGGTGAGGATATCCCGCACGCGACCTTGGTCCCTTTCGCGCGTATGCCCCCTGAAGGGGATTTGGGTCTTGTTTCGACGGTCCGGTCCCGCCCTCAGCAACGGGACCGGTGAGTTCCGTCGAAGTAGCCGCGGGGCCCCAGGCGCGTGGAGGGGTGGGAAATGCGCCGGGGGCCAACGCCGGGCTGATTGCTTCCGCAGAATCACGATCAGCCACTTCGGATAACAAAACGACTGTGCCGGTCGATTGTCGGTCGGCTTCTCGACACGTTCGACAAGGATCTAAGAGGCGTGGCCGCCCTGCAACACTAGACTGGTGCGGTTGCCATGTTCCCCGCAAGCCGATGGGCGGCGCCATCGCCAAGCAGCCCAACAGCACGCCTGACAAGCTCACCTTGCATGCCGCTCAATAGCGCCTACCTACCGCGAACGCAGCTGCAACTAGAGTGCATTGCGCTCCGAGATCGAGTGACAGCCCGAAGATCATGAAAGTGACAGCATGACCGAATTGGAAGAAGCCGAACTGCACCTCCGACGAGCAAGAGCCCAGCGCCAGTGGGCAGCGAGGCAAAACGACTACGAGCTCGAACAGGCTCTTGCCCGCGAGAGTCATCGTTGCTGGGTTGAGGTAGAACTGCTTAGAGCTCGGGCTGTGTAGGCGCCACCTGGCAACCGCGACGAGACGATAGATGGGCCGCGGGTCGTGAGCGCTAGCTCGGTCGAAGTCGGTCGGTGGCCCATCTCGGCAGCCAGAGCGAGACGCCCCTCCGCATCGCGAGCCTCCAGGGCAGCGCGCTAATGCGCCAACGCGTGCTCGCCGCTGTGGGCTGCCTGAACTCGGCGGCTTCGGCTTGGCGGCGCCAGCGCCGCAGCGCGAGGCCGATCACGCCGGAATCTTCCGCGGCGAGAAGCTGCTATGGAGAGGTGGGCAACTTCCGCGACGACCGCGCCGAGCTTGGGGTGTGGGCCGTCTACGTTCCACTACGCGTCGGCGGCAAGATCGTCCTCCCCGAACCGCCGGCTCATTGTGGCTGACAGCAATTCATTGCTTGCGAAGCGCCTTGTTCAGGAGGAACGCAAGGCGCACGCCGGCCTTGCTCAATTGCAGGGCCACGTCGTCAGTAGCGGTCGTGACATACTCGTCTGTCAGCTGGTACGTATTGCGTGCGGAGGGCTCGGGAAGCTGCCCATAGGCATCTGCTTTGGCGACCTCGAACGTCTCCACTGCCCAATCGGAGGGCGAGCCTGGCTGCCACTTCCGCTGCTGCTCTTTGGAGATGTGACCGATCAGGTCGGAGGCGATGCTTTTCGCATCGGTCTCTAGCAGCGCGACAAACTCCGTGTCCCAATAGTGGTGCAGATTGCCAGCCTTGAACCCGTTGGCGGAAACCTTCTTGGCGTTGCCGCCGCGATCGTTGTCGTCCGACGAATGCAGAGGCTGATGCAAGTCGCCCACGAAATGCAGAAGGAATTTGAGGGCGACAACCTGCTCTTCGGGGTCGGTCTTCGGCTCTGCCAGTTCCGCGGCGAACTGCTCGATCTTGTCCACCACGCAATCGGCGGCCGGACCATTCGAGGCAACAGTACCTGGTGGCAATGCAGGGTGATTGAAGCAGGCCTTGTGAAGGTCGAGAGCCGTGATCTCAATATCGGTGAAATGCCACTGGCGCGTCTTTGCCCGCGAGCCCTCAAAATTCGCGTCCCGGTACTTGTCCGCCCAGGTCGCGGCACTAGCGATGTCGTGGGCCGTCAGGTCGTCCGTATCGGCAGACAGTAGAGCGGTGACCCGCTTCCGAACATCGGCTTCCAGGAAGGATTGAGCGATCAGGGCTACGACCTCGTGCCCTTCGTCGCCCCAGGCGAGCGCTTGGCGGGATTGAGCGATGTTTGCCGCGAGCGCGAATGCCAGCGTTCCGGCAGCAATCAATTTCATGGCTAACCCCTATGGTTGTAGGCACTGTCACAATTGCAAATCTGTGCGATTTGGAATGTGACATTGGTCACGTAGATGGAAGATTAGGGCATCCCGGAAGATACATCGGCATGTGCGGACGATTCGTTCAACGGTACACTTGGGACGACATTCAAGAGCTGTACGACCTTCCTGATGGTCCTGCTCGTAATCTGCCGACCCACTACAACATTGCGCCGAGCGACCCGGTGGAGGTGATGAGGCCCGCGGCCAACGACGCAGCCGAGCTTGTCTCGATGCGCTGGGGCCTCATTCCCTGGTGGTGGAAAAAGCCTCTGAAGCAAATGCCGGCCAGCTTCAACGCGCGAGCGGAGACCGTTGCCGACAAGCCGATGTTCCGGGACGCGTTCCAACGGCATCGGTGCGTTATCCCCGCAAGCGGCTATTACGAGTGGCTCAAGGCGCCGGACGGTCGGCAGCCGTATTTCATCAGCGCTGCAGACGGCAGTGTGCTGAGCTTCGCTGGGCTGTGGGATCGATGGAAGAATCCTGAGACCGGTGAGCTTGTGATCTCGTGTACGATCATCGTCACGGATGCGAATGAACTGACGCGGCCGATTCACGACCGAATGCTGGTCGTGCTCGACAAGGCGGATATCGGGCCGTGGCTAAAGGGTGAAGCCGGACCCGCGCTTCTGAGGTCGGCCGCGGAGGATCGCCTTCGCATGTGGCCTGTGTCGAGGCGCGTCAATAAGACCGGGATGGGCGACGACGATCCGTCGCTCATCGACGAGGTTGCGGCCTAATGCCTGGCTTGCAAGAGTTCGATCCGGCAGTCGCACAATAACCTCCGCCACTTACCTCTAGAAGTGTCCGGATTGCAACACTTCCACAGCCTCGTATCGCTGGCCACGTTTTTGCCCACGGAATGCCTGATCGGCCCTTCGTTGTTTCCTCCGCGTGCGGTTCTACACGGGATGAGCGCCGCACGCGACCCCAGTCCCCTTCACGATTGCCTCCTGGGGGACTCGGGTCTTGTGGGTCCCCGGTCCCGTTCTTTAACACCCTCAGCACGGGACCGGGGCGTCGTCGAAATAGTCGTTGGCCCAGCGCGGCCACGGACATCGCCTGATGGTTAAACGCTCGACACCGGACATGCGGGCGCTCACCGTCCGGGAGCGCGTTCTCTTGTTATGCGTCGGCAGCGACACCGATTGGCAGCGGGCTGGTGTCATGAGCGAGACTGTGACGTCCCTGGTGGTGAAGGGCCTTGTCATGCGCGATGCGCTTGGCCGCCTCGTACTCACGAATAGCGGGCGCGCTGCGCTGCGGGCGCTGTTGCCGGAGCTGTGAAGAAGGCGCAGGGCAGCCAGCCGTCAGGCAAGCGGCCCTATGTACGGGCGCGTACGGACAATCCGTGAAAACGAGATCACGGTTAACACCGATGCGGCATCTCTTCGGAGGGCTATCCGATGAGGGCCTTACAGTCCCGGTTACCGCGAAAACCTCACTCCAGCCCGGAGTGGCGCCAGGCGCTCCAATTTCTCGCCAGCAGTCCGTGCGGCGCCACCGAGGACGTGCTTGAGCTCGGTCATGGTTTCTCTCGCGGCATGCTGGCAATGCTTGTGCTCGCCGGGCTCGCAACGGTGGTGATTGAGACGCTGAGCGGGGACGGTCCGACGCGCAAGGTTGGCCGCGTCAGGATCACGGACGCCGGCAAGCGGGCGCTTGAAGAATGACTGAGCGCAGACTGGCGACAGCGTGCTGCTTCCAACCGGGGCATGATAAAGGCTAGACTGAGCTGTGCCTTTGTTAGGCGCCCAATGCCCAAGCGCCCGCCACAAGAACAGACCGCATCCGACCTCACGGCTCGCGAACGTATTCTGCTTTTCTGCGTCGCAAGCAGCACCGATCGGCGGCCGAGCGGCGCTGTGGGCGAAGTGGTGACCAGCATGATCGTGAAGGGTCTTGTCGTACGCGACACCCGTGGACGGCTTTCCCTTACGGCGAGTGGACGGGCGGTGCTGCGGGCCATGCTGCCGGAGCTGTGACGAGCTCGGAACAGCAGGCCCCGTTTGTGGATGCAGCGCCCCGGATTGTCGTGCCAGCGCCTGGGGCCTGGGGTCGGCTTGGGACCACTAGTGTTGTGCTCGCGTACGCTTACGAAGCGATCGTTGAAAGTGCCCTCGCCGCTGCTTGGAGCGACAAAACGGTGAAATCAAGCACGATTCAACGTTGATGTTTCGCCTGACGGGCGTAGCCCTACGTCTTGGGCCGCCGGCTGCTGGCCGGGCTCGGCCGCTGCGGGCTTGCAGCAGCAGCGCCTGAGGCGGTGAAGGCTGGCGGCAGGCGCTTGGCTGAATAGCCGCCACGGTATCCCCATGCGTTATTTTGGGCGGGCCGCCAAAGGGCTCACCGCTCACGTCATTGATCCCCCTGTGCATTGCTTCGAACCTCGGAGCGCTCTCCTACGACCTAGTATTGGTTCTAAGGAATCGATTGGAGATAGACATGACTTTGTTCTCATCGACAATTCTATCCCGCCGCGTTCCAATGCAGGATCGCCAAAATTCATCTGAAGTTGATTTCGGCGTATGGGCCTCAATCGTCTTGATCGGATTGGCCATCGTATCGGTCGCGTTGGGCGTCGCGCCGGTTGTCGATCCGACGATTTTTCCCGCTCCCTGAGCTGCTTGGCAAGCGTCTCCGACTACCGCGCTCAGCCCCTCCGTTCGGGGCGTAAGGAATATGGTCAACGCACCGGCGGCGCCTGTGATGGTCGCGGTGTGGGCTTGGGGGTTGGGGCAGCGGCCGGCCGCGGTTGAGGCTCCGAAACCTTGTCAAAGATCGCTTGCTGGGCCGTCTGCAGATTGGTGATGTCATTCCTCATCTGCCCGAGGCTGGCGGCTAACTGGTCCACGCTTTGCCGCAACGTCGTAAGACCGAGTGATATCGCTTCGAGCTGTTGCTCTAGATTTGGAGATGAAGCAACACGCGCGGTCTGCGGAGCTGATGCGGTCATCTCTCTAGAGGACTGCCAAGCCAAGAAAGCAGCGACGCCAATGCAAAACGTGATCAGAAACACGATCGCACGCGAGATTCGCCTGTCGAGCAACGGCCCCTTGATCGAGAACCATTCATTTTTCGGGCCGGTCGGAACGTTCGGGTCGGCAGGAACAAGAGTCGCATCGACCGATGATTTGGTTGGGTCAGCAGAAAACCATGATCGTGTAGAGGTCAGCGTGGAACTCATTGGCGCCTTCCGTCTTTGGCTGATTTGACGCGTAATACGAGTAACTTTCGGGAGAAGTTGGTGAGCGACGTCGGTGACCAAACTTCGAATGAAAGGAGTTTGCAGAGCTATAGAAAGCCGCGAATTACCGCATCGCCATGTGACTAGACCAAGGCGTAAGAAGAGCGATCGCGAGGCAGAAATTACAAGCTCAACGCGATTGCCAGAAATCGGCTTCACCGATCAGTTGTGTGTAATGCTTGGCCACCCCCACTGCGCCGCCACCGCAATGACGGCGCCGCTGCTTGGCTCACTTGCCGGCTGCTTTGCGCGGCCGGCGCCGCTGCTTCGCGCTTCGAGGCTCTGAGCGGGGAAGACTTTTTTGCGGCTAGAACTGCTGGACGCGGCGTCGTCCGCGCACGATTTACAGTGCAAAACGCGAGCCATTTACGGGAACCTGATCAAATGCCGTGGACTCCGAATGATGCCGAAAGGCACACGCACAAGGCGACAACGTGGACGCTGAGAGAGCTTTGGGCGAAAGTCGCCAATGAATCCTTGGAACGAACCGGCGACGAAGGCCGCGCTATCCGGGAAGCGAACGCTGTGGTCGCGCGGCAGGCGAAAGACTAGCTGGCTTGCTGCCGCCGCGGCTCGGGCTGAAGCTGCTTTGCGCTGAAAGCTAGCGGGGCGACCCGAAGGCCGCCCCTTGATTGCCGCTGAGTGGACCTGCTCGCTTCGTAAAGCCGTGAGCGGCAGCTGGTCCCCTGATAGTTGATGCACCGGCCGAATGCAGGTCACGGCAGGGTTGGACCAAGAGCCGACATGCCAAATGGTCAAGAAGCTCACGGCGGGAATATTTGCCGTGAGCGGAACTTTTGCCCGAGCTATTCGCAGCCGGGGTTCCGCGACACCGACGGCGTCGTCAGGACCGGATCCGGATAGCTGTATGCGCCGTTGATGGCAGTTGACGGTGTTTGCCCCGCAAACCATTGCAACAGCGCCTCGTTCTGGACATGGTACGCGGTGCCTCCTAGGTGGATGGTCTTGATCGCGTTTGGCAACCCTTCAATGACATCGCCGGTCTCCAGGTTGTTCTGGCAGTTTCCGTTGGGCGCGAGCCACCAGGGGACCAAGTTGCCGCCAAATGGGTCGTTGAACGTCTCGGTAAGTTCGTGACTGAGCACCGCTACATCCGCCCAGCCAGAAGCGAAGAGGCCTAGGGTCACCCAGGATGAATAGTTGAACACATAACGCCGTTCCATCCATCCGTTCGACGGATCTCCAGGCCCGACGGCATAGTTATGGAAACCCAGGATGCAACATTGGTTCGGATTGCCGTTCCGATAGAGGAATGTGTTCGGAAACAGAAACGTCGAGATGTCCTGCGTGGTGATATCGCCGGCGGCAATCGCCTGAGCGATGACGGTGGTGGGACCGCCAGCCGGAAACAGCGCATTCCTGAAGGTATTTTCGTCAACCAGTATGAAAGCGCAGCAGGTGCCATCGGCATTCAGGGCGAAGCGGTAAGTGCCTGCAACGAAGACCATCGTCCGGCCCGGTTTGACCGACGGATAGAGAAGCGTGTGCCAGTGGTGAGAAGCCACTCCGTAAAACTCGGCGCGCAGTATGGCATCGGTGAACTGCGTCGGGATGAAGCTCGAAGTGTAGCCGGTCGGCTGAAAGATTGGCGATGCCAAAGTCGGAGCCACATAGGCCGCAGGCGAGCTGATCAGACGCTGTCCATTGACGAAGCGCGGCGAACCGTCGCCATTGCGCAGATCAACCGTCACCGGAACGACCGGTGCGCGAAAGCGGGTGACCGGACCATCATCGTCGCGACGATCGTTGTCGTCCTCGCCTCCTTTGAACGGCACTCTGCCGACCATTCTGAATTGCCACGTGTACTGTCGGATCCCGTTGGTGTTGAAGCCTGGGTCGTAGAAGTAGCTGTCGAAAGTCGGGATGGTATCAACCCCAAGAGTCGAACCGGTCGCAACGTTGCCGATGACGCCGCCAGCCCCGTCGGGAACGCCCATTTGGGCGGTGCCGGCATTCAGGCCGAGCGTGTAGCTTGGTGGCAGTTGATCGGGCTCCAATGCACGAACGGGCGATGCCATCAGTGCGGCTGATATCCCGATGACTCCTAAGACGGTGATAACGTGGCGCATATGATCCCCCAAAATTACATTTGTAATGCTACCATGTGTAGCATATATGCGCGTGCAACGCAAGTTGCGGCCAAATCAGGCGCGGACGTTGTCTTGGGCTGCTCAGAAAAAAGCCCGCGACATGGGGCGCGGGCAGTGCGTCACGGTGTTGATCACCCGAGGAATCTTGAGGGTGATCGGAGCTGATGGTGCGCTGATCAAGCGGGGGCGTCAATCGGGCGGGCTGCGCGCCAGGGCGGCTCCTCGCAATGCGGCGCGCCTGGACAATACTTCGGCTCTCAGGATGATTGCGCCCCCATCAGCACGGCGGCCATTGCAAGCAGCTGGCGCGTTACGACGTCCTGAAATTCTACGTCGTAGTAGTGGCCGATCGTGGCGACGACGCTGTCCCCTCCGGGATGTTCCGGCGATGCAAGATGCTGCAACCATGCAGCCACGCCGGCCACTGTTGTCGGTACGGTGGTGAATAGGGTCTTGAAGACTGCGCCTTCATAGTCGAGAGCTTCTTCGCTCTTTGCCTCATCGTCGGGCGCAATGCACGTCTCGACAGCCGCCTTGTGTTCAGCAATGACGGCGAAGATCGGATCGGCGCTGGCCAGGGCGGCGTCGCCTGCTGGAAGGCCGCCGAGCGCGATTGTGGCGACGGGCGCCATGGTAGCGGCGATGACGGAGACATGCGCAAGCAGGCGCCTGCGCGATAGCTTGGTTTGGTTTTTCACGACTTTCCTCTGTGCGGATCGATGCCGCCCGCGTCGGCAAGGCGTTAACGATTTCTTGGCAAATCCCGTTCCGCTGCCCGTCCATTGGATGAACGGACAGAAAGCCACTCAGGCTTGTGTCCGGACCTGAACCTTCGGGAACTGTTTTGCAATCCCGGAATTGTTACGGCGACCGGCCGCTATCCCCCTCCCCCGCGCGCGGTTGACCGAGGCGCAATCGACGATTTCGTTGGCTGCGCCTCATTCTTTTGGTTGGCGAACCAGTCCACTGCGCCGCACTTTATAAAGGACGTATTATTCGAACGCGTATAGTGTGGTGCATCCAAAACGACGCATTTCCACCCCTGGTGGCTGTCGTGGGTTCACGCCGACCGCCGCCCCCGTTCCAGGGCATTCGCTGCTGAGCAGGTCAAGCGCCACATCAGACCCGAGGGAGCGCAATCAAGCTGGACCTCACCGTCGACGGTCCGCTTCGCCATCGAAG
>WNFS01005988.1_pt1 | contig 11013 bp, 11 predicted proteins | sample 5400141 | NCBI WGS metagenome assembly WNFS01 (sample SAMN13153358, study PRJNA577476) | soil metagenome | isolation source: 60 cm saprolite under Madrone tree | place: USA:California | collected 2016-06-14 | reverse complement strand
GTTCGCTTTCTGGCTCTGGCTGCTGATAACAGTTTTAGATTCTCCGCCGAGAAATTCATAGCCGCATGGGGAAAAGACGATGACATAGCCTTTCTCACCACGCCGAACAGCGTAACCGGCCAGCTCATCCCAAGATCTGAGATCGAAAAGATCGCCCGCATCGCGCTTTTGAAAAAGCGGCTCCTACTCATCGACGAGGCCTTTATCGATTTTGTCGAAGGGGAGTCCGTCAAACAACTGGTTCGGGATAATCCCTATGTGATCATCCTGCGCTCTCTCACCAAATACTATGCTTTACCGGGACTTCGTCTCGGCTATCTTCTGGCTGATCCTCGAAGAGTGACACAATTCGCCACTTATCTAGAACCCTGGTCCGTCAACGGCCCGGCTCAGAAGGTCGCGCTGGCTTGCTTGGCTGACCGAAGCTTCGGCTTGAAGACAGATCGCTGGCTCCAACGGGAGAGAAACTTTCTGGCGCAAGCTTTAATCGCGTTAAAGGGGCTTGCACCTTATCCGTCGAGCACGAACTTTTTGCTGGTTCGGATTGCAAACGGTACCGATGCTTTAGAACTGCGCGCTTTCCTCTGGCATAAGAAAATACTCATCCGTGCCTGCAATTCCTTTGCGGGACTCGGGTCCGATCACTTCCGCGTCGCCGTGCTGCGAAGAAACGACAATCGCCGGCTGCTCGAAGCTCTGAGAGAATGGACGGCCCGATTGCTTCCATGAGCAAAGAGATCATTGTAATCACAGGCGGGGCGCGCTCAGGCAAAAGCCACTACGCCGAGCAGCGTGCGATAGAAATGGGTGACAGAAGGCTCTATGTGGCGACAGCCGAAGCCAGAGATGAAGAAATGGCCCAACGAATAGCGGAGCATCGAAAACGGCGCGGCAATCAGTGGCGCACCATCGAGGAGCCTCTGGAATTAACTCAAGCACTCGTGGCACAACGTGGCAAAACCGACTGCGCGCTGGTGGATTGTTTGACTCTTTGGATCAGCAACCTTTTGATCCAGCACGACGAGGAACACGCAGCAAAGAAGGTCCAAGAATTGATCGAGAAGCTGCCCGAGTTGGATTTTCATCTAGTTTTCGTCACCAACGAGGTCGGCTCGGGCATCGTCCCGGATAACTTGCTGGCGCGCAAATTTCGCGACCTTACCGGCCGGACCAACCAGCGCATGGCGCAAGCAGCCAATGAAGTCATTCTAATGGTGGCGGGAATACCGGTGATCGCAAAGAAGGAAGCCCCATGCTCCTAGAAAAGACGCTCGAAAGAATCCGGCCTTTGGATTGGTCCTTCGAGGGGGAGGTGCAGAAGAGACTCGATTCTCTCACAAAGCCGCAAGGGAGCCTGGGTAAACTGGAAGAGCTGGCGCGCCGCGTCGCCGTGATTCATAGAAAAGTCCCGCCACAGCTTGGACGAAAGCTGTTATTCGTCTTCGCAGCGGACCACGGGATTACCGAGGAAGGCGTCAGCGCGTACCCCAAAGAGGTCACCGCGCAAATGACTTACAACTTTCTGCGCGGCGGCGCCGCCATCAACGTTCTAGCCCGTCATTACGACGTCGAGGTCGAAGTGATCGACGTGGGCGTGGATTACGAATTTGACAATCCGGCGGGGCTGCGTAGTTGCAAAGTCCGCCGCGGAACGGACAATTTCTCTCGCGGCACAGCCATGAGCCGATCCGAGGCTGCGCAATCCATCGAGACTGGAATTCGTCTCGTCGAAGAAATCGCCTTGGAGAATCTCTTTCTTCTCGGCGCTGGCGAGATGGGGATCGGCAACACCAGCAGCGCCGCGGCCATTCTTTGTGCCTTGACCGGCGCGAAGCCCCACGACGTTGTCGGGAGAGGGACGGGAATCGACGATCCGACTTGGGGAAGGAAAGTTGCGGCCATCGAGCGGGGTCTTGAAATAAATCGGCCGGACGCGAAAGACCCCCTGGATGTGCTTGCGAAAGTGGGGGGCCTGGAAATCGGCGCCATGATTGGGGTGATTCTGGGCGCAGCGGCGTTTCAAATTCCGATGATGTTGGACGGCTTCATATCAGGCGCGGCAGCGCTCCTAGCGCAGCGTCTTTGTTCGCCTGTCCACGATGTTCTCTTTGCCTCCCATCTATCTACGGAAATAGGCCATGGTCTGATGCTCGAAGCCCTCGAGCTGGCACCCGTTTTGGACTTGGAAATGCGCCTCGGTGAGGGAACCGGCGCCTGCATGCTCATGGGTCTGACCGAAGCCGCTGTGAAAATCCTCGGTGAAATGGCGACTTTTGAATCCGCCGGTGTAGAGAAAAAACTGTTGTGAGCTCTTTCTTCGCGGCCCTGCAGTTTTTGACTCTCTTCCCTCGGCCGGAGTGGATGGAGCATTCCCCCGCAGAAGTAGGAAGATCCGCGATTTTCTTTCCGGTGGTCGGTTTTATGTTGGGCTCGATCCTGGTGCTCGTGAATTTTCTGCTCGACCCCTTTGCAAGCGCCGGGCTCTTGAGCGTGATCCTTGTTACGCTGTTGACCTTAGCGACTGGCGGGCTGCACCTCGACGGTGTTGGCGATACGTTCGACGGTCTAGGCGCCGGCGGCGACCGCGACCGCGTTCTCAGCGTCATGGACGACAGCCGCACCGGAGTCTTTGGTCTCATCGCGATTGTTTTGGTGCTATTGCTTAAAATCCACGCCCTCGAAAGCATGGACGGCGACCGTTGGCGGGCGCTCCTGGTCGCTCCTATTTTGGGCCGTTGGGGGATGGTGCTATTGGCCTATCGCTCCAAGGCAGCCAAAGCGGGACTGGGTTCGAATCTAATAGATCACCTGCAAACGAAGCATTTTCTCCTCGCCACGTTGCTGACTTTGCTTCTGGTAACGGTGATTTTTCGTAGGAACGGCATTGTCATGATGGCCTGGGTCGCGGTCTTCACTATTGCGAGCAAAAACTATTTTCATCGTCGCTTAGGCGGCGTCACCGGCGATATTTTCGGCGCCGTTGGAGAATTGAGCGAGACCTCGGTGATGGTTTTGTTGGCTCTGTGAACACGATGAATCAGCGGAAGCAGGTCATCGCTGTTTATTTATTTGCTTTAAGCCTGATCGGCTTGTACTGCGGTAATATCTTGGCAGCAGAAGGGCCGGTCCCGCAACGGGTTGTTTCCCTCGCACCCAGTGTGACCGAAACTCTATTTGCGCTGGGCTTTGGAGATCGTGTGGTGGGCGTGACGACCTATTGCGACTATCCCCCAGAGGCGCGGCGGCTGCCCAAGATCGGCGGGTTTACGAATCCGAGTCTGGAAGCGATCGTCGCAACCAGGCCGGATCTCGTAATCGGCGTTAACGACTCCAGCCATCCAGTGAAGACAAAGGAGCTAGAGCATCTCGGCATCAAAGTCGCTTGGATATCAGTGACGAGCTTGGACGATATCTTGAATTCGTTTAAATCCGTTGCTCGCATGTTGGGACGCCCGGAAGCGGGGGAGAGACTCGCGCACAAAATAACCCGCCAATTTGAAGAGGTGAAAAAACGAGTGGCGCCGGTGCCACGGCGCTCCACCCTTTTGGCGGTGGGGCTGCGGCCCCTGGTCGCGGTCGGCGGCAAGAATTTCATCGACGAGCTTATTACCTTAGCGGGAGGTGAGAATATTGCCGGCAATGCAGCTCAGCCCTGGCTCAATCTTCCTGATGAGTACGTGGTTGCCAAAGCACCGCAGGTCATCATCCAGGCCGGTATGGGATCGGAGCGCGGAACGTCCGTCAAATATTGGGGAGATCTCAAGTCTATTCCTGCTGTGAAAGAGGGGCGCGTCTATTCTTATCCATCCGACAAGATTCTCCGGCCCGGACCGCGGGTCGGCGAGGGACTGGAAGAAATCGCCCGTCTCGTCCATCCGGAGTGCTTCGCGGAATCCACACCCGGACTCAATAGAAGAAGTGGATGTGAAGGTTCTCGACCGTAGAAAAATGATTTGGGTCAATGGACTCCTGTTGGCTCTGCTCGTGCTATCCATTGTCGGTTGCACTCTGCTCGGACCGGTGCGCCTCGATCTGTCGCAAGCCTTGCAAAATATTTTCTCCGCCAACCCGGATGCTGAAATACTTTTTCGCGCCCGGCTTCCTCGCGTTCTTTTGGGAGCTGCCATCGGCGGCGGCATGGCCGCTTGCGGCGTCGTACTGCAAGCGCTGCTGCGCAATCCGCTGGCCTGCCCCCAAATGATTGGGGTTTCCGGGGGCGCTTCTTTAGGTGGAATCCTGGGCCTGATCCTTTTCCCGCATTGGCTGCTGCCCATCGCCGGAGGACTCCTGGGCGAAATCTCCTGGGTGCCCCTCACCGCGTTTTTCGGCGCGCTGTCGAGCATGGTGTTGATTTATCGTTTCTCTCTGTTCCACGGGCGCCTCCACCCTTATCACCTGCTCTTGTCCGGAGTGATTTTCAACGCCTTCATCGCCGCCGTGATTATGTTTCTTAATTCGATCGTCGATTTCTATCAGGCCCAGGGACTGCTTTTCTGGCTCATGGGCAGCCTTTCCACCCGTGCCTATCTCACTGTCGGATTCATCTGGGCCTACATCGTTTTCGGATTTCTCTGGCTATGGACCAAGGGCCTTTCTCTTAACCTCATCACGCTGGGGGAAGAAGCGGCCATGCAGCTCGGCGTCGAGACCAGCGCACTCCAGCGGCAGATCTTTGTCGCCTCCTCGCTGATGATCGGCGCCATGGTCTCCGTCAGCGGCATGATCGGCTTCGTGGGATTGATGATTCCTCACGTCATGCGTCTGATCGTCGGCAGCGATCATCGGCTCCTGCTGCCGGCGTCCTTTCTTGCCGGTGGGATCTTCTTATGCTGGGCGGATACTCTCGCCCGTATCCTGCTGGCGCCTGCGGAGCTGCCGGTGGGAATCGTCACGGCGTTCTTTGGCGGGCCCTTCTTTCTTTTTCTTCTCTACCGCGACGGCGCCAAAAGGCTGGCTTTATAAATCCGGCGATTCAAACCAACAATTTGACTTTTGCTTACAAAGATAAGCCAGCGCTCGATGGCGTCTCCCTCTCGATCGAGAGCGGCGAGATGGTCGGTATCCTCGGTCCCAACGGTTCGGGGAAAACCACTTTGCTGAAGATTTTTTCGGCGGTTTTGAGGGGGCGGGGAGAGGTGAACCTAAATGGCAGAAGTATTGAAGCTTTTGGAAAGAGGGAATTGAGTAGGCTTTTTGCCGTGGTGCCGCAAGAGAGCCAAATCCTTTTTCCCTACACGGTGGCCGAGATCGTCCTGATGGGAAGGGCGAGTTATCACAGCCCTCTAGCCCTCGAGGGAAAGAGAGATCTCGAGGTCGCGCGCGCCAGCATGGAGTTGACCGATTCTCTATCGTTCTCCGACCGTTATCTCCATGAGTTGAGCGGCGGCGAAAAACAGCGAGTGATCATCGCCCGCGCCTTGGCCCAGGAACCGGAAATCCTCTTGCTGGACGAGCCTTCCGCCTTCCTCGATCTCAAGCATCAAGTCCAAGTCTTCGAGCTCATGCGCCAGCTCAACCGCGAGCACAGCCTGACCATCGTCGCCGCGCTCCACGATCTCAATCTCGCCGCGTTGTTCTTTCCGCGCCTAGTGATGCTGCGCGACGGAAGAGTTTATAGTGATGGTTCGCCGAAAGAAGTGCTGACGGAAAAAACAATCGAAGAGGTATACGGCATCCGGGTTCGCGTTGAACCGGATCCGTCCGGCGAAAAGCCGCAACTGTTTATCTGTCCATCTCCATAAATTCGCAACACCTACCTGTTCGCCTTTCTGTATCCCAGAGCATCTTGGGCGATGATCATTTTCTGAATGTTCGACGAGCCTTCGACGATCTGGTAGGACTTCGCGTCGCGGTAGTAACGTTCGACTGGAAATTCTGTAGAGTAGCCATAGGCGCCGAGGATTTTCATCGCGGCGTCCGTGGCATGGGCGGCGGCCTCTGATGCGGTGTACTTCGCTATGGATGTCTCGAGATTATTCGGTTTTCCCTGATCGGCGAGCCAGGCGGCACGGTACACCAGCAGGCGCGACGCTTCTTCTTGCACGACCATGTGCGCGATCAGTTCCTGATTCATCTGGTATTGGCCGATCTTCTGTCCGAACTGCTCCCGCTGGTTGCAATAGTTCACCGCTGCTTCGCGGGCGGCACGCGCAACCCCGAGCGCCCCGGCGGCGCAATTGAGACGCGTCTGGTTGAGCTGCCACATGCAGACTTTGAAACCGTCGCCTTCTTTACCGAGCAGGTTTTCAGTCGATAGCTGGAAATTCTCGAAGGTCAATTCTCCGATGGGGGAGGCGTGAGCGCCCATTGTTTCCAGTGCGCGGCGAGTTAGACCGGGCCGATCGAACGTAGCGTAGAAGGCCGATAGCCCGCGGTGCTTTTGACTCCTGTCTGTATAGGCATAAACCAAGCCGCTGTCAGCAATCGGCGCATTGGATATCCAAAGCTTGGTTCCGTTGATCACGTAACCGTTGTTCTTACGAGTGGCGGTCGTTCGGATCGCCGACACATCCGAACCGGCGTCCGGTTCGGTGATAGCGAAACAGCCGACGGACTCCCCACGCAACAACGGCGGAATCCATTTTTTCTTCTGCTCCTCGTTGCCGAACTGCAAAAGCACCAGCGCCGGGCCGATCTGCATGTTGATCGCCACCCGCACGGCGCTGTGAACTCGCGCGACTTCTTCCGTAATGAGCACCATGGCGAGAAAGCCAAGACCGTTGCCACCGTATTTTTCTGGTATAACACTGCCGAAGAATCCCAGTTCGCCCATTTTGAGCAATAGATCCTTGCGAAACTTGCGTTCCTTGTCGTCTTGTCCGGCGGTGGGCGCGATCTCCTTTTCCGCAAACTCACGCGCCAGGTCGCGGACCGCGCTCAATTCTTCCGACAGCTCAAAATCCATAGTTCTTCCTTTCGACGAAGATGGAGGATAGAGGATCGACGATCGCAATCTTTCATCTTCAATCCTCGATCCTCGATTTCCCCAGCAGCTCCCTGGCGATCACGATTTTCTGAATTTCAGATGTGCCTTCGTAGATCCTCAAAGCGCGCACGTCTCGATAAAGCCGTTCCACAACGCTGCCAACCACTACGCCCATGCCGCCATGAATCTGTAAGGCCTGGTCGACGATTCTTTGCGCGGCCTCGGTCGCGAATAATTTCGCCATGGAAGACTTGAGCTTCGCATCGGCGGCGCCGGAGTCATGGGCCCACGCCGCTTGATAGACCAGCAGCCGCGCCGCTTCCAACTCCGCCGCCATATCCGCCAGCTTGAACTGAATCCCCTGAAACTCCGTCAGGGGTCGATCGAACTGACGCCGCTTCCGGCTGTAATCGACAGCTTCTTCCATGGCCCGTTGAGCCAGCCCCACGGCTGCCGCCCCTACGGTGCAGCGGAAGAGGTCCAAAGTCACGAGGGCGATTTTGAGTCCTTCCCCTTGGTTTCCGATGAGTGAGCTCTCGGGAACGACGCACTCTTCAAAGGCGATCATGCCGATGGGGTGGGGGGAGATCACTTGAATCCGCTTCTTGACGATCAAGCCAGGATTATTGGCATCGACTACGAATGCGCTGATTCCCTTGCCTGCCTGTTCAGGCGCGGTGGAAGCAAAGACAACATAGCTATCGGCAATTCCGGCGTTGGATATAAAACGCTTATTTCCCGTGAGAACATATTCTCCGTCGCGGCGCAGGGCTCGGCTCTTCAGCGCGGCAACGTCCGAGCCGGCTTCGGGTTCCGTCAGCGCAAAGGCGGCGATGGCGGTCCCTCTCGCAAAAGGTGGAAGATAGCGTTGCTTCTGTTCGTCGGTGCCAAAGAGAGCAATAGGATAGCTGCCTAAAGCCTGCACCGCGAACATCGTATCCGCGAGCACCCACCCGCGCGCCAGCTCCTCTCGAATGACGCACAGGTCTCGGGCTTGGACTTTCTCTCGCACTCCGCCGAACTTCTTCGGCAACGCGTACGACAAGAACCCTTCGTTACCGAGCTGTCGCACCAGCCGCCGCGCTACGTCGTCAGTTTGCTCGTCTTCGCCGCTGCCAGAAAAAACACTCTTTTCCGCCCATTGACGCACTCGCGCCCGGAGCTGGGAGTGATCTTGATCGAAAAATGGCAACATCCGGCTTTAGTAACTAAGAGCGGTTGAACACCGGCGATCGCTTCTCCACAAAGGCTCTATACCCTTCTTTTGAAATCCGCGGTTTCCATGCAGCCGGCTTGCGCCGCTGCCTCCAGGGTCAACGCGCTTTCCAAGTCCCATGTTCGTTTCTCGCTCCAACAAGTCCTTGGTGACTCCGATTGCCTGCAAAGGTCCCTGCTTTAACCGGCGCGCCAGCTCATCAGCTTCCTGCACGAGCTTCTCATGTTCGATGACCCGATTCGCCAAACCGATACGATATGCCCCTTCCGCGTCGATCGTATCGCCTAGGAATAATAACTCCGTGGCTTTTCCCAGCCCCACCACCCGGGGCAACAGATAACAAGCCCCCATGTCGGCACCGGAAAGGCCGACTTTGACAAACAGAAAGGCAAACTTCGCGCGGTCCCAATACCAACCTAATATCGCTCGGCAGCGCCAGCATCGCCCCGGCACCCGCCGCGATTCCATTCACCGCCGCGATGATCGGCTTTCTCAGGTTGCGCATGTGTTTAGTCACATTACAGGTCATTCGTGTGAATCGATGCAGTTCTTCGGCGTTCATGTCGATCAGCTTACCGATGATCTCGTGCACGCTGCCGCCTAAGCAAAATCCTTTGCCTGAGCCGGTGATGATTACAACCTTCACCTGGTTATCATGCGCCAGGTCCGCAAACAGCCGTTCCAGTTCCTCGTAAGTCTGAAACGTCAGCGCATTCAGTTTGTCGGGATTGTTCAAACGCACCGTGGCGATGCCATCAGCGACTTCGTACAGGAAAGTTGAATAGCTCATCGTTTGATCCAATGAAACTAGCGCTAGAGTTTTAACCAGAAACCTAAAACCCGAAGCCTTTAAACCATGACCGCCCCGATGCCGGCGCTGTTAATCAAAATCTGCACCGTTCCAATCTGTTTGGCGATCATAGCGCAAAGCGCATAGACCTGTTCTCTCTCGGCAACGTCGCAACGCAGCGGCAGAGTTTGGCCACCGTCACGCCTGAGTTGTTCCGCCAATGTCCGGAGCTTCTCCTCATTGCGCGAGGAGATTACCACCGTTGTCCCGGCACGGCTAAACTCCGCAGCCAGGGACTGTTCAATGCCGCCACTCGCGCCGGTTATCAGGACTACCTTACCGGGTCGAATCGACAAAGGGGTCAGTCGGGGGCGCTGGATTAACTTGACAATCCCCGGCTGCTCTCCTATAGCTGTCGCAAGAGAACGGTTCCTCCCCAATCTATGGTCATTGACATTCACGCCCACTACGTTCCCCGCGATGGCCAGGAGATGGCGGCGGAAATTGGCAAACGACATCACCTAAAAATAGAAAAGGATGATCGTGGCCGCGATGCGTTGACGAGAGAGGGTCGACTTTTTCTTGGCCCCCTAAAGGCAGAATTCCATGACCTCGATCTGCGCAGATCGATCATGGACCAACAGGGAGTCGATATGCAGGCGCTGTCTCCGGCGGGTTCTTATTTCTTTTATTGGATGGCGCCCGAAGAATCACTCGAGTACGCCCGTTGGCTCAACAACGCATTGGCGGAAGCGGTTAACAAAAATCCTCAGCGGTTTGTCGCGTTGGCTTCGGTGCCGATGCAAGATAGTACAAGGGCCGCCGTCGAGTTGGAGCGGGCAATGACGAAACTCGGCCTGCGCGGCGCCGAGATCGCTTCCAATATCAACGGCCGATACTTCGATGATGCGGGCTTCGAGCCGTTTTGGGAGGCGGCGCAGGCATTGGACGCCGTGATTTTCGTGCATCCCAATCAAGTCGTCGGGGCGGACCGGATGCGAGACTACCATCTTGCCAACTTGATCGGCAATCCCACAGACACGTCGTTGGCCCTTGCTAAGTGTATCTTTGGAGGTGTACTGGAACGTTTTCCCAGGCTCAAGTTTTTACTCGCCCACGCCGGCGGCTTTCTTCCTTATACCTGGGGCCGGCTCGATCGCGGCTACAAAGTCGATGCCTCTTGTCATGAAAAAATTCCCAAGACTCCAGGTGAATACGTCAAGCTGTTCTACTTCGATACTATCGCCCACAGTCAAATGGCGTTAGAGTACTTGGTAGGGAATTTCGGCGCCGAGCATGTGCTGCTCGGGAGCGATTACCCCTATGATATGGGCGATCCCGAACCCGTAGAAACGGTGCGCCGCGCGAACTTGGACAGCCGTGCCAAAGAGCAGATTTTCAGCCAAAATGCCTACCGACTTCTGCGGGTCGGCGCATAGACCCTTCACGGAAATTTTTTCAACTGGGAGGACCTAAATGCGGTTTGTCACTTTCGCACGGAAGAATCAGCAGCGAATCGGTCTCATCGGCCCCGAGGATCAGATCATCGACTTGGCGGAGATCAACCGTCGCTATCTGAGAGGCGGAAATCAACCTTACCTGTCAAGCATGCAAGCCTTTATCGAGGGAGGACCCAAGGCCCTCCAGGTCGCCAAGAAGGCGGAGAAATACGTGGCGGGGAAAACGGCCGAGGAGCAAAAGAAACTCGCCCGGGCCGGCGGGCTGCTCAAATCGAGCCAAGCAAAACTAGTGGCTCCCATCCCTTGGCCGAGAAAAAACGTCGTGATGCTCGGCATTAATTACCGGGAGCATGTGGATGAAGGGGCAAGGGCGCGTTCTCTGGAGATCAAATACCCTGAATGGCCAGTGTATTTCACCAAGCCTGCTACATCGGTCATCGGTCACCTGGGGAGGGTCGTCCATCACAAGGTCACTGAGAAACTGGATTGGGAGATCGAATTAGCCGTCGTTATCGGCAAGAAAGGCCGCGACATCCCTAAAGACAAAGCCTATGACTACGTATTCGGTTACACAATTTGCCTGGATATGACCGCGCGAGAGCTCCAGCGTCAACACGGACAA
>WNFS01004170.1_pt1 | contig 11014 bp, 14 predicted proteins | sample 5400141 | NCBI WGS metagenome assembly WNFS01 (sample SAMN13153358, study PRJNA577476) | soil metagenome | isolation source: 60 cm saprolite under Madrone tree | place: USA:California | collected 2016-06-14 | reverse complement strand
CGATCATCGGCGGCTGGCTCGAAATCGTCGAGACCACGGTGACGCGGACGCCGCGGCGCTGCACCGCTTCGACCAGCGAGCGGAAATCGCCGTCGCCGGAAAACAGCACGATCTGGTCGACGTGCTCGGCAAGCTCCATCGCATCGACCGCGAGCTCGATATCCATGTTGCCCTTCACCTTGCGGCGACCGCTGGCGTCGATGAATTCCTTGGTCGCCTTGGTGACGACGGTGTACCCGTTGTAGTCGAGCCAGTCGATCAGCGGACGGATCGATGAATATTCCTGATCCTCAATAATCGCGGTGTAGTAGAACGCGCGCAGCAGCGTCCCGCGACTCTGAAATTCCTTGAGCAGGCGCTTGTAGTCAATGTCGAAGCCGAGCGTCTTGGCTGTCGCGTAGAGATTGGCGCCGTCGATAAAGAGCGCGATTTTATTCGAAGCAGGTGACATGGTTTCTCGCCTGGTTGTTGTTTGTTGGTCAACGTTTTTGGCGCGGCGGCAGCGGGCCGTGCATTTTAGCGAACGATACTGCCAAAGCCCGGCGGATCAGTCTGAACAGACGTAGAGGTAAGGGCAATAGACGTCATATACTTTTGACGTGCAATGAAGCGTTTTCTTGTCCGAACCGTTGTTTGTGAAGGCTCAGGACACTCCGGCCGGCGAGCCCCCGGACAGGTTAGCAGCGCCGATTGCGCCGGCCAAATCATAAATTGGTCTTGCGAAGCGCGTCTGGTGCCTATAACTAACGCCCATAATCAACATATTCGGCCCCATTTAACGGAGCGACAGTCAATGGCGCGCGTCACTGTAGAAGATTGCATTGATAAAGTAGACAACCGGTTCGATCTGGTCCTGTTGGCGGCGCACCGGGCCCGAATGATATCGTCCGGTTCACAACTAACGGTTGACCGCGATAACGACAAGAATCCGGTTGTATCGTTGCGCGAAATCGCCGATTCAACCATTTCGCCCGAGGATTTGCGGGAGGAACTGGTTCATTCATTGCAGAAGTTCGTCGAAGTCGACGAACCCGAGCCCGATACCGTGCCTTTGATCGGGTCGGCCGGCGCCAGCGTCGACGCCGACGACACCGAAGTCGCCGTCGAGCGGATGACCGAGGAGGAGCTCCTGAAGGGTCTCGAAGGCTTGGCGCCTCCGGAAGAACAGCCCGAAGAGGACGAATAGACCGGCCGGCGTGGTACCGCCGGTATCCCGAACGACCTGATTTACCAAAAGGCTCGGACATCTGTCCGGGCCTTTGCTTTTGTTGGCGTTTTCGTGGTTACCATGTGTCCATCACCGGCGCGGGCGAATCTGCGGCCTCTGCCTTCGATTTGATCGGAAGGCAGGCGGTTTGGCGTTAGACTGCGATCGGACGTCCGAGGTCCGGCGTCCTGGCCCCAATGGGCACGTTGGGTTGTGTTGCGAACAGGTTACACGTCGATTCCGACATGAAGGCACGATGCGATGGCGTTTAGACGCCACAGTCCCTGGCAAATGCAAGCCGCGACCGATTCTGTCGCCGTGGCGCCGTCCTCGGCTGCGCCGGCGAAGCCGGCCAGGTCACCGCGCCCGCGCATGATGCGGCAATACGATCTCGTCGAGCGCGTCAGGTCGTATAACCCCGACACCAACGAAGACCAGCTGAACCGCGCCTATGTCTACGCCATGAAGGCGCATGGCACGCAAACCCGCGCATCCGGCGACCCGTATTTCTCGCATCCGCTCGAGGTCGCGGCGATCCTTACCGACCTCAAGCTCGACGATGCCACCATCGTCGCGGCGCTGCTGCACGACACCATCGAGGATACCGAAGCCACCCGCGCTGAAATCGACCACATCTTCGGGCACGAGATCGGCGCGCTAGTCGAGGGCCTCACCAAGCTGAAGCGGCTGGAGCTGGTGTCGCGCGAGGCCAAGCAGGCCGAGAACCTGCGCAAATTGCTGCTGGCGATCGCCGACGATGTCCGCGTGCTCCTGATCAAGCTCGCCGACCGTCTGCACAACATGCGCACGCTGGAATTCGTGCCGCCCACGGCGCGCCACCGGATCGCCGAGGAGACGCTCGACATCTATGCGCCGCTTGCCGGCCGCATGGGCATGCAGGAGATGCGCGAAGAGCTCGAGGACCTTTCGTTCCGCACGCTCGATCCGGAAGCTTACGCGGTGGTGATGCAGCGGCTGGATGCGCTGGCCGAGCGCAACCGCAACCTGATCGGCGAAATCGAGAGCCAGCTCACCAAGAATCTTCAGAACAACGGCGTGCCGGCGCATGTCTATGGCCGGCGCAAGCAGCCGTTTTCGATCTGGACCAAGATGGAGCGCAAGTCGGTCGGCTTCGAGCAATTGTCGGATATTTTCGGATTCCGCGTGGTGATGGATGACGTCGAAGCCTGCTACCGCGCGCTCGGCGTGGTGCACACCACATGGCCGGTGGTGCCCGGCCGGTTCAAGGATTACATCTCGACGCCGAAGCAGAACGATTATCGTTCGATCCACACCACCGTGATCGGTCCCGGCAACCAGCGCGTCGAATTGCAGATCCGCACCGAGGAGATGGACGAGATCGCCGAATTGGGCATCGCCGCGCACGCCTTCTACAAGGACGGCGTCGGTTCGCCGACCGATTTGCTGAAGCGGGAATCCAACGCTTTCGCGTGGCTGCGCCACACCGTCGGCATTTTGTCGGAAAGCGCCAATCCGGAAGAGTTTCTGGAGCATACCAAGCTGGAGCTGTTTCACGATCAGGTGTTCTGCTTTACCCCGAAGGGAAAGCTGATCGCGCTACCGCGGCAGGCCAATGTGATCGACTTCGCCTATGCGGTGCATACCGATGTCGGCAACAGCGCGGTTGGATGCAAGATCAACGGCAAGTTCGCGCCGCTGTCGTCCGAGCTGCAAAACGGCGACGAGGTCGAGGTCCTGACCTCGGAAGCCCAGTCGGCGCCGCCATCGGCCTGGGAATCGCTCGCGGTCACCGGCAAGGCCCGGGCGGCGATCCGGCGTGCGACGCGCACGGCCGTGCGCGATCAATATGCCGGCCTTGGCCGCCGGATCGTGGAGCGGCTGTTCGTCCGCGCAAAAATCGAATACGCCGACGACAAGTTGAAGGGCGCGCTGCCGCGGCTGGCGCGCGCCTCGATCGACGACGTGATGGCGGCGGTCGGCCGCGGCGAAATGAAGGCGTCCGACGTCGCGCGCGCGATGTATCCCGATTACAAGGAAGAACGGGTCGCGCGATACGGCGCCCCCAAGAAAAGCCTGGCGGTCAAACTCAAGCTGAAATCGCCGCCCGATCCCGCGCGCAGCCCGTCGGCGATACCCGTGCGCGGCATCAATTCCGATTTGCCGGTCAAGTTCGCGCCGAACGGCGGCGCAGTACCGGGCGACCGGATCATCGGGATCGTTTCGCCGGGGGAAGGCATCACGATCTATCCGATCCAGTCGCCGGCGTTGAAGGATTTCGAAGACGAGCCGGAACGCTGGCTCGACGTGCGCTGGGACGTCGACGAAACGACGCCGCAGCGCTTTCCGGCGCGGATCATGGTCGACAACGTCAACGAGCCCGGCAGCCTCGCCCAGGTGGCGACCGTGATCGCCGAGCACGACGGCAATATCGACAACATCAGCATGAGTCGACGCTCGCCGGATTTCACCGAACTGACCATCGATCTTGAGGTCTATGACCTGAAGCATCTCAGCGCTATCATCGCCCAGTTGCGCGCCAAGGCCGTGGTCGCACGGGTCGAGCGCGTCAACGGGTAGTACAGTTCGTCATTGCCGGGCATAGTGGTCTGCCTTGCGCAGACTACGTATACTTGTCTACGCTCCCGGCAATCCATCCTCTTCGCAAGACTCTTTCGAGGGCGATGGATGCGCGGGTCGAGCCCGCGCATGACAGCCGGAGTGTTCAGCCGCCCTCTAAATTCCAGTGCGAGTCCGTTATGCCCAAACCTCCACCGCTCCGCCTCGGCGTCAATGTCGATCACGTCGCCACCCTTCGCAACGCGAGAGCAGGCCGCAATCCGGATCCGGTGCGCGCCGCGCTGGTTGCGATCGAGGCCGGCGCCGACGGCATCACCGCGCATCTGCGCGAGGACCGCCGCCACATCCGCGACGAGGACATGGCGCGGCTGAAGGCGGAAATTTCAAAGCCGCTGAATTTCGAGATGGCGGCGACGGATGACATGCTGAGAATCTCGCTCGCGACCAAGCCGCATGCGGTGTGCCTGGTGCCCGAGCGCCGCGAAGAACTCACCACCGAGGGCGGTCTCGACGTGGTCGCGCAGCACAATGCGCTGGCGCCGTTTATTGCCAGATTGAACGATGCCGGCGTGCGGGTGTCGCTGTTCATCGGCGCCGAGCCGCGGCAGATCGAGATGGCGGCAAAGCTGCGCGCGCCGGTGATCGAGATTCACACCGGCGCCTGGTGCGACGCCGTGGTCGATGGTCATGACGCCAGGGCCGAATCAGAATGGCAGCGGATCGTCGCAGGCACGCGCCTGGCGCGCTCGGCCGGGCTGGAAGTCCATGCCGGTCACGGGCTCGACTATGTGACCGCGGAGAAAATCGCTGGCTTACCGGAGATCGTCGAGCTGAATATCGGTTACTACATGATCGGGGAAGCGTTGTTCACAGGCCTCGGGGAAACGGTTCGCGCGATGCGGGCGGCGATGGACCGCGGGCGCAACATGGCCGCGGGTCAATCGCCCGACGGCGAGAAGCCAGCGGGCAAGACATGATCCTCGGCATCGGCTCCGACCTGATCGACATCCGCCGCATCGCCAAAGTCATCGAGCGTCACGGTGACCGCTTTCTCGACCGCATTTTCACCGAGGCCGAGCGCGCCAGGGCCGCGCGCCGCGCCAAAAGCGAGAAGATGGTGGTCGCAACCTACGCGAAGCGGTTTGCCGCCAAGGAAGCCTGTTCCAAGGCGCTCGGCACCGGCATCCGGCGGGGCGTATGGTGGCGGGATATGGGGGTGGTGAACCTGCCGGGTGGCCGTCCGACCATGCAACTGACGGGCGGGGCGCTGGCCCGGCTCGAGGCGATGACGCCCCCAGGGCACGAGGCGCGGGTCGATCTGAGCATTACCGACGACTGGCCGCTGGCGCAGGCCTTTGTCATAATTTCGGCGGTCAATGTCGGCAAACCGTGACACCCTCGAAGGCCGTCTCCGGCGGCTTGCCGCAAAACTAAAAATCTAAGACATGTCAACGGATTAGCAAGTTTTGATGCGGTCGTTGATTGCGTGGCCGCGAACAACCGTCTAAAACGCTTGGCGTCTTGATCCGAAGTTCGTTTATATCGCTGCACCTTCCGAGCGACTTCGGATTCCAAGGTTACCGAAAAACTCTGATTCTAGTGTGGTTTAGGTCCGGAAGCTCGCTCTTGGAAGCCTTCAGCGAGGGTTTAGGAGAACTTCCGGGCCTAAGCCACCCTAGGGAGAACATCTAGTCGGGCGAATTCGGGCTTGCGCCAAAATTCGCTCTCAATATCAGCATCAAGACCATTTTGTTGGCGCGAAGCGAGGGGCGATTCGCGCGCGCAAAATGTTCTGCCACCGTGCGGCGGTCGCGAAGGGAATTGGGAAAATCGATGAGCGTGACATCCGGGACAAAATCTGAGAGCGGCTTCGGCGAAACCGTTCGCGTCGTCATTCACGCCCTGTTGATCGCGCTGGTGATCCGCACATTTCTGTTCCAGCCTTTCAACATCCCCTCGGGATCGATGAAGGCAACGCTTCTGGTCGGCGACTATCTGTTCGTCTCGAAATACTCCTACGGCTACAGCCATTACTCGATTCCGTTGTCGCCGCCGCTGTTTTCGGGACGCATATTCGGTTCCGAGCCGGCGCGGGGCGACATCGTCGTCTTCAGGCTGCCCAAAGACGATACCACCGACTACATCAAGCGCGTGATCGGGTTGCCGGGTGATCGCATCCAGATGAAGGATGGGCTGCTCTACATCAATGAGAAGCCGGTGACACGCGAGCGCCTGAGCGATTTCGTCGGCGAAGACCCTTGCGGCTCCGACGCGACTTCGCGGGTCAAGCGCTGGAAGGAGACGCTGCCGAATGGCGTCACCTATCAGTCGCTGGATTGCGTCGACAACGGTTTCTACGACAACACCAGTGTCTACACCGTGCCGCCCGGCCACTTCTTCATGATGGGCGACAACAGGGACAACTCGACCGACAGCCGGGTGCTGTCGGCGGTGGGTTACGTGCCGTTTGAGAATATTGTCGGCCGCGCCCAGATGATTTTCTTCTCGATTGCCGAGGGCGAACATGCCTGGATGCTCTGGCGCTGGCCCACCGCGGTGCGCTGGAATCGCATATTCTCAATTGTGCGATGAACGACGAAACAGCTGATATCCGGATCTTGTCGTCATCAGGCGACGCAGGCCATCAGCTTGAGAGGGCGAGCGAACCTGCGGCGAAGAAAAAGCGCAGCAAGATCAGCGCCAAGGCCGCCACGGCGGCGATCGAGGCGCGGATCGGGCACAAATTCGCCGATGCCACCTTGCTGGCGACGGCCTTCACGCATGTTTCCGCGCTGAAATCAGCCCGCAAGCGTGGTGACAGTTACCAGCGCATGGAATTTCTCGGCGACCATGTGCTCGGGCTGATCGTTTCCGACATGCTGTATCGCGCCTTCCCGAATGCCGATGAAGGCGAACTGTCGAAGCGGCTCGCCGATCTCGTGCGCAAGGAGAGCTGCGCGGATGTCGCGAAGTCGCTCGGGCTGGTCGACGACATTAAGCTTGGCGCGGTCGGCGCCGGTGCGGGCGCGCGCTTACGCAAATCCGTGCTTGGCGACATCTGCGAGGCGGTGATCGGTGCGGTGTTTCTCGACGGCGGCTACAGTGCTGCGGCGCAGTTCGTCGAGCGCAACTGGACCGAGCGGATGCGCAAACCGCGGCGCCCGCTGCGCGATCCCAAGACGGTGCTGCAGGAGTGGGCGCAGGGCAAGGGGCTGCCGACACCGGTCTATCGCGAAATCGAGCGCACCGGGCCCCATCACGATCCGCAGTTTCGCGTCGCAGTGGATTTGCCGGGATTGGCGCCGGCCGAGGGCGTCGGCGGCAGCAAGCGCGCCGCCGAAAAGGTCGCGGCGTCGGTGATGATCGCGCGCGAAGGCGTCGGCGGCGGCAGCAATGATGGATGAACTCCCTGACGATGCCGCGCCGGTCGCGACGCGCTGCGGCTTTGTCGCGCTGATCGGCGCCCCCAATGTCGGCAAATCCACGCTGGTCAATGCGCTTGTCGGCTCCAAGGTCACGATCGTCTCGCGCAAGGTGCAGACCACCCGCGCGCTGATCCGCGGGATCGTGATCGACAACAACGCCCAGATCATTCTGGTCGACACGCCCGGGATTTTCCTGCCCAAGCGGAGACTGGATCGCGCCATGGTGTCGACCGCATGGAGCGGGGCGCATGACGCCGATCTGGTCTGCGTGCTGCTCGATGCGCGCGAAGGCATTGACGAGGAAGCCGACGCCATCCTCACCAAGGTGGCGACCGTTCGTCACGAGCGAATTCTGGTGCTCAACAAGATCGATCTGGTTCCGCGCGAAAAACTGCTGGCGCTGACCAAGGCCGCCAATGACCGCCTGAGTTTCGAAAAGACCTTCATGGTTTCGGCGCTGTCCGGCGATGGCGTCGCCGATCTCAGGCATACGCTGGCGGCGATGGTTCCGCCGGGGCCGTTTCACTATCCCGAGGACCAGATGTCGGACGCGCCGATGCGGCATCTGGCGGCTGAAATCACCCGGGAAAAAATCTTCCGCCAGCTGCATCAGGAACTGCCGTATCAATCCACCGTTGAGACCGATAGCTGGACCGAGCGCAAGGACAAGTCCATCCGCATCGAGCAGACGATCTTTGTCGAGCGCGAAAGCCAGCGCAAGATCGTGCTCGGCAAGGGTGGCGCCACCATCAAGTCGATCGGCGCGGACTCACGCAAGGAAATCGCCGAGATCGTGGGCGTCCCCGTGCACCTGTTCTTGTTCGTGAAGGTGCGCGAAAACTGGGGCGACGATCCCAACCGTTACCGTGAAATGGGACTTGAATTCCCGAAGGAATAGCTGGCGCCCTCGATGAACGTGCCCAAAAACGTCGTTTGGTTTGAAGTGCTTCTGTATATGTCACTAACGCTCGACGCGCTCTCGGTCGCGTTCCAGGATCGAACGCCGAGCGCGGAGATGACGGAACAGATGATCACGGTCGCGACCGTGATGGCGGCCTTCCTGATCCTGCTCCTGGTCTTCTTCGTCTGGCTCGCCGCACAACGGCGAAAAAATTGGCCGCGCTGGGCGCTGGCTGCCGCAGGGGTGCTTTCGATCATACAGTTGGTGCAGATCATCGCCGACAGCGGCCTGCAGCTCGATAGCGGCATCGAGATCGTTTCATGCATCCTGACGGCCGCCGGGCTGTATTTTTCCTTTACCGGCGACGCCCAGGGCTGGTTCAACGGGTAATAGTTACTCATCGTAATTCCGGGTTCGATGCTTTGCATCGCCCCGGAATGACGGTGGGAGAGATAGCTGCGCCCAGCAACGGAATGCTGTACACTCCACTCCATGGAATGGACCGACGAGGGCATCGTGCTGGGGGTGCGGCGGCATGGCGAATCCTCAGCCATCGTCGAACTCTTGACGCGCGGTCACGGCCGCCACCTCGGCCTGGTGCGCGGCGGGGCGGGTTCGCGGATGCGGCCCTTGCTGCAGCCCGGCAACAGCGTGCGCGCGGTGTGGCGGGCGCGGCTCGACGAGCATCTCGGCTATTACCAGATCGAGGGCACGAGACTGCGCGCGGCCACCGTGCTGGCGTCGTCGCACGCGGTCTATGGCGTGACGCATCTGGCTTCGCTGGCGCGGCTGTTGCCGGAGCGCGATCCGCACGAAGACATCTACGAGATGCTGGAACGAACCCTCGACGACTTCGACGACATCGGCGAAGCCGCGGTACATCTGGTCAAGTTCGAACTGGCGATGCTCGCCGAACTCGGTTTTGGGCTCGATCTGGAAACCTGCGCCGCCACCGGCGGGACCTCCGAGCTGATCTACGTGTCGCCGAAATCCGGCGGCGCTGTGTCGCGGCAGGCCGGCGATCCCTGGCGCGACCGGCTGCTGCGGTTGCCGCCGTTCTTGCGCTCGTCCGGCGGCGGCCCGAACGGGTGGTCGGATCAGGATCTTCAGGACGGTTTTGCGCTGACAGGCATGTTCCTCTTGCGCCACGTGCTGGAGCCGCGCGGGCAGGGCCACTCCGACGCCCGCGACGGTTTTATCAACGCGGTGACGAAACACCGGGCGAGAATGGCGCTTCCGTAGAGCCGAGCCCGATGATGGCGGCGCTGGTGCGGAAGGACGAGTCCGCGCCGCAACAAAGAAGCAACAATAGCGGGGGTAATTCCGGCGCGGTGCAGTAGGACCTTGTTTTTCAAGCTGCGAGTCAGCTAATTTTCCTTATTCGTTTTCGGCGCTAAATGCGTGTTCCGTCAATGGAACTTGGCTGCGTCGAACAATTTGAACTGGGGCAAGAGGGGGTTGGATAATGTGGATACGCTGGACGTGCGTCGCTGCGATTTGCCTGGGGCTGACGTCGCAGGCCGAAGCTGCCGAGCACTCCGGACTGGTTCATCGCGCGTCCTGCGCCGTTGTCCGGTTCTACGTCGCCAAGTTCTCGGCGTTCGCCGCCGAGACATGGGCGCGCAGTCACGGGGCCACCGAAGCCGAAATTGACGCCGCTCGGCACTGCCTCAAAGACGCACCCGCGCAGACCGCGCAGGCCAGCCAATACTCAAAGTTCTGAGCACGCCTAAATGAGGCGCGTGCAGAGTCCCTTTGCAATCCTATGGGTTGAGTGAAGGAGACTGCCCGGATGGGCCCATCATGACTCCGATGGGCACATCGGAAATCAGGCCACTCTCAAAGATCGAATTAGGCCACTGGAGGTCGAAACGGGCCAGTACCAACCGGCCCCAAGAATATTCCGTGAAAGGGGTGTTCTACCAGTGGAACACCCTGAGATAGCGCGTCTCTGCTAGACTGCGGCCATGAGCGATTCGACCCCATACAACTACAGATGCCCAAACCTGGAATGTCGGGCCGAATACGTTGCCGTGCAGCGGACCGACGCTTCCCTGCGCAAGCCGAGGTGCATCGAATGCGCAACGCCGTTCCTTGCCATGCAGAAGGGCCGGTATATCCAATATGAGGCCGCGTGGCCCGTCACCCTCGCGCTGCCAGACTTGGCCTGATGGCCGGGAGTCAGGTGGCGATCTTAGTCGCGGAAACGATCCTCCAGCAACGGCGGGAGTATCTTGATGATGATCGATCCCAAGCCCAGGCTGATCGCAGCTCTCGGCAACGCGCAGGAATACATTGATCTGGCGACCAGCGCCAAGGATCGTGGCGAGCGCGAGTTCTACGAACGCATTGCAGAGCTGTACATAAGGATCGCGCAGGAGCTTGAGGTGCTGGTCGAGGGATAGGACGTCGCCTACCGCAACGGGCCGCTAACGGCCGCAGCATTCGCTGATTCAAACCCGGCAATTCCAGCCTGAGCGAGGGCACGCCCCTGGAAAGTCCGCGCAATGTGAGTGGGGTCACAGCACCCGGGCTCACTCGGCCTATCCTCGGAAGCGCGATAATGGTGGGAGTGTCCGATGTACGACAGAACCGACCTGGTGACGATTGCCACGGCAGTCTGGCTGGCGGGCTATGCCGCGATGGCACTGTTGTATGTAGCGTTATTCGATATCGGACTCACGCGCGAAGGGGTCCGCATCGCCGCCACGGTCGCCGCAATCCTTTTGGCCGCGGTGGTCGCGATAGATTTCCTGGTCAGGAAGCTCGGCAAGCGCGAGTGAACCTCTGAACACGGGGGGAGCAGGCCGGTCAATCATCAAAGCTTCCAAGCCCGCCTGAAAAAGAGGCGCGTGCCGCCCCCGATTCGCGGCTTGCCCGATTCGCCTCCAGCGTTTAACTCCTCCCCATGGGAAAAAGACT
>WNFS01004169.1_pt1 | contig 11015 bp, 10 predicted proteins | sample 5400141 | NCBI WGS metagenome assembly WNFS01 (sample SAMN13153358, study PRJNA577476) | soil metagenome | isolation source: 60 cm saprolite under Madrone tree | place: USA:California | collected 2016-06-14 | reverse complement strand
AGGCGGTGCGATTTCCGTTCCGCCGCGCCCGTCCGGCTCGCACGACTCTGTTCATCGGCTCGCCTCGCACGGTGGGGCCCCAGCCCCACGACGTGCTGCGGCTCGCACGACCGTCACATACTCTCCGGCGCGCTCACGCCCAGGAGCTCCAGGCCGTTCCGGATGACGGTGTCCACCGCCGCGCAGAGGGCCATGCGCGCACGCATGAGGCGAGCGTCGTCCTGGATGACCCGGTGGGTCTTGTACCAGGGATGGAATTCGGCCGCGAGCTGTTGCAGCCAGTAGGCGACCCGGTGCGGCTCCAGCGCCCGGGCCGCCCCGTTGACGAGCTCCGGGAATTGCAAGAGCAGCTTGATGAGCGCCAGCTCCGCGGGCTCGACGAGCGGGCTCGTGTCCACGTCGGTCGGCACCGGGGCGGCGACCCCCTGCTCGGCCGCCTGGCGGAAGATCGAGCGGATGCGCGCGTGCGCGTACTGCACGTAGTAGACGGGGTTCTCGTTCGACTGGCGCGTCGCGACCGCGAGGTCGAACTCGAGCGGGCTGTCGTGACGGCGCGTGAGGAACGTGAAGCGGGCGGCGTCGCGGCCGACCTCCTCGAGCAGCTCCTCCATGAGCACGAACTCGCCGCGCCGCTTGGACATGCGCACGGGCTGCCCGTCGCGCAGCAGCGTCACGAGCTGGACGATCATGACCTCGAACGCCTCGGGCGGGTGGCCGAGCGCCTGCATCGCCGTCCGCATCGGCGCCACCAATCCGTGGTGGTCGGGACCGAGGAGGTTGATCACGCGGTCGGTGTTCGCGAACTTCAGATAGTGGTGGTAGGCGACGTCCACCGCGAAGTAGGTCGGCTCGCCGTTCGATCGTCTGAGCACGCGGTCCTTGTCGTCGCCCGCTTCCTCGCGCTCGGACGAGCGGAACCAGAGCGCGCCGTCCTGCTCGTAGCTGAGGCCGCGCGACGCGAACTCCTCCAGCACCTTCTCCGGAAGGCGCTTGTCGCGGACGTCGTGTTGCTCGGACGACCAGACGTCGAACTCCACACCGTACTCGCGCAGGATCTGGCGCTGCGCCTCGACCATCCGTGCCACCGCATAGCGCCCGAAGTGCTCGATGCGCTCGCGCTCGGGAGCGCCGTTCATGAGGCGGCCGCCCTCGTGGCGGTACGCCTTCGCGAGATCGACGAGGTACTCGCCAGGGTAGCCGTTCTCGGGGAGCGCGGCCGGCTCGCCGAACTCCTGCTTCACGCGCGCCTCGAACGAGCGCGCGAGGGCCTCGAACTGATTGCCCGCGTCGTTGACGTAGAACTCGGTCGTGACACGCGCGCCTTGCGACCGGAGCAGCCGCGCGAGGGCGTCGCCGACCGCGGCGGCGCGCGCATTGACGATGACCAGTGGGCCGGTCGGGTTCGCGGAGACGAACTCCAGACGGATGCGCCGCCCCGCTTGACTCTCACCACGCCCATAGGCGGCGCCCGCTGCGAGAATTTCCCCGAGCGCGGTGGCGCACCAGGCCGGAGTCAGGAACACGTTGAGGAACCCGGGCCCCGCCACCTCGACGCGCTCGACCTCGGGCATCGGCGGGAAGTGCTTTGCGACGAGGTCGGCGATCTGTCGGGGCGTGCGCTTCGCGACCCGTGCGAGAACCATGGGGAGGTTGGTCGCGTAGTCGCCGTGCTCCGCCTGGCGCGGGATCTCCCACGCACACTCTGCGGGCTCGGGCAGGCCCGCCTTCGCGAGCGCCGTCCGCACTCCGTCCGTCAACCGGTCTGTCAGCCGCACTCTCGTAACAGGGTACCCGTCCGGCACTGCGTCGTGACGAAGAAAAAGCGGGCCGAAGTGCGAACCGCACGGCAGCCGCGCGCTGGGCCCTTGCGCACGGCGTGAGGCGAGTGAAGATCAAGGCCGTGCGAGCCGCAAGACGTCGCGCGCTGGGGCTCCACCGTTCGAGGCGAACGGAGATGATAGATCGTGCGAGCCGCCACGCGGCCGGAGGCTGGGGCCCCGCGCGCGAGGCGCGCAGCAGCGAATCGCGCGAGCTCGCGGTACGGCTCAGACGAGTTCGTGTGCGGCCGTCGGTCGCGGGTGGGGAACGCCCGTGCGGCGGCGGTTCTCGATGCAGAAGGGCTGCCGCAGCGGGCACGATCGCAGGTTCCAGTCTTCTCTGAGATTCAGACATGTAACTCGCTGTCAATACGCTGTAATACGACCTTCATTGGCCGGAGGGTCGGGCCCCACTCGGATCGAGCGCGAGTGGCGCAGGCTTGGCAAGTCGGTCGGTGCCATGGTATTGACCCACGTCCATGGTGAAGATCGTCAGGGTTGCCCTGGGTCATTACCGCGAGTTGATCCTGGCCGGCACGTTCGCGGCGATGGCGACCTGGGAAGTCTTCGAGATGGCGCTGCTGGAACCGGCGCCTCAAGCCTCGATCTCGATCGCGCTTGTCGTCCACTCGTTGCAGGTCGCCCTCATTCTGACCGCCACCGCCATCGCACTTCGGGCCTGGCGAGAGAAGACCGCACGCGAGCGCGCCCTGGCCTCGCTCGTCGAGCAGGTCATCGTCGCCCAAGAGGAAGAGCGCCGGCGCGTCGCGTACGACGTGCACGACGGCGTGGCCCAGCTCATCGTGAGCGCCAAGCAGCACATCGACACCGCGGCCGGCCTCTGGACGACCGACCCCGGGCGCGCGGCGAGCGAGACGGTGATTGCCGCCGATCGACTGGGGCGGGCCATCACGGAGACTCGTCGGATACTGGCCGCACTGCGGCCGCTGGCCGTGGACGCCGGCGGGCTCGCGGAGGCGGCACGCCAGAGCCTCGACGAGGTTGCGCGCGACACCGGCTGGTCGGTAGCGCTCGTCGAAAACCTCGGCCAAGCCCGCCTGCCACCGGCGATCGAGACCGCCGCGTTCAGAATTCTCCAGGAAGCGCTGTCGAACGCCCGAAAGCACGCCGGGACGATCCGGGTCGAGGTCGTCCTCTCGCGGGAGGTCGACCGTGTCCGCCTCGACGTGCGTGATCACGGCGTGGGCCTCGGCGGATCGGGCGACGCGCGCGGTCTCGGGCTCCCCAGCATGCGAGAACGAGCGCGTCTCCTCGGCGGCACCTGCGTCGTCGAGCCCGCGCCCGGGGGCGGCACGCACGTCCACGCCGAACTGCCACTGCGCTATGGCCTCGTCGCTCCGGCGTCCTGATCCCGCCCGCGTCCTGATCGTCGACGACCATCCGATGGTCCGCGAGGGACTCAGGGGCATGCTCGAAGCGGCCGGCGTCGAGGTGGTGGGTGAGGCCGGGACCGGCGAAGAAGCCCTTCGAGCTGCCGCGAGGTACGCCCCCGACGTGGTCCTGCTCGACGTCGAGCTGCCGGATCTCGACGGGCTCGCCGTGCTTCGCAGACTCAAGGCCATCGAGCGACGCATGGCCGTCCTCGTCGTCACCATGCACGATGACCCGGGGCTGGTCCGGCGAGCGGTGGAAAGCGGGGCGTCCGGCTACGTGCTGAAGGGTATCGGCCGCGGGGAGCTGCTGGCCGCGCTCGAGGCGGTAAGGCACGGCGAGTCGGTGCTGGATCCGGCGCTCCTCCGGGCCGCGTTGTCGGACGCACCGCCCGAGTCGCGGCCGGAAGCCCGCGGCAAGAGTGGCGAGCCGCTGACCTCGGTCGAGCAGGAAATGCTGCGCCTGGTTGCCCAGGGGATGACGAACCGGGAAATCGGCGCTCGACTTCGCTGGAGCGTCGGCACGGTGAAGAAGTATCTCCAGCGGGCCCTCGAGAAGCTCGGCGCCTCGGATCGCACCCAGGCCGCGGTCGAGGCCATCAGGCGCGGGCTCCTGTCCTAACGCTCGTGGCCATGTGGCCACGCCGATCGTGGCCATGTGGGGATTCTCCTTCTGGAGCCGCCCCCGTATTGGGTTTGATGAGCATCCATGCGCCTGCTGATCGTTCTCGGGTGCGCCGTCGTTGCTTGGCCGGGAGTGTTCCTGTCGTTGCCGGCGCGAGCACAGCCGCCCACGCCATTACCGCAGGGGGCGCAGGAAGAGCCGACCCGGCTGCCGGAAGTCCGCGTCACGGCGCCCGCGCGCCTGCCGGGCTCGCCGTTGCCGCTCTCGAGCGTGCCGGCGACGGTCGACATCGTGCCGGGCGATCAGCTCCGCGCTACCGGCGCGATGACGCTCCAGGAGGCGCTGACACGCCTGCCCGGCGTGACCCTGAATGACCAGCAGGGCAATTCCTGGCAGATGGACCTCTCCTTCCGCGGCTTTCGGTCCACGTCGGTGACCGGCGAATCCCAGGGGCTGAGCGTCTTCGTCGACGGCGTACGGATCAACGAGCCGACCGTGGAGGAGGTCAACTTCGACCTCCTGCCGCTCGACGACATCGAGCGCCTGGAAGTGATCCGCGGGCCGGCGGCCGTGTTCGGGCGCAACACGCTCGGCGGCGTCATCAACATCATCACGCGGCGCGGGGTGCCGCCCGTATACGAGATCGTCCCCGAAGTCGAGGGCGGGAGCTTCGGCCGTCAGAAGTACCGCCTGCGGCTGGGTGGCGCGTCAGCGCCCCTCGACTACTATCTCGCAGGGACGTTCTTCCGCGAGGACGGCTGGCGCGATGTCTCGGCGTCGCGCGTCGGCAGGATCTTCGCGAAGATCGGCTTCAAATCCGGGGGGACGGACGCCACCATCTCGTACCAGCGGGCCGAGAACCGGATCGAGCAACCCGGCTCGCTGCCGCTCTCGGACCTCCAACGCGACCGCACGCAGAACTACACCGGCGGCGACTTCTTCAAGCCGCTGATGAATCTCGTGACGCTGAGCCTCCGCCAGGAGGCGGGTACGGATCTCGCGCTCTCGTTGACCGGATTCGGCCGCTGGCTCGATGCCGAGCAGTTCAACGTGAATCAGCTCCGCGCCAACACCCGCTCGTTCACGGCAACCACGTCGGCCGGAGGAACGGTCCAGCTCAGCCACGAAACAACCGCGCTCGGGCGCGCCAACCGCCTCGTCGCCGGCGTGGACTACGCTCACCACAGCTCCCAGGTGCGCGTGTTCGAGGAGGAGGGCGAGCGGGAGCTGGAGTCACTCGTCAGGGACAATCAGAATTCGATCGGCGTGTACCTCCAGGACACTTTCGACATCGCGAGGAACGTGCTGCAGACGGGCGACCGCCTCATCGTCACCGCCGCGGTCCGCTGGGATTGGCTTCGACACGACATCGATGACCGAAGCCCGCCGAGCGATCGACCCAGCGCTACCGGCGTGAGCACGTTCAGCCGCCCCAACCCGGCCATCGGATTCAACTACAACCTCTCCCGCGACTGGGGCATCTTTTTCGGCTACTCCGAGGGCTTCCGCGCTCCCGCCTTCCTCGAGCTGACATGCGCCGGCCCCAGCGCGATCTGCCCGGGGCTCCAGGCCGGCGTGGCGCCCGACCCCCCACTCAACGCGGTCACGGCTCGCAACTACGAGCTGGGGCTCCGGGCCCGGCCGACGTCGTGGCTCGACTGCGAGTTGGCGCTCTTCCGCGCCGACGTTTCCGACGACATCTTCTCCGTGTCACCAACCGGCACGACAGGCCTCTTCTTCCAGAACGTGGGCGGCACGCGACGGCAGGGCGTGGAGGTCTCGCTCGCCAGCCGCCCGGCAGCAGGCCTCGAAGCCCGGCTCAGCTACACCTACACCGAGGCGACGTTCCGCGACAATCTCGAGCTGGCCACACCGAGACTGACTGCCGGCTGTGCCGCGTCGCCGTGCACGCAGACCGTCCGAGCAGGCAACGATCTGCCCCTCGTGCCGCGTCATCGGCTCAACGCGAGTCTCGATTACCGCCTCGCGGCCTGGCTCGGCCTCTGGCTCGGGGCCTCCTACGTCGGGCCCCAGCGGCTTCGCGGTGACGAGGGCAACGTCGAGCGCAAGCTCACCGACTACGTCGTCGTGAACGCGGGGCTTCGTGCCAGCTGGAAGGGTCTCACGGCCTTTGTCACGATCAACAATCTTCTCAACAACGAGTACGAAACCTTCGGAACCTTCGCGCCAAACGGCAAGGTCGAGGGTACCCCGGTCGAGCGGTTTCTGACCCCCGCACCGCCAATCAACGTCCTGGCTGGAGCGAGCTACCGCTTCTAGGCGGACAGCCCCAACAGCTTCTTCCCGACCACGAACGCAGCGGCCACGAGCAAGAGGCTCACCGCGGCTGACGCTCGCAGCACTCTCACCGACCGCTCGATGTCGCTCGCGATCGGCAGGGCGCCGGCGCCAAGCCGGTGGACGGTCGGCTTCTCGAGGACCACGCCGAGGGCGCCCGCCATCGCGGCCATCGTCCATCCCGCGTTCGGGCTCTCGGTGCGGCCCCGATCGCGTCGGAGGATCGCCAGGGCCCCGCGGGCGCTCTCCCCGGCGAGAGCTGCGCCAGCGACGAGACTCAGCCCGGCGATCCGGGCCGGGACGAAGTTCAGCAGGTCGTCGAGCCGCGCCGCACTCTTGCCGAAGTGCTCGAGCGGTCCCGTGCGGTACCCGAACATCGAGTCGGCCGTGTTGATCACGCGATAGACCGCGGCGCCGACGAGCCCCCCGGCGAGGAAGAAGCACACCGGGGCGACGAGGCTGTCGGTCAGATTCTCGGCGACGGATTCAATGGTCGCCGAGGCGACCTGCCCCTCGTCGAGCTCGGCGGTGGGTCGGCTCACAAGGTGGTAGCCGACCGCCCGCCGGGCCGCCGGAAGATCGCCGCGGCGGAGGTCGGCGGCGACGGAGCGGGCCGCGCTGACGAGACCTCGGAAGGAGAGCAGGCACGTGAGGGCGAGCGCCTCGAGCAGAAGACCGCCGGGTCCGAGTCGCGCCGCGAGCGCCGACACGAGCACTCCCGCCGCTCCGGCAAGCCCGGCGACGGCGATCGTGACGACTGCGCCGCCGGCCAGAAGCCTCGCGGGTGATCCCCGGCAGAGCCAGCGCCTCCCCGCGTCGAGTAGCCGCCCGATCCAGGCGACAGGATGGTAGCGGTTCGGGGGATCGCCGAAGGCGTGGTCGACCGCCAGTGCCAGGAGTAGCGCGGCCGGCTTCGCGACGTCGGGGCTCAGGGCCTGAGGCACAGAGCGACGCCGGTCACCGCCCGAACCGCACGCTCACCCCGGCACGGAACGCATAGTCGGGCCCAGGCCCGCCGAACGAGGTCTGGGCGGCCGCGTCGAGGGCAACGCGCGGCGTCAGGAAGAACTGGATCCCGGTATCCAGGCCGACGATGTCGTGCGCGCCGCGCTCGGCCGGCGAGGCATAGAAGACCTCGACGAAGATGGACCACCGCTCACCGATCTGGCGCGAGAGCGAGGCCGACACGACCTCCTGGAGCAGGAAGGCGTCGCGATTCGACTGGCCGATCGCGATGAGTCCCGCGTTCGCATCGAGGTCGAGCTGCCATGGCAGATCGACGCTCGCGAGCGCGGTGAGCCCGAAATCCACGCGCTCCGAACCAATCGGCTCGCGGGCGATCGGCAGCTTGACGAACGGCAGGAGGCCGAGCGAGGGCCACCAGCTGCCTTCCCGTGCGTCGAGAAACCGGTACTTCACGCCGAGCGTGGGATCGCCGAAGCCCGTGTCGTTCTCCGCACTCCGCAGCCGGACCAGCGGAGCGCCGTCGAGCCGGACCTCGAGCCGGTCGGTGAGCCCCGCCCGGAGTAGCGCGCCGAGCACGAACTGTCGCTCATCGGGGCCACCGCTCACTCGCGACCGGGAGTAGTCGACGCCGCCCTCGATCTGCAGAGCCCCGGGCGGCACGGTGCTCGTGCTGTTGCTGACGCTGGGGCGGTCGGTCTGGATACGGGCGGGCTCTTCGGCGACCGCGACGGATACCCCGAACGCCAGGGCTGCGTAGACCGCGATGAGGCGGCCCACCGCCCTCACTTGCTCAGTCGCCTGCGTACCGCCGCCGGAGCTCCTGCCAGAGCGCCGCCTTCTCCCAGCGCGGCTCCGGGAGGCGCCGCCAGCCTTCGTCGAAGTGCGGGTTCGGGAACAGGATCGTGATCATCTGCTCGCCGCGACCGTTCCAGAGCCTGAGCCCCCACGTCCCCGCGCAGGAGCCACCCTCCGTCCGGAAGAAGGCGGCGCGCGCCACGCGCCGGATGCGCGCGAGCTCCTCGCTGCGAGTCCCCCGGTGATCGTTGACGCACAGGTGGAAGTGCCAGGCGCCGGTGTCGACCGTCAAGTACCCGTCGAGCGTCGTCACCTTCGGGGCCGAGGCGAACTGGATCTCGTAGGCCGCGCCCTCGATCAGCGGTCCGACGGTGAGCTTCGCCCAGTGTTCCGTGAAGAGCTCGGTGAGGAGGCGCTCGACCCCGTCTCCCTCGACCGCCATGTCGTGATACTCGGTCGCGGTGCCGTCAAGGCCCCGCTCGACCGTGTGCACTCTACCCTCGGGCATACCCACCTCCCCGTCGGCGGATCGCTGAGCATACTACTGCAGATCGAAGACCACTGGCAGCCGCACCCGCAACGGTCGCGGCATCAGGCCGGAGGGGAAAGGCTCGGGCGCGAGACCTCTCACCGCCTCGAGCGCGGCCTCGTCGAGCAGCCGGTGCGACGACGAGCTGGTGACCGAGACCGCGCTGATCGCGCCGTTCGGCTTGATGAGAATTTCCAGGTGCACGGTGCCCTTGAGCCCTCGCCGGCGCGCGGCCAGCGGATACTGGAGCGACTCCTGGATGCGTCGCCTCACGTGCGCGAGGTAGCCGCCGTACTCTGATCCGGGCTCGCCTCCCAGGGACCCTGTCGTCGGCGCGAGCGCGACGCGCGCCCCGGTTCGGCCGGTGCTCTCGCCTGATACGGCCGATGGTGCCGGAGTGGCGCGGTGCCCGACGTCACTGGCGGAAGTCGCGCTGGTCCGGTCGGCGCTGGCGCCGCCCGGCTTCGTGCTGGCCTCGACTGCGGATGCGCTCGCCGAGCTTGGCGCCACCCCCTCCGGAGCCGTCTCGCGCGATGCCACCGCGCCAAGGGCTGGCTCGGCCTGACGGGGTTCGGGGGGCCTTGACGTGGTGACTTCTCGCTCCGGCGGCGGCGCGGGCTCGGGACTGGATGGCGGTGCGGCGACGGCCGGCGGGGGCGCCGTGACGCGTTCGATCTGACGTGCGGAGCCGGCCCGCATCTGTCTCAGGCCACCCCCGGTGGTCGCGGCCGTGCGCTCCGATGCAACACCGGCCTTGCGCTCCGATACAGCGCCGACCTCCTGGAAGGACAGATCAATGAAGAGCGCGCTCGGGTGCGATTCCTCTGGCGCAAAGACGAAGAGAAGCGCCAGAGCCCCGATGTGAATGGCCAGCGAGGCGAGCAGCGTCAGCAGCGGCGGGCGCCGGGTCACGGATGCTCGTCCATCCAGCGCCGGATCCCGGCGCTCAGCGCCGAGCGGGCCGCGCGTGCGACCACCCACCCGAAATCGCTGATGGGTCCTCCAAACCGATGCCGCGTACCGCGCCCGGTCACCGCGACGACTACGGCGTCCGTCGATGTACCGCTCGCCACCCGACCATCGTCGCACCGGACTTCGGCGGCGGCCAGCAGCGCCGTCTTGACCTCGGTGACCGTCATCACGGCGTTGACGAGCGCGGCCGGTTCGGGCGCGCCCTCGACGACGACGATCGCGTTGATCGTGGACGGTGCCCACGCCGCGATCGGGCTCGCTCCGGCCGCGACACGGTTCGAAAGCCCGACGGTCACGACCGCGAGAGCCTTCAGCCCGCACCCCGTCGCCGTGGCGACCTCCGCCTTCTCGGTCCACGCCGACGTCAGTAGTCCGACCCACGGCCCGGGAATCCCTCGCCGTACCGCAAAGCTCGGCAGCAGGCCGTCCGTCTGCTCTTCCCGGAGATCCTTCGGGACGTGGAGGTTCACGATGGCGCGCGCCGCGGTGAACCCGCCCCTCACAAATGCCGAGGAGAGGACCGTCAGCGGCTCGCGCGCCGTGACGACGACGGCTTCAGGATCCACCGCGACCTCGATCCCGTCGATCACGTGAGCCTTTTGCCCTCCCGACCGGACTCTAGAACGCCGCGCGGAGACCGGCAAGACCCCCGATACGGGACGCATCCTCGTGGGGCTGCCGTGTCCCTCACACCCGCCACGTCGGGCGCACGATCGGCCGTCGCGTCGCCTCGCTCTTGTCGACGATCAGCTCGCAACCGAAGACCGAGGCGAGGAGCGATTCGTCCAGCACCACCTCGGGCGCGCCGGTGGCGGCCGTCCGGCCCCCGGCCAGCAGCAGCAGCCGATCGCACACCTCGGCGGCCAGATTGAGATCGTGGGAGACGAGCAGGATCGCCATACCGCGCTCTCGGTTCAGGTGTCGCAGAAGCGCCGCGACCTCGACCTGATAGCGCAGATCGAGGTAGGCCGTTGGCTCGTCGAGGACGAGCAGACGCGGCTCCTGGGCGAGGGCGCGCGCGATGACGGCACGCTGGCGCTCTCCGCCGCTCAGACGGTCGAGCGGCAGATCGGCCAGATCGAGAACGCCGGTGGCCTCCATCGCCGCGCGCGCGGACGTCCGATCACGCGGGCTCTCGAAGTAGCGACCGGGACCGTGCGGATAGCGACCCATCAGCACCAGATCGCCGACGTTGAAGGGAACCTGCGCCAGGGTTCCCTGGGGCACGACGCCCACGCGCCGGGCCAGATCCGTGCGAGTGAGCTGGCGAAGCGGCACGCCCTCGAGACGGATCTCGCCGGCCGCCGGCTCGAGCACGCGCGTCAGGAGCCGGATCAGGGTCGTCTTGCCCGAGCTGTTCGGCCCGATCACGCCGACGATCTCTCCCGGAGCGATCTCGAACGAGAGCTCCGACAACGCGAAGGGGCGCGCGCGACGCTCGGCCGACTTCGGATAGGCGAAGCTCACGCTGCGGAACTCGACCAGCATCACTTGGTCTCGACGCTTGCGGCGCGGTCACGGGCAGCCGGGCCGGGGAAGGGGTCGCTCGACCACGCGGCTCCATCACGCGCGGATGCGTGCGTCGTCGCTTGGAGGGAACGGATTCCCCACGTCGTGTCAAG
>WNFS01005780.1_pt1 | contig 11017 bp, 7 predicted proteins | sample 5400141 | NCBI WGS metagenome assembly WNFS01 (sample SAMN13153358, study PRJNA577476) | soil metagenome | isolation source: 60 cm saprolite under Madrone tree | place: USA:California | collected 2016-06-14 | reverse complement strand
GAGGCTCATTCGTGATATGCGAGGATGCCTCTCGGCGAGTAGCACTCGTCATTGCCGGCACCGCTGCCGGTGCGCTGGCGGGAACGTCCGCCCTTTGGGGCGGTGGAGGCAACGGCCCCTGATGCTGCGAAGCCAGAGGCAACGCAAACACCATGCTGCCAACCAGCAGAAGCGCTCCAACCCCAATTTTCATTTGCTTCTTCCTTATCGTCTCAGATGTGACTTCGCGCCTTAATGCGCTACAGACTAGTCTGCATTGCAAACTAGTTTGCGCTTTATCCTACATGGTTTCTCTAATGTACATGAAGTTCGATGCGCCGAACACCAGCTTCGTGGCCGGCACAGAGCAAGTGTTCATTGCAATGGACGCAGCATGCTTTTTGATAGAGAGTTGCGCGAAGAGTCGATTGATTCGTCTGGTGAGAAGAGACGATCTCGATCACATTTTCATGGCGCAGGGCAGCCGCCCTTGTCCAATTCCCGCAATTTCCTGATGGCGTCTGCGTTGTTTTTTTCCGATGCCACAAGCAACAGGACACGCGCCTGATCACAATTCAGAGGCACCCCAGCACCCCGCATGTAAAGATCAGCGAGGGTAACCGCTGCTTTGGCGTTTCCCGCCTGGACCGCCGACCAGAGTTGCTGCGGCGTGGCTTCGGTTTTCTTTGGAACGTTTTTCGCCTCCGGCCGCGACTGAACTGCCGTAAGCGTGGGTTGAGTTCCGCGAGCAGGTCCTAACGATTTCGTGTGAGGCTGCACGGGAGGAGGTGCAAAGGGATTATCGGCAGGATGGCTCATTGGCGCCGCTCGCTGCGCTTTCGCCCTGCTGGAAGTATCCAGTGACGTGGACGTCGCCCCCACTGCGGTCGCTGGCGCCGGCACGCCGACTTGGGCGGCAGGATCTACCGAGGCTGAGGCCTTTTGTGCCGAGGCTGCCTGTGCGACATCCATTTGTTTGTGGTTCCCCGAGTACTTGAAAGCCGGTATTGCCACGGCGCTGGAAATAAGTATTCCCAGAAAAACGCCACGAACGAATTGGCGTCGCGTAGCGGAGAAGTATCTTTCCTGGGGAACCAGTTGCGTGACATTCAACGTTTCCGAAGTTGATTGGGTCTCAGGGAGCGACTTCTCAGAGTCGGTACCATAGTGCAAAGGCATCGCGTCCGGACGCCACTCAGGCAAAACAGACGCGCGCGCGCTTTTCGACGCTCCTGCTTGATCGCCAGGAGTGCTCAACACGGGCGGGGCCGCCGGCGGGCGCTGACTTCTCGGCTTTTCAGCCTTCGGCGACCTTCCACGCAATAGAGACGTAATCAAGCTCCCTGGCTCGCGTGCGCGGCGCGCGGAAGCGTCGAATCCCGACGCGACAACAGAGAGATGATCGCCGTTCTGTTTTCCGGTTGGGGATGCCAGCTTCATCCAGGTACGAATTTGTTCGTGGGCATGCTGGCTGAGGGCAAGAAACTTCAACCCTCCGACTTTTTTCGTGGCGTCAGTCCAAACGAGTTTCCCGATAGCTTCAATTCGATCCTTGAGATTGAGTGAAAACCAGAAATGAATCAGGTTACCCTGAAGAACGGGAGTGAAGACTTCAAAACAGAGTCCTCCCTCGGAAATATTTAACACCGTGCCGCCGTCATCCCGGTCCATTTGAATGAAAGCTAATTTGTCTGGGACTCTTCTTTCTCTTTGGCGGCGATTAGGGGTCATGGTTTTTCGAGGGATTTCCCAATTTTCGGCGCGGCCTTCAACGGCCGGGAGGAGTGAAGAATTGCCGAATTGGCAGGCCCAGGGCAGGGTAAGGCTTAGCCAGAAGCCCTCGCGTTTCTAATTATAGTTAGACGCTGCGTCCTTGCAAGGGGTTTCCCCGCCAGGCCAAGTATTTTCGATGCCTAGCGAGCTCGGCGGACACGATCTGGGGTCCTGTTCGCGCGTTCGGACGCCGGGGCGGACTCGGGAGTGTTCCGGGGGCCGGGCGATTCAGTCCGTCCGCGGCGCAACTAAAGCAAAGCTCTCCGTGTTCTAATTCTGAGACGTTGAGAAAGTCGACCGAACACTGATATTCTGGGACCTCCACCAGCCAACCCCAGCCTCCGCGTGTGTCTCTAAAAAGGCAGCCAAATATGGACGCCGAGAAACTCCGGATCGCCCGTGACAAACTCACGCGCGTCTTCCGCTACTTAGAAGCACTGAACGAACACCGCAATCCGCCCAAACGGCAGATTCGCGAGCAGCTCTGGAACCTTTGGTTACACGACCTTCCCGAGCATCCTTCGATTAAGCGCGGCGCGGCGAAATCGAGGCCCTTGAAAGCCGCAGCCGCCGACGGCCAGAGCGCCGAGGGTGGTAACGTAACCTTTGTTTTGAAGGTTCAACGACCATCGCTCACGGCTCCTCCCGCCCCTCCAGGTGAAATTGCCGAATGGCTGGAAGCGGGCTGGGACGATCCTGCAAATGACGCTTCCATACAGGAAACCCGGAATGAGTCCGAGGAGAATGCGGAACCTCGCATGGCGCGATTTGCGGATAAGCCGGCAAGACCAACGATGCTCCAGCGCTGGAAGTCTGTGCGTGATGACTGGGCAAGCAAGGAACAACCCGCTCGGGCTTCCATGAAGATCTTCGAGACGCTTTACGCCTTGTATGGCCGAATCGACCGAGAGGCGGAACGTGTCGAGCTTGTTCTAGGAGACGGCATTCTGAGCTGGTACCGCCCCGAGGGAGGCATTTATCATCCCATTCTGCTCCAGCGTCTCCAACTGCAATTCAATGCATCGGTACCCGAGTTCACGCTGTCCGAGGCCGATCATCCCGTCGAGCTCTACTCCGCCCTGTTTCAATCGATGACAGATGTGGATGGACGAGCGATCGGCCGTTGCCGCGAAGAATTGGAACAAGGTGGATTTCATCCTCTATTCGATGGAACCACTTCGGAATTCCTGAGGCGCCTGGTCGTGCAGCTTTCTCCTCGAGGAGAATTCATGGAGGACGGAGCGCCTGCCGGTGAGCAGAATGATCCGCGTATCGGCCGCGACCCCGTTGTGTTTCTTCGCGCCCGCACTCTCGGCTTCGCCGCGGCCATCGAAGGCATCCTTGCGGACCTCCGGACGAGAGAGGATCTGCCCTGGTCTCTCCTGAACATCATAGGAGAAGAGTCGCCGATTCCTGATTCCCGGGAAGCAGATCCGCCGGTCAATGGCAGCGGCCAGGCGGACGTTCTCCTGAGCAAGCCCGCAAACCCCGAGCAAATCCGAATTGCAAGACAACTGGAAGAGCACGGAGGAGTTCTGGTTCAAGGGCCTCCAGGGACGGGAAAGACCCACACCATCGGCAATTTGATCGGGCATTTGCTGGCCCAGGGTAAGAGCGTTCTGGTCACCAGCCACACGACAAAAGCTCTGCGCATGGTGCGGCATCACATCGTGCCGGAGTTGCGTCCCCTGTGCGTGAGCGTTCTCGAGAGTGATTTGGACAGCCGCAAGCAGTTGGAAAGCGCCGTGGGATCGATCGCCGAAAGGTTATCCCGCGCCGATGCCGGCTCGCTCGAAACAGAAGCTAGGAAACTGGAAGCCCAGCGCTGTGAACTCGTCAAAAAGCTGGATGAAATTCGGAACCAACTCACCGAGGCTCGAGCGGATGAATATCGCGATATCGTCATCGCCGGAAAGGCCTGGGCCCCCGCTGACGCGGCGCGCAAAGTAGCACAGGAAAAGGATGGGTACAGTTGGATTCCCGGGCCGGTCGCTGCTGTTGCCCGCTTGCCGCTTTCCCCCGGCGAATTGGCCGACCTCTACCGCACGAATACTTCCGTCTCCCGCGACGACGAAAATGAACTTTCGGGCCACCTGCCGGAGCTTCACGATCTGCCGAGCCCTGAAGACTTCGAAGCCTCCCTCAGCGAGCGCAATCGTCTGGGAATGGAGGACTTGGACCTGCGTTCCGATCTCTGGCAATCAGGCGCTTCGCAACAATCACCCGAGGAGCTGGAAACTCTTGCCGCCAATCTGGCGCAAGCGGTTGAGCCGCTTTCCGGGAAGGAGAAATGGAAGCTGACCGCAGTTTATGCTGGAAAATACGGCGACGTATATCGCCAGCCCTGGGACCAATTGGTCAGCAACGTGCGCCTGGTTCACCGCGAAGCCGCGAACGCGCAGGAATCGGTTGTCAAATACGGCCCGCAGCTTTCGGCTAACTTGGCACTCGAAGATCAGGAACGTATTGCAGGCGAAATCCTAGCCCATCTTGAAAGCGGCGGCAAACTCGGCTCCATCGCGCTCTTCACACACAAGTCATGGAGCCAGTTCGTGGAACAAACGAGAGTAAATGGCGCGCGTCCGCGCCATCCCGAACACTTTCACGCTCTGCGCCAGCTCTCACGGCTTAAGACGCTTCGCAAGGATCTGGCCGCGCGTTGGGACCGGCAAGTAGCCGCTCTGGGCACTCCCCATTCGGATGAAATGGGCGAGGAAATCGAAAAAACATTGATGCAGTTTTGCGATGCCATCGAAGATTGCCTGAGATGGTATGAACATACATGGCTGCCGCTTCAGCAGCAACTTGAAGATCTTGGCTTCCGCTGGGAGAAATTCCTTGCGGAACAACCCGCGGTCGTTGGCCCCGATGGAGAGTTGGTGCGGATCGGAATTGCCGTGACGGATTCCCTTCTTCCCATCCTGGACTCCCGCTTCAAAAAGTTGAAGTTAGTCCAGTTGAACGAAGAACTCCGCGACTTGAAAGGCAAACTGAAGCTTGACGCACGCTTAGCCAAATCGTCAAAAGTGATCGCGCAACTCCTCGAGGCGGTGAAGGAGGAGGACTCGAGCAGTTACAGGAACGCTTACGAGCGCATCCTCGCACTGAAAAGCCGCCAGGCAGACCTTGATCTTCGCCGCGCGCTAATCGCCAGGTTGGAGACGGCCGCACCCGCCTGGGCCGCGGCCATTCGCAATCGTACCGGCGTTCACGGGCGCGGAGAACCGCCACGCGACCCTGTCTCAGCGTGGACGTGGCGTCAGCTCAATGATGAACTCGATCGCCGCGCGAGCGTCTCTCTTGAGGCTCTGCAAACCAAAAGCGAAAAACTCCGCGAGCAGTTGCGCCGTGTGACCGTCGAACTTATCGACAAGCGCGCATGGTCGGCGCAAGCGCGGCGCACCTCGCCTCGTCAGCGTCAAGCGCTCGTCGGCTGGCTCGACACCATCCGCCGCATTGGCAAAGGGCACGGCGTGCGCGTCGCTCTGCTGCGCGCGGAAGCGGCCAGAAAAATGAGCGAGTGCCGCGGCGCCGTTCCCGTCTGGGTCATGCCGCTTTCCCGCGTGGTCGAAAATTTTGATCCCCGCGTCACGCGCTTCGACGTCTTGATTATCGATGAAGCTAGCCAGAGCGACGTCATGGCCCTGGTCGCACTTTATCTCGGAAAAACGGTCCTCGTGGTCGGCGACCACGAACAGGTCAGCCCCTCGGCGGTCGGCCAGGACCTGGGCATCATTCAGAACCTCATCTTCCAATACCTGCCCGGCATCCCCAACTCCGATCTGTACGACGGTCAAATCTCCATCTACGACCTGGCGCGCCAGTCCTTTGGCGGCACCACCTGCCTCGTCGAGCATTTCCGGTGTGTGCCGGAGATAATTCAGTTCAGCAACATGATCTCTTATGATTGGCGCATCAAGCCGCTGCGCGATGCCAGTCGCGTCCAACTCCACCCGCACACCGTTGCTTATCGCGTCTCGGGCTCCAGCCGCGACGGAAAGGTCAATCGCCAGGAAGCGCTGGGGGTTGCCTCGCTCCTGGCCGCCGCGATTGAGCAGCCCGAGTACAAGAAAAATGACACGGGACAGCCGCTTAGCTTCGGTGTCGTCTCACTCGTAGGCGACGAACAGGCCATCGAAATCGATAATCTCCTTCGCAAGCACATCTCACCCGACCGCTACGAGCTTCATCGGCTCCTTTGCGGCAATGCTGCCCAGTTCCAAGGCGACGAGCGCGACGTCATTTTCATCTCTCTCGTCGACACCGCCCAGCGCGGCCCGCTTTCTCTCCGTGACCAGGAATTATTCAAGCAGCGATTCAACGTGGCCGCGAGCCGCGCGCGCGACCAGATGTGGATCGTCCACTCGCTGACCCCGCACAACGACCTGAAGCCTGACGATCTTCGCCGCCAACTCATCGAACACGCGCAAGATCCCAGCCGTCTTATGCGCGCGCTCGAAGAAAAAGAAAAGCGCACCCAGTCAACCTTCGAGCGCGAAGTCATGAAGCGACTCGTGGCAGCCGGTTTTCGCGTCGCTCCTCAATGGAGAATTGGCGCTTTCCGGATCGACTTGGTCGTGGAAGGCGGAGGCAAGCGTCTTGCCATCGAGTGCGATGGCGACCGCTATCACGCGCTTGAAAAACTCCCCGAAGACATGGAACGCCAATCCGTCCTCGAGCGGATGGGTTGGATCTTCACGCGTATGCGCAGCACGGAGTTTTTCCGCAACCCGGATCGCGCTTTGAAGCCCGTCTTCGAAAAACTGCAACTACTCGAAATCTCTCCCGCGAGCGCTAAAGCGAACGCAACCGGCAAGACCCAGGCGGCCAGCGACCTGATTGACCGGGTCGTCCGCCGCGCCGAAGAGCTGCGCAACACCTGGACAAGCCGCGAATCAAGCGAATCCCGTCGTCAAACGTCATTGCATTCCGCAGGACAGGCTGCAGTGTCATGAGAAACATCGCCTTGGACTTTCTTTCTGCAAAAATTTCTCAAAATGAGGAAGGCAGGCAGCATCCCCGTGTCGCCGGAAGGCTTCCATGCACTTCTTAGCCGGTGTGGTTTAAGCGATTCGAAAGAAAGATTAACGCTTGGCAGGAATTGTTACTGTCCATAAGGCTGAATCGGTGCGCAACCACGCCCGCGCGAAGATCATCTTTTTTATCATGCTGCTCAGAGACGCCGTGCGGTCGATGGTTGGTTTCATTCAAGCATTTTCCCTTCTCTGTTTGAGCGTTTTCTCGCTGGGGCAGTCTGGGTCCGCGAGCCCTGCAACGTCCAGTGACAGTTCTACAAGCTCGCCGGTCATCGTCATCGGCTTCATGGGCGGGTTTGTCAAGCACGACAACGCGGTGCATAGCGGCGTCCAGCTTGCTACGCATCTCCGGCAGGACTACGCCTCGGGTGTGTACGTGGAGGTGTTTGAGAATCGCCGCAGGGAGAAGGCGCACCAAGAGATCCTGAGACTTCTGAGCAAGAACCATGACGGAACATTGACCGCCGAAGAGAAACAGAACGCCCGCGTCATCATTTATGGGATGAGCTGGGGTGCCTCGGAAACGGTAACGCTTGCGCGAGAATTGGAGCGAGATGGCATCCCCGTGCTCCTTACCGTCCAGGTGGATAGTATTTCCAAGATTCGTCAGAACGACGCGGTCATTCCCGCCAACGTCGCTGAGGCCGCCAATTTCTATCAGCCGAGCGGACTGCTCCACGGCCAGCCTCAAATCCGGGCCGCCGATGGTTCTCGCACACGGATTCTCGGCAATTATCGCTTTGACTACAAGTCAAAACCCATCCGGTGCGACACGTATCCCTGGTACGATCGCGTCTTTACGAAGAGCCACACTGAAATCGAATGTGATCCGACTGTTTGGAATCAGGTCGAATCCCTCATTCGCGCGAAGGTGCCTGCGCAAAAGCCTACCGGATTGCCACAACGATCCATTCAGTAGAGAGGGGCGCACTGGTTGTTCTGACCTGTGGCTTTGGAAATCACCGAGCCAGAGGCGAGGGTTTCCCGCAAGAGGTCCCGCAACCGCATGTGGGCTCTATGAAGTTGCACTTTTGAAGTACCGACGGACCAACCCATCATCCCGGCAATCTCGCGGTGCTTGAAGCCCTGGATGTCGTGGAGAACGAAAACCATCCGGCAGGTCGGAGGCAGCTGCGCTACCGCACGCTCCAGATTGACGCGATCTACCAGCCAAGTCAGCGACAAGTCGGGTCCGCCAACCTCTTTTCCTGGCTCACCGCGGTCCGCATCCGGCGCCGTCATTTCGTCAAGCGAGGTTTCCACCAAGCTTTTTCTGCGCAAGTGCATGAGCGCGACGTTGAGAGCTACGCGGTGCAACCATGTCGAGAAGGCCGATTCACCGCGGAACGTGCTGATTTTGCGGAAGACTCGTAAGAACGCTTCCTGAGTCAAGTCCTCGGCTTCCGTTGGATTCGCCACCATGCGCAAGAACAGGGTGTAGATCTGCCGGCTATGCAATTGATAGAGCTGTTTGAACGCTATGGCATCGCCGTGCTGAGCACGCCGGACGGCCTCCGCCTCCGGCAATTCGCTCCTACCGGGGTTTTCACGTTCGGAAAAGGCCGTGCGTTGTCGAAGTGTCGGTGCGCGACTGCAATCGTAACCTATCATTTCCTGCCCCCCAAATTAACAACCGCGATTGAGTATCGCCCACTGTTGCGAAAGGAGTGGGCGGGCTGAGATAGGCTTGCTCAGGTCCCGCGAACCAATCAACGTGCTATGGGTGGGGAGCAAGCCGATGCCCAGGATGCCAACCAAGAATCCACGCAGATTCAAGGGGATAGCGTGTCTCTAAAATTTAAGATGATGTAAAAATTTCCCGGACTCTGGAAATGCGAGGTACTGGTCGCATATCTGAAGGGAGAGCTTTTTGCGCAGTATCACAGCGTGTTGTGAAGTCCAATCGGGCCTCAATCATCGCCGGCGTCGGACTTGTTCGTGCTGGGAATGCTTTTGCCGGGGATGAAAGTAACTGCGACGGATACGGCGCTCTGACGAGAGGCATGCTGCAAGAGGGACCAATCCTGCTTGAATTCCGACATCGTCTCGCGGCTGTGCTTCGGACTCTTTAAGAAAGAATTGGTGCGCGCGAGAAGCAGTTCGTACGCCAGCTGCGAGTCGGAACCCTGGGCAAGAATGTTGTCTGCACTCAATCCTACTTTAAAGGTTTCGCCATTTTGCGAAATTTCCATCCACAGGTCGCCATCCTCGTCGACAAGAGGCGTGCCTGCCTTGTCGAAGTGTTTGAAGAGGCGGTTGAGATACCCGCGGTCGTGGATGATCCGCGTATAGATAGATTCTTCGACGATCGAATCCAGTGCCCGCCGGTATTCTTTCCACTCCTCGGAAGTGCCAACGAACTGCGCCCGCTCCCCTGGGGCAATTTTCTCAGTAGAGCTGCTCGGTTCCGGCCCGGCACTCAGTGCTTCGCTTGATGGTGCCTGGCACTTGAGCGAAGTGCAGCACGCGAAAATTTGTTTCCGGATGCCGAAGCGCATAGTGCGTAAACGAGCGCGCCACAGCTTTCGGAGTGGTCATCCCAAAGTCGTTGATGTAATCCGGATTGGTCGCGTGCGGAAAATAGCTGTTAATTATGCGCCGCGTAAAATCGGCGCAATTCCTCGTGACTCCGTTAAAATGGTTCTGATTTGGCAACGCGTTGAATTCAGCGATGAATTCGCGGTCTTGCTCAACGGTGGTATCGATCACGAAAATGTAGAAGCTGCGAATAAGAGTGGCCGCAATCAATTCTCTCCATTCCGCCTTGTCACCCGTCGTGCAGGATGGCCGCTCACAATACCCAGACAGGTATTTCGCCTGGTAGCGTTGCTCCAACAGGTGCTTGATTTTGTACGAGCCGAAGAGCGGGCGATGCCGAGCGTCCTCGACACCGTAGAGGTACACATTGAGCGGCACGACGTTCCATTCAAACGGCCGCTCCTCGCCGATGTTGATGTAATTGCTCATCACGGAACCTTGTTCACCGGCTCGACACAACCTGAGTTTCACGGGCGATTCCGGGCAGATGCGCGAAAAATACACGGCACTGTGTCCTGTCCCTGTGATCCTGTCAACACTGGTGTCCAACGACTCATTGAGCACAATTCCCACGTCACCGTAAGCCGGAAGACAGGCGAGGCACACGAAAGCGATAGCCAGACACAGCGCAAAGAGAAACATGTTGACCGTCCGGCCTGCCAAGGCCGTTCCCGATACGAAGTCATAAGGTTCGTAGCCGAGTCTAGGCACCCAATCTACCCTCCTGTCTATTCAACCCGTCGGGTGCGCGAGTGTTGCTCCAGTTCCTCGACGAGGGCCGATCAACCAGCAATCACCCCGTGGCTTTTGTTGCGATACATGATTGCCTCTCAGATATTTTAGAGGCAGACAGTTCTCCCCAGGCTGCCCACATAAACTATTCATTCTAAAGATTATGTTTCTCTTCTTGCTGACCACCCAACGTAAGAATTTCAATTGCTGGTGATTTTCGACGTACTGCAGGTACCCCGGCCTAACATGGCGGCAAGAAATGCCGATGGGAGCTTCGAGAATTATGAGCACGATGCGGCTACGCTATATTTTTGTGCGTCCAGGTTGCCCTTTAATCTTGAGCTTTTGACTGAGCAGAAACTCACTGCCTTGTTGTGTGAGGCTCATTGAATCCGTTGAAGGAGTCCCGATGAAGAAAATATTCTCAGGCGCCGTACTCCTCTTGACGGCGCTATCTCTGCAGGGGAAAGACAAGCCGGCCTACGAGAAGGGCGTGCTGGTTCAGATGGAGTCAACTTCCTGCGGGTACGCCGAGAAGGACGGGAAAACTCTGGCTGGGCAGATTCTCGGCACGGACGGTCAACACAAGAAGACCCAGGAAGTTCTCTGTCAGGAGTATCTCCTACGCTCAGACCGGATCACTTACCGAATTCGGCCGAAAGACGATAAGCATCCCACCCTCCTTCAGATCGGTGAGAGGGCAGAATTTCGTATTCACAAGGATAAGCTTCTCCTCCGTGTCCCGGAGGCGGACGATAAGGAGAGAGAGTACATCGTTGTTTCCATGACGCCCCGAACGGATGTTGCGGAAAACCGCGTCACGCCGGCACACCAAAACCGCTAAAGGCTCCACGTCCGCCGTCCGTTCTCGTTCGTTTGTGACGCCGGCCTGCTCAACGGTAAAAACCACACTGCAGGCTAGGGTCTCCTGCTCCAAGTAGAAGCCAATTCTCAGTTCG
>WNFS01004155.1_pt1 | contig 11026 bp, 9 predicted proteins | sample 5400141 | NCBI WGS metagenome assembly WNFS01 (sample SAMN13153358, study PRJNA577476) | soil metagenome | isolation source: 60 cm saprolite under Madrone tree | place: USA:California | collected 2016-06-14 | reverse complement strand
CTTTGTCCTTCTCCGCCTGCGTTACTTCTTGTGCCTTCGCCGTTGCTGCCCCAGCCATCAACAGCAACGCGATCAACACCCCTGCCAGGGACCTGGTTCTCATTTTTCTTGGCTCCTTTTTCTTCGTTTGGTAAGGGAAAGGGAGTCCCCAACATAGCAGAATCTAGCTTGCTTGTCCTGCGGCGCGGGCTTCGAGACTGCGCTTTCGAGTTATCGCACCCCACGCTGCTGCTGCGGCGGTCGCTGTCAACAAAAGGACCACTGGATCGATAGGGTGCCGGTATCGCAGGTTGGGATGCGTCACGTAGTACAACCAAGGAAAGACCACCGGATAGGCCGCCGCAGGAATCGTGTACGGGCTTCGTCTGCGGACCAACAGTGCGATTCCGAGCAACGCTCCAACTCCTGCCAAGGTATTGCAAACCAGCAAAACTCGGATCAGCCAGGAATCCGTGGACAGAAAATTTTGCACCGGGTCGGCAAGACCCGTCCAGAACGCCACAAAGCGTTTTGCGGTCAACTCCACCTCGATTTTCGGATGCGCGCGTATGAATTCCAGCGCCTTGCGCTTTTCTTCGTCCATGAAGGCCGTCTCGCCGATCCGGTAGTAGCGAAGCAGCTCTCCTTCCTTGGAAATCCGGGGCGGCCACACAAACTGCCGCGTCGCATAGTTGTTATTGTTCCCGATGTAGAGTTCGAGCGGAAAGTTCGATCGCAATGGCACAAACCGGTGAAACACAACATAGTTCCTTATCGTCCATGGCGCGCAACACAAGATCGCGATCCCGGCAGCCAGCGCAGGACAGATGGCGCGAAACTTCGCTGCGCGCCGCCCGCGATAAGCTGCCCAGCCTAACAGTATGGGAAGCAGCGAGCCAAGGGAAGGGTTGGTCATCAAGATGAATCCCCAGAGCAGTCCGTATCCGCACCAATTCCTTGCGCGCTGCGACGATTCCGCCAGCACCAGTGTCGCCCACAAAAGTGTGGCTCCCAGCAGCGCTGCGAGACACGTGTCCCACACCCATTCGAACGGCATCATGACCGCGTTGGGAAAGAGCGCCCACAACCACGCCGCGCCACTCGCCACGCCCAGCCCGCCGATCCGCTTTCCCGCGTGAAAGATGGGGATGCACGCCGCCGATGAGAAAAGAGCGTTGAGAAAAACCACCGCGAAAAAGGACTTGGCCGTGAAAATCCCAAACATTCGAAATACTCCCGCCACCAGCAAGGGATACACCGGAGTGAGCCACGCCGTCGGACCCGTCTCTCTTCGAAACGGTGAGCTGAATCCTTTCCCAACCGCCAAAGAATACGCGATACTCCCGGTTTCATGTTCGAATGGCACGGTCCCGAGCACCTCACGGGGAATCTTGCGCTCCTGATTCCAGGCAAATCCCAAACGTACTCCCAGCGCCACCAGCACGATCAGCAGAAGCGACGTCGTTGCGGTATGGAAAGCCTTCTTCATCTCTTATCCGTTTCCTAAAGCAGAAGACCAGTCCGGCAAGCCATTATCATAGACAGATGGATTGCGCGTAAACCTTTCTAGGGAGTTCCTCGAGGAGGATTGAGCGCCGCTTTCCTTGTGGGGACAGGTTACGCGGCGCTCCGGGGTTTCTGGCTGGTTGGTTGCGGTTAGGCTGAGGAACTACTCCTGGTAGGAACTCTTTGGCGAATGGCGCTCGCGTCGCAACGCTGCTCATCTTTCGCCCTTAATCTCCACAAATTTCGAATTCCTTCGATCAGCTAGAACAAGAATTTCCAGGGCTCTCGCCTCACGCCGGGCCATTCATGTGCTGTCTTCGCAGATTCGTCAGCTTGCCTTCTACTGCCTGAGTTGTTTCAAGCAGGGTGAGTTCCAATGACTGCCAACGCAATCCACTTATTTTCAATGATTTGGAATTTTCCGCGACTCCATGCTGTGCTTCAATCGGGAAACCGTTTCGAGTTGGAACACTAGTGGTCTACACATGAATCGCCCTTCGCAGCAGGCAACCTACCTTCCATGTGAATCTCTTCAGCGATCCCAGCTATAGGTAAGATTCGCGTGGGTCACGCCGCTGCGCCTCCGGACTTTTCTTTTCTCGTCTCCGTGCCGTCACGCTTCAGGTAGCGGTATAGGCTGGTGCGCCCGATCCCCAGGAATTGTGCGGCTTTCAGCCGGTTGCCTTGGCACAAGTCCAGCACGCGACGGATGTGCAGCTTGCGCACCTCGTCGAGCGAAAGCGGTTTCCAATCGTCCCCCTCCACGGAACGCGCACCCCGGTGCCGCAAGTGTTCCGGCAAATCGGCCAGATCGATAAAGTCTCCCGTTGCCGTGATGCACGCGCTGGACAGGACATTTTCCATCTCGCGCACATTTCCGGGCCAGGCATGCTGCAACAACACGGTCTGCGCCCGCCGCGTCAGCCCAAAGATGTTTTTTCCGTAAGCCGCGTTATATTTTTTTAGCAGAAACTGCACCAGCAGAGGAATATCTTCCAACCGCTCCGCCAGCGAGGGTATGCGAATCTGAATGGAGTTCAACCGGTAAAAAAGATCTTCGCGAAAGCGTCCCGCCAGCACTTCCGCCCGCAGATCCCTGTTGGTAGCCGCGATCAGCCGCACGTTGATTTGCCGCACTTCGGGAGACCCAACTCGTTGAATCTCGCGGTTCTGGATTACTCGCAGAAGTTTTGCCTGCATCGGCAGCGATGTCTCGCCCACTTCGTCCAGGAAGACCGTTCCGCCGTTGGCGTACTCGAACAATCCCGGCCGGGTATCCGTGGCGCCCGTGAAAGCGCCGCGCACGTGTCCAAAAAGCTGGCTCTCCAGCAACGTGTCCACCAGCGCCGAACAGTTGCATACCGCCAGCTTCTGCTGGTTCACCGGGCTGAGCTGATGGATGGCCCTGGCGACCAGTTCTTTTCCCGTTCCCGTCGCGCCCACGAGCAAAACATTGGTGTAGTGGCGCGCGACCTTCCGGGCAAAATCAAATACTTCCAGCATGGCCGGGCTTTTCCCTACGATGCCGTGAAATTCCAGATCCTTCAAAAGCTGTTCTTCGAGTGCCCTTACACGCCGCCGCTGATCGTAGAGTGCGGCGATGTCGTCCAGCGACTTCCTCAGGCGCGCCCGCTCGATGGGCTTCGGCAAAAAATCCGAGGCACCACGGCGAATCGCTTCCAGCGCGGAATCCAGGGTGTAATCTCCCGTCATCAAAATGATGTGTACGCCCGGATCGCAGCGTAACGCTCGATCCAGGAACTCGTACCCGTCCATCTGCGGCATGTGCACGTCCACAAGTACTAGCCGGCACCGGCCGCGCCTCACCAGTTTGAGGGCTTCCTCCGGATCCGGCGTAGCAATGGCCTCGTAGCCCAGGTCCGCAACCACTGCCGACAACATCTCCAGCTGCGCCGCGTCGTCGTCGAGGATGCACGGCGTCAACGATGACGTCGAGGCGGCGATTTCAACCGGCTTTGACGAAGTGAGTACCACGATCGAGAAGTTACTGGCACGGCGTATGCCACTTGCGCACGTTTTCGTTTTTTCTTTTCCTTCCTTACCACGAGAATCACCGAGGTCGCTACAAATTTGCCACCCTGCTGAAAATACAGTTGTTATTGCGCTTTCGGCCGGAACTATCCCTATCCGTGGTGGAGTTCATTCGGACTGAAAGAGAGTCAGGATTCGATTGGCTCTCTCAATTGCCATTCTCGCGATGCTCCGGTGCAGAATTGGCTCTTGGCTTCCCAGTCTGGCACAGTGTGAGTATTACATTCGCCAGGCAGTGAGTGCTTTCCTACTCGGAATTGCCTGTCGCCTTGCATCGTTCCAATTATTCCAGAATCTACTGCGAATCTCTGCCCGGTTCGACCTGCTTCAGGCGGAATAGCTGCTGTCCCGCGAGCGTAACACCCACATGCTCCGCCTGGTAGGCCACCGGAAGCGCTCGATCTGAAGAACTGGATTGCAGAAGACGCAAAAAAATCATGGATCCGGGGCAGAGAGAGTGACTGAGCGCGAGGTACTTGCCAGTCTGTTCGTTCCACTCGAGTTCAGACCTCTCCACGAAGAAAGATTGAGCGCAATCCCAACCCGAAGCTTCGACGGGATAAATAGTGGTGATGGGACGTTGGACAGACTGAAGCATGCACGGCCTCCGACAGGGGGAAGTGCAGACGTGGTGCCACCAGAGGCGTCGCCATGTATATGAAAGAAAAACACTTAATCTAGAAATGAGTTTTTGAGTCTGTGCGCCTGCGGGACAGCTTGGTCCCGCGTGTTCGCATGTGGAGCAGTAAAATCAATGCCTGAAAATGCTTCGCAAAAGAGGCGATAGAAGCGGCTCGGGCAGAAGAGCGTCCGTGACCACACTCTCGATTGGTCCATAAATGTAGCGAAAAGCGAAAACCGCCACCAGCAACCCAACTATCGCGTAGCTATTACCGCGAAGCCAGTCCAAATAGCGATGCGCGCGGCTCTCGCCCATAAACAGCATGATGCCCGTGCTGCCATCGAGCGGCGGCACCGGCAACAGGTTGAAAGTTCCGAGCAGCAGATTCAGGAAGAAGAAAACCCCCAGCGCGCTCGTGGCGAAGTCCGCATGACCGTTCGCATCGTTGATGTGTAGCAAGTGGTAAGCCCAGCCGAGGTGGAGCGCCAGCGCCGCGATGAGCATCAGCGTATAGTTTGTGGCCGGCCCAGCCAGCGCCATCCACGCCGCCCGACGGGGATGCCGCCGCTCCCAGTACGGATCGTACGGCGCGCTGGCCCACCCGAAGAGGGAACCCGTGGCAATAAGCGAGAGGATGGGTATGACGGCCATGCCCCAGGGTTCACGCTGAATGTGCGGCACGGGATTGAGGGAGACTTGTCCGCCGATGAATGCAGTGTCATCACCTCCAATTTTGGCCGCTAGCGCGTGCGCTGCTTCGTGGCAAGTGGTGGAGAAAAGAAATGCGAGATACCAAATAAAACCCAGCGCGAGCAGTTCGGGCGAAAGTTCAGGCATGAAGTGACTTTTCTTTTCCTCAGGGCGAGTAGCGTAAATGGTGCGGCGCTGGTTTGCAAGCGACCTTCCCGATGATTCTTCATGACGGTTTCTTCTTTGGGTCGGGCTCCGGGATGGAGTTGTCCCAATATGGGTGGAGCCGGCATCGGGACTTGAGCCCCTATCGCAATTCCTGTCGCGACTCCTAAACGACAGTTCTCCCGATTTCATTTCCGGCGCGCTCTGAAGGATGCCAAGCAGGCCTTTGAGTTCCAGTTCCCATTCGACTGTTGCGTTGCCGCCGCTTTTCCCCCGGGGGCCCACGCGCATTTCACCAGCCACAAGCGAAAAAAGGCGCGGCTAGGGTGTCATTTGTTTCGGAAAGGCCTGGTCACCAGTTGGCGAGAACTCGAAGCGAATGAGCCACTCGCTGGGGACGCTGCGGCCTCCGGCATCGGGAGTAGAAAACTGCCACCGGCGGGCCGCTTGCAACGCAAGATCGGCGAAGTATCTACTTGGGCCAGCGGAGTCGAGCGCAGCTTCCGAGACACTTCCCGCGGCGTCTACGTGAAGGCGAACGGCGACGCGGACGGTGCCCTGAATGGTGGCACGAGCTTTCTCGGAGACCTCCGGCAAAACCTGTTCGAGAACTTCGCCGCGCGCGGAAGACGACGCCGAATTGCTCGGCGCATTTGCGGATGGGAACGTATCGGTGCGCACCGATGCAGGGACTGGTGCAGCAGCTGGTGAACTCTGCGGCCGTCCCGCAAGTTCTTTCTCGACGGCGACTTTCAGGGAGTCTTGAGTTACCGGCGCCGCTGCCGGTTTTGACGCTGGTGCGATTTCACGCCGTCTGGACTGCTCGACCGGTTTTGGTTGCGCCGCTGGCTGAGCGGCGGCCGTTGCCGCCGGCGTCGAAGCCTCCGGATGATGGCCGAGGATTCTCGGTAGAGCGATGACGGCGACGATAATCAGAAGCACAGCAGCAACAGGAACGACGTAGTTGGGGAGTATAAGAGTTTGTTTCTGTAGGCTCGCGGTTTGCGGACTGGCCAGTGGTGCTCGCGTTCTTGGTGTTGGTGAAGGTACATTGGACTTCGGGATTTGCAGCTTTGCAGCGGGAACCGCAGGAACCTTCGAGAGCGGGACCGCCAGAGGAGATACGGTTTGCGCGGCAGCGGCGGCAGCAACGCCGGGGTTGAGGCGCGCTGCAATTTCGGCAACGGTCCAGCGTCGCCGCGGATCGCGGAGGAGAGCGTGACGCGCAATATCCAGAAATGGCTGGGGAAGCGATTCTGGAATTAGAGCATCGCCTTGATTTCCCGGCGGCAGAACAGGTGTTCTCTGCGTGAGGGCCTCGATGAGTGTCACTCCGAGAGACCAGACGTCGGCGGCAGCGGAGAGTGGTGAGGCCGCGGTTTCAGGAGCGTCGTGCGCATCGAACTTCCGCGATAACATGCGCGTTTCACCCATGGGAAAGAGATTCTCGCTGGAAAGCTTGAGTTGATCGTCGGTGGCTAGAATATTCGAAGGTTTAAGGTGCGAATGAACAAGACCATGGCCGTGGAGATAGACGAGAACGTCGAGCACCGGTTCAAGCATTGCGCGAGCTTCGGAACTTGTGAGCGGGCGCTGCGGGAGAATTTGGGAGAGGTCTTCTTCGGCATGCTCCATCACGACGTAGAGACGATCCCTGTTACCGAGGCGGCAACGGCCGATGTCGAAGATGCGTAGCAGATTGGGATGTGCGAGCTGCATGACGCGGAGCCAGAGAGAGAGCTGGAGATCAGCAGTGGGCCCGGCGGGAATGAATTTGATAGCGGCCTTTTGAGATTGTCGATCAGGGAGCTGCGTGAGAAAAACGGCGGAGTCGTCGATGCCTCCAAAGTAATGCCGCAGCCGGAATTTATTGTCAATAACCTGACCTTCACATTGATTCCAGAGATCCGTCATACACCACCTCCAACCGCAAAATCCACCGGACCGGCAATGAGTACTTTCCCATTGGCAGGCGTGCGACCGCAGTAAGAGCTCCACGGCGTCTGAGGCAGGGCTGGAAAGTCTAGACTTGTGTTTCGCAGCGCCTGGGGCCGGGCGCTCAACCCCCATAGTTTGGCATGAATTTGCCTGGAAGGGGAGTGTGGTTCCTATCGGTTAGCGAGAAGCCGCGCGTTTCCGCCTTGAAGGCATATTTATTGAGCGCCTTTTGCCCGCTGCGTGGATCAAGGCCTCACACGCGGCAATGCACGCCAACCGGAAGTCGCGCGAGATTCTCTTATGAGTGTCCACGGAGTGGAGAAGCGTAGCCGTGCCATGCAACAGCGCCACGAGCGCCAGAGCCAGAGGAGTATGTTGATCGGGCTTGCCACCAAGTTGCGCGGCCAAACGGCGCTGCAAGAATTCAAACGAAGGCATGTGCTCTTTGCGGGCGAAGGCGATGGCCCAATCTTCAGAGATGAGGCGGAAATCGTTGGGATAGGCAGTAAAAAAGTCCAGAACGCGCTGGCAGACTTGAGAGGGAGTGCGCGAGGGTCTGATAGCAGAAAAGAGATTTCGGCGCGCCCGGCGCCGCAGGAGGGAGATCAGGTCGCCCTTGTTCGGAATACGCTCGTACAGAGTTGGAGTAGTCGTGTGTGACGCCCTGGCGACTGCGCGCATGGTCAGGGCCTGCTCGCCCCGTTTGCTCCACAGGCGGTATGCAGCGTCTAGAATGCGGCTCTCCAGTCGAGCGTCAGCTTTGCGAGGCATGCGGCTCCCCCTTTGGGTTCCCTTTGCTCTGAATTATATCCTTTACATCGTTAAAGAAACAATGTATAAATAATAGGTTCTGGATGTCCCTCGCGGAGATCCCTGAAATTATCCGATAAAGGGAGCGTACGAAAGCAAATTATGTTTCGATTTCAATATTGTGTAACCACCAAGGCCAGCCGCAAGCTTGCCTGGGAGATTTTTTCGGATTGGCGGCGTTGGAATGAATTTGCAAACATTTATGGCCGAGTGAGCTGGCGCGAAGGCCGGCCCTGGGAAGCGGGAAGCCGCCTGGAGATTGAGATCTTGCAGCCCGTCAAAACCGTCGTAGATCACGTCATCACCAATTGCCAGCCGGCTCATAAGGTGGGATGGATCGACCACTCCCTCGGTGTCGTCCTGGCCCAGTGGGTCAGCTTTGAAGAGCACGCGGGAAAGGGAACGCGGGTACACACCTGGGGAGACATCGTCCATTCCGGTGTGACCATCGCCGGGCGCACCGCGGAGCAACTTATCGCCAGCTTTACGGAAACTTGGTACGAGAATTTCCGATCTGTGTGCGACGAATTCGCAGCTGCCAGCGGCGACTAACGCCGAAAGCAAGTATTGAGTTTCTTCTCATGATTTGTTCGTGTCTTTTTTCGCGGCGTGCCGCGATCGGGCATCCTCGTGTCTCCATTCACACTTCGATTCTTCTGATTTCTTTCCGGAGAATATGGCCCGGTCTGACCGCGTTCAAGCGAGACTGGTTTGAGAGCATGTTTTCTAGGCCCATCCGTCGCTTGAAAGGGTGACGGCGACGCAATAAACGACGCACAGAGCTTCCTATGCCTCGGCGAGAGGCGAGTGCAGTATCGTTTCAATCTGGGACAAGCCTCCTTTAATGGTCAAGTTTCGATCCTCCACACGCAGTTCCAAAGCACGAAAACACTGATAGCAAAAGAGATGGCGAACCACGCCATCCATAGTACTGGTGAGTTGCGTGCACATGATCAAAGGGGAGGGTGTTTGCAATGGGTGGATTGCGATGGAGGTGGTCCCGAGCGGCCCGCGCTCGACGGCCTCGTTTCTCCTTTTAATTCTCGGAACACGCGCGTTGCGGGCGGAGACTTGAGATGTTGCTCTTCAGCAAATCATCGATTCACCGGAAGCTGCTCATGGTTATTTTCTGCACCAGTCTTCTCGGACTGACCATCGCCAGCCTGGCATTCGAATCTTACGAGAAGGCAAGTTTTCGCACGTCCATGGTCAGCGCACTCGCGTCCGATGCCGATACTCTTGGTTTGGCCACCGCTGCCTCACTGGCTTTCAACGACCGAAAATCAGCGCAGGAATTGCTGGAAACCGTTCGCTCCGATACTAACATTGTCACGGTTACTCTGTACGATCAACACGAGGAAATCTTCGCTGAGTACCGGCGCGCGGGGCTCGCCGCGGGCTTCACCTCACCCCGCGGAAGAAAAGAGGGAGCGACCTTCGAAGCGGACTCCCTTACGCTTTCTCGAAGCGTTTCCGTAGGCGGCGAAAAGGTCGGGTCCATTGTCTTTGTCTCGGACCTTGCCGCGCTTCACGCCAAAACCGCAAGATACACTGAAATATCCGCTCTAGTGCTGCTGGTCTGCGCTTTCGCAACTTTCCTGGTGTCCTCGCGGCTCGTTCGCCTGATCACCGAACCAATCCTCCAGCTTGCCGCGGTGGCCGGAAGAGTTTCCACAAGAGAAGACTACTCTCTGCGGGCTCTCCCAGCTGGTGAGGATGAGCTGGGAAAACTCGTGACATCATTCAACCACATGCTGGAGCGCATCCAGGAGCGCGACGCGGCATTGCAGAGCGCCAAGGAGGACCTCGAAGTTCGTGTCATGGCGCGGACCGAAGAGCTCCAACTTGAAGTTCTCGAGCGTAAGCAGGCCGAGGCGGAGATGCGCCGCGCGAAAGAGGCCGCCGAAGAAGCCAGCCTGGCGAAGAGCGAGTTCCTGGCCAACATGAGCCATGAGATTCGCACCCCTCTCAACGGCGTTATGGGAATGACCGATCTGGCCCTGGAGACGCAGCTTGAGCCCGAACAACGCGAGTACCTGGAAACGGTGAAGATGTCGGCGGATTCCTTGCTTACTGTAATCAACGACATTCTTGACTTTTCCAAGATTGAAGCCGGGAAGATCGATCTGGAGGCGATCGAATTTAACATCCGTGATTGTCTGGAAACGAGTTTGAAAACGCTGGCGTTAAGAGCCGACGAAAAGGGCCTGGAACTGTTGTGCGAAGTAGCCCCCGAGGTGCCTGAAGTTGTCCGAGGAGACTCCGGCAGGTTGCGCCAAGTCATCATCAACCTCGTCGGGAACGCCATCAAATTCACGGAGAAGGGTGAAGTGGCCCTCAGAGTTCAACTGGAAGGGGTCCACGAGCATGACCGCACGATGCGGTTTACGGTGGCGGATTCCGGGATCGGCATCCCCAGGGAGAAGCTGCAATCGATTTTCGATCCATTTTCACAGGCGGATTCCTCCACGACGAGAAAATACGGGGGAACAGGTCTGGGTCTAACTATCTCGAACAGGCTTGTGACCATGATGGGAGGAAAAATTTGGGTGGAGAGCGAGGTCGGACATGGAAGCCGATTCCACTTCACCGCCAGGCTGGGGATTGCGGACACGAAAGTAATCGAAGTCGGGGAGATCGCTCCGCCGGAAATACTGCGCTCGGTAAAGGTTCTCGTCGTGGACGACAACCGGACGAACCGACGAATCCTGGAGGGCATGCTGGGACGCTGGGAAATGAAGTCGAGCTCGGTGCCGGACGGAGAAGGGGCGCTGGCAAAATTGTTAGAAGCCCAGGAAGCTGGAGAGCCCTTCGCGCTGATTTTGATGGACATGCACATGCCCAATATGGACGGGTTCGAATTGATCGACAGAATTCGGCGCAGCCCATACCCGTCCACCGTCACCATCATGATGCTTACTTCCGCCGGCCATCGCGGGGATGCCGCCCGCTGCCAGGAACTGGGAGTAGCCGCATACCTTTTGAAGCCGATACGGCAATCTGAATTGCGCGAAGCAATTGCCCGCGTGCTCGGCGCACGGGAACAGAAAGGCGCAATCCCGCTGATCACGCGCTACTCGCTTCAGGATGCCCGTGAGCCTTCGGCTTCCTTGCGCGTTCTGCTCGTGGAAGACAATCGGGTCAACCAGCGGTTGGCAACGCGGCTCTTGGAGAAGCGAGGCCACTTCGTCTCGATAGCCGGGGATGGACGTGAAGCCCTTGCGGCGCTTGAAAAGGAAAGTTTTGATCTGGTCTTGATGGATT
>WNFS01004154.1_pt1 | contig 11027 bp, 5 predicted proteins | sample 5400141 | NCBI WGS metagenome assembly WNFS01 (sample SAMN13153358, study PRJNA577476) | soil metagenome | isolation source: 60 cm saprolite under Madrone tree | place: USA:California | collected 2016-06-14 | reverse complement strand
GGGGAAGCGTGCGCTTAATTAATTAAGCAGCAAGTGCCAAGTTGTTGTTGGCATTTCTAGTTTCCACCAAGTTGCGGGCAGGTGGGTCCCGGCATGCCTTCGGGCCGCGACAGCTTCCGTCGAAACCGTGTCGCCCCCTCCGTACAGTCTTATTTTAGCACTTCGGCTAAGCGTTTGGGATCGTCGTGTAGCGCGCTCAGTTTTATGCCCTCCGTAGAATTCCTCCTTGCCGGGCGAGTCTGGACCCTCCCCCCGTGTTTTTTGTAAGTGTTGCATCTAAAAGATTTAGCCGGAATCGTAAATCTTTTGTTTGCAACACTTGCGGGGTGATCCATAAGTGTTGCATCTAAAAGAGTTAGAGAGATAGGTGGCAGGGGAAGGAATAAGAAAAAAATTGGTTTGAAGGGGCGCGATCCGGCAGTTTGCGTAAGAGCGGAATCTAAAGGAGTTACGGGCGTCACTGTTTTGTAACTGTGGGAAGTAAAGGAGTTGCGGTGACGGGATTTCGTCACGTGGCGATGCAGTGGGATATGGCGGGGATGCTGCAGATTGATCACAACCCACGATAGTATGAATCGCTAATTTTGTCAATAGCTACCTTACTGGTACTGGGACTGAGGCGTAGGCGGTAGTTCTGGATAAAGGCATGCGCGAGAATTATTGGTTGTGGGTTTGAAGGATGTTGAGGAGGTCTTTGGGATTGCGGGAGACGTCGCAGGACCAGTCGCCGAAGCCGCTGTGAGCGTTCACGGCTCTGACCCACTCGGACAGGAATTCGCGTTTGGTCTTATCTTGTTGGCTGTCCAGACCTTTGACTTCGATTATGAGCATCTTGCCGCTGGTGAGGCGGATGAGGTAGTCAGGGCGGTACTTGAGGACGACACCTTTGAAAACGTAGAGGATTTCAAATCCCAGATGGTCGTTTTTGACCCAGGAGCCGACATTGGAATTGCGGTCGAGCTCGAAGGCTTCGCTGGCTTCCCAGCGGGAATCGAAGACGCAGAGATTGATGTGAGAACGAACGGCGGGCTCACAGGGGCGGCGAGTAAACCACGGTTGCATGTCGCCGGTTGAACGGATCGGGCGTTCCTTGTCAAAGACAGGTACGACGGAGAGAGCGTTTTCAAAGCGGATGGCTTCCCAGAGGTGCTGGACGATCTTGGTCATGTTGAAGGTATAGAGGACGCGGCGGCGGACTTCATCCTGACTGAAAAGTTCGGGTGAGATCACGATTCTGCCACTGGTGAGGTAACTCTCCGTAAGGCGGATTACCTGGGCGAGAAGGTATTCGCGGTTGGCTTTCCAGTTTGGCTTCATCAGGTCATAGACTTCAGCGGCAGATTGGAAAATGACACGCTGCATGCGCTGTTTTCTGCCGAGCTTTTCCACATCGATGCTGGTGAGTTTCGTGACGTCCGGCTTGCCATCAATGACAGGGGCGAGGTCGGCGATGGTCGGGGTTTCGTAAGCGTCAAGAGTAAGCGGCTTGGTCTTTGTGAGATCCAAGGAGAGTTCTGGGCGGTATTCATGATCAATGCGGATAATGTTCGGCCAAGAGATTTCGAGGTTTTTGCGTTCGGAAAGAGGTTGGATTCTTGAAGATGGCTGCGGAGGAGGAGGAGGCAGCGCGTCTTCGTCGCCCTCATGGGGCATGAAAGTGAAAGGCACGCCGAAGATGTTGACGTATTCGGCTCGAAAGAGGCCTGTAGTTTTATCAACGTCATAGTCGGTGCGGCGCAGGCCGCGTCCAACGACCTGCTCGCAGAGCAGCTGCGAAGTAAAGGCGCGCAGGCCCATGATATGCGTGACCGTTTTGGCGTCCCAGCCTTCGGAAAGCATGCCCACAGAAATAACGGCGTGGATATTTTCTCCGGGCTGGGCAACTTGACCAACGGTGTCCACGGTCTTGCGGAGTTGCTCGGCGCGCTCCTGCTTTGTCAGCTTCTTTAGAGGTGATTCTGTTTCGTCCTCCGAACTCTCTTCGCCCGCACTGGCCGACTCGATTTCCGGAGCCTCTTCCTTAGCTTCTGCTTCGCCAAGGACTTTGGAGTCGATATGAAGGATACGGTCCGGCTCGCTGAGTTTTTCAACGGGGATCTTCTTGTGGGACAGCGCATACTCGACGCGTGCCGCGGTGTGCGTGAGATTGGCGACGGTGATCATGACGGGAGGCGTGGGAGCGCCTTCCGTTTCCCAGCGCTTACGGGTTTCGTCCCAGTCGTTGCCGAGAATGGTGTAGGCGGTGTTAACGAGGTCTGGGAGCGGGACGTGCGGCTCCACTTTGCGGTTAATGTCGTCTTTGACGTCCGGGTCGGCATAGATGTGGTACAGACGGGATTTGAAGTCCTTTCCAAGACGCGCGTCATCGCGGACAACGACACGGGGAGTCTTGACCAATCCAGATTCGATGGCGTCGTTCAAGCCGAAGTCGCTAACGATCCACTGGAATAGAGTTTCCTCGCCGCTGCGCTTGCCGGTGGGAGCGAAGGGTGTGGCCGTGAGGTCGAAGCAGGTAAGGATGCCTCGTGTACGGTGAATGCGGTCAAGACCGCCGATCCATTTGGTGGCTTCTTCAAGTTCCTCTTTTGCGACGCCCTTGAGTGTTGCTTTCGGGTCGCGCCGCCAGGCATGGTGGGCTTCATCATTAATAATGACGATATTTTGGGCCGTGGCCATCTCTTCGAGGACTTCTCTGACGTAGGCTTCATCGCTGAGGGCACCGCGCTTGTCCACCGACTTGCGCTTCGCAATTCTTTCCTCGGATTCCCAATCGAGCTTGTGCCAGTTGACGACTTTGACCTTGCCCTGACGGAGAGCGTCTTCGAGGCCAGGGGGAATGAGGCTGAATTCCCGGTAGTAATCGTCGGGGCCCGGAACAAGGACTTGGAGACGACTTTTTACGGTAAGGCCCGGGGCGACGACGAATATGCTTTTCGAGAAGCGTTTGTCTTGTGGATAGGAAACCTTGTTTAGAATCTGCCAAGCGATGAGCATGGCCATGACGATGGTTTTGCCGGAGCCAGTGGCCATTTTGGAGCAGAGGCGGGTGAAGTTGCCTCCGTCGGACGGAATGTTGATTCCGGCGCGTTCCGAAGAGGGAGCCTCGGTAAGCCAGATGAGAGTTTCGATGGCTTCCAGCTGGCAGAAGAAGAGGCGGCGGTTTTCGCGTTGTTCGGGGTCGCGCCAGTGCTCCAGGAGGCGCTTGGTAATGCCGGAGACGCCTGGGTAATCTGCCTCGCGCCAAGATTTGACGCGGGGCCGGATTTTGTTGGGGAGTGGGAGTTCGATAAAAATTCCGGGGTCGTCGATGGCTTTGGAGGATTCCGTCGCGCGGATATAGCCTGCGGGGCGGCGGCCGGGAACGCGGGAGAAGAGTTTGGATTCGGCGTCGCGTTTCCAGTATTCGCGTGGCTCTTCGTAGGGAGAGTTGATGATGAGCTGGTCGATGGTTTTGGTTGGCATGTTGTGGTGTTGCTTTGTAGCGCCGGCGTCTCGCCGGCATCTTCCTCCGAAAAACCCGCCGGCGAGACGCCGGCGCTACGAAAGGACCTCCACCCAGGGCCAGTTTTGCAACCCGGCCTTTCGGGGATTCTCTTGAATGTACTGAGTAATTTTTTGCAATGAGGCCTGGTGACGAACCAGGTGATCGAAATATTCGCGCTGCCAGAAATGCCCGGTGCGTGCGAGGAGCTTATTGGCCTCGTGGGCCGAATAGGACTTCCAGGCATGGAGAATGGTTTCCAGGGTGTGTTCCCCCAGGGGAGAAAATATCACATGAACGTGATTGGGCATCACGCACCAAGCCAGGAGTTGGTAGCGATTTCCGTGAAAGTGGCGGATGGCATGCGCCACAATTTTGGCGATGCGAGAGTCGCGCATGTAACAGTGCCCCAGTCCGTCGTCGAGACACTGCTCGGCTTTTTGAAGGATCGCGCGTAGCTTGCGAGCGCGGTTTTGGTTTTGGTCGGCTTGTAGCGCCGGCGTCTCGCCGGCGTTGGATTTTTCGGAGGAAGAGGCCGCCTGGAAGGCAGCGCTACGGGAGCGGTCGAGAGCGTCGCGTTCCTGGCGAAGGCGGGTTAGCAATTCTTGGGGAAGGGAGTCGGCTAGACGGAAGGTGACGAAATAGGTGGCATGGTCGCTTTCCAAATGGGGGAGATAGCCGCGAGAGCGAATGGATGGCGTCATGATCAGATGCTAACTGCCTCTTTGTAGCGCCGCCATCCTGGCGGCGCTTGCAAACCCAAGAGCCGGCTGGAAGCCGGCGTTACAACTGCAAAACTTTGAGACTTTCGATGCCGCGGTCGTCGATTACTTTTACGGCTACGCGTTTGTGATCGCCTAGGGAAAAAGGTAGGGAGATCGTGCCGCGATAGGACTCGATCAGGTCGGGATCGATTTCGGCTTTTAGGTTGCGCGCGAGTTTGGCCCAGCCTTCGTCTTCGTCGGCTAGTGGGAAGAAGACTTGGCGGGGATAGAGGCTGCGGCCGTCGTAATCGGTGTCGAGGAGCCACATGGCAATTTTTGTGGTGTCGCCGGATTCGATGGTGCCGGTGCGGGTGTTGTAGTAGTCGAAGCCGCGGACTTCGGCTATGTATTGGGGGGAGGGAGGGGCCGGCGAGACGCCGGCGCTACCCGGAGGGGCCTTGCGGATTTCTACGTCGGGACGTCCTACTAGCCAGAAGGATTGGTTGCTGGAGCGTTTCCTTTTCAGGTCGTCGGTTAGGAGGTCGGCGTTCATTTGGGCGGTTAGGAAGGTCATGCCGGTTTTTTCTTTGGTGAGGTCGTCGATATCCTTGGCGGCTTCGGGATCGAATTGGAAGGCGGCGAAGACGAGGATTTCGGGTTTGGGGTGGAGGGTGCGGGCTTCTTCCCAAGCCATTTCGACTTGAGTGGCAACGAGCGGGGCGTAATCGGGGCCGAAGGAGATGACGACGCGTTCGGCTTTGCCGTTCTTGGTTTCGGCGTCGGCGTGGAGCCAGCGCGTGCCGCCTAGGGGTTCGACGCGGGAGAAGTGGATCATTTGGCCGCCTTTGCCGCGGAGGCCAGATTTGAGGAGTTCGTCGCGCCAATCGGATTGGCGAAGGGTCGGGCCGGAGCGGGCGATGGAGGCGTCTTGTAGCGCCGGCGTCTCGCCGGCGGGCGCTTTTTCGGAGGAAGACGCCGCCTGGAAGGCGGCGCTACGAGGAAGGTCGTCGAGGGATTTGACGTTGGGGGCGGGGACGGCTTCGACGGTGAAGGGGCCGGAGATGCGGGCGCGGGAGTTGTCGATGAGCGGCTGGTCGTAGAGGGTTTCTTCGCCGGGAGGTTCGTTGTTGGCAATGGATTTCAGAGTGACGTGAGGGACTTTTTTGTATTCGAAGCCGCTGCCGACGCCTTCGTTGGGGTGGGCGAGTTTGTAGTAGTCGAAGGTGGCGCCCATGAGGCGTTGTTTGGCGAGGGTAGTGGCGACGCGGGAGGTGTCGCAGGTGATCCAGCGGCGGCCCCATTGTTCGGCGACGAAGGCTGTCGTGCCGGAGCCGCAGGTGGGGTCGAAGATGAGGTCGCCGGGGTCGGTGGTCATGAGGATGCATCTGGCAACGACTTTGTTCGAGGTTTGAACTACGTAGACTTTTTTTGTGCCAAATTCAGTGAAGAGCACATCGTTCCAAATGTTGTGCAACTGAATGAAAGGGAAATCATCGGTGTACATCTTGAATGCAAGATAGCGGCCCCTAGGCAGCAGCCTACCGGCATGTGCTAACTGTAGCAAGCCTTCTTGGCTGGTGCGCCACCCGGAGCCGGGAATCGGGCCGTACTTCTTTCCCTCGAATTCAAACTCAAAAACCGAGCCTTGGCTCGGAGTTTGGGAGTAGAGCTGACTGTGTCGAAACCGCCGAGAACCATGCGGCGGTTCAATCTCGCCTTCAAGTTCTTGGTCCGTTACCCTCCTTGTTTCACCGGTCGGTAGTTCAATTCCGTCGTAAGCAACATCCACCTGTTCCTGTGTGCGTCCTTTAAACAATTTTCGAAACTTAAGCTTCATTGTGTCTCGTGCATACCACAAGAGTAAGTCATAAACTTTGTCGACACCCTCTGAAACTCGACCACTGGATTTTTGAAAAACTATCTGGTTCACCAGGTTCTGCGAGCCAAATATCTCGTCCAAGAGCTCTTTAGTGTGGTGAGCGTTTTCCTCGGAGATTTGGACGAAGCAGGAGCCGGATTCGTGGAGGAGATCGCGGGCGAGGAGGAGGCGGTCGCGGAGGTAGGTGAGATAGGAGTGGATGCCGAGCTCCCAGGTGTCGCGGAAGGCGCGGACCATTTCTGGTTCCTGGGTGAGGTCTTCGTCCTTGCCGTCCTTGACGTCGCGGCGATTGACGAAGGGCTGGAAATTGGAGCCGTAGCGGATGCCGTAGGGCGGGTCGATGTAGACCATCTGGACCTGGCCGGCGAGGCCTTCTTTTTCGAGGAGGGAGTTCATGACGAGGAGAGAATCGCCGGCGATGAGGCGGTTGGTCCAGCCGTGGGCGTGGCGGTAGAAATCGACGGCTTCGCGAAGAGGAGGATTTTCTTCGCGAGTTTCGAACAGGGAGGGTTGGAAGAACGCCGGCGGGACGCCGGCGGTACGGGGAGCGCCGTTGCGCTTGCGGACGGCTTCGATGATGGTGCGCGGATCGATGCGCTCGTGGACGTGGAGGGAGACGGTGGGGACTTCGAAGGAAGTGTGCTCTTTCTTGCCGGCCCAGATTAGCTGCGGGTCGAGGTGCGGATCGTATGCATAGGTTTTGTGCGTGGTGGCAGGGGGATCAGTTTTTGGAGTGACGAGGCCGACGGGAGGATTGTTGACGCGGGTTTTGCCTTTGTGGTCGTACTGCTCGATGGGGCGCTTGCGGGATTTCGATTGCGCGGAGTCTTTTGCACTGGTCTGGTGTCCGTTTTTGGGTCGGGCCACGAAATTCTCCCCACAGGAATAAGAGAATGTTGTTCGCGGGTGATTTTACTCGTTCGTCATCGTGAATGCTACTGAGACAAGGGATGTATCGTGCCCCTACGGGGGCGGAGGAGCGATGGCGGACGGCTGGTTCCCCGGCGCGGGTCCTGCTGGTTAAGCAACAATTGGGCACAGCGGGACGGCTGGGGCGTTGACTCCAAAGCACCTAGCTACCAAAATGACAAGACGGGGGATTTCGCGTGAAATACCCCCGAAAACTGGTATGGCACAGGAACCTAGCGCGGTGGAACAAGCTATCGTACGAGCGCTTCGCGACAATCTCGAGAGCATGAAGCGCACGTCGGATGAGCTGCATCATGCCGTGAACGATGTGGTCTCCGCCTGCGCGAGCAACAAGCCTACCAATGCGTTGCCGGCACTGCTGCGCGCGCAGACTTCCGCAGCTTCCCTTGCCGCCACCTTGGACGTGCTTTCGAGATTCGTGGCCATATCCATGCAGACCGGCCCGCGGTCGCCGATTGAAGCGCAACTCACGGACCTGGTTGGAAGAGTTGCTCCCGAGCCGCCTGCGGCGCCACAGCGCCCCGCGCCTTCTCAACCGGTGCCCAAAGCCGCACAGGCTGCGCCCGCTCCTCAAGCTCGGGCCGTACGAGAGCCTGCCGCCAGCGAATTCGAGCTGCATCCCGAGCTGGAACCGCTCGAATTGATCGAGCCGGAGGCTGGAGTTGCCGGCGCCGAATCTGAATTCGGCGATGAATTTGACGTCAACCGGCTTTCTCCTGAAGAACAGGAATTGCACCGGCGGGCAAATCGGGTAGCCAAAGTTTCGATGCAGGATATAAAAATGCTCCGACCGGAGCAGGTGCGCCTCGGCCGCCAAAACAGAGATCTCTGCATCCGATTGAAAGATGACATTGAAAAAGCACATCGAGAGTACGACCGCCGCTTCAAACCAATCATGGATCACCCCGTCGATTATTTTTATCGGTGGCTGGTGGAAATCCTCGCGGAAGGGGACGCGCACGCGCTGGGCGAATACCCTTACGCGACGCCCGCGCGCCATCACTAATCGAACGCACGCAGCTCACTTTTTTGGCTGTTTCGAAAATGCCGTATTATTCTGTCTAGCTATGGCACGAATCCTTGTCGCGCTGATCCTTATTATTGGCTTGTCATTCGGAAGTGCGTTCGATGTCCTTGCACAATCGTCAACGCGCAAGCACAAATCGAAGAAGCCCAAGGTGCCGCCGTGCCAGACGGGATGCAAACCGGATACCTCAGCGCCTCAAGTTGCTGCCGATACGCCGGAGGACGAGGCTGCGCAAAGAGAGCTGTCCGATCTAGCTCGCGCGCTACACAACGGCACGCCCGGTTCGTACGAGAAGCTTTCAGCATTCGCCGCCAAGAACAGTGCAAACGTCTGGGGCGCGCGCGCCGCGCTGGCGCTTGGTTATGACGAATACATGAAGAACCGCTCGGGGCAGGCGGTCAGCTTGTTTGTCAAGGCGCAGAACGACACGGTGCTCCGCGAGTACGCGCTGTACTGGACCTCCCAGGCCCAGCGGGCCCTGGGGCGCAACGCTGATGCGTACAAGGTGCTGCAAACCATCCAGCAGGATTACCCCAATACTGCGATGCGCGAGCAAGTGCTGGAGGCTTTTGCACCCACGGCGGTCCAGCTCGGCCGCCCGCAGGAGGCCATCGACGCGTTCGAGGCCTATACCGGCACGACATCGAAGCCCACGCTTCTTTTTGATCGCGGGCACGCCTATCAGGCGGCGCATCAGCTTGCTCGCGCCGCAAAAGATTATCAGGCAGTGTTCTACAAATCCCCGACAGCGGATGAAGCCAAGCCTGCAGGTTCCGTTTTGTCGCAGCTGATGCACGCTCTCGGGAAAGAATATCCTTATCCAGGTGTGGAGATGCAGGAGCAGCGTGCCCGGGCTTTTTATGACACGCACAAATGGAAGGAAGCGCGCTCCGAATACGAAAAACTTTTGACCATGGTCAAGGATCCTGCGAACCCCACGCGCCAGAGGGCGCAGCTCCGTGTTGCGGAATGCCGCGTGCAGTTGAAGGGATCGCCTTCCTTGATCGCCGCGGTCAAGCCGCCGGACCTGGAAGTGGACGCCGAGCGGCTCTACGCGCTTTCCCAGGCTTACCGCACAGCGAAGAAAGAAGCAGAGATGTTCAATGCCCTGAACACGCTGGCGCAGAGCTATCCGGTGAGCAAATGGAACGAAGATGGGCTGATGGCGGCAGGGAATTATCATTGGGTGGAACTCGAACGCGAGAAAGCTGTCGTCGCCTACCAGCGCGTATTGGATTCTTTCCCGAACGGAAAACATGCGTTCAACTGCGAATGGCGGATCGCCTGGGTCGCGTATCTGGATCGCCATCCCGACGCCGACGACCGGCTCACTAATTTTCTGTTGAAGTATCCCGTGTCGTCCAATTCGGTCGATGCGCTCTATTGGCTTGGACGCAACGCCGAGCGCGCCGGAAATGTTGCACGAGCGCGCAGCCTCTACGGCAAAGCGGCAGAGCGATTCCCGCAAACGTATTTTGGCAATGCTGCAGCGGCGCGGCTGGCAAAACTTGGTCCGGGTGAAGAGAATACTCCGGAATTTCTGGAAAAGATCCCGCCGCCGCCGGCGCTTCGTTCCTTTGAGGAGCCGATCCCGGTTGCCGCGGCGGACCGCTGGGCGCGCGCGCAGGCGCTCCGCGCCATCGCATTTGATTCTTCGGCTGAGCAGGAGCTGAAGAACGCCTATTTCGCGACCTCTTCGCCGCGTTTTTTGCTCGAGGCCGCGCAGGCAGCTTTCGATCAGGGGCACTACGGCGCCGGCATGGCGTACGCTCGAATAATCGTGCCGAATTTCGATGCGCGCAAGATCAGCGAAGTGCCCGTCGCCGCATGGAAGGCGCTCCTTCCACTTCCTTACGAAGCGGTCTTGCGCCGCGAAGCCGCCAAGAACGATTTCGATCCCATGTTTGCCGCCGGGCTCATACGCCAGGAATCCACGTTTCAGGCGGACGCTGTCTCGCCCAAGAACGCCATCGGCTTGATGCAAGTGCTTCCGAAAACAGGGAAACTTCTGGCAAGGCAGCTCAAAGTGCGCTACACGAAAAACAGACTCTTCGAGCCGGACTTCAATATTGAAGTTGGCATGGCGTATATCGCAAACCTGGTGCGCCAGATGGGTGGGTTTGAATACGCTGCCGCTGCCTATAACGCCGGCGAAGATCGAATAGCCGCCTGGAAGGGCGAGCGCAACTACGAGGAAGTCCCGGAGCTTGTCGAATCTATACCGTTCACGGAAACCCGCGAATATGTGCAAGTCGTCTTGCGCAACACCGAACTCTACCGGATGATTTATGGGTCGCCGAGCGTGGCAACGCAAGCCGCGACCGGCCACGCGCGCTGAGGAGTTGCCCGTAAGGTGTATTTAAGGGCGCAGCCCGCCGCGGATACGATTTCATCTCTCTGAGAAGGTGCAATGACTGCTCCCGACCTTTCCATGGCACAAATCTCCCGCCGCATGCTCTCGGCAAAAGCTGAACAATTCACCGAATCCGTGATTCGGGAAATGACGCGCCTGGCCCTGAAGCACGGCGCCGTCAATCTTTCTCAGGGGTTTCCCGATTTTGCCGCGCCCGAAGAAATCAAGGAAGCAGCGCGCAAAGCCATCGCTGATGACATCAATCAGTACGCCATCACGTGGGGCGCAAAGCCGCTGCGTGACGCCATCGTGGAAAAATTCGAGCGCACGCAGGGCGTTAAGTACGATCCCGAGCGCGAAATCACCATCTGCTGCGGCTCGACGGAGGCGATGATGTCCGCCATGATGGCCATCATCAATCCTGGCGATGAAGTTGTCGTCTTTGAACCTTTCTACGAGAATTACGGGCCCGATGCGATTCTGAGCGGAGCCACGCCTCGCTTCGTCAAGCTGCGCACTCCGGATTGGTCCTTCGACGAAAAGGAACTCGCGGCCGCGTTTGGGCCGCACACCAAAGCGATCATTCTGAACACGCCAAATAATCCCACCGGCAAAGTGTTCACGCGTGCCGAGCTCGAATTCATCCGCGACCT
>WNFS01009508.1_pt1 | contig 11034 bp, 13 predicted proteins | sample 5400141 | NCBI WGS metagenome assembly WNFS01 (sample SAMN13153358, study PRJNA577476) | soil metagenome | isolation source: 60 cm saprolite under Madrone tree | place: USA:California | collected 2016-06-14 | reverse complement strand
CGAATCCCGCCGCGAGATGACGCCCGAATACCTACGGGAGCTCAAGCACACGCTGATCGTCTCTGGGGACACCGAGCTCATCTCGGCGCCCGCCTACTACCTGGCCGCCAAGCGGGCGCCGTCGATCAACGCCTTCATGACCGGTATCGCCATCATCCAGGACGAGCTAGCGCACGCTCACATCGCGTACCACATCCTCGAAGAGCTCGGCGAGGACCAGGAGAAGCTCATCTTCAGCCGCGATCCGAAGAGCTTCCGCTACCCCTACGCGTTCGACGTCCCCCTCGACAGCTGGACGGAGCTTGTGGTCGCCAACGGGATGTACGACCAGGCCGGCTTCTGCCTGCTCGGCGATATCCACGAGAAGTGCTCATACGGTCCGTGGAAGCGGGGCCTGAACAAGGTGATGGCGGAGGAGAACTTCCACCTCCGCAACGGCCGCACATGGATGAAGCGCATCAGCGCCGCCGGCGGCTCCGCCAAGGATGAGCTGCAGCGCGCCGTGGACTGGATGTTCCCGCTGAGCGTCGAGTGGTTCGGGCTCCCGGACGAATTGAAGATGCATTCGACGCAGCTCGAGTACCGCTTGAAAGGCCTGACCAACGACCAGCTTCGCCAGTGGTGGCTGTCGACCGTGGTGCCGTACTGCGAGCAGATCGGGATCAAGGTGCCGGCGCACAAGAAGACTCGCGACGGCAAGGACGTGTGGGAGCTCGACTATCCGTTCCCGTGCGAGTTCGACGCCGAGGAGAAGCGGTGGGATTTCAAGCAGCCGATAACGTGGGATGACGTCCTGGTGCGGTGGCGGAATCGCGGCCCGCGCAATGCCGAAATGGTCGCCATGTTCCAGGAAGAGTTCCACAAGTTCCGCAAGACGCACCGCAACGGCGAGTCGTGAACGATCGCCTCTGGGCTGCGCTGAGCGAGATCCAGGACCCCGAGATGCCGATCAACCTGGTCGACCTCGGCGTCATCTACGGCATCGATGAGCGGGATGGTGTGGTTGAGGTCGACCTCACGTTCACTGCGATGGGCTGCCCGGCATCCGACTTCATCCTCGAAGACGTGCGAGAGCGATTGCTTCGCGAGGACGGCGTGCGCGATGTGCGCGTGAAGGTGGTATGGGACCCGCCCTGGACGAGCGCGCGCATGACGCAGGCCGGCCGCGACGCGCTCGAAGCCTGGGGCCTGGCCGTTTGACGAACTACAAGCGCGTAAGCGGTGACGCTGTCGAGTACGAAGTGTTCGCGCGCAAGACCCGCGGCGAGCCGCTACACCAAGTGGGAAGTGTCGTCGCGCCTGACGACGATCTCGCGGCCGCCTACGCGCGCGCGACCTACGACGAGGAGCGATGGATAGAGATGGCGATCGTGCGCAAGGACAACGTAATCGAGCTCTGGCAGCCGGGCGAATAACGGCTGCCTAGTCCGGCCCGCGCGGCCGCAGTTCGAATCCAGTCGGCGGTGGAATCGTGAGCATGCGACCATCGTCGGCACGCACGATCTGCCAGCCGCCTTCGTGCACCATCCAGTGATGCCTGTAGCAGAGAAGGGTCAGGTTCGGAAGGTCGCCGGGGCCATTCTGGATCCAGTGGACTAGGTGATGGCCCTCGGTCATGCTCACCGGCCGATCGCATCCCGGCCAGGTGCATGCAGAGTCTCGAACCTTGAGCGCCTTGCGCTGAGGTCCTGAGATCGTCCGCTTGGCTCGGCCGACATCGATCACAGTCGAGTCCGAGCCGAGGATGATGCGCGTCACCGCGCAGTCGCACGCGATTCTCTCGACGGCCTTGGCCGAGATCGGCAATGAGAACTCCATGTTCGCCCCCGGCGCGCCCGGAAGGCCGAGCAGAGTCTCCATGGAAGCAGTCACCTGCAGGTGCGCGCGCTGCGGCACCAGACCGTTGTCGAGCGCACGCATAGAGAGGTCGACCAGAGCGTCACCCATGCGTTGCTCGCGAGGTCGGTGATCGTCCTTGCCGGCCCGCTTGGCCAACGGTTCCAGTGCCGTGCGCACGGCAGCGCCCCCGACCTTGTCGAGGTAGCCGCTGATGAACACTGTGCCGTCGTCGCCGCTCGCCAGCTGGAGGCTGCGCGCCTCCACGCTTTGTGCTTCTTCGGTGGCGCAGCCCTTGGGGTCGGCAGCATGGCGGGCGTGGTAGCAGTCGTCATGAAAGCGAGCGATGGTGTGCTTACGAGCCTGCCTCAGCAGCGCGGTTTGATCGAGACGCTCGCCCACAGCGGCTGATGTACGCGCGATCAGGGCGAAGTGGGCGAAGCCAATCTCGCCCTTTGCCATTGCTGACGAGCTCTGGTCAAGGTACGCGATCTGCTGGCCGGCGCAGATTCGATCTCCGGCAGCCCCGCCGCTCAGGTGGCAGTTGGCTTTGATCCATGCGACCGGGCTGTCGAAGCCCTGCCAGTCATATTCATCCGTCTCGGCAAACTGAGCCGCGAGACAGGAGAACTCCAGCTCCTTTTGATCAATCTCCTGGCGGCGGCGGATCAGCTCAACAGCGATCTCCTCGCCGGCCCTGGGTGCAACTCCCCCCACCCCACTCTGCATACTGAGATTGTACGAACAGATGTTTGGAGAGTCAAGAAAAATTGGTGTTAATTTCGCGCGGCCCGAACTCCCGCGGGCGTATTGCCTGCGGGCCCGACCCTCACACCCTCTTCCCCAGCCCTTCCGGCCACGAGGCTGGGATAGTTAGAAGGAGAATGAGCCTCTCCGACCTCGTCCTCTGCATCGCCGACAACAAGCAGATGCTCGGCCTTCGTTACGCGGAATGGGCCACCCGCGCACCGTCGCTGGAAGCCGACATCGCAGCGGCCGCGATGGGCCTAGACGACCTAGGCCACAGCCGCGTGTTATACGGCTGCCTCGAGCCGCTGGGCGAAGATCCTCGCAGCCCCGAGCGCGAGACCGACCGCGGCAGCCTTCGCTCTCTCCCTTACTTCGACGAGCCATGGACCGAATGGAGCCAGTTCGTCGCCGCCAATGCCGTTCTCGACACCGCCTTCACCGTAATGATCGAGGCCTGTGTCGGCGGCTCGGTCGAAGTTTTGCAGCACCGCCTCCGCAAGATGCTGATGGAGGAGCGCTATCACTTCCTTCACGGCCGCAGCTGGTTGCGATCGGGCATCGACACCGAACCGCTGCACCGCGCGTGGCGCGAAGCCATCGAATGGTTTGGTCCGCCCGATGGAGAGACCACCCAGCTTTACAAGGAAGGCCGACTGAGCATGGGCCCGACCGAGCTCCGCGAGCGGCTCGAAGAGCTCCTCGAGAGCAGGGCGCCCGAGATGACGATCGAGTGGAAGCATTGGGATCCGGTCCGGCGCCGCGGCCGAAAGGGAGCCATCGACGAGAGCACCTTCGCCATGCTTCGCGGTCTTGAGGAGAAAAAATTTGCCCCAGCGGCTCAAACGAAAGAAGCCTGACCCCCGATCAGAGCCGCGATGCACTCACTGCGGCGCCCACGACGCCGAGGTCATCTCCCTCTTCGGCACTCAGGCGATGACCCTGCAGTACAAATGCCGCCGCTGCGGCACCCTCTTCGAAGCTATCAAGTACGGCTAGCAGCTCGCACCGGCGCAAGCAGGACGTGATTGATCCCATCCCGGCCTGACTCGACGTCCGCCGCCAGCCCGTCGAAGCCGCAGTAGTCCAGGATCACGCGCATGACAGCGGGCGGGTAGTAGTTGGCCCGATAACCCAAGGCGGCGCCGCCAATTGCGTAGGCCGCAGGCGTGAAGCAGTCGGTGACGAGGACCCCGTCCTGCCGCACGTTTGAGCCAAGCCACCGCAGGTGGTCGAGCATCGGCTTCTTGGGCAGCCATGATGAAAGGCCGACGAACAGCGCCACGTCGAAAGGTCCGTGCGCCGAGCATGCGGAGCGCAGCTCAGCCGACGTCAGGTCGCCGCGGACGAACTCGAGATTCAGCCCAATGCGCTCGGCGGCCGCCTTCAGCTCCGGAGCCAGGTCGCCCGAGGGGTCGAGGTCAGCAGCTACCAACAAAATGCGGCCGGCCAGCTGGCGATTTTCGGCGGCCAGTTTCGCCAATGGGCGAAGGAGGTCGTAAGCGAAGCCGCTCGGCGCGGTGAAGATGCGGACCTCGCCTCCACGCACGAGGCGACTCCGAAGCTCGTCCTCGATTCGCCGTTCGAGGATCGCGAGCCTGTCGCGCACGGCGCGGTGCAGCGGATAGCCATAGAAAGCTCGCTCCGCAAGCGACTGTTGCGATGGCTGGTCATAGATGTGCCGCATCACACCCGCTGAGTAGCCATCGCGCAAGAAGGCGCTGCCTGGCGCGCTCATCGGAAACAACGGCTCGCGCCATGCCCCATCGAAGAAGTGACGGAGCAGGTAGCGAACCAGGTACGAATATGAGAGCACCCGCCTCGCCACGCTGCGGCGACCCACCGCCTCGTGCAGAGCTCCCGCGCGAATCGAGTCCGCGGAGGCCGCCGGCAGCTGGGGTGCGAGGCCTTGCGCGGCGGCGGACAAGACGTCGCCGGGCCGCATCGGTCCGACCTCGATCACATGCACCGAGTCCGCGCCCTTGTTGCCCTTCATGACTTCGACGACGCGCAGGTAGCCGTCGCGGGCGATCGACAGGTCGGCAGCGTTTTCGTGGCGGTCGACTTTCGCCCCCCGCGCATGAACACGTGCCACTGCTGCATCAGGAGTGAGGTCGAGGAAAACAGCGCGATCGGGCATCCAGATGCCCTGAAGACGAGTCAACCGTGCCGTCACGGCGAGCGCCCCCGCAATCTGGAGATTCGGAAGCCGCTTGCGCGTATCGGTTCCGAGGCGCGTCCCCTGCAGGAGATGCTGGAAAGCGTGATCGACGTCTTCCGCCGACGGCGGATCGCCGGCTGGTCCGCGGTAGTTGAACGCGCGCCCTGCTCCCGACAGCAGCAGGTTCCCGTCGCTGATCATCACATCGACCGCGTAGCGCTTCGACAACTTCATAGCCGCGTTGTCCTGCAAGAGCATCTGGAACACCTTCGCTGACGGGTACAGGGCTTTGTGTTCGACAACCAGGTGTGAGAGTTTGCGGAGAACGCGGTCGAGCCGCGCCGCGATCGCGTAGCCGTGCGGGTGAAACCCGGGTCCGGCGATGTCCACCTGCGGGGCTCGGAACCAGAATTCGTCGGCCACCGCCGAGCCCGCGATGAGCCCGTGCTCGGCCGCGATGACAACGGCTAGCGAGGCTGCGAGCGTGCTCTTCCCGCTGCCGTCGATGCCGATGATCGCGACCTGGAGGGTCACGGCGCCCGGCCCGTCACAAAGGCGAGGACGCCGGCGACCTCGAGCTCGAGCCATCCGGTTGCACGCTCCGGGTCTTCATCGAGGAAGAATTCGACCGAGTCGCGGTCGAGGAACCGGACGGCGAAGGTGTCGCCGGCTTCGAGGCGGCGCCGGAATGGACGGCCAAGCCTTGGCACCACGATCACGCCCACGGCCTCGTCGCCCATCGCAACTCCTGGGTCTGGCAGGGGAGGCAGGGGCAGGTTCAATGCCACGGCGGCGAGAAGGCGCATCTTCCGCTTGCCGTCGATCTCGACCATCTCGCAACGAGACGCCGACACAGCGCCGGCCAGCATACGGGTGGAGCCGAATGCCAGGTATTCGATCTTGTTCACTCGCTCGAGGCCAATCCATGACGCGGCCCGCTTGCGGCCGGTCGCGTGACGCTCACGCCACCGCGCGATGTCGCCGGGGACTCGGCCCCACTCACCGAGCCCGCACATGGTGACCGCATATCGGGTCGCCGTTCCGCCATCGGGATGACCATGCGTACAGCGAATCACGCCACAAGGCGCTGTTATGTTCCGCGCCACGCCTTCCCCCACCTGCCGCGCCGCGGCCACCGGATCGATTGGCATGCCCAGCCTGCCGGCGACCACGTTGCCCGACCCCATGCGCAGCGCCGCCAGCCTCAACACATCCGCGGCCGGCGGAGCTAACGGAAAGGCGTCCATCACGCCCTCGACGACCGCGCGCAGCGTCCCACCGCCCCCCGCGGCCAGTAGCAACGACGGCCTGGACCCAAACTTCGCGAACTCGGCCGCGGCCGAGCGAGCCTCGGGATGGCTATCGACAACCATCGCCTCGACTTCGAGCTTGGAACCGTGCCCTGAACGGAGTGCGTCACTCAGCTGATCGACGATCTGAGCGGTATGACCCGTGCCGGACGCGCGATTGAGGATGAGCAGGGCCGAACCGGTCACGGCTCGGCGTCGTCAGCCTCTCCTTCGTCTGGCGCCTGGCGGCGGCGCATCATCGCCAAGGGTATGCCGGCGACGAGCACCAAAATGATCAGAGCCGCGATCACGATCGGCAGCACCTGGCTGCCCGTGCCGCCGTGCGAGATGGCGTTGGAGGGATAACCGGCGGAGAAATAGCCGAACTGGTCAGTGGTCGTATCGATGGTGAAAGGCTGCGCCTCGTTGAGCGCGCCGATTGATGTCCACGGCCCATCAGCCGACGTCGCGCGGTAGACCTTGCTAGGCGCCGGAACGATGTCGGAGTAGCGCATGACCAGGTTTGCCTTCTTGACCAGGGGCGCATCCGCGCTGACGAGGTAGGTGTTGACGGCGAAGGTGAGGCCGGATGGCTTTGGGCAGGGGCTGACGGGCTTGATGTCGACTGTGATCGAGGTTTTCCCGGTGACGTCGAAGGCCCCTGGAAGAAATCCAATCACTACCTGACCGTCGTCGGTGAACGCGGAGTTCGCGTCGCTGACCCCGTTGATGACCTTGATCACGAGATGACCGGAACTGGGCGGCAGGTTGCCTGAGATGTGGACGGGCGCGCAGACCCAGTTATAAGGCTGCTGTGGGGCGAATCCGTCGTAAAAGCCGGGCGCCACCGTCCATGCGGCGAGCACGTAGACAGCGACGGCGCCGGCGAGCAGAAAAAACCGATTCATAGCGCGAGATCCGCGAGGACGTGACCGATGATCGGGCCGACCAAATCCTTGCAAGCCCAGCGCCAAAGGGCCAGGAGGAGGCCGGCGGCGGCCACCGCGAACAGGAATTGCGGCGGATGCGAGAGGGCATGGGCCGCCGTCCACAGCGCCGTGCTGCCGATGATCGCCACAGGCGCGCCGCCGAGATCTTCGAGCGCCGCATAGAGTGCGCCACGGAACGCAACCTCCTCGCCGATCGAGACCACGACCGCGGGCAAGGCAAGGAATGCCGGCAGAATCGGCGCCGCGTTCGCGCGGGCGGCGGCCGGCATGAGAAGTACCACCGCGAGCGCGCAGCCGCCGAGGATCCTGAAGCCGACGACCACTCCACGAGCAGGACATAGGCCGCGATCGCCGCCACGCGGACGGCCGGGCGACCGGCCAGAACCGAAATCACGAACCGATTATCCGGGAGCGCGGTGAGGGGCTAGATAGAGGAAGGCGGGCCTGGCGCGGGGGTGGGGATCGAGGATCAAAGGCGCGGCGGGTGCCTGGTTGAAGTTGAATCCCCTTGCAGGTCGCCGACCGATGGTTGGTTCTCGCGGACGCTTGGGCGAGAGTCGGGACGCCCGTCCGTCGTCGGATCCAGTCGAGCTCCAGACGGGGCTTTGCATGATCGTGTCGATCAGCGTGGTCACGTAGGTCGGGCCTGCAGACACAAGCGCCGGCGGGTGCTCGGCGGCTGCCTATTCCTGTCTGCGAATCGTCAATTCTTGGTGAGGCGCTCGGGGGCGGAGTACACGTTGAACCGATCGCCACGAAGAAATCCGACCAGGGTCTGGTTGAACTCGCGGGCCATAGCGACCGCGAGGCTGGACGGCGCGCCGACGGCGGCCATCAGCGGGATGCCGGCGCCGATCGATTTCTGCACGATCTCGTAGCCCGCGCGCCCGCTCACGACCAGCTGCATGTTCGGGGCGGGCAGCCGACCATCGAGGAGCAACCGGCCAACGACCTTGTCCACCGCGTTGTGGCGGCCGACATCCTCGCGCAGGGCAATCAGCTCGCCACCGGCATCGAACAGGCCGGCGGCATGAAGCCCACCTGTGCGGTCGAACACGCCCTGGCCCGATCGCAGCTTTTCGACCAGCCCGGGTAGCAGCGCCGGATCGAACGCCGGCCCGGCCGGCAGCGAAGCCAGGTCGCGGCGCAAGTCCTCGATCATCTGCGTGCCGCACACCCCGCACGCCGAGCTGGCAAGCATGGAGCGCTCCGGCTTGCGCCGAGCCTTGCCGGTCAGCTGCACATCGACCTGGTTCGACTCCACCAGCGCGGGGTCGACTGTGATGCGCGACTCGGTCTCATCCGCCTCAGCGCTGATGCGCATGCCCCGAACATCCCGAACCGATCGGATGATGCCTTCGGCGAAGAGAAGTCCAAGCGCGAGCTCGACGTCGGCTCCTGGGGTGCGCATCACGACCGCCAGCGGCTCGCCCTCGAGAAGGAGCTGGAGCGGCTCTTCCGTCACAACGGCGCCCGGTGCTTCGGTCCATTCGCCGGCCGCAAACCGACGGATGCGGAGTCCGGGCGCCGCGGGCTTGGCCATCAGAGGTGCGGCCGGAGGGCCGGCCGAGAGATTTGGAGATCCAGGTGGTCCGAGACGAAGGCGGGGGTGGACCGAGGAGGAGCGCATTTGTCGATGCGCGACGACGAAGGGACGGGCCCCCCAACGCACGGATCGGGCCGCATGGGCTCCAAAGATCCGGTCGGCATCTCTGGCAGCACCTCCTACTACTGAGCCATGCGCAGCCGGCGCTGCCGCGGTACAGAGGTGGAAATGGAAAAACCGCGCCAGGACGTGACGCGCTCGACCTGCAGCTCGACGGTCGACGGAACCTCTGCCAGGTCTAGTCCATAGCGTTCGGCGATCGCGGCGCGGTCGGCGCCGCTGCCGAAAGTGCCGCGCACGCAAGCCCCGACCATCATCGACGGCCGGAAGGCATTTTGCGATTCGACCACCAGCGCGCCCAATGATCCAGCGCGAGCGTGGCCTCCGGTTGGCGCCATCATCACGGTTCCGCGGTCAACCTCCCAGAGGGAGGGCCGGATGACGGGCGCGCCGCCTTCGAACCAGCACGCATATCCGCGCGACACCCCTGCTAGCTGGCGGCTTACCTCGGCGGGCACCGCGGGCACCCTGGCCGCGAGCGCCGCGGGAAACGGCTCGACGTCGGTGACCTCGATGTCGCTCGGGTGGAGCTGAAGCACGATGCGGTTGTACGGCATCCATTCGCGCGGGAGCCGCGCGATGTCGAGCATGTAGCCGGTGACGAAGGGGACGTTCCGCAGCGCGTACGCGGCCATCCCCAGGTAAAGTCCTGGCCCGGCCAGGGCCGCGCGAACCTGGTTGGAAAGCGACAGCGGGTCGAATACCTCCAGCGTGCCGCGCATCAGGACGGCCCGCGAGCCCCCGTCGACGAAGAAAGCCGCGCGCGGGTCGCGCCGGGCCATGACGTTCTTGGCGGCGTACCGAGAGGTGGTCATCCACAGCGATCCCGCCGCATAGCTGTAAGCGGCCGGATTGACCAGCGGCAGGCGGGCCGAGCGGAGGGCCAGCATGCCGATGTGGGCCTTGCCCAGGATCGATTCCGCTTCCCGGCTCAGGCGCACAACGCAACTCTAGGACGGAGGGGCTTCCAGGGTGTCCCGGATCCTGTCCATCGCCCGCTGCAGCCGTTCCTGGACGGCGCCCTCCAGGCGCCCGGCCACCAGTGCGCCGACAACCGACGCCGGCGGGACGTAGGCGATGCGGAGCCCAACCCGGACCCCTTCCTGCACGGCGGTGAACGTGAACCCGCCCTCTTGCTTGATCACGCCCGACTCAGAGACCCAGCCGATCTCGTGCGGCCGGCGCCAGCGGTTCAGCCGCAGAACGCTGCGCAGCGGAAATCCCATCGCCACGAGCTCGACGTTGTAGCGGGCGCCGATCCCCGTCGAGCGGGAGCCGATGGGTTCCCATCGGGTGACCCCCTCCAGCACCTTCGCCACGTGACGGTGGTCGGCGAAGTAGTCGAAGGCGTGCTCGGGGGAAGTGTGGACGACCACGGTTGCGGCGAACTCGAGCTCGGGCACTCGACGAAGATATCCGCGTGCGCTCGGCTAAGGGACGGGTGTGGGTCGAGGACTCGGTGGCAGCTTCGAACCCGGTCACGGGGAAAGAGCTTCGCGACCAGTTCGTGAGCGATGTCTCCACGCTCACATTCGGCCTCGTCCGTATGCGCGGGAGCTCCATGGTTTTGGGGCCCCTCGAAATCCTGAGATTCGGACGCCCGAAGATGACCCGAACCGCCGTCGACTGGCCGGTCGAGGGCGGCCTCGCCGCCCGGACCGCTGGGGGACATTGGTCAATCAGGGCCTCCGGTGGCCGCTTGGTCGCGAGCCTCGAAGGCTATGCGCCTCGGTTGCCGAGGTTCATCTACGCGCTGACCCAGCTGCCCATCCATCACCTCGTGATGCGCCTGCACCTGCTGCGAGCCCGCGGTCGGGTGCCGAGCCCGGGCGTCCCCGCCGCGCCGACCCGCCGCATCGCGGCGGGGGCGATCGACCTCGGTTTGTGCGCCGCCGTGGCACTCTTGGCAGGTCGACGCCGTCGCGTCGCGGCTTTCGCGGGGCTGGCGATCGGATACCACGTCGCGTGCTGGAGCTCATCCGGACGAACGGTCGGCGGCCTGGTCGCCGGTCAGCGCGTCGTGTCGGTGGACGGGTCTCGAGTGAGCATCGGCCAATCACTGGTCCGATTGCTGGCGCTGCCTGTCGCCGCGCTGCGCCTGCGCGCGGTCCACGATGAGATCGCCGGCACAGAGGTGATCTCTGTGCGGCCGGGCAGCTAGCTCCCTACGCCGGTTGCAGCCATCCCGCGACGTGCAGTTGACCGTACCTGGTGGTCAAGTAGGAGACGGTCTTCGAGTCCGCGACCGGGACGACAACAAGAATCCCATCGTTGCATGGGATTATGGACAGCACCTCGATGCCGCGACTTCTGAGGAAAGGCGTGTCGTCGTTAATGCGCTGAGCAGTGCTGTCTGGCAGCATTGAGTTTCTAGCGCCTGCCGTG
>WNFS01004151.1_pt1 | contig 11034 bp, 12 predicted proteins | sample 5400141 | NCBI WGS metagenome assembly WNFS01 (sample SAMN13153358, study PRJNA577476) | soil metagenome | isolation source: 60 cm saprolite under Madrone tree | place: USA:California | collected 2016-06-14 | reverse complement strand
AAGCGGCGGCGATTTGTGGAATTCCCAGGTCGATCTCATGGGGAATGAGATGGGTACCGATCAAGCCATTGGCAGTTCCGCCGCAAACAAAGAAGCTACCGGCAAGCAACCAAAAGGTTGGCGCGCGCACCACTTCACGCAGCGTGATGGATGCTTTGCCGGACCGCATTCCACGGAAGCCAGCCAAACCACCCGAACTCGCCACTCCCGATTGTCCCGCTCCATAAGGTTCCAATCCGACCTCGGCTGGATCGTCGCGCATGAATAGATAGATCAACGGCAGCAGAATCAGCGCGACCACGATCAGGGCCATCGATCCCAGGCGCCAACCGGCATAGGTGATCATGGCCATGAACAATGGCAGGAAGATAATCTGTCCCGCCGAGCTAGCGCTACCCAGAATACCTAAAACCAGTCCACGCTTGGCGAAGAACCAGCGGTTGCCCACCGTCGCCGTCAGAACCGACCCAACACCGCCAGCGCCCAGCCCAACAATGACTCCCCAGACGAGAAAGAACTGCCAAAACTGATTCATCGTCATTGTACCGCTGACACCGAGAATCAATAACGTCAGGCTGCCCAGCATAACTTTTCGCGGCCCGAATCGGTCGATTAACCAGCCGCTGATGGGCGCGGCAATGCCGAATAGTAAAAGATTCATGCTGACGGCCGAGGCAATCAGCGCGCGGCTCCAACCAAATTCGGCTTCCAAGGGATGAATGAGAACGGACGGTGAGGAACGCACGCCGGCACTGGTCAACGTGGTTAAAAAGCAAAGCGCTAAGATGAACCAACCATAATAAAAAGGCAGAGAGAGCGGCGGACGCTTCTGGACTGAGTCTAAGCTGTTATTTGGCATAGTCTTACATAAATAAACTGCTTGAAGGAAAATCACAACCCGATCGGCGTCACATACCGAAGGGCGGATGTTGGCGCAGCTATTTCACCCTGCCAAATCACATGCTATGACTGACCGTCATGAAAAGACTTTGCGGGATTGTCGTGCCCATGAGAAACCCAATTCTATTCGGCGTCATCTTTGCGCTGCTCTGCGGCTCGGAATTACTTGCCCAAGACAACGAGAAGGTCCCTTATGTTCCTTCACCTATCGAAGTCGTCGACCGAATGCTGGAGTTTGCGGACGTGAAGAAAGCGGACGTCGTGTTTGACATCGGCAGCGGCGACGGCCGGATGGTGATCCAAGCGGCGAAAAAGTACGGCACCAGAGGCGTGGGCATCGAGCTGGATTCACGGCTCGTGGAGATCGCTCGCGCCGAGGCCAAAAAGGACGGCGTTGACCAGCTCGTCGAGTTCCGGCAAGGAGATGCACTCAAGGCCGATATCTCAGACGCCACCGTAGTTACGCTCTATATGCTGCCCTCATTCAATAAACAGCTACGCCCGATACTTGAGAAACAACTGAAACCGGGCGCTCGGGTGGTCGTCCATGACTATCCCATCGAGGGCTGGAATCCCGTCAAGTGGGAAGAGATGCCGCTGATGGACAAGCGACCGGAGGTCATGCCGCACAACCATATCCTCTATCTGTATATTTGGAAGCCTGAGAAGAAATAGGTAACTGCGGCCAGCTGGTGACTATTGGAGACTCAAGCTCGTCGCATCTTTGAAGCTAAAGGAGCCGTTGTAAAGTGCTCGCCCGACAATGACACCTTCAACGCCATCAGGTTCGAGCGCCAGGAGATCTCGAATATCATCCAACGTCGCAACACCGCCTGAGGCGATGACAGGGATTTTTAGCGATTGTGCAAGCTGCCGTGTCTCCTCGACGTTGATCCCCGCACGCGTGCCGTCGCGGCTGATATCGGTGTAGATGATTCGCGAGGCGCCGTCGGCTTCGCAGCGCTTCGCCAGCTCCATGGCATCCATGGAAGTTGTTTCTTTCCAGCCTTTGACCGCAACTTTACCGTTGCGCGCGTCGATGCCGACGACGATTTTCCCTGGAAACTTCGCGCAAAGCTCGCGCAGGAATTCCTGATTGTCATAGGCGGCCGTGCCGATGACCACCCGCAAGACGCCAAGATTCAGCGCTGCATCCACCGATTCAACGGATCGTAACCCGCCGCCGAGTTCCACGGACAATCCTGTGCCCTTGCAGATGCTTTCGACTTCGCCCATGTGAACCGGCCGACCTTCCACGGCGCCGTTCAGATCGACGATATGGATGAACGTCGCGCCTTCCTTCACCCAGTGTTTCGCAGCCTCCAAGGGATCTTCAAAATAGATCGTTTCCTGGTCCATTTCTCCTCGGAAAAGGCGTACACAGCGGCCATCTTTTATGTCGATGGCGGGTATGATGAGCACGGTCCTAGTCCTTTGTAGCGAAATGCCCGAAATTGGCGAGAATGCGAAGCCCGATCTCTTGGCTCTTCTCTGGATGGAACTGGCAGGCAAAAAGATGGTCCGTCGCAATGCTGGAGACAAAGTCGCTTCCATAGTCGGTCGTCGTCGCCACAATCGAAGCGTCTGCAGGAACAACATAAAAGGAATGGACAAAGTAAACGTAGACGCCGTCCGAGATGCCGTCGAGGAAAGGCGATTCGCGTTTTTTCTGAATGCGGTTCCAACCCATATGAGGAACCTTGAGGCCATTGTTCGAGTGAAAGCCGACGACATTCCCGGGGAAGAGATCGAGACCCTTCTGTCTACCGAATTCCTCGCTCTCCGAGAAGAGCAGCTGGAATCCGAGGCATATTCCCAGGAACGGCTTTTTTTGCCGCACGATGTCGCGGATCGGCTCCACGAGTCCGAAACGGCCGAGGTTCTCCATGCACGCCTGGAACGCCCCCACCCCCGGCAACACGACGCCGCGGGCCGACATGATCTCCGCGATGTCCCGCGTCACCTGAGCCTGGAACCCCGCGCGCTCCAGGCCCTTTTGAACGCTGCGGAGGTTGCCCATGCCGTAATCAATGATCGCAATCATCGTTTAACCACTTGAACGGTTTGAATCTTTCAATTCGTTTAAAACGTTATAGACTGCCCTTCGTCGACAAAACTCCCTGAATGCGGCCGTCGAGTTGCGTTGCCATATCCATTGCCCGAGCGAAAGCCTTGAAGCAGGCTTCAATGATATGGTGCGGATTCTCGCCGCGAATCACGTCGATGTGCAGATTCATGCCGAGCTGATTGGTGAAGGCCGCATAAAACTCGTGCGGCAAATCGGTGTCGAAGTCGCCCACCCGCCCCGGCCGGATTTTTACGTTATAGGAAAGATAGGGCCGGCCGCTTAGGTCAACCACGACTTTGGCCAAGGTCTCGTCCAACGGGCAGCTTGCCTCGCCGAAGCGACGAATCCCATGCTTGTCCCCGAGCGCTTCTTTGAAAGCCTGGCCCAACACGAGGCCCACATCTTCTACGGTGTGATGATAATCGACCTCCAGATCGCCCTTGGCCTTGATTTTGACGTCGAACAGCCCGTGGCGCGTAAAGATCTCGAGCATGTGGTTGAAAAACGGCATGCCGGTTTCAACCTCGCCGTGCCCCTTGCCGTCGAGGTCCAGGACGACACTAATCTCTGTCTCCTTCGTCTTTCGTTCGATTTTCCCCGTCCGTCCCATGATCGCTCCTTCTTATTTAAACCGCGCTTCCACTGCCCGCGCATGATCGTCCAGCCCCTCGAGACGTGCCAGATGCGTGATCTTGGGCGCCAGCGCCCGCAACCCTCGTCGCTCGGCCCGAATGACGGTGGTGCGCTTCAGAAAGTCGTAAGTTCCGAGCGGCGAAAAAAAACGCGCGCTACCGCCAGTCGGAAGAACATGATTGGGCCCGGCCAAGTAATCACCCAAAGGCGGCGTGGAGTAGGGACCGAGAAATATGGCGCCGGCGTTACGAATTTCACGCGCCCATTTCTGTGGCTGTCTGACGATCAGCTCGATGTGCTCGGGTGCGATGGTATTGGCAAGCTGGAGCGCCTCTTTCATTCCGCCCGCGACGATGATTGCGCCGTATTTTGCGAGGGATTTGAGCGTAATCGCTTGCCGTTTGGTTCCTCGAAGGTGTTCTTCAGCGGCTTTTTGAATCTTCAGCGCCGTCGACATGGACGCAGTCACGCACAGCGCCGCGGCGAGCTCATCGTGCTCCGCCTGTGAAAGCATGTCTGCCGCGACATACCTAGGATCGGCGCTGTCATCCGCGAGTAGAAGAATTTCACTGGGTCCTGCGATGGAGTCGATGTCCACTTCGCCGAAGACCATTCGCTTCGCTGTCGCGACGAAGATGTTTCCCGGGCCGACAATTTTATCCACTTTCGGAACAGTCGCGGTGCCAAAGGCCAACGCGGCGATCGCCTGCGCGCCGCCGATACGAAAGATTCGGTCGACGCCGGCAATCTTGGCTGCGGCAAGAATAATTGCGCCGTCTTTGCCGATGGGGGAAGTCATGATGATTTCTTTCACGCCCGCGGCTCTGGCCGGGACGGCGTTCATCAACACGGTCGAAGGATAAGAAGCCTTGCCTCCAGGGACGTACACCCCGATGCGCTCCAAAGGAGCGATCCGCTGGCCCAGGAGCATCCCTATAGGATCGCGATACTGCCAACTCTTCTGCAGTTGCCGTCGATGAAACGCTGTGATTCGTTTTGCCGCGAGCCGCAAAGTCCGCAAATCCTTGACCGGAACTTTCGCCATGGCCCTGTTAATCTCATCGGCTTTCACTTCCATCGTTGATCGGCTCAGCTGGACATGGTCGAAGAGCTTCGTGTAACGAAGCAGCGCGCGGTCGCCGGTCTTCTGCACCGCTCGGATGATTTCATCGACGCGCTTTTCCACAGCGCCTTCCCGGCTGCCGCGCCTCTGAAGAATGCGTGCCATCAAGGACCTGAACGCCGGCGTGCTTGTCTTGACCACCCTGATCCTCATCCCCGCACCTCGCCAATCAATCCTTGATCCGTTCTATCGCCGCGCCCAGTTTAGACAGCTTCTTTTCAATATGTTCGTAGCCCCGGTCCAAGTGATAGACCCGGGAAATTTCCGTTGTCCCGCTGGCCACCAGGCCCGCGAGTATCAAGGATACGCTGGCCCGCAGGTCCGTTGCCATCACGGGGGCGCCGGATAACTCCTTCACACCGCGAACTACAGCACGGTTGCCTTCCAGACGAATATCCGCGCCCATGCGATCCAACTCCTGCGCGTGCATGAAGCGGTTTTCGAAAATAGTTTCGGTGATGACGCTCACGCTATCAGCGACGGACATTAGCACCATCATCTGGGCTTGCAGGTCCGTCGGGAAACCCGGGTACGGAAGCGTTGTGACATCGACGCTCTTTAGCTTTCCGTTGCCCTTAACTCTGACACTATTTTCGTCGGTGACAAGATCGACTCCAGCCTCCTTCAGCTTGATGAAGAAGGCGTCCAAATGAGCCGGCCGTCCCCCAGTTACGAGGACATCACTGCCGGTCAACACTCCAGCAATCACGAAACTCCCTGCTTCAATCCGGTCCGGTATGACCCGGTGCGTTACACCCCGCAACGAAGTGACTCCTTCGATACGAATGATGTCGCTGCCAGCGCCTTGTACTTGGGCGCCCATCTTGTTCAACACCGTGGCCAGATCTTCGATCTCGGGCTCTTTTGCGGCATTCTCAACAACGGTGGTTCCTTCCGCCAACGACGCCGCCATCATGAGATTTTCCGTCGCGCCGACCGAAGGCAGGTCGAGATAGATTTTTGTCCCGCGAAGCTTTTCGGCCCTGGCTTCGATATAACCGTGCACTTGATCAATGCTCGCGCCCATAGCCGCCAAACCTTTGAGATGGAGGTTCACTGGGCGCGTGCCGATAGCGCATCCACCCGGTGTGGAGACATGGGCTCGACCAAAGCGAGCGAGCAAAGGACCGGCAACCAAGAAGGACGCCCGCATCGTCTTTACTAAGTCGTAGGACGCCTCGAGATTTTTCACCCGTTCCGCCCGAAGCGTGAGATCACCCGAGTCTCTGGCCCAGGACTCTTTATCCACGTCGACTCCCAGTCCGGCTAGTAGCTTCAATGTCGTGTTAATATCGACAAGATTGGGAATTCCTTGGTAGACACAGGTCTCCGAAGTCAATAGCGAAGAAATCAAGATCGGCAGAGCAGCGTTTTTCGAGCCGCTGACCGCCACCTCGCCTTCCAGTTGCCGGCCTCCCCGGACAATAATTTTATCCACAGTTAACCTTCAGGTACAGGATCTAAGGCTGGTAATTTCACCGCTGCGACCACACGGTCTTTCCCGGCGTAATCGCGATAGACAGACACCTGTCCGTAGTAACCGGAGCGCGTGAATAATTCAGCCACGGTTTTCCCCAGGTCTGCGCCAATCTCCAGCACAATGTGTCCTCCGGGCGCGAGATACTCGTGGGCTTCCTCAATGATCCGGCGGTAGATGTCCATTCCATCCACTCCACCGTCCAGCGCTGTCATCGGCTCCCACTCACGGATTTCCGGCGCGAGCAGCGAAATCTCTCCGGTTCGCACATACGGTGGGTTGGACACGATCAAATCGAAAACCCGTGTTTTTGCGCCCAGCGTCACAAAGAGGTCGCCTCGCATCAAATGAACTCGGTCTGACAGACCGTGGCGCTTGACGTTTGTACAGGCAGTCTCCAACGCGGTAGCAGAAATATCTACGGCGCAAATGCCTGCGTCGAGTCGTTCTTTTGCAAGGCACACGGCGATGACACCACTGCCGGTGCCAATATCAAGGATCAGCGGCGCCTTATCCACGAAGTGCGCTAAACGCTCAAGGCCGACCTCCACAAGCAACTCCGTTTCAGGCCGCGGAATGAGGACGTCGGCGGTGACGATAAAGTCGAGGGACCAAAACTCCTTTCGGCCTGTGATATAGGCGACGGGTTCGCGCTGCGCTCGGCGCAGCAACATTTCCTGGAATTGCAATTGTTGATCCGTGCTTAAAGGCACATCTAAGGTACTGTAGAGCTGCGCCTTCTCGATTCCTAAGACACGTCGCAAAAGCACTTCTGCATCGATTTGAGCACTCTCGATACCGGCTCCAAGGAGGAACTGAGCACTTTCCATCAATACGCCCCGCAAGGTCCGTAACTCAACCCTATCAAGTCCCTCGGTTGGGCATTCGATAGCGAGCGTGGTCATCACGCAGTCGCCTTCAGCGCTTCCGCCTGATAGTGAGTGATCAAACCCTCCACCACCGCGTCGATCTGACCCTCCATGACGCGGTCAAGCTGATAAATCGTAAGATTGATGCGATGGTCTGTCAGCCGTCCCTGAGGGAAATTATAGGTCCTGATGCGTTCACTGCGGTCGCCGCTCCCCACCATCAATTTTCGCGTCGCCGCGATCTCCGAGCGCTGCTCTTCTTGTTTCTTCTCCAACAGGCGTGCCCGCATGATCTTCATCCCTTTCGCTCGATTCTTGTGCTGCGACTTTTCGTCTTGGCAGGACACGACAATCCCCGTCGGTATGTGGGTTATACGGACGGCGGAGTCCGTCGTGTTGACGCTCTGTCCTCCCGGTCCCGACGAGCGAAAAACATCGACACGTATATCTTTCGGATCGATATCGATTTCCACCTCGTCGGCTTCTGGTAAAACGGCCACGGTCACCGCTGAGGTGTGAATCCGGCCCGAACCCTCAGTGACCGGAACCCGCTGCACACGATGAACGCCACCCTCGAATTTGAGCCGGCTATAAGCCCCCTTACCTTCGATCATCATAATGATCTCTTTGAAGCCGCCTAAACCGGTTGGGTTTGAGCTCAAGATTTCTACGCGCCAACCGCGGGATTCAGCATAGCGCGTGTACATTCGATACAGCTCTCCGGCAAAAAGGGCCGCTTCGTCCCCTCCCGTGCCGGCCCTTATTTCGATGATGACGTTCTTATTATCGTTGGGATCTTTGGGCAGAATGAGAAACTTCAGGCGGTTTTCCAAATCCTCTTTGCGCTGGCGCAGCACGCCCACTTCTTCTTTAGCCAGCTCCCGGATCGCTTCGTCATTTTCTTCCAGGAGCTGTCGGTTCTCCTGAATTTCCTGTTCCACCTTCCGCAATTCGCGAAAACAGGCAACGATCTCCTCCAACTCCGCCCGCTCCTTGGCCAGTTTGGAATACTCTCGCTGGTGGTTGACGAGTTGCGGATCAGACATCAGGCGCTCCAACTCTTCGTAGCGCTTTTCCACTTTGGCGAGTTTATCAAGCATGGTTGTATTGCTGCAGATGAAAGGCAACGGGGACAATAAAAAAGGGCAAAGGGATAGTGAGCGCCCTTTGCCCTTCCGCTACCGCAAACCTCTAGTAGATCACATTCAGCCTCAATCCTCCGCTGGATTCGGATTTTTCAGTCCGTACTTTTTCCGGAACTTCTCGACGCGCCCCGCGGCGTCGACCAATTTCTGCTTGCCGGTGAAGAAGGGGTGGCAGTTGGAGCAGATCTCCACGTGGATATTACCGACCGTCGACCGGGTCTCAACCACACAGCCACAAGCGCATGTGATCGTCGCCGTCTTATATGCTGGATGAATCGCTTCTTTCATAAAAACCTCGCAACGTTTATACCATAAGGGGCAAGGCTCTTCAAATCCCAGGCCTGAGCCAAACAACGGCGAAACGTCACTCGGTACACCATTCGACTCGAAACTAGTTTAAGCCGACAATTCCTTATGGACTCGGGCGGGCGTTTCACCGCGAGTCGAAAGGGTGGAGCAGTCAAGAGGTTTGCTTAAACCCCTTGAACGTACAGCCATTTTTTTCTTCTGTCCGTGAATTGTGGATGTTCCATGCCAAAGCGGCAAGGGGCAATACGGCAAGCGTGAGACGTATGAGGGATGCGATGTAGCAGAGTGGTTCTGTCATTTCGTATTTTTTTCATTGCATCAACGCTTGTTTGACTTAGGCCTCAAAAAGCAGGATAAGAAGGCGCGTTAACGATTTGGCGTGTCTGGCCACGGTACCAATCATTAGTTTGACTTTCGAAACGGGCGGGCAAAATAAGCCCGCTCGTGGGCGGATAGCACATGCACTTTTTTATATTCTTTCATCGTGAAGGGTGGCGCCACTAACAACTGATCAGAAAGGAGGGCTCCATTATGCTAAAGGAATTCAAAGAATTTGTAATGCGAGGGAACGTCCTCGATTTGGCCGTCGCCGTAGTCCTCGGCGCAGCTTTCGGAAAGATTATCGCATCGTTGGTTGATGACATTATCATGCCACCGATTGGGTTGGCCCTGGGAAACGTCGACTTCGCCAACTTGTTTGTTAACCTGTCAGGCAAGGACTACCCGACTGTTGCCGCAGCGAAGGCTGCGGGTGCTGCAACACTGAATTACGGTATCTTTTTCAATACAATTTTTAGCTTTTTGATAATCGCCTTCGTGATTTTCCTTTTGATCCGTAGCTACAGCAAATTGCAAAAGCCTGCGCCTGCACCCGCGACCAAGGATTGCCCTCATTGTTTTTCCGCCATTCACATCAAGGCGACACGCTGCGCGCATTGCACTTCCGAGTTAAAATAATTCGCGGGGGTTGTCCGAGTAGCGGATTTTATTGCGCGTCAAAAGTTCCACAAGCATCATCTATTGTACAGCGGTAGCCGTAGCTCCCGTGCTCCCTGTCGGCTACGTTGTTAACGCGAGGCGGATTGCTGATAGAAGGATGATTCTTGCGGGGTATCGGTTGGCAGATCTGCTGAGGAGGGTAACTCAAAACTTTGGTTGAAGGAGAAATCAATTCAATCCTGACAATTCTCAGATTCTAAAAGAGTGACTTGAAAAATTCGTGCCGCTCAAAAAGATAAAAATCACTTGATCACCCTGTCCGCTCTCGCCAGCACGTTGGACGGAATGGTCAGGCCCGATCTGCTTGGCAGTCTTCAAGTTGATCACAAACTCAAACTTGGCTGGTCGCTCCACCGGCAAGTCAGCAATCTGGCCACTTTTATCCAGCCTCTTTGTTCACGATACTCCTACGTCGTAAACCTGACAGAATGTCATATACAGATTTGGTAATAAGGTGCCATGAAACCAGTAATAGCGATTTCTATCGAACATTATGAATCTCTGCTGAAGCGAGCCACTGAAGATTCTCCTGTATATTTGAGACTGAAAAATGCCGTGAAGATGGCGAATACCGTTGTTATTCTATGTGATCTAGAGCAGGCAGAGATGCTTCTCCAAGTGGCAAAGAACTTTTGCCCGGACGCTGTACCGCAAATTGAACGAGCGATCGAATTTAGGTGAGGATCATGTGACGATTGTGAAAGAGGAGAAAAAGCCGCCCAAACCACCGTCAGACGAAGACCAGCCGAAACCTCCGGTCAAGGAGCCCCCGACCGAGAAGCCACCAGTCGAAGAACCGCCGCCGAGGAATCGTCGAAACGAGAAGACCTCTGGTGTAGTCATTCGAAGGAAACCTTGGGCCTTTCTCTTATCGAAACGTAGTTCTTTGACATGAGTGGTGTCACTACCGACCTCTGAGCCGTAAGGTTTGCATTCGGCCTTGCTGGATACCGCTTGGCCGATGTTCCAATAAGGATTCTAGACAACTAAGTCTATTTTGCGGTCGCTTCTTGGTTCTCGCGTTCGCCAACGATTTTCTCGTACTCCGTCAGGATGGCTTGCTCGATCATGTTTCGGGTCTCATCATTCGCCGGATAAGCCATGTCCCAATCGGTGCCGTCGCTCTGCTTCCTACTGGGCATCGCGACGAAAAGTCCCGTGGGGCCTTTAATGACTCTGATTTCCTCGACCTTCAAACAGTTATCAAAAACAATGTTCACGTAGGCTCGGACTAAGCCCTCATTGGTTGGATCGATTGTAATCTCCGTAATCTGCATGTTCATTCCACCGTCACAGCTTCCACGCGGCGCGTGACCTTCTCCAACGGCCTAGGCTTCTGAGCGTATCCGGCGAGAAGGGCAATGACGGCACAGGAGCCTACGATCGCAACGGTGAACCAGATGATGCCCCTAAGGGGCCAGCCAAAACGATTCTCTTTCCACATTGAGACCAACGAAACGGAAATTAGAGTTAGACCAAAGACCACAACCAGCACATAGCTTGAAAGTCTT
>WNFS01005299.1_pt1 | contig 11035 bp, 9 predicted proteins | sample 5400141 | NCBI WGS metagenome assembly WNFS01 (sample SAMN13153358, study PRJNA577476) | soil metagenome | isolation source: 60 cm saprolite under Madrone tree | place: USA:California | collected 2016-06-14 | reverse complement strand
AACGTCGGGAGGGTGATGTCGTGTACGCCAGCGTGGCCCAGGCGTTCTCGAATGAAATCGAACCGTTCGCGCTAAAGGGCGCGCTTGTACCGCATGAGCAGCGCAGGGACCGACAGCCTTATCTGAGCGAAGCTCAGGCAGGGAGTCTTATGACGGACGTTCTCGACAAATACGAGGCACTTGCGGGCATGCTCCCCACCCGCGTCGTTGTGCACAAAACGAGCACCTACCAACCAGAAGAGGAGAAGGGTTTTCGTTCCGCCGCCGAGGCACGGGTTCCGGCGTGCGAGCTTGTGTGGATGCGCAGCACTGCATTCCGGCTCATTCGTAAAGGCATGCAGGAGCCTTGGCGAGGGACGCTGTGCAGCGTCGGGGACGAATCGTATTTGTTCACGATGGGGTATGTTTCCTGGTGGGATGAGTATCCCGGCCCACATATTCCAGCACCACTCGAAATCGGTTCGTGCGGAAGCACGGATATTCGCGAGCGGGCACGCGAACTTCTGGCGCTTACCAAAATGAATTGGAATTCGAGCGAAGGCGTGGGCCGATATCCCATCACAATCTCCTTCGCACGCAAGGTAGGTACGTTGATGACGGAGCTGTCCGACAATCAGACGCCCAACCCTTCGTATCGTTTTTATATGTAGCCGCGCCATGTCAAACCTGACGTATGTCGAGAGGCGGAAGTTAGAGCAATTCCTTGGAATGGGTTCCGGGTATGTGCTTGATTTCAGCAACCGAACCTTTGCTGAGTTTGTGCGTGAAAGCACAGGACGAAATATTTATGATCCGGGTTACGACTATGAAAGCGGGTCGAAGGCGAATCGATTGCGAGCCTTTTGGCAGAAGGAGCCCAATCCGGTCGTAGGAAAGCTCATGGGTGAGATGCTCGACTATGCCGACGGAACCGGGGAGCTAAAAGAGGTATGTCGTCTCATCGTCGCCCGCCTCCTGCAAAACGCTCCAGATTCCCACCCCGGAGTCGCTTCTCCAGAACAACGGGAGCAGTCGGTGGCACAGCGGCGCTCTCAGGCGCTTGCCCAATTGAAAGAAGAGTTTCTTGGCCTTGCCATGGAGAGCGACAGGAACAAAGCCGGCCTAGCGCTGGAGCGCCTGCTCAACCGACTCTTTGAGTTATTTGAGCTTCACCCTCGGCAAGCCTTTCGCGTTGTGGGAGAGCAAATAGATGTTTACGCGCGGCGTTTTCGTCGCCCTTAATGACGTCAGCCTACCCGCACGGGACGCGATCACGCGAGGAAAAGCCCCCTCTTTTTTTGTCATGAACGGACACGATCTTATGACCATTCTAAGCGAAGCAATAAGCCTTACCGACTTCCTCCGGAAGCGAGTTCGCCTTCTCGCCGAAGAGGGGCGCGTGTGCGTTCCTTTTTCAGATGTGAAGTAGGCCCTCCCCACTCTTTCGTGCACGCACTCGACCGTTAGAAACGTTGCCGTGGACTTCTCCGATGGCTTCGGGCTATGTCCTACGCACTGAGACGCCCTCGGTCCGTCCCAATTAAGACCTTGGGAATCCCTACGGTACGCCCTGTGCGGGAACAGCGGCTTGTTTGCTTTCGTGCGCCTCGACTGCCGCTGTAATCCGATCCAGCAGCTCCGTGAAACCGCTAAAGTCGATTTTCGCCGCGTTATCTTTGACATATTCCGAAAGGATGTGCTTGCCGAAATGTTTGGACGAGTCGGCCCTGTTGTCCGGGCTAAAAGTCTTTCCGCCGAGTTTAAGGTTCTGGATATCTTGAGCAAAACAATCCTCTATCTTTGATTCGGTGGCAGGCGGGTTCAATGGGGTCAGCGCCACGTATAGGTTTCCTGCTACGTGGACAAACGGGTCCGTCCTTTCCACTTTCTTTTTCGTGAGCTTCCTTATAGTGGCTAGGATTGGCTCACATGCCGAATCGTTGTCCACGATAAGGACGGCCGCAGAAAGCATACCTGGGGACTTAAATCTCTTAAGCTCATCGTAGTAGGCCCTGATAAACGCGTTTAGAAACGAGGCCCCTCCGTCGAGCTGTAAAACACGCCCAGTGCTCGTGTTCACCGTTTTCAGAATCCGGACGTTCAGATTAATCTGCCCGTTGGGCAACACCGTTGCAAGTTTGGGGTAGATCGCGGCCAGGCTTTTGATTGCGCATTGCAGGTAGACATTATCGGTTTTTCCCTCGCAAACGATTACGGGCACGGAGGCTGCGTAGAAGTCCTTGAACATAAGGAACCGGCGGTACAGTTTCTCTTTGGAGCGAAGGGCATCCTTGGCTTGCTGCTTCCGGGACTCGTCCTTGGCCACAATTTCTGAATTATGAACGTCGACCGCATTTATATGGCCGAACATGCCCTGCAGTTGAGCCATAGTCCCATCAACCATGGTCGGCGTTGGCACGCTTTGAGCGTTAGGTACCATCCGCATGCGTTGGTACTTCCCTGTATTAAACAGTTTGTTAGCCATTGCGCGAACTATGCGGCGGTATTCGGTGCGGACGTTCACTTTCCGATTTACAACGAGGCCGGTGACAACTTGGCGAGAGCCTTGATATTGCATCCGCGTTTTTAGCGGATTGATTGTAAATCCGGCAGTGACGACGGCCTCTGCCAGTTGGTCTCCCACTTCCCATTTGTGGGCGTCGCCTGCGGAACGCCTCGCGATGCTCGGAGGGAAATCGGGCTTGTTCGTAGAAAACGTGATGTCATCTGCGTAGCGTGAGTAGGTGCAGCCGTTTGCGGAGGCCAGCTTACACAATCTAATGTCCAAGATATGGCCCACGAAGTTCGAGATCACCGGGGAGCAAGGAGCACCTTGAGGCAAGCCATCGTCGGTGCATGCGATCTGGGCCAGTACGGTTGCGACCTTCGGGTGTAGAAGGAAATTGGCGTCCTTGATAAAAAACCCGCGAACTCGGCCCCGGTTGATCGTTGGAAAGAAATCCTGAAGGTCGATATTGAATACGTATCGCCGCCTCTTATGCTTCACGGCGTTTGAGATGATTGACCGATTCCGCTTGAATCCGTGGGCTAGTTCATCTTTGAATTTGCGTTTCAGATTGATTTCCTCCAAACAGTTCTGCAGCAGATCGGACAGACGCCGTTGCAGAAGCCGAAGCTCAGGCGATGGGGCATTTATTGTTCGAAGTCCGCCAGCACGCTTCGGCACTACGAATGTGGTGTATTTGGTTAGCGGAGGCTTCTTGTAGAGGATGAAGGCGAGCGCGCTGGGCTTGAAATCAAGTAGGCTAGCTACTTCCGCTAGAGTGGATGCGGCTTTGAGGAGTGTAAGCTGCGACATGCTGACGAGGTAAGGTGCCTACAGCCACTCTTACGCGGAGCTAACAGTGCGCGAGTATCACATCACACAGCGCGAGTGCCAGCAAACCCATCAGACATTGATGTCACGTGCCACGATACGCGGCAAAAGATCTGACTGTAGGCGGTCAAGAGAGTAGCACATTTCGTAATCACGTTCCGCCGAAAACGCTCGGCTGTACCGCGTTGTCGTCTGTGGAGAGGGCCCCACAGCTCTCGCATCTATTTTCGTTTGCGCCTAGGCACATGGTTGCCGAACTTTTGCATCGTTTTCAAATATACGGAATGCGTCAACCGTTTCATCGTGTGGATTGCGGCCTTGAAGTACGCAGTGTCGGTTTTCAGGCGCTCGCCCACACTGCCCCGCGCCTCCGTCCCGGCTTTTGATATATACACTTCGTTTGCGATCCCCGAATTGTGAACGATTATGTCGCGAGTGGCCTTGATCTCTGCAAGGGAGGCTCTCAGTTCCTGCTCAATTTTGATAGAAAGGATCGACTCCACGTAGTCGAAGTACCGCTCCGGGGGACCATAGAACACCGCCAGCAACTGCTTCTCTATCACCGTATCCAAGATTTCATCGACCGTGGCCGATTTGATAATCAACGCCAGTCCTATATTCTTTTCTGCCTGCTTGCCATCCACGCTGAGATTTAATTTTTCCGGGAACCATTTAAATATGGTTCTCAGTACGCCCTGTAAGTAGTCTTCGGTTACCGCAACTCCCGTAACCAGCATTTGCTCATACACGCCTCGAGCACTGGCTACATGGAGCAGCTTTGAAAGCTGGCTGGCATCCCGAGTTACGATTGTGCTTTCACCGTTCGCTGCCGGGGCTTCAAACTCAACATCGTCCCCGTCATCGTTCTCAGCCACCCGCTTCTGCATCTCGAGAAGCGCCTGCGAACTTAAACCCGCCAGCACGTACAAATCATTGAGAGACCTAATCGCCCGTGTGCGCGGCGGCCGAAACACTAGATCGTTACGTTTGTCAGTCTTCGAATCACCCATTTACGGACTCCAGCATGAACTGTTGCGGATGAACCGCAGAATACCACCTCAGACCGCATGTGGTATTGGCTTTCACGGGCATGAAGATTTAGCTACGCATAGAAAGATTCCCTATCGGGTCTGGATCCGCCGAGCCAGTTGAGCGGTCGTGGGTCGAAAGCCCACGGCCCTAACAACGGTCTGCCTTGGGGTAGGCGCGGCTGCCTGCCAAGCAGGTCATCCCGCATGGGAAGCGGACTCGCGTCGTGGTGCCTCGATTACAATGACATAAAGACAAGAATGATTATCGCTCAATGGTGGTCGAGCGACGCTCTCGGACTTGAGAGAAAGTTCAGGAATCAAATAGAGGAAGCCCATGCAAGAATCCAAATCCTTCAGCGAAGAAGAGTTAACCCTACCGCGCGTTTGCGAAATCTGTGGCACAACCTACACGTTGGAAGAGGCTGGCGAGCGTTTCTTTAGCCGCCCGTACAACTATCGCAATGGTTGTGCCGCCACTTGCCTGGCGTGTTGGCTGGATTGTGGCCCTCCGGTTGACCGAAGTCTGACTGGCAACTTGCTACGCGAATTTGCGACCAAGCTAAGTCGCGATGCCCATCTCGTAGTGATGCCTGTCAATCGGTTGATGTTCTCAGAACCAGTCGAATTTCAGAGCGGCGCGAAAATTTATCCGAAAGGCCTTGCGAAATTAGCTCCTCTGAAGTTAGAGATGAACGAAGAGGTCTCAGAGTCTCTGTCTTTCTATCAATCAGCCACGAGTTTTGTGGACAAGGAGACACTTTCCCAGACTCCTGCCATCGCGTTTACACACGAATTCGACTGGGATAGCTTGTGGCACGGCAGCCAAAAGTTGCATATGGAGGCTATTCGAATCTTTTCACAAATCGCCGACGCGAAGTGCCTAAATTGGATCAGATACAAGTTCTGCGCGATTGATATACCCGATATCCTTCCCAGCCGCGCAGGACAGACCAAGAAAGATCCGATGATGTCCGCGGCGCTCCTGTACAACGCGTTCCGACGGGAAGGCGGAATAATCGCAGGAGACGCCTTCAATTCGGTGATCACAAAAGGATTGGGATTGCCGCTGAACGAAGATGATCTGACTTATGACGACTTCCCGGACCGCGAGGGTGAAGTCGGGAACATCGCTCTACATGCTTTGGACTTGTATTCATCAATTTTGCAAGCAGAGTATCCCACAACCCAGTTCACGCAGTTGATGGCGCTCTTGGAGTTTCTGGCCGATCCAACGGACTACACAAAGTCAGAAGAGGTTGGAAAAATCATCGGACGATACGTGGCAACAAATGCCGCCGAATACGAGAAATTCAAGGCGAGGTACTATGAATTGTCAGGTAAGAAGGACGATGCCACCGGCGAGTACGTCGGTTATAGGACTCGGATTGTCCACATGGGCGTCCGGTTGGAGAGTATTTTGACAGCAGGACCGAGAAGCCAACTCCTGAAAGAACTGGACGGCTATGTACGCACCGTGATCGACCACATGCTTAAGCGTTCGTCTTGGGACTACTATTCCTACCTAGCGCATCGTGAATCCATGAAACCATTTTTGAAGTAGTTGTAGTTTCAAGCTCGCGGTTTGTCCAGCGGCTATAGTGAGGTTTTGTGGTATATGGCAGGCGCAAAACATCGGTTGTGATGGACACATTTTTTTCACCGAGAGGGTCAAGCAAGCCGGCAGCTCTTGGTCAAGCGCTTTGAGAATTGATGAATTGCTTCACGCGTTTCTTGGCTTTCCCGCAAGCACTTAAACATTTCGCGCGGGATCCCGTCTGAGCCAGGAATGGAAGCCTCAGCGCAAGTTATTAACATGCGTGCAATAAACATGAAGTTCAAGTATGATGCTTTGCAACGCATGACTTCGGCTTTCTTTAAAAGGCGCGTACCTGCAACAGTCCAGCCCGGTTGGAGGTCTTCCATGTTGGGAATTCTTGATCGCGCATCGTCAGCATCTCGCAACTTGATTCGGTACCTTGTGCCCGTGGTAACCATTCTTTGTGTGCTAATCGGATGTGGAAAAAGCAACGAAGGTCCTGTCCCCGTCGCGACCCCCACTCCCACGGCAGCCGCAACGCCGGTAACGCATTCCTACCTCTGGAATGATGCCAAGGGAAACGCATTCTTGACTCGCGAATCCTCAGTTTCCGTGGCTGATCCTCCTACTCTGGGGACAGAGGACAAAAGCAGGGTACTCGTTCCAGTGACCGTGACACCTCCTGTGGCGCCTAAGCACGGTTTCATGGCCCAAACATTTCAGATTGTCCAGAGAGCAACCCGAACATTCACAACCTCCGGAGATGGCTCGAACATTTGCGACTACGTCATAGGAGAGACCCACCTTGGGGTTAGTCAAATCGATGTCGCGCGAACCCTCTCTAAAGTTTTCAGAGACGTAGATGTTGAGGCTGTGTTTGTCGAGCAACCCGACGATCTAGCTTACGACTGGAAGCCATATCAGAGGCTGCAAAGTGATTCACAGGCCGCTATTGCCGGACTTCAATACCAGATGGTAAAGGACGCCAAGGCGGACCCAACTCAACTCCAAGCCTTTCTGAGGAACGTGCATAGTGACGACGACCTGAACAAGGCACTCGGGCGCTTGGATCCATCTGCTCGAAAGCGATTTGAAGACGCTGCGGCTGCATTCGATCGATATAACAAATCAGCATACGTGTCCGCTACCGACTACTTTTACGTGGCGCTGCATCTGAGTGGCAATTCAGTGCCGTTCTACAACATCGAGTCGAATGCGCTCCGCGAGAAGTTTGAAGCTCGAATGGCGACTGCGGGGTCCATCAAGGAATTGACTCCTGAAATGGATGCGCGCGACAACTACATGTTAGCTCGTGCTAAGGACATCCTAAATCGTTACGGATACCACCAGGTTGTTTGGATCGTAGGTGCACAGCATTTGGATCATATTCGCGCACTTCTCGCCAAGGAAGGGCACCAAGTTCAAGTCGTTTACGATTCTTTGAAATCACACCCACTTCCTAAAATCAAACAGAAAGCGATGGTTCTCGTACATCCAGAAGAGTTGGCGAAGATCGCGTTAACTCCTCCTCCCCCTTCGTTCCATGTTGATCAGAGCCTAGCGCCGGTGCATGCGTTACCGAAACAGGTTACTTCTGCACTCGCGCGTACGCTGCGTGACCCCAATCTTGGTCTCAAGACGGGTGCAGACCGGGACGCAATCGTTAGGGAATTCGCTCAAAAAAGCAAAGAGCGCACGGGTAACCAAGAACAGTGGGCGATTAAGGCGCAACTGACGGAAGTTGGCACAATCGAGCTCAAGAGAGTGTCACGCAATTCGTATGAGATGTCGCGCGAGTGGCCCGTTGCAATTTCGGATCCTCATGCCCTCGCCCAGTTGTCGCCGAAAATCCCGTCAGTTGCGTTCGACTCGGTGAATCGACTACGCGCCATTAATGCCAATCAGGAGGCAGTGCGTCTCCTGCGGATTCAGGACCAAGGTGACGCCTTCGTCCTTTACGACGACCGTGGAGCAGAAATTCGTTACAAGGACAAAGGAAACGACTTGGACGTACCGGCAATCGTACAGTATGCGAACCAGAGTCTGCGTCTCGACTCAGTCTCATCGATCTATTTTGAACTGGATGGATTTGCCCCTGGTAAGGTCGATGCGTTCGAGACGAGTTGTCAACTTCAGCAGCGGACCTTGAATGCGGACCGAGAGTTGCTAGTGATGGATACAGCGCATGGAAGTCCCGGCCTGAATGACGCGTACTTTGCGCCGGCACGGATGGAAACGACCTCTCCGGCGCCTATCTCATACGTTCAGTCAGGTTCGTTCAAAGGATTCTTCCATTCTGCCGTTCAATTCATTGCGAAAATCGCGGGCAAGCCAAAGCGGTTGACGCTCGAAATCTATGCACGGGCCCGAGAACACGTCCAGGAATTTCTATCGACTCTTCGAGCGGTGCCGTCAACAAGCAGCCAGTCGTTGGCTGACCGCGTCAGTCGCACGAAAGCGACGATAAAGAAAAAGTACAACCTGACCGATCAGGACCTCAGGACAAGAGTGCGGGAGGAGCTTGGGAGGTCGAGCATCGTTCGACTTTTCGTGATTCCGAGTCCCGGAGGAGTTCAACGTGAGCGGAGCAGGAAATCAGATAGTAAAGCCGCAGAATTGTTCCTTGGCAATCGGTATCCCGACATGCGAACAGGAGTTTCGACGACGCCTCGAATTGGGGAATCCACACTTTTCGGTCTTGTTTCACGGAGGCTGGCCCAGATACCAGCAAGAAGTTCTTGAGCCCTTTCGTGAGCTTGAACAGTTCGTCTCGGAACTCGGTGTGAATGTAGTTCGCGACGTTGGATTGGTGGATTTTGGAACCACCGTTTCGGGGTCTGGTAACGTTCTCACGATTCTCGTATCCCACTGGGACGAGGACAAACACCAAGTTGAGATGCGAGACGGTATGGTAGGAATCCAGTCGATGGTGGATCAATTGCCAAATCCGTTTGAAGGTGTTCTCGATTGCTGCATTTGTCTTCCTCAGCTGCTCGTGCAATCTATACGAACTGAGCGTCCAACGGCATTGGTATTCTTCTCAGAAACACGGAGAACACCACTTCTCTGGTTCAAGTACTACGGAGACTTGTTCTGGTATTTGCAGCATTACGATGCGGACTATTTGACTGCGACGAAGGAGGTCATGGGCGCTTGGGTTAGTACGTAGCCTAAGTCACCGAAGCATTATGCGGGACCTGAAAAAAGCGCTTGGAAAGGTGCTGGCTGAAATTGGGGCTCTGGAGCCTGTCACTCTGGGAACGTCACAGAAGCCGAAAGTTTCCCAGGCAGAAAAAGAAAAAGTCGAGGAAGTGATCGCCCAACAAAGAACCTTTAATTCCAGAGTCCTCACGTTGGCGATTTCAATGCTCGTTGCGATCTTCCTCGCAGCCATGTTTCTGGCCCTCTACCACATCAACCGCCCAACTTTCGCGGCAGCCGCAATCGGGGGTAACCTTCTTTCCCTGCTATTGATTGTGTCTTGGATGCGGAGGTTGTGGATTGAGAGGGGTATCATCGACTTGGCTCAATTCGCTATTCGGGAACTACCTCCCGATGAAGGGATTAAGCTCGCTTGCTCAATGTATTTCGGTTTGCTCGCAGCAAAAACCGAAACCAAATCGAATCTATCACGTAAGAAAAATAATAGAAACATTGGCCCAGTTTGAGTCGCGTCTATTGTGAGACAGCTTGGTGATGCACTCTCGGTGGGGTAAGCGAAGACCTGCAAGCTCAATGCAATCGAGAAAATCAGTCGTCCAATGTTCACAGTCTGTGCAGGAATGCATCTGTTTCAACGAATTGGAGTTAGCTTTGGAGCGAAAAGCAGATGCCCCGATTTGTTGGAATTGTTAGTAGTTAGAAGTAGTGGAGAGAGTTGTTGGGGTCGAGTGTCGTTCGCCCAAGGCAGGCCCGCTAGTGCAAAAGAGCCTTATTCGCAGGATCAAGCGCAAGCGTCGGTTTGCCATCCGTGCCGCAAGATTTGGGCCCGCAACCGAACGCTACCTTACTGGCGCGAGGGATGAGAACTCCGCAGGACTGACGAAAGGCGAGGGAGCTTTGAGGTTGAGGGAGCAATAAGAATTCCTTTGCTTGCCTCATCGTTCCTTTTCAATGACTTAGTGTTTCCACTCATTCCTTGTAAGTCCTTGAAATTCCATCGGTTCTTGTTTTCCGTGCCCACTGACCGTTCCTGCTTCGAACTGAAAGCAGGGAAGTTGTAGTTTTCTTGGGGAGCTTGAGGGAGCAGATTTGATGGCGACGGAGCGATCTGCGTCTCGACGGGTCGTGGATCGAAAGCCCACCGCCCTAACAGCCTGAACTGGGTAGAGCGTCTGCCATCCGTTACGAACGATTCTTGACCATCAAGTCAAACATGACCGTCACCGCAGTTTGATTAGACCTATTTCGCACCGGAGACGCCAGATTCAAGTGTCGTTTACGTGTATCCGTGCGGTTTTCTTGGCGCCTCGGCATTAAGTCCTAGACTTATCTTCTCGATCGAATTCAGGAGGAAATGAAAGTCTAAGCCCGCACTGGAGGATAGTGTCGGTCTCATTTTCCCCCGAATCCTTGAATCTCGAAGTTTGCCAGTCATCGAGTTCCTTATCGGCATCCATTAGCGCAGCGGACAAAGTTTCCAAAGCGTCTGTGTGAGAAAAGGATTTGATGAGTCTAACGAGTGCGGAAGCCAGTGTCGCTCGAACTGGGCCCGCCGAGGTTTCTATCGGACTCGCAAGTTTGTAATTTGCATGGTCTTGGCCTAGCGGCCGCAGCAAGCGTTCGTTTTCCTCGTCAGCGCGGTCAACGAGTAGGTGTGCATCGTCTTGCGCCCAAAATTGGGGACTGCGCTCCGATTTTGCCGATCGTGTCAGAACTCGAAAGGAAATCGCCCGGGCAGAGGCGCGAAGGCCAATACCAATGAGGAGTCCAAACAGGTGAGCCGCTACCAGTTCCACTGCAGCTTCTTCGGAATTCGCTGGTGCTTCGACCTCACGATTCCACGCGCGCACTTGAATACAACGAGTGGCGGGATCAACACCGTTTGGATTAACGCGGGTCGCGACGACCAAGTGCCTATGAATCGTCAAAGATAGATTCGATAGGATCAGGCGAATGTTGCGGGCTTGGTGGGACCATGCAGTCGGACAA
>WNFS01004422.1_pt1 | contig 11036 bp, 9 predicted proteins | sample 5400141 | NCBI WGS metagenome assembly WNFS01 (sample SAMN13153358, study PRJNA577476) | soil metagenome | isolation source: 60 cm saprolite under Madrone tree | place: USA:California | collected 2016-06-14 | reverse complement strand
GTTCCTTCTCGACTTGAAGCAAATCGGAAACCTTGCCCGTCTTGGTTTTCACCATGTCGATCAAACGCTGTTCCATCACGCGCGCGTTCTTCAGTCGCGCGTCGGTGTCGAAGTATGCCTTCGTTACGTCTTCGGTGCCGAGTGTCTGGTTCTTTAATTCGCCAAGTCCGCGAATCTTTTGCAGAAAACGATCCAGATTTTCCGGCAAGACTTTGACGATCACTTCGCCGCGCAGCTTGCCATTTGCTTGTTTCTCAGAACTCGTCGTTGCGACATATCCGCGTTCTTCATTTGCAAACGCAGTGATCTTTTGCACGACGGCAACGGTGGTTGCTTTCGCAGCGGCGAGGCCGGGCGCCGTGTTTCGTCTGTCAGATTCCGATTGAGTTGCAGGAGCTGGTGGTGATTCGGGTAGCGATGCGTCTTGTGATCGGCTTGTGAAAAGCCCGTCTGACTTACCTAAACCACCGGCTTGAGTTTGCCCAGTCGCCGCGACCTGTGCCGGTTGCCGGAACAACCCTTCGTTCGTGTGGTCCTCACGACCGCGCAGCGTAGTCGCAGTTTCCCCTGTGATCATTCGCCCGAGCTGCACCAGCCCAAGCAGCACGGCTGCAACTGCGGTGATTTGTGCGGCGCGCAAACGCATCAGATCAGAAAGCAGTTTTACGAAACCGCTTCTTTTGGGAATGCGGTCACGAAAAACGGCTAGCATTCTTTGTTCGAAAGCCGGATCGGGTTTCTCCTGAGCGAGAGTTTCTTCCAGAATTTTGTTCATGGTTTTGGTTTCCTGATGAGTTTTTCGGCACGCGGCGCAGTCGACGAGATGGGTATGCAACTGGCGCTGCTCGTCCTCGGAGAGTTCGCCGTAAAGATCGGCAGCGAGCCAGTTGTCGATTTCGTCGTGAACGGTTGCCATGGGTTTAGTCCATTGAAGCGAGAGCGGGGCGGAGCTGTTTGCGGAGCGACGCCAGAGCGCGTCCGAGAATTCCACGCAGCGCGCCATTGGTCAGGCCCAACATGTTTTCGATGCTGCGATAATCCATCTCCTCGAAGTAACGCAGTGTAAGCGCGGCGCGGTGAAGCTCCGGCAAGGCCGCGAGCGCTGAATGCAACTGTTGATCGATCGCCGCCGTATCAGTTGTTTCCGGTTCGTTTGTCTCGATTGTTTCGTGGGTAAAAGGAACGACTCGGCGTCTGCGAAAGACGTCATGTGCTCTGTGTCGCGCGATCGTTGCCAGCCAGGCCGGAAATTTCTCCGGGTCGCGCACGCGCCACCGTGTCTTCCAGGCCTTAACGAGGGAATCCTGCACCACATCCTCGGCTTCCTGGCGGTTCTGCAAAATGCCGTACGCGATCGCGAAAAGGGTTCGACTGTGTGTGCGAATAATCATTTCAAATGCTTCTCGATCGCCGTGAATGGCCGCCCGGTACTGTTCACGTTCACTGGCATCCATTTTTTTGTGATCTACAGCCTAGACGCTCGAGTTCGCGATTCCGCGCGAAAAATTTTTCGGAAGTCAGGCATCTTGCCTGACTCGGACGACAGGCTTCCAGCCTGTCTTGTATAAGCGAGCGGGACGCTCGCCAGCCGAGATAATCCAGCGGATTATCTTCCAACGCATTCCACCTGAAGATACTCACGCCATTGGGACCCCGGCCGGTCATCCTGAGCGGCGCGAGGGATCTCACACAAGCTGCTTGCCGATGCAGTGTAATTCGGATGCCCCAAGCTTCGACTGTGAGATCCCTCGTCGTCTGCGCGACTCGGGATGACAAGCGGGGAGTATCAGAAAATGATGACAGTGTTGCCCACGCTCACCAAGTCCTTCACTCGCGCCGCGTCCCAGTTTGCAAGGCGAATACAGCCGTGACTGGCAGCCCGGCCGATTGTCTCCGGGTTGTTGGTGCCGTGAATGCCAATGCCCGGTTTGTTCAAGCCCATCCAGAGAATGCCAACCAGATTGTTCGGACCGGGTGGGAGATTGTAATAATTTTCCGTGCGCACTCCATAGTTCAGCATGCCTTCATCGTACCGAAACCACGGCCAAACGGTTGCTCCGAGAATTTTCCATGTGCCCACCGGCGCGGGCAGCGTTTTCGATCCAGGTGTGATCGGAAACACGCAGACGAGCTGGTCGTGGTCGAAGACTTCCAGCAAATGCTCGTATGTATCGACGAAAACTTTCCGAGAGGCGAACGCAGGATTTTCAGGAAGCTTTCCCTCAGTGAATTTTTCGACTTCAAACGGCAGAACGTTCGGCACTTTGAGAGTTTCACCGGGCTGAAGGTGTTCCCACTTTTTACCGGGATTCAGTTTCTGAATGTACGATTGCGCAGAGTGAAAGCGCTCCGCCACGAACTCGAGCAATGACGTGTAAGGCAGCCATTTCAACTTTGCCTGCTCGGCGTGGCTGCCGGGCACATCGCCGATCTGTTTCAGATCTTCTTCCTTGATTGTGTAGGTGGTGTAAGTCACCGGCACCTGGTCGAGCATCCATTGATCGACTGCGCCGGTCTTTGGCATCGCGTGCGCGTGCTTGTACGAGATGAGCGCTTTCCGGAAAAATTCGCCCATCCTGCCATCGATCTTGCCCGGGCCGAAGTCGGAGTTGTCCAAGAAGATTTGCAAACGTGTGGCGGTCTCCTCGTCGTAGTTCGGCAGGGCGACAGGGTAGACTCTGGGTGGCGGAGTAGGAGCAGGCGTCTCCTGTGCATACGTAAACGACGGCATGAAAGCAGATGCGAGAACGAGCAAAGCAAATTTCATCGGCGGAAGTTATCTGCTGTGAAGCGGAAGCGCGCAAACGCGTTGCGACAACTGCTGTAGTGTGCGTTGTCTTCAACGCAGAAATAATCGAGCTGCACGCGCGGGGAGTCCGCTGAGGGACAGCCCCGAACGCTTTCGGGGCTACACCAGGGCTGCAACGCCACGGCTGATTCGGCTGCAAAACCAATTGCTCCTGAGCGGCAACCGCAACACCACCGGCTCCGCCGCACCGCGGAGAGTCGCTCGTTCAAATTGTTTGAAACCGGAACCACTCGCCCATCGAATTGAAACCGTTAAGAAAACGACCTACCAGGTCGAGAGAACCGACTACTGTGGCTGGCTACTTGCCAGGAGCGGTGCTTTTTTCTTCGTTGTGGTTCCAATTCCAAGAAATACGAGACTTGGACGCAAAGCGTTGAAGGCGGCTTGCGCCAAAACCTTGTGTCCTTCGATCGATGGGTGCCATCCGTCTACGGTATTAATCAGTTCCAAGTGATTGAAATCGATTTTTGTTAAAGCATCGGAGTACTCAATGCGCACGTGATGGGCGTTACTGAGCTCGCGTTCCAGATCGGCGACCATTGCACGCAACCCAGTGTTTATCAGCACGGCGAGCCGCGCCATATTTTGTTGGTACGGCGGCTGCAAAGATTCAAAACTTCGGGTGCCACTATCAAAATGAGGGTAGAGTTTGGGATTCTCTGTGTGCAGGATTTCTGCCTGCCTCCTTCCTTCCAAATACCTATCAATGTTCGCCAGACCGAAAACGACGATGGCCACGCGATGGTTCTCGCGTTTTGCGCGGTCGATGAGGCCCTGAAGGGATTCAGTATAATTCACCCGCACTTGTGCAGCTAACGCTCGCAGGCGCTGTTGCGGGTGCTGACGTTCTTCCGAGGAAAGGCCCTGGACCCAGTCCAAGTTATTGTGTCCAATCCAAATCATGATTAGGTCTGGAAATCTCGTTCGATGCAAAACGTGATTTACCTGCCCGGGCAAGTTGCGGGTTCGGACGAGTCTTTCACGCAGATCCTCTTGTGATGCCGGTGCCGCGACCAAGGCCCCAGCCCCGTTGAATTCTGTCGCCACGACTGGCGTGAAGTACTCCAATCGTTCGTAAACGCTGAAAATGCTGTCGGGACTCGGGTCAGTATCGAGAAACCAGTTTCTGCGCCACTCCGTCCGCGCCCGCCAAAAGGAACTCGGCAGCGAAGAGAAATAAAAATGTTGTGTCAGGCTATCACCGAGCATGGCGACGTGAGGCAGTCGGTCTTCAAGCTCATGGCGATCAATGTTACCTCGCTTGTACTCTAGATAACTCGGGTATAACGGAGAGGAGGGATTGGATACGCGTGCAAGATAATTTGCGGTAGTTGCCCTTGGGGGATCACTCGCCACCCGATCGAACCAGAAGATCATATTGACAAGGTTGGCAGTGATTTCCTTGCCGGCTGCCATCGGCAACGGCGGGGACGGTCCCGTAACCTCATTGCCGTGTACGTCCCACAAAAGGGTTGAACATAGGAAGGTTGTTGCAAACAAAGCGCGACGGATGACCGCGGGCATCCTTGCGGCCAGTGTTGAAGCTGGAGGCGGAAAGGGAACCTGCCCGTAACCATTCATCACCCATTGTATCGTGCCGTGTTTGAAAACTGCGCTTTGTGAACCCCAAGCAAGCTCCGCTGGGAACACTCTTCGTCGCTGCTTCGTCGGACAGGCAGAATCCTAAGGCACGGGTTTCAACACCACTGCTGATTCAGCCGGCAAAGCCCATGGTTCGGAAGTGGTAACTGCACCGCTATCGGTTGCGCCGTAACGCGGCGATTCACTCGTCCAGAGTATTTCCCATCTGCAACCCTCGGGCGGTGCAAGCAAAGGTTCTGAAGCGGGATGCAAGACGTGACTCTCCCCAAAATTCACCAGCAACAAACGATCGTCGTTGTTCGCGGAGAAGTATCTGAGAGCGAAAATTGCCGGTCCGAGGACTGCGCCATCGATTCCGCCGGAACTCTGCTGGCGAAGACGCGAATCTTCTCGTCGCAGTTTTAGAAGATCAATGTGCAGAGCGTAAAGTTCACGATTATTTTTTCGCTCAGAAAAATTCAGTTTGCAGGATGCGAAAACCTCCGGTTCGTCTGGAGCGGGCAAAGCTCGCCACGCTTGGTCCTCGGTAAGCGATAAAAATGGCGCCAGCCATTCGGCACGACCTTTCCGAATTGCGTCGCGCACGGAAGCGTCGCCGATATCCGCGAAGAATAGGAACGGGCTCGACGCGCCGAACTCCTGTCCCTGAAACAGCAGTGGCGTCCACGGCCCGAGCAGCAGAAAGGCAGTCATGGCGCGGTAGCGCCCGGGTGAAGTTTGAAAGCGTAACCGCTGCCCTGATCCGGTGTTCGCGATTTGATCGTGATTTTCGAGGAAGCAAACGAAAGCCTCCGGGGAAATTCCGAAGGTGGGCGTTCCACGCAACGCTTTTCGCCATGAGCGCGCCTGCGCCTGATAAAGAAAACCGTATTTTACCGCAGAAATAAATTCCTGCGGCGTGCCGCGGTAATCGGCGAAATAAGCTTCGTTGCGACCAGTCAACGCTACGACAGCGCTGTGATGAAAATCGTCGTTCCACATTCCGTCCAGATCATCACCGCCTTCGCGGGACGGTTGTGCCATCTTTGCTTCCTGGAGATCGTTCTCGGCGATTAGAAGAATCGAGCGCGAGCCGGCTGCCTCGCGCGCGGCGCGCCCAACCGCGCCGATGATGTATTCAGTGGATTGATCGCGGATGGCGTGTGTCGCGTCGAAGCGGAATCCGTCGAGATGAAATTCCTCAACCCAATAGCGGCCGTTCGTGATGAAAAACTCCCGCACCGGTCCTGAATTCGGTCCGTCAAAATTGATCGCGTTACCCCATTCGTTTTCTTTTTCGCGAATCAGATAATCGTCGGAAAAAATGCCGAGATAATTCCCGTCGGGGCCGAAGTGGTTATAAACGACGTCGAGAATCACGGCCACGCCTAACGAGTGCGCGCGGTCGATGAATGCCCGCAAATCGTCCGGCGTTCCGTACAGGTGCGAGGGCGCAAAAAGATTTACACCGTCGTAACCCCAGCCGAATTTCCCGGGGAAATCCGCGACCGGCATCATCTCGACCACCGTGATTCCAACGCGCGCCAGCTCGGGCAACTGCTCCACTGCGGCACACCACGTTCCTTCCTTCGTGAATGTGCCGATGTGCATTTCGTAGATGATTTGGCCCTTTAACGTAACGCCCGGCCAATTCGTGTCCGCCCATCGGAATTGCCGCGGATCGACTATGCAAGAGGGTCCGTGTGGTCCTTGTGGCTGAAAGCGCGATGCCGGATCGGGATAAAAGTTTTCTCCGCGATTTACTCGAAACCGATAGCGGCTGCCCGCGCCGACGTTGACGGCACCAGAAAAATATCCACCTGCTTCCGGTGTTAACGGATAGAAGATTGGCTCCGAGCTTGTGCCATCTTCCAGAACAACATCAATTTCTCGAGCTTTCGGCGCCCAAACGCGAAAATGCGTTTCATCTTTGCCGATTACTTCGGCGCCAATCGGGTGGCGACGTTGCGCATGTAGCATCGAGAACTAACATGGCGCTGCCGGCTTACTAAACAACCGCGCGTCGCCAGCTGTAGTGTGCGCTGTCCTCAGCGGATCCTTCGAGGCGCGCGTGTACGTATCCGCTGACAACAGCGGACTCTACAGCGCAGCGGGCTTGATTAGATCCACGAAACCCGTTCAGAATGCCGCGTGTGAATGGAGACGAACCAAAAATCGAAATCTTTCAGCCGTTCGGCGAAGCGTTCGAGTTGATGAAGAAGATTCTGTTTCAGCCGTTCGATTTCAAAAAATGGCTGGTGATTGGCTTCGTCGCGTGGCTCGCGAACCTGGCTGGTAGTGGTGGCGGTTTCAATTACCAATACGATCGCCGCGAGCATGTGCAGACACTAAATCAGACAATCAGCCAAATTCCGCAGCCGGTTCTCATAACAGGTATTTGCGTGCTGATTTGTCTGGTGCTTGCTCTCGTTCTCGTTGTTGCCTGGTTGCGAGCACGAGGGGGATTTATGTTTACCGACTGCATTGTGAAGAACCGCGGCGCAGTTGCAGCACCGTGGCGTGAGTTCCGAACCGAGGGGAACAGCTATTTCTTGTTTTCGTTAGTGGTTGGCCTCGCGCTTTTCGTCTTCGCGGTGTTGCTTTCGGTACCGGTCATCCTCCTACTGGTCAAAAGCCGCTACTACTTTTTCATACACCGGGATCAGCTTAACATTTATTTGATATCGGCGATCGTCGCTTGGGTATTCGTCATGCTGCTGCTCGTGTTTGTCTGGTCGTTGATCGCTAATTTTATGACGCCCGTAATGTATCGCCGCCGGTGCCGAGCCTACGAGGCGTTCCGGGCCGTCACCAAACTGATCGCGGCGAATCCGGGCGAAATCCTTTTGTATTGGTTATTTTTAATTGTTCTGGGGTTGGCCAGCGCGCTTGTAGCATGCGTTGTAACTTGCGCGACCTGCTGCATCACCGCGATTCCTTATGTCGGAACGGTAATTTTGCTCCCAGTCTTTGTCTTGCTCCGCTCATTTTCACTTTTGTTTATACGGCAGTTCGGTCCGGATTACGATGTGTGGGCGAACTTCATGCCGCCGGAGTTTTTGCCGATTTTATTATCGTTACCCTCCACTCCTGCGACGTCCGCGCCTCAATTAAATCTACCGCCCGAACCCCCGCCGCGACCGTCCATTTGAGCGCGGCCGTTGAAATACCTAGAAAATGTCGACGAGCACTCCGCTACGGGTCTAGATTCAATTATGAAACGACAAGTCATTATCTGTGGTGTGGCACTGGCGACGGCTGTTTCGACTTGTTTTGCTGCACCGACTCCAGCCAGGCAGGTAAAGACAGCACAAAGAGAGAAAGCGGTCGTCGCTTTGGAGAAAGTCGCCACAGAAGCGTTCAAGAACAAGCAGGTGGAGACGTTTAAAAAATATTTGGCGCCTGAGTTCGTTGGACTTGACGCGGGAGGCTTCAAAAATGTCGATGCCGAACTTGCGGATGTTCCAAAATACGATGTGCGTGACAACTCCTTTGCGGATATGAGAGTAGCATTCCCGAGTGCGAACATGGCAGTGGTTACCTACCAAGTGACGACGCAAGCCACGCACAACGGACAGGACACATCGGGCACCTATAACGTGGCAAGTGTGTGGACAAAGCGGGAACGCAAATGGCGTCTTGTCTTTCACACGTTTATGAAGAGCCAGTAGTATTGCCAACTCTGTGCGATCGTTATGTCCAATTTGAGACAAAGGATGTTTCCTGCCACCGCTGTTGCGGCGGGGATTCTACAAACAGTGTTGTCCGCTCAGTCCGCTACACCCACCATGAAAGCGGTTGTCATTCATGAGTATGGCGGACCGGAGGTCTTAAAGTACGAGGATGTCGCGCGACCAGAACCCCAGGATAATCAGCTGCTCATCAGGGTCATAGCGGCCGGCGTGAATCCAGTTGATGGCATGATCCGGTCGGGGCTGTTCGGTAAAGACGGAAGTCGCGCGTTCCCCATCATTCTCGGTGGGGACGTCGCCGGCGTGGTTGAAAAAATTGGAAGCAAGGTCACGAAGTTCAAAGCAGGCGATCCTGTGTTCGCGTACGTCAGCTTGGACAATAGCGGCGGCTACGCGCAATACGCATTGGTCAAAGAAGGCGAAGCAGCACTCAAACCGAAATCACTGACGTACGTTGAGGCCGCAGCAGTGCCCATTGTCGCATTGACAGCCTGGCAGGCGTTGATCGACAGCGCCAAGTTAAGTGCCGGCCAGACCGTGCTCATTCACGGTGGATCAGGTGGCGTCGGGAGCTTTGCCATTCAAATTGCCAAGGCGCGCGGTGCAAAGGTGATCGCCACGGCATCGACCGCGAATCAGGATCTGCTGAAAGAACTTGGGGCCGATGTAGCGATCGATTACACGAAACAAAAATTCGAAGACGTTGCGAAGGACGTTGATGTGGTACTCGACTCGGTGGGTAAGGATACGCTGGCGCGCTCGTACGGCGTGATAAAAAAAGGCGGATTCATTGTATCGATCGTTGCGCGGCTGGACCAGACTGAACTCGGCAAACATGGTATTCACGGCGCTGCACTGAGTGTGGACCCAAATTCACAAGAACTCGCCGAGATCGGCAAATTGATAGACCAGGGGAAAATCAAAGTGATCGTCTCTCAAACGTTTCCGCTTTCCGAAGCAAAGACAGCGCAGTCGCAAGTCGCGACTGGTCACACACGCGGAAAAATCGTTCTCAAAGTCGCAGAGGAGCCGAAGTAGCGGCCCATCCATGTTGGCGCTGTCATGTTGAGCGAAGCGAAACATCTCAGTCTGTTCGCGTGGTGATCGAACCAGAAGTGATCAGAGATTCTTCGCTTCGCTCAGAATGACACTGTAAGATGGCTTCCGGTGTAATGGAGCAATGAACTGGGACGCGATCAGCGCAATCTCGCAGTTAATCGGCTCCATCGCCGTAGTTTTGTCGGTGTTATATCTGGCGTTGCAAGTACACCGGAGCACGCGCGTGGCAAAGCTGGCCACGCAAGACGCCGCTGCCGCCGCCCTGCGCGATGTGACCAAACCTTTGATGGAGAATGCCGAACTGGAGCGCATCTGGCGCGTGGGCCTCGAAGATATCGGCGCGCTATCAATCGAAGAGCGTGCGCGCTTTTTTCATGCGGCCTACCAGTTCTTGAAGGCGTTCGAGACAATCCATTTTCATTATGTTTATGGATTGATGGACAGGCAGCTTTTCGAAGGCTGGCATGGTCTTCTGCGGCATTACATCCTCGCGCCCGGAATGGCTCATTACTGGAAACTTCGGCCTGAAGTTTTCTCCGAACGCTTTCGAAATTTTGTCAACTCGCTCGAGCCACCGGCGGATCAACGCACAGTGGGAACGCTTTCCAAAGAAGAGCGAAGCTAAGGGTGAGTCGCTAGCGTGGCCTTGAGGCAACGCTGTGTCAGATTAAAAGCGATGCGAGGCCGCATCGCACTCCAACTCCGAAAGCTTCGCGAGTCCAGCACTGCGTCTAAAATTCGAAGAGACGTGCCACTTTCCGCGCAAGCTTTGGGAGGGCACACCGCCTGCCTGTCGTGTGCGTGCGTCTTCGCGCCGCTTTCACGCAGGCGAATTCCGAGCAGCTAACTACTTACATGGGCCGGGAACAGGAATTACGAACTTGCCGTCCTTTTCAGCGACGAAGTTTTCGCTCGAACTGGACGAGCTGCCGTTGGCGTCCTTCTTCTCGATCTTAATAACGAGCTTTTTCGTTGGTTTGAGAGTCAGGCAAGCTTTGCCGGTTGGTCCGTCCATTGGCGTGGTCGCTTTTTTCACGTCCTCCGGCGTGAGATCAACAAGCTCAATCGAGGAAATTTTCTCTCCGGCTTCCCCCGACTGCATCATTTTGTAAAACTCGAGCGCCGCTGGGTCTGACCCTTGTGTGTAAAGGAAGGACTCCAGCGTGGCTGTGTCCTTGGCTTCGAATGCCTTTTTGTATTTGTCGGTAAAAGCCTTTTCCTTTTCGGACGTGCCGCCTACGACCGACAAGGTCATTGTGAGAAGCAGCGCAAAAAATAGACTGGATATTTTGATGAAGGTTCTCATACCTGCCAGCGTAGTTGGCTCGGTTTAAAAGTGGCAAGCCAATTTGCAAAAGAAAAATCTTTGCTGATCTGCGCCCCACAGGCTATTCGACTCTGCGCGGAATTTGCCCAATGAACATCCACGAGTACCAAGCCAGGGAGTTATTGCAGAAATTCGGTGTCGCAACGACGCGAGGTAAAGTCGCTTCGAGGCTCGATGAAGCGGAGCAAATCGCGCGTGAGCTTGGCGATGTCGAAATTGTGGTTAAAGCGCAGGTCCACGCTGGAGGCCGAGGCAAGGGAACGTTTAAGAACGGATTCAAAGGCGGGGTGCACGTTCGCAAGACGCCTGCAGAAGTCCGTGACGTTGCGGCGAAGATGCTTGGGGAGATTCTGGTGACGCACCAAACCGGGCCCGCTGGCCGGACAGTAAACAAAGTGCTGGTGGCGGAATCGGCGGACATAGCTCGCGAAATCTATTTTGCAATTCTGCTCGATCGAGCTACTGCCGCGCCTTTGGTTGTCGCCAGTACGGAAGGCGGCGTCGAAATTGAAGCCGTCGCAGCGAAATCGCCCGAGAAGATTATCCGTGAGGCAATTGATCCGCTGGC
>WNFS01004147.1_pt1 | contig 11036 bp, 10 predicted proteins | sample 5400141 | NCBI WGS metagenome assembly WNFS01 (sample SAMN13153358, study PRJNA577476) | soil metagenome | isolation source: 60 cm saprolite under Madrone tree | place: USA:California | collected 2016-06-14 | reverse complement strand
GGCTCGGATTGATGGCGAGCGTTCCGGTGTAGGCAAGCAGGATGGTGTAGCCGTCGGGTGTGCTGCGGGCGACCGCGCGCGTCGCGATGGTGCCGCCGGCGCCGCCGCGATTGTCCACCACGACCTGCTGGCCGAGCGATTTGCTCATCTTGTCCGCCACCATGCGCCCGAGCGCATCGTTGCCGCCGCCGGGCGGGAACGGGATGGCGAGCGTCACCGGCCGGGTGGGATATGCCTGCGCGGCGGCGGGGCGCGGCGCAAGCGACGAGACGATCGCAGCGCCGACAAGACTCATGAAAGCGCGCCGTCTCATCATGCTCCGCGCCGCCTCACAGCCAACGAATCTTAGCTTCATAGGCATTCTCGAACTCCGCGATGTGGCAGTGATGGCCGAGCGTGAACGAAATATCGTCCGTGCCGGCCAACAGGCATTCCTTCCGGAACGCCTCGATTTCAAACCGGTCGATCGCGCCGTCCGGCCCGCTCACCGTCTGCGCTTCAAGATCGATGGCAAGGTGGCTCCCAGGCGCCTCGTCCAACAAGGCGCGGAGCGCCGCAACCCGCTCGGCAGCAAGCGCCACCGGCAGCAAGCCATTCTGGAAGCAGTTGTTGAAGAAGATGTCGCCGAAGCTCGGCGCCACCACGGCCCGGATGCCGTAATCGTAGAGCGCCCAGACGGCGTGCTCGCGCGACGACCCGCAGCCGAAATTGCGGTCCGCGACGACAATGCGGGCCTCCCGGTAGACGTCCCGGTTGAGCACGAAATCCGGCTTCGGTGCGCCGCCATCATTGAAACGCAGATCATGAAACAAGAGATGCCCGAAACCGTCGCGGCGCTTGCGCCACAGGAAACGCGCCGGGATGATCTGGTCGGTGTCGATGTTCGGCACGCCGATCGGCACGGCCGTAGCGTCGAGGCGAAGAAAAGGCTCCATCACGGCCTCATTGGGAATTGACGCACATCGGTGAGCTTGCCGGCGATGGCGGCGGCCGCCGCCATCGCGGGGCTCATCAGATGGGTGCGGGCGCCCCTGCCCTGGCGGCCGACGAAGTTGCGGTTGGACGTCGAGGCGCAACGTTCGCCGGGCGCGACGAGGTCGCCGTTCATCCCGACGCACATCGAGCATCCGGCTTCGCGCCATTCGAAACCGGCGCGTTTGAAGATCGCGTCAATGCCCTCCGCCTCGGCCTGCGCCTTCACGAGGCCCGAGCCCGGCACGACAATAGCGGGAACGACCGCGCGGCGGCCGTCGAGCACCTTCGCGGCGGCGCGGAGATCCGCGATGCGGCTGTTGGTGCACGAGCCGATGAACACCCGATCGATCGCGATCTCCGTGAGCGGCGTGCCGGGCCGCAGGTCCATATAGTCCAATGCGCGTTGCATGCTGTCGCGCCGCGCCGCATCGGCCACGCCGGCGGGGTCGGGAACGCGCGCGGTGATCGGCGCCGCGGCCTCGGGGCTCGTCCCCCACGTCACCATGGGGACAATCTGCGCCGCATCAAGATGCACCTCGCGATCGAATTGCGCATCGGCGTCTGACCGCAGCGCGCCCCAATGGACCAATGCCGCGTCCCAGTCGGCGCCCTTGGGCGCATAGGGCCGGCCGTGTAAGTACGCGAAGGTGGTGTCGTCGGGCGCCACCATGCCGGCGCGGGCGCCGGCTTCGATCGACATGTTGCAGATCGTCAGCCGGCCCTCGATTCCCATGGCGCGGATGGTCGAGCCGGCATACTCGATCACATGGCCGACCCCGCCCGCCGTGCCGATCCGCGCGATAATGGCGAGGATCACGTCTTTGGCGTGGACGCCGTCGGCGAGCGTGCCGTCGACGACGATCCGCATGTTCTTCGGCTTGCGCTGCCACAGCGCCTGGGTCGCGAGCACATGAGCGACCTCGGAGGCGCCAATGCCGAACGCGAGCGCGCCGAGCGCGCCGTGGGTCGCAGTATGGCTGTCGCCGCACACGATGATCGTGCCGGGCTGGCTGAGCCCCTGCTCCGGTCCCACCACATGTACGATGCCTTGCCGGCGGTCGCGCAGCGAGAACAGCGTCAGGCCGGCGGCCTTCGCGTTCGCTTCCAGGTCCTCGACGACACTGCGGCGGTGCGGCTCATTGATGGAAGCAAGATCGTGGCTCAGCGTCGAGACGTAATGGTCGGGCGTCGCGAAGGTGCGGTCCGGCCGCCGCACCGTGAGGCCCTTCTCGTTGAGCATGCGAAAGGCATTGCCCGAACCGTCGTGGACGAAATGGCGATCGATATGCAGGAGCGTAGCGCCATCCGGGCGAACCAGGATGGCGTGCGACGACCAGATCTTGTCGAACAACGTTGCTGGTGCGGCCACTGACCTCACCCTATTCTGCCGCCTCGACCGGCGGCCTCGTTGCGCCGAAGCGATCGCTGATCGCATCCCATTCGTCGGCGCCGGCGCGCCGGAACGCCTCCCGCACCGTCATGCTGTGCATTGGTACAGGATGGCGGCCGGTGCGGCGCAGTTCGGACAGCGTCGCGTCGCAAACCCCGATCACAGCCTTGAACAGCATGCCGGGCACGATCGCGAAGCGATAACCCATGCGCTCGGCGTCACCGAAAGCCACCTCCGGGGTCTTGCCGCGCCAAACCACATTGAGGAGGCACGGCCCCTTCACGAGGCGGGGCACCGCGGCAACCTCCTCAAGGGTCTGTGGGGCCTCCACGAACGCCATGTCGGCGCCGGCCGCAAGTGCCGCATTGGCGCGACGGACCGCTTCCTCGAAGCCGAGCACAGCGCGGCTGTCGGTGCGCGCAATGACGATGAAATCCGGATCGCGTTTCGTCGCCACCGCGGCGCGGATTTTTGCCAGATATTCGTCAAGCGGTACGATCGTCTTGTTGTCGAGATGACCGCACTTTTTCGGAAAACCCTGATCTTCGATATGAAGGCCGGCGACGCCCCGCTGCTCGTATTCCCGTACCGTACGCGTGGCGTTGAGTTCGTTGCCGTAGCCGGTATCGGCGTCGGCGATGACCGGCACGTCGACCGCCGCCGCGATGCGACCGGCATTGTCGGCCATCTCCGACATGGTGAGGAGCCCGTAGTCTGGATAGCCGAGCGTCGCCGCAGTCCCGGCGCCGGTCATGTAGACGGCGCCGAAGCCGGCCTCGACGATCGATCGCGCCGTTATGCAATCATAGGCGCCGGGCGCAATGATCAGGCCGCCGCGCCGCAACAGGTCCCGGAATTGGCGTCCTCGGCTCATGAGTTGCTCCATACTGCCGCTCGCCGCACAGGATACCGGAATTCGGCCGCGGCTCAAATCGGCGGCACGCGAGCCGCTAATGAAAAGGCTGAAATGACTATCAGCCGATCTTGCGGCTGCAGAACGCCTCCACGCGGACCCCGTCGAGATCGACCAGATCGTGATCGTCGATCGGCCGGTGCGCCCGGTCGCCCTGCTCTAAATAGATGGCCTTGTTCGCGGGTATCTTGCCGAGCTCGCGCAGTGCGCCGCCAGAGACGATACGGCATGGCCAGTAGAAGCGCTCGCCGTCGAGCGTGAACCGATAGGTGCGATCGCTCTCGACGATCACAAACCGGCCTTCCAAATCACGCAAATCGACCACCTCGCCGGGCCGAATGCCCTCCAGCTCGCCATTGGCATGAAACTGCAGGACGATCACGACCTGCGCCGGCTTGAACCCGGCCGCCCCGGCGAGCTGCGCGCCATTCGGCATCAGGTGGTGGATCTGCACCGCCCGAAAGGTCAGGGTCTGATCCGCCACCTCGATCGTGTGGCGAGCCTCGCCACGCTTCAGCGCGGCCTCCGGAACATCACTCATGTTGTATCAACACCGCCGGCCCAACGCCGGCGTCGCTAATTTCATGATGCTAGCTAAGTTTGTCAAGCGATAACTTAGCGCGCTTGACAAACTTAGCTAATGGCTTTATTATTATTGCAATGTCGGTCGGACTCCGCGTCCGATCCGCCTCAAGGAGACGCGATGAGTGATGCGAAAAGTAAGGACGCCAACAAGCCAGGTGCTTTCGGTCTTTACCTGAAGAGCGTCCGCCTCGGTCTCGACATGTCGCTTCGGGACGTCGAGGAAGCGACCGGAAAGGAGGTGTCAAACGCCTATCTCAGCCAACTTGAAACGGGTAAAATATCAAAACCCTCGCCGCATATCCTTTACGCGCTGTCGACGGCCCTCGGGGTTGCTTACGAATCCTTGATGGAGCGCGCCGGATATATTGTCCCCTCCGGGCAGCGCGCAAAGGGAGCTAAACACGGCAAGGCCGCCACCTTCTCGATCGAAAATCTATCCGCAGAGGAAGAGAAGGCGTTGCTGGACCACCTCAACTATATTCGCTGGCGACGCGGTCGATCATGAGCCGGCCGGACGATTGCAGCCTGACCCCCGGGCAGTTGGCCCGGGTCCGCAAGGAGGCCGAGCGCGCGCTGCGCGAAGCGGCCGCGCTCGGCGTCCTGCCCACCCCGGTCGAGCGGATCATGACGGTCGCGAGGGTCGAGGAGGTGACGGACGAGGTCCTGAGCCCTGGTTTTATCGCCAGACTCCGCGGCAAAGCGGTGCAAGCTGGTCAAGCGCTCAAGCGGGCCGTCGCGAAGGTGTTAGGCATCTTCCAGGTCACTTCGGGACTTGTCTTTCTCGATCGGACCCTGATGGCGGTGAAGAAGCGGTTCGTCAGGCTGCACGAGTCCGGTCACGGCTTCATGCCGTGGCAGCGTTCGATGTATGCGCTGGTCGAAGACTGCGAGAAGGCCCTCGATCCCGAGGCCGCCGACATCTTCGATCGAGAAGCCAACGTCTTCGCCTCGGAAGTGCTTTTCCAGCTCGACACATTTCACGAGATGGCGGAAGGCGAGCGCTTCGAAATCTGGACGCCGATCAGGTTGTCGAAGAAATTCGACGCGTCGATCTACGCGTCGGTCCGGCAATATGTCTCGAAGAGCCACCGCGCCTGCGCCGTCGTCGTGCTCAACGCGCCTGAGCTGATTGAAGGCGATGGGTTCCGAGCCACGCTCCGGCGAGCGGTCCAGTCGCAGGCCTTCACAGAATTCTTCGGCGCCCATTCGTGGAAGAATGTCTACACACCGGATGACGAGATCGGCGCCTTCATCCCGTTGCATGGCAGGCGTTCATCGGGAAAGCGCTCGCTCGGCTTGGTCGACCGCAACGGCGACCGCCACGAGTGCATCGCCGAATCCTTCACGCAGACCTATCAAGTCTTCATCCTCATCCATGCGGTGAAGACGCTGACGGCCACGAGAATCATTCTTCCTGCTTCCGAATGTCCACGGTCAGGGCCGTCAGCAGGTCAGGAGTGCAAGAATCCGCGAGGGGACATGCTCGCTTGTTGACGACCTGATTGACCAAGTGCATTATCGACGCTGCGAATGTCGATTGGCGACGGGGTGGGGGTGCTGAGGGTTTCGCCATGGCCCCCCGAGCCTATTGGAAAGGCTATCTCAAATTGTCGCAGGTGTCGTGTCCGATTGCCCTGTATCCGGCGTCTTCGGACGCCGAGCGCGTCTCCTTCAGCCGCATCAGCAGAAAAACCGGCAATCGGCTGGAGCAGCAACTTGTCGACTCCGAGACCCGGGAGCCGGTCGAAAAGGAGGACGTCGGTCGCGGGTATGAGATCGGGAGCGATCGGTATATCCAGGTGGAGGATGATGAGCTGGAGCAGGTACGGATCGAGAGTAACCACACCATCGAGATCGACGGCTTCGTGCCAAGGGCCGAGATCGACGATCGGTACCTGGAAAAGCCTTATTACGTCTCGCCAACCGACCAGGTCAGCCAGGAAGTGTTCGCTGTCATTCGCGACGCTATCCAAGAAAAGGGAAAGGTTGCGCTCGCGCGTGTGGTGCTTGCTCGTCGGGAGCACGTCATCATGCTTGAAGCGTTCGACAAGGGCCTGCTGGCGATTACGCTGAGATACCCAACCGAGGTGCGAGACCAGACCGCATATTTCGAGGACGTGCCGAACCTGACACTGCCTGTCGAGATGAAGGATCTTGCTGCCCAAATCGTCGATAGCAAAGCCATTCATTTCGATCCCTCGAAATTCCAAGACCACTACGAGGCCACGCTTGTGGAGATGCTGCGGGCTAAGCAAGCAGGGCGAACCTTTCAACCGCCAAAAGAGAGACCGGCACCTCATCGTGCGATCAATTTGATGGATGCTCTGCGAGCGAGCATCGGCGCCGAGAAGAAACCCGCCGCGGTGAGCATCCCCGCGCGCGCTGCCGCCAAGAGGACGACTGGGCGCTGAGGTGGCACGCGGACAAACACGTTCGATGATCGTGGCCGTGCTGCTTGCCGCAGCGCCGCCGGTCCCCATCGCCTTCACACAAAACATACCCGAAGGCGCGCTTGCGGCCGATCAGCCGGCCCCCGCGGCGAATGCGGGCGCATTCAGGCATCTGCGGGAACTGCAGGATATCGCCACGGCGAACGCCGGCAATCGCGCGGCCGGAACGCCCGGCTATGATCGTTCCGCCGAATACGTGTCGGAACAGCTGGCAAAGGCGGGCTATCAGGTTCGCTTTGAAGAATTCGAATTTCCGTTTTTCCAGGAGCGCTCGCCTGCCGTCCTCGCCGTGAACATGCCGGACGGCTCGCAGCGGCCAGTGCCGGCCACGGCGGTTCGCACCCTGGCCAACTCCGGCTCTGGCGATGTGACGGCGCGGGTACGCGCCGTGAATCTTGAGCTTGGTGCAGAGCCGCCGGCCGCGTCCGCGAGCGGATGCGAGGGAGGCGAATTTAAGGATTTCGAACGCGGCGCCGTGGCGCTGATCCGACGCGGGACCTGCCAGTTCCAGACCAAGGTCGAGAACGCCGTCGCCGCCGGCGCCGTCGGCGTCATCATCATGAATGAAGGCACCGACGGCCGCAAAGATGTCGTTTCGGGTCAGCTGACCAAGCTTGTCCAGGTTCCGGTGGTCGGCATCCCGTATGGGCTCGGCCACAACTTTGGCATACACGCGCAGACCCACGGCATCACTGTGCATCTCGCCGTCGACGCGGTCGCCGGAAAGCGGCCCTCCCGCAACGTCGTGGCCGAAACCGTCGGCGGCGGCGACGGCGTCTGGATTATGGCCGGAGCGCACCTCGACAGCGTCCCGGAGGGCCCGGGCATCAACGACAACGGCAGCGGCACGGCGGCCGTGCTCGAAGCGGCGCTGCAACTGGCGCAGGAGCCAGCTCAACGGAGCCGTCGCCTGCGTTTCGGATTCTGGGGCGCCGAGGAACGCGGCCTCATCGGGTCGCGGCACCATGTCGACGCGTTGTCGGACGAGGAGCGTCGGCGCATCGCGCTCTACATCAATCTCGACATGGTCGGCTCCCCCAACTTCACCCGCTACGTCCAGGGCCCGGCTGCAACCGACGACGGACCGGCTGCGGTCGCGCGGCGTGAGCTTATGGCCGAGTTCCGCGAACGCGGCCTCAACATCGAGGAGCGCACCGGTACGCGATTCGGCAGCGACGACTCCTCGTTTTCCCAGAAGGACATCCCGACTGTCGGGCTCTACACCGGCGCAAGCGGTTCGAAGTCGGAGAAGCAAGCGAGCTTGTTCGGCGGCACGGCAGGGCGGCCCTTCGATCCGTGCTATCACCAGGCCTGCGACACGACCGAAAATATCGACCGCAACGTTCTGGAGCAAAACACGCAGGCGCTTGTGCGTGCGCTCAAGGCGGTGGCGGTCCCCGCGGGAGAGGCTGAGCGGCGCAAGGCGCCATAGGGCGTATGCACCGTCCTTACGTCTCGGTAGTCAATGCTTCGCGGCCCATTCGGCGCTGCGCCGGGCAAATGCGTCTTCCCAATTTTTGCCCTCGAACAGACGCCGCGGCCGCATCGTCTCCGGATCGTAATTATCGAGGCAACGGGCGTTGACGCTGTAGTTCTCGGGATCGGAACGTGGGTGATAAAACGGATGGATGCCGCAATACCGGCAGAATGTGTGCTTCGCCACGCCGGTGTTGAAGGTGTAGGTGCTCAACGCATCGGCGCCACTGAGAATTTCGAGTCGCTCATACGCCACCGGCAGATGGAGGATGCCCTTCTTGATGCAGACCGAGCAGTTGCATTCGCCGATGATGCTCTCGTCCAGATCGACCTGGATGCGAAACCGCACGCGCCCGCAATGGCAACCACCTTCGTAACTTTGGAGCATGGTTCGCCTCCTTCGCCTGCAGCCCGCCTCACCGCACCCCGCCTTTCAGAAAATCCTGATAAGCCGCCGCAATTCCCTCGCGCAGTTCCGTGCGCGCCGTCCAGCCCAGTTTCGTCAATCGGCTCACATCGAGCAATTTCTGCGGCGTGCCGTCCGGACGGGACGTGTCGAAGACGATCTCGCCCCTATAGCCGACCACATCGGCGACCAGTCTGGCAAAATCCGCAATCGTCACGTCGCGGCCGGTGCCGACATTGAGGAAACGGGCGTCGGAATAGCTCTTCAGCGCAAACACGCAGGCATCGGCGAGATCATCGACCGCCAGGAATTCGCGCCGCGGCCGGCCGGTGCCCCAGACCGTAACCGACGGGGCCTTCGCGAGCTTCGCCTCGTGAAAGCGGCGGATCAGCGCCGCCGGCACGTGGCTGTGCTCGGGGTGGTAGTTGTCGCCGGGGCCGTAGAGGTTGGTCGGCATCAGCGAAATGAAATCGGCGCCATGTTGCCGGCGATAGGCCTCGACCAGCTTGATGCCGGCGATCTTGGCGACCGCATACCATTCGTTGGTCGGCTCGAGCGGGCCGGTGAGCAGCATGTCCTCGTTCATCGGCTGCGGCGCGAGTCGCGGATAGATGCAGGACGATCCGAGAAACAACAGCTTGCGAACCCCGATCGCAAACGAGCCAGCGATCAGGTTCAGCTCGATTGCGAGGTTGTCGGCAAGAAAGTCCACCGGAAAGGCATTGTTGTAGGCGATGCCGCCGACGCGGGCGGCCGCCACGATCACCACGTCCGGCAGGTTGTCGCGCAGCCAGTCGGCAGTGTCGGCTTGCCGGGTCAGGTCGAGCACGCGGCGGTCGGCCGTCAGCACCTCGCGGCGCTCCGACTTAAGCCGCCGCACCAGCGCGGCGCCGACCATGCCGCGATGCCCGGCGACAAAAATGCGCCGTCCGGTCAGATCGAACGGCAGCGGCAGCCCTCGTAGGGCAGGCTCGCGTGTCATGAAGGCCCTACCAAATATTACAGCCTCATCCTGAGCAGCATCGTAGCGATGCGTCTCGAAGGATGGCCGCGAGCAACCGAAATCGGCTGTTGCCGATTTCGGCGATCTTCGTGCCGAAGTCGGGCAGGCCCGACTTCGGTGCCGTGCATCCATCCTTCGAGACGGCCGCGGAGCCTGTCATCGGGCCGGCCGAAGGCCGGACCCGGTGGCGGCCTCCTCAGGATGAGGTCCGAATTATTTCTCATACCTTCAATCATGTCGGTTGGCACGTTCCCTCTCCAACCGCACCTCGCTGCGGTCACCCTCGACCATCTCCTTGACGAGATCCGCAAAGCTCGTCTTGTGGCGCCAGCCGAGCTTTTGACGCGCCTTTCCGGGATCGCCCAGCAGAAGGGCGACCTCGGTCGGACGGAAATACCGCGGATCGATCTCGACAAGGATTTGTCCGGACTTGGCATCGATCCCGGTCTCGTGGACGCCGGTCCCCCGCCACGCGATTGCGCGGCCCACATGGTCGAAGGCGCGCTCGACGAATTCGCGCACGGAATGCTTCTCGCCCGTGGCCAGCACATAGTCGTCCGGCTCGTCTTGCTGGAGCATCATCCACATGCCTTCCACATAGTCGCGGGCATGGCCCCAATCCCGCTCGGCGTCCAGATTACCGAGATAGACCCGGTCCTGCAGGCCGAGTTCGATGGCGGCGACCGCCCGGGTGATCTTGCGGGTGACGAAGGTTTCGCCGCGCGTCGGCCCTTCGTGATTGAACAGGATGCCGTTGGAAGCATGCATGCCGTAAGCCTCGCGATAGTTCACGGTGATCCAATAGGCGTAAAGCTTGGCCGCCGCATAGGGCGAGCGCGGGTAGAACGGCGTGGTTTCACGCTGCGGCACCTCCCGGACCTGGCCGTAAAGCTCCGAGGAGGACGCCTGATAGAATCTGATGCGGCGTTGCATGCCGAGGATGCGGATCGCTTCGAGCAGGCGCAAGGTCCCGAGCGCGTCGGCATTTGCGGTGTATTCCGGGGTTTCGAAACTCACCTGCACATGGGACTGGGCGGCGAGATTGTAGATTTCGGTCGGCTGAGTCTCCTGGACGATGCGGATGAGGTTGGTGGCGTCCGTCAGATCGCCGTGATGCATGAAAAACCGCGCGCCCTCCTGGTGGGGATCGACATAGAGGTGATCGACCCGCCTGGTGTTGAATGAAGACGAACGCCGTTTGATGCCATGGACCGTGTAACCCTTTTGCAGCAACAACTCGGCAAGAAGTGCGCCATCTTGACCGGTGATGCCGGTGATCAGCGCGATCTTGGCGCCACGGTTCATTCCGCTGCCTTGCGCCATGTCCGAGACTTCCTTGTCCTGCGATCCCGCCGCGCCGTTCCGACGATTGTGATGAAGGGCCATCAAATGAGGCACGTATCCCATCAAACCGGCGTTAGGCAAGGCCGAGGGCCAACTCCACGGCAACAAGTCGTGGAAAGAGCCCCCTCCCTGCCCTCCCCGCAGGCGGGGGAGGGTTAAAGGGTCAAGCGGTTTGCGGGGCGGCGAGCCGGGTTGCGCGCCGGCGTATGTTTTGGCACTTAAGCAGCCGTGAGCGACGACAGCCCCATCCTTATCGTTCCGTACATGTGGATCGGCGACTTCGTCCGCTGTCACACGGTCGTTCGCCTGCTGCGCGCGCGTTTTCCCGGGCGGCCGATTGATATGCTGAGCACCGCGATGGTGGCGCCGCTCGTCGACTACATGCCGGCCGTCCGCAAGGGCATTGTCTTCGACCTCCCCCGAAAGCGCCTCGCGCTTTCGCAGCATCGCGCCCTCGCCGACCTCTTGCGCCCCGAACGCTACGGCGACGCGCT
>WNFS01004652.1_pt1 | contig 11037 bp, 10 predicted proteins | sample 5400141 | NCBI WGS metagenome assembly WNFS01 (sample SAMN13153358, study PRJNA577476) | soil metagenome | isolation source: 60 cm saprolite under Madrone tree | place: USA:California | collected 2016-06-14 | reverse complement strand
CCAGCGCGGCAACGATGCCGATCGCGACGCCGATCAGCGCCATCCTTGCTCCGTGCCCGATCACCAACCGCAGCACATCGCCGCGTTCCGCGCCCAGGGCCATACGCACTCCGATTTCGTGAGTGCGCTGGCCGACCAGATTCGAAATCACCCCGTAGATTCCGACGCACGCGAGCGCCAGCGCCAGTGCCGCGAAGACGCTGAGAAGAATCATCGAGAGTCTCCGCGCAGCAAACGAATTGGAGACGACTTCGTCCATTGTTTGCACATTGTAGACCACTTCGCGAGGATCAATTTCGTCGACTGCACGGCGCACGAAGCCCATGACGGCAGTGGGATCGCCTTCGGTGCGCAGCACGACCGCCACAGAATCCGCCACCAGCGGCATCAGCTTCTCGGGAAGCTGCATGAACGGATAATCGAACTGCGCCTCGATGGCCGATTCCCTATCAGCGTCGAGCCCCCACTGCTTTACGTGGCCGACCACGCCGACGATTTCGGCTTGCACGTTGAAGCCCGCGAGATTGATGCGCTTGCCGATGGGATTCTCATAAGGAAAATAGGTGCGCGCGAAGACATCGTCGATGTCGACAACGACCGGCGCACGCTCGTCATCCTGCGGCGTGATGAAGCGGCCGCGCTCAAGAGTGACTCCCATGGCTTGCTGGAAGCCGGCTTCAACTAGATAAAACATCGCTTGGGGCATGTCCTGGAGACTGGCGGGCTTAGGCTGGCCCTCGATCCAGAAAGGGAGAGAGGAATTATGGATCATCGGGCGAGAGCCGAGCGTTACGGAAACGGCTTGGACGCCGGGGATCTCATGCATTTTGCCGCCGAAGTGGCGCAGACGGGCGCGCGTTTCGGCGGAGCTGGTTGTGGGAGCGACCGGAAGGGACAAGTTGAAGGTGATAGCGTGGCTTGGATTGAAGCCGGGATTCACGCGCCAAAGTGCCGCGAGACTGCGAACCATCAATCCGGCCCCGACGAGCAACACCAGGGCCATGGCTACTTCGACGGCGACGAAAACTCCTTGGAGCCGATGGCGGGCGCGGCTCAAACCGCGGCCGCTCTCCTTGAGCATCTCCTGCAAATCTACGCGAGAAGTTTTCAACGCGGGAGCGAGGCCAAAAGCAATTCCGGCAAACAGGGACAGCCCCATCGTAAAGAGCAGGACGCGTGAGTCGAGAGAGACTTCGTTGGCGCGAGGCAAAGCACCAGGTAAAGTGCCCAGCACCGCTTTGGTGCCCCAAAGGGCGAGCAAAAGTCCCAGTGCTCCGCCAAAGCCCGCGAGCAAAACGCTTTCGGTAAGAAGTTGGCGAATGACGCGCCCGTAGCTCGCTCCCAGCGCTGCACGAATCGCAAACTCGCGCGAGCGGCCCATGGAGCGCGCCAGAAGAAGATTGGCAACATTCGCGCAAGCGATCAGAAGCAAGAAACCAACCGCCGCGAGAAGCACAATCAGGAACGGTTGAATATTGCCGACAATGTCTTCCTTCATGGAAACGAGGGTAATGCCTACGGCTTTGTCGGCCTCCGGGTATGCGGCGGCAAGATTTTCCGCGATGCTGTCCATATCGGCTCTTGACTGCGAGAGCGTTATACCTGGCTTCAGGCGGCCAACCGCGTGCGCGCTCATGTCGATGCTGCGGTCGCGAAAAGATGGATCGTTCCACTGACCGATAGGAGTGTAGACATCCCGGTCGTGACCATAGAAAGCGAAACCTGCTGGAATCACGCCCACGATCGTGCAGGACGTGCCATTCAGAATGATCGACTGTCCGAGGATCCCGAGCGAAGAGCCAAACTTGCGTTTCCAGAAGCCTCCCCCAAGAATCACGACAGGTGCGGCGCCCGGGTGATCATCATTGAGAAGGAAGTCACGGCCGAGAATGGGCCTTACGCCAAGCGTCGAAAAAAAGTGCGCAGAAATCATATAACCGCTGAGGCGCTCCGCTTCGCCCGTGCCGATGAAGTTGTAGTCCTGGTTGCGGTATATGGCCATCGAGGAAAACGTTTGCGTGTCGCGCTGCCAATCGAGGAAATTCAGGTACGCAATGGGGGCGTGATCGAATCCCGCAGTCTTTCCATAAACCGCAACCAGCTCGCCGGACTGAGGGTACGCCAGCGGATTGAGCAGAACGCCGTTGACCACGGAAAATAGCGACGTATTCGCGCCAATGCCCAGCGCCAGCGTCAGAATTGCAATCGCCGAGAATCCCGGTGACTTCGCCAGCATCCGAAGCCCGTAACGCATGTCCTGAAGAAGTGTCTCCACGTTACCTCGCGTCTCCGCCCTTAATGCTCCCAAGGGAATTTGGGTGGCGGCCCTTGAGAATTGCTTCGAACCTCTCCTCCAACTTTCGACGGCAAGCAATCATAAACCTAGAAGATGTGCGGGGAGGTGGGCTACCTTTCAAGCGCGCTGCGGTCCCAGTTGCCAAGCGTTGCAGCGGCTTCATAGGTGCTTTGACAAAACTCAAGCAGTGCGGCCGTGGGCGACTCCGCTTTCCGTAAATCGTCGTACATCAGAAGAAATTCGTTGAGCTGGCGGTCGTAAAAGGCGGCGTCCGGGCGGGCACGCCGGTCTTTGAATCCCTGCGGCTCAAGAGCCGCGTACGAGTAGAACGCCGCACCCTGAACGCTGCCGCCGCCGGGCCAAAAGCCGACACTGCTTACTTCGTGGGAATAGGCTTCTCGAGTGATGGCATCGGCGCCGGGTCGCTCTGGGGCCCGGCGGCCGGAAAATCGGGTGACCGCAAGATCGAAACTTCCCCAGAAGAAGTGCACCGGGCTGGACTTGCCGATGAATCTGGCCCGGAACTGGTTGAAAACTGTGTCCACAGACAACAGGATGCGCCAGAGTTTCTCGACCGACGCGCGATCGTAGGAGGCGTGCACGCGATCCTGATCAAAGGGAATCGGATTGGGGATTTCGACCGGCATTCTCCAGATTTTGATTTCAATTTGCGCTGAGCGAAGTAATTCCATGAATTTCTGGTAGAACTCGGCGACTGAGCGCGGCTCCAGCGGGAGTTTCTTTACTAGTCCGTCGCTCGTCTCCAGCACGAGCTGATGTTGTATGAAGTCAAACCAGAGTTCGAATGCTCTTTTGCCATAAGGGATACGAGATGTCGTCAAACCGCGAGCCGTGACGTACAACGGGACATTCCACCAGTGGTTCACGACCGGCGTCAGACGCAGACGGACCTTGCCGACGATCTGGGTCCACATGTGGAGCGTTGCATACGTGTCTTTCCAGGAGTCAAACGCGAGAGCGGGCCAGCATTCCGGCAGATCGGTGGCGGCGTGGGCCATATTGACCTCATAGATATACTACGCCTCGGCGAAATCTTTACTCGACTGGAGCGGCGTCCATGAAGGGACTCCCGCAAGTTGTGGCTGCGGAACACCTGTTCGATGGGACAGGTTGACGGTGTGGCGGGGGCGGTTGAACATGGGTGCCATGAGCGAAGTCACTGCAGCCTCACCCCGGCGAAGTTCGCGAGTCTTTCACAAGATGCGTGTACAGGCGCAGGGCCGTGCGCACAACCGAAAGAAGTTCCGCGAGAAGTGCGAGACCGTGGTCGTCAGCGGACACGGCGGACTATTGCTGCTGAAGCATGAGGTGGATGACGGCGAGATGCTGGTGATTACAAACCCGGAAACGGAGGAAGAGCAGGAATGCCGGGTAGTTTATCTGGGCGACCTCGGAGACAATGGCCAGCGCGTGGGCATCGAGTTCCTTACACCCGCGCCGAGATTCTGGGGAGTGGACTTCAAGGACGCCGCGCCGGCAGACAATTCTTTAGCTGTTAACTGAGACGCTGGGAGCGGCTACGCGGACGGGTGCCTGGCTCCTGCGCTTGAAGAACCAATCGCCTAATCTCCAAAGAAGAAGTATTGCGACGAGCGTTCCGTAAAAGAGCGGCTTGCGCACATCGGACTTCACCAGCCAGTAGTAGTGAATCACGCCGCAGACAGCAGCCACGTAAATAGCGCGATGAAGCATTTGCCAGCGCTTGCCGCCGAGACGGCGAATCCAGCCAGTTGTCGAAGTAATCGCAAGCGGAATCAGCAGCACAAATGCAGTGAACCCCACGGTGATATAGGGGCGCTTAGCGACGTCTTTCCACATGCCCGCCAAGTCGAAGGACTGGTCTGGCCCGAGATAGGTAAGAAAGTGGAGGCAGACGTAAAAAAAAGCGAAGAGGCCGAGCATGCGGCGGAACCGAATGAGGTCGGGGAGCTTCAAAAGCTTGCGAAGCGGCGTGATGCAGAGAGTGAAGATGAGAAAACGAAGCGTCCAATCGCCGGTGCCATGCTGAAGAGTCTCGACGGGATTGATGCCAAGATTACCAGTGATGAAACGCCAGAGGAGATCAGCAAACGGGATCAGGCAGATCACGAAGATGGCAACTTTTGTCCATTTACTGATGAGAAGTGCGCGCACGCGGAATGTCCATCCCTCAATGGTACTTCTTCAGATCCATTCCGTTGTAGAGGCTGGCGACTTGATCGCCGTAGCCGTTGAACATGAGAGTGGGGCGCGTGAAGATTTCGCCGAGGCGGCGCTCCTTGGCCTGGCTCCAGCGCGGATGATCGACATTCGGATTGACGTTGGAGTAGAAACCATATTCCGAGGAAGAGTAGCGATTCCAGGTCGTAGGAGGCTCCTTTTCCTGGAAGCGGATCTTTGTCAGCGACTTGATGCTCTTATAGCCGTACTTCCAGGGAACAATCATGCGAACCGGCGCGCCATCCTGAGGAGGAAGACTTTCACCGTACATGCCGACGCAAAGAAGAGCGAGCGGGTTCGTGGCTTCATCGAGGCGCAGGCCCTCGACATAGGGAAAATCGATGCCGCCATACTTTGCCTCGGGCATTTGGCGCGGGTCATAGAAGGATTCAAAGGCGACGTACCGAGCTTTCGGCGTAGGTTCGACCAGCTTTGCGAGGGCGCTGAAGGAAAAACCGATCCAGGGCACAACGATGGACCAGCGCTCCACGCAACGATGGCGGTAGATGCGCTCTTCGAGCGGAGCGAGTTTCAGGATTTCGTCCATCGAGAATTTACGAGGTTTGGCGACTTCGCCTTCGACGGAGACTGTCCAAGGGGAAGTCTTGAAATTCTGGGAATTCTTGGCGGGATCGCCTTTGTCGGTGCCGAACTCGTAGAAGTTGTTGTAGTGGGTCACGTCGTTGAAGGTGCTTTGCTTTTCGGTGGTGCTAAAGGGGCTCTTCACGAGATTAGTGAACTTCGTCGCGGCTAGCGCGGTTTGCGACGGCAATCCCAAACCGAAAAGCCCTTTGCCGGCAGCGGCGGTGGCGCCAGCAATGCCCATGGCCCGCAAGAATTTGCGGCGGTCCATGTAGATGGACTTGGGAGTGATGTCAGCGTAAGTCAAATCTAACGCTTTGCGGATCCGCATCTCTATCCTCTCGATCCCCCGTAGTTTTTCGGCTTTACGATCATTCTACTTATATTCCTTTATTTTGATGCCGGAACCTAGCCCGGCGACTTCTTAATTTCATTTCAGGGTCTTCACGCGAGCAGGTCTATCAGTGGCTGCTCATGGGAGTCCCTCGCCAGGAAAAGGTTACTGGCAAAAAAACTTCGTTTCGCGGTTTGCTCCCGGCTACCCGTGAAGCCTCTTGAGTACTTTTTGGGCGGCTTCGACGCCGTGGTATTGCGCTTCCTCAAAGATGGAAATGCCGCTGAGGTCGGAGTTTGCAAAGAGGATGCGGTCGTTCAGACTCTTCAGACGGCGGCGCTCTTCGGAGAAAATCGAACCAATGGCCGGGCGGATCATGGCGTGGCCCATGCGCATGATGTCGATGCGGGAGACGCATTGGCGAATATCGGAGTGGACCCGTTCGAGGTCGTGGAGGATGGCTTCCTTCCAGTAAATCCAATCCCTTTCAAGGAGGAGTTGGCGGTTTTGCGCAGGGGCGCCCTCGGCGAGCGCCCAGTAAAACGTCCAGACGGTGCGGTCGACGTGCGTGCGGAGGCTTTGGTGCATGGCGTCAACATAGCCGAGCGTGGGTGAATCGAGGAACACGTTATCCCAGGAAGGCTCGCCGCCGCGAGATTCGGGATAGCGGTCGAGAGTAAGGTTGGCGGTGAGCCATGGAGAATAGACGAAGTCGTGGAGGCGAGGAAAACTTTCGAGAAGATATGGTGCCAGGAAAGTGGGGCCGGCGAAGATGAGGAATTCGCATTGAAATTCGGTGTCGCCGGCAAAGACGCTTGCGCCGCGGCGAGTTTGCACGATGCGGTGAACCATTTGGCCACTGCGGACGTTCGCGCCCACGCGTTCGAGGAGGCGTCGCGTGATCCAGCCATTGCCTTCAGGCCAGGTGAGCGGGCCTTTTTCTTCGGATTCGCGCGAGGAAAAATAATGAATGCCGGCCCAAGCGGAAGTGCCACTCGCGAGCGCGCCGTAATCGTCGCGGCAAGCGTAGTTCATGTACCAATTCAGGAGGCGGGAGTCGAAACCATGCAGGCGGAGCCAATCGGAAAAGGAGAGGCGATCAAGATCCTGAAATTTTGAAGAAAGGCCGAGTTCGAGTGGGACAGTGAAAGAGCCGCCCTTGCGAAATTCGCTGAAAATATTTTCCAGGCGTTGAAACTGATCTCGGTCCTTAGGCTTGAGGCCAACGGCGGGCTCGATGCCTTCCTGCCAGCGGCCGTAGAGAAAGAGGTGCTCCTGCGGTGAGAATGCGAGGTAGCGCTCTTCCCACTGGCCGTTTTTCAAGACGCCGAGATCTTCAAAGAGTTCGCGGACATAGGTGGCCTTCGGGCTGGGGACGGGAACGTAGTGTGCAGCCCAGGGATACGCGGTGATTTCATTTTCGCCCCAGCGAGCGTTGCCGCCGAGCTGGGCATTCATTTCGAGAAGGACGAAATCGGTGAAGCCACGCTTGCGCAGACGCCAGGCGGCGCTGAGACCGGCAATTCCTCCACCAACAATGACGACGGGAACTTTCTCGACGCGTTTCGCCGCGGGGAACGTGGCGCGATCACGCAGGAGATGGCCCATCTGGAAAGAATCGTTGACGAACGAGCCTTCGATCTTTTTTTCACTCTTAAGGGAGAGACCGACGAGCGCCGCGCTGCCGAGACCGAGGAACTTGCGGCGGCCCAGTTTCAATGACTGATGTCCTTCCAGTCGTTTTCGTAGGTGCGGACGAGGACCTGACTGTTAAGTTGGTTGGCAGGCATCGGGAGCGGCGCCATGTCCGGCGGAAACTGAAAAAAAGTCGGGAGGCCGTCTACGCTGACGAAACGCAATCCAGCAGGAAGCGATTTGGGCGGAACGTATTCGTGCGTGCCGGCCAGGACGAAGCCCCATTCGCCGAATGAGGGGACATAGACGTGGTAGGGATAAGTTTGCAGGCCGGCTTGCTTCAGCGTTTGCGCGATGCACCAGAAGGAATCGCGAGCGAACATCGGCGAGGTGCTTTGCACCACCATGAAGCCTTGCGCGCTGAGGTGGCGTGAGACGGCGCGATAAAACGCCGTGGTGTAGAGTTTGCCGAGGGAATAGTTCGTGGGGTCGGGGAAATCGATGACGATGAAATCGAAATTGTCAGCGTTCGAATCGACCCAGGGAAACGCATCAGCGTTGATGACGTGAACCTTGGGAGAAAGCAATGATTTGTCGTTAAGCCTGGTCAGCATGGGATTCGAGGAAAAAATTCTGGTCATCTCGGGATCGAGATCGACCAGCGTGACGCTCTCGACTTGGGGATACTTCAATATTTCGCGAACGGCGAGGCCATCGCCACCACCAAGAATCAGGATGCGGTGAGGAGCAGGGATGGCGGCGAGTCCGGGATGGACAAGCGCCTCATGATAGCGGTATTCGTCGCGGGAACTGAATTGCAGATGACTGTTGAGAAAAAGACGGAGGTCGTCCTTGAAGCGCGTGAGGACGAGATGCTGGTAATGCGTGTCGCGAGCAAAAATGATTTCGTCGGCGTAGATATTGTCCTCGGCGGTGGCTGTGATTTGCTGCGCTTTGGCAAGCCCCGCGACTAGTCCAAACAAGACTAGAAGACAGGCAACGCGCAAGCCGCGCGTGCGAGAAAGCTGATTTGCGAACAGGAATGTGCTCCAGAGCGCGACGGCGGCGTTGATCAAACCGAAGAGCATCGCGGAACGCACCAAACCAAGACGCGGTACCAGCAAAATCGGAAACAGCAACGAAGCTCCGAGCGCGCCAAGATAATCGAAGGTGAGGACGTGCGCGATGACGTCGCGGAATTGATAGCGATCCTTGACGATGCGCATCAGCAGTGGAATCTCCAGTCCCACCAGAACACCCATCACAACGACCAGAGCGTACAGGATCAATTCGAAACCCTGAGTGAAGGCGAACGCGAGCATCAGCAGAGCGGAGGAAAATCCGCCGATAACTCCAAGGAGAAGCTCAATCCATACGAAGCGATTCGCAAGACCGCGATTGATGAAACGAGAGAGGGCGCTGCCGATGCCCATCGCAAACAGGTACGTGCCAATGATGGTGGAAAATTGAAAGACGCTGTCGCCCACAAGATAGCTTGCGAGCGTCCCGGCGACAAGCTCGTAGATGAGGCCGCAAGCCGCTACCAGCAGCACGGAAATGAAGACCAGGATGCCCATGGGCTTAGTGAATCGCGGCCGCAATGATGATGCATATGCCGAGAGACATGGCGCCGACAAGAATCGCGAGCGCCATGTTGTGTTCCTGGACGATTTCTTTCCAGAGATGGTAAGGCGTGAGCCTGTCCATCACCATGAACGCGATCACGAAGATAAAGATCCCGACAAACGCGAAGACCAGAGCAGCGACGATGTTGCCGAGCGGAACAAGGTTCATCTTATTTGCCTCCTGTATAATGATGATAGCCGGCGTAAACGGTGCGGTACGAGCCAGGATTATCGCGGACGGACTTGGGAACACTTTTGAGCTGATTGACGGTATCGAGGCTCCAGCCGCGGTATTGGCCGAAAGCCGCGGTGCTCAGAGTCAGTAATCCATAAAGAAGATAGAATCTTCGAAACATTATTCATCGTCTCCCGAGCTACTGGACAATTGCATCGGCGGATGATCGCTCTCGGACCAGCGGGAACGTTCAAAAGTGTAAGCCCGCCAGGAAATGACCAGGGCTGGCAAAAGCAAAGCGAGAAAAGCGATACCGTAAATTCCGAACACCGGCACATCGCGGATGAGACTGACGGAATAAGGAATGCTGGGAAGAGAGGGATCCACTTCCGGTTCGATGCGCAGATAGTAGCGGCCTGCAGGGACGCTGGGGATCACCACAGAATCGCTCTGCCTCCCTTCGGTCCAGGAACCATCGCTGTCGTAACCGTAGTAATAACTTACTTCCCGTCCGAAGTCCCACGCTTGTCCGGTGTCCAGATTGATGAGCGCATAGTTAAGATAAATCCAGTGGTTGTTGACGGGGGCGTAGGTTTTCACTTGCACGGTCGAAGTGCCGCCGCCAAGCGCGAATTCGTCACTGACAAACGAAGGCTCGCCTTTCACGTCGGCGCGATTGTATTGATAGGTTTGCTGGAGCACCGGCTCCTTTTTCGCGCGCATGTCGAATGCGGCCATGAGCACAAGGAGGAAGACCGCGAACGCGCCGAACGCGACCCATATTCCGGTGACGTTGGTAGTGACCGGGGAAGGCTGGTTTGCGAAGACTCCCATCGGCTCGGGTGGCGAGCCAGGCAGCTTGAAACATTCCCAGATTTCGCGGCCATACATGTACTCGCCGATAGACCAAGTGACTTCATTGTCCATTTTTTCGCTGGAAAGAATGCGCGGCGGATGGACGAAGTCGGTGACGACGGCGTGTTCGCCTATGCGAACCTGCCACGGGAACTCGCCGAGGACGAAGTCTGTGTTGGCATCGGCGGTCTGAAAATGTTTGTAGCCCTCTCCAAGATAGCCGGCGGAGGAGCCGGGGCTATTGAGGAAGGTGCGATCCACGTTGGGCAGGGTCTTGCAAATGCTGATGTCGTTCCAGTGGCCATTGTATTCGCTGAGGTAGCGAATTCCCTTGTAAGGGTTGAAAAGAATGTACTCGTGCCAGTAATAAGTGATCCCTTCAATCTTGCTATCACGCCGCTGGAATCCGACAACTTCATAGTCGGTGCCGCGTAGTTTTCCGCGCGTTCCGAGAGGAATGAGCGGCTTGACGTCATGAGTAATAGCTTCGAATTGCTGAAGAATGGCGAAATTGGGATCTTTGGCGTCCAGAATGCAATGGCAACTGGCGCAAACGACTGAGATTTTTCAACTGAAGGTCGTCGAATTCCACAAACTCGCCGAGATACAGAGCCGGCGCGGGATCGCTGTAATCGAGCGTAGCGAATTTTCCGGATTCCGTACGCAGATCGACGAAGGTGACATCCGTCTTGTCCCAATACTGAAAAGGCAATTCGCCCTCGACACCGCGGTAATGTGCGGGCGTAACTACGCTCACGGTATAGGGCTGGTTGTTCCATGTGAATTGCTGGCCAACGCGGATTTGCGCGGCAGGAGGAAGATTTGGCGCCTTCGAGGAGAAAGACACGGCATATTCACTCTGCGCATCGGAAAGCCAGGCGCTCGTGCCATCGTTCATCATGACGTGCCATTCGTTCCAGCCGCCTTGATCGTACTCATAAAGGATGCGGCCGACCACAACGAACGACTTGTTGCCGTACTTGCCTTCGGTATTGATCTGAATTGGGGAGCTGTCCGGCGGTAGATCGGCGACCTGGCCGACTTTTTTCAGGTCCACATCCGTGCGAACGAGGATACTTTTACAATATTCACAAACGGTCTGCACGCTGCTGGACCAACGAAAAACGATTTCGGCGCCGCAATTCGGACAGTTGGTGACGGGCTGGGTCATCGCGACCGATCCAGAGTGCTTGCGCCAAGAGATTGCATCTCAATCACTGGCAGCCCGCTTCCATTTGGATTGGTAGGGCCGCTGGAACCGCCGGACGGAAACGGAATCCGCATCGAAGAATTGCCGTAGAACTGCTTCGAAATC
>WNFS01006008.1_pt1 | contig 11038 bp, 10 predicted proteins | sample 5400141 | NCBI WGS metagenome assembly WNFS01 (sample SAMN13153358, study PRJNA577476) | soil metagenome | isolation source: 60 cm saprolite under Madrone tree | place: USA:California | collected 2016-06-14 | reverse complement strand
CGTCAATCAGGACGGGTGACTTGATTGTCCTTCGGAATGGTCGCGAAGATACCGAGGGCTATATCATCGCGACCTTGCCTGATGGCCAGTACAAGGTGGAATGGGTCACGGGCTTGGGCTACCGGGACCGGATCACGACAGTCACTGCCGATGAGATTCGTCGAGACACAGACACCCGAGTGGATCGTCAGATAAGTTCTACCTCAAAAGCCAACCGGTTCGATTTCGGTGATTGCGGGTCCCCATTTCAGCCCGTGACCCATCCAGGCGCGCTCACGCGGCCCGGGCTATGCCGCGGATCTCGAAGGCCAGGCTCGGCTCTGTGCCAACGACGGTGATGACCTCAAGCCGGCTCCACACTCATTACGCCGCCGGGGTGGGCCGGTGCGGCAAGCGACCGACGAGCTGCTCCATGCTATGGCGATGGATCGTCCCGTCCCGGTCGCAGTCGGTGACCCGTTGCTCGCGAGTCAGAATGGTCCAGTCTGCGTAAAACGCAGTCAACTCTCCCGGCGCGAAGTAGTCGATCCGCTCGCCTTTCTCCACGTAGACGGCGCGATCGGTGAAGACGATGTGGGCGTGGAGGCCATACTCCCGCGTGATGGCCTTGAGCCGGGGGACGAGTTTGGCCCGGACGGCCCGAGGCACGTAGTGGATGGCGCCGCACGAGTAGATGAGATCGAAGCACTCCTCGAGCAAGGGCAGCGCGTCCAGGCGGCCGATGTCGCCACACACCCAGCGCACCCGCACCCCTCGGCCGCGCGCTAAGCGCTCTGCCTTGGCGAGTCCCGAGCGTGCGACGTCGATGCCCGTGACGTCAAAGCCCCGCTGGGCGAAGAACACGCTGTCGCGGCCCTCGCCGCAGCCTAGGTCAAGCACGCGGGCGCCTAGGGGCAGCAGCGCGCTCACCTGGTGCGCCAGCTCGGAGGCCTCAGTGCCCCAGACATAGCGGTTGGGAGTCCGCGCGTATTCGCGCGCCCATGGGCTTCGCATCACGGGCTGATCGAACCCACGTAGAAGGCGTTTCGCACGAAGCGCTCCATCGGATCGCCTCCCCAGACGCACGAACGCGCCCGCCACCAATGTCCGTCAACGAGGGCGCCAGACAACGGTCGCGCGCCGGTCCAGGAGCATCTGTGCCTCCTGAGGGCTGCACCTGAAAGCTGGGGGAGACTGTCCCCCTCCCCCTCACGGATGTCAAGCCGACCTGCGGCACCCTAGCCCAAGCGCCGGGCGTGGGCTACCATAGGTGCGCGACGGAGCCTTCCTGACACCCCGGCCCGGCCATTAAGGAGGCCGCGATGCTCTCACCTGCACAAGAGGCTCGGGTCCTCGACGTCCTCGGAGATTGCCCGTCCGGCACCCTGAGAACGTACTGCCTTGACTGCCTCGCGGCAGCCGTCAAGATCCCCCCAGCGCATGCCGCCGATCTCGTCGCGTTCGTCCAGGCCTCGCGAGCCAAGGGCGACTGCGAGGTTCGTTACGGCGGCTTCTGCGACGCGAACGGACATGACACGGATGACCTTCTCGTCTGGAGACCAGACTCGCCGGTTCAGGGGGTACGTTGAGCATACTCAAGGTGGGCAGAGGAGCTAGAAACGCCAATCGCGCAGTGCGGCTAGCGGTGGCATGAGGGACGGTATTCTTGCTGATTGGGAGGAGCTGGTAGCTCGGTCACTGGATTCGTAACCAGAGGAGGGCCCGCTCTGCCTGTCTACGGGCAGCGCTCTACCGTGCGCAGGACATGCCCCTCTCCACGCCGGACTCGAACTGGCTTAACACGTAGAGTGCCCATGGGCGCGACCAATGGTCGCGACCCCGGCAAAAACCATCCCACACGCGCTCGATGGCGCGCCGATCGAGGAGCTTGCTCTCGAGGCTGGTCGCCCGCAGCTTCGGCGCTCGCTCCCGCATCCATCGCGCCATGGGAAAGGTGAATCCCATCTTGGGCCGATTCCAGACGGCGCGCGGAACCCGGCCGTCGAGCGCATCGAGGAGGAGCGGCTTGGGACGCTCCCGGTCGAGCTTGAAGCGGGCAGGCAGCGACAGCACGCGCTCGACGAGCCGATGGTCGAGATAGGGCACGCGCATCTCCACCGAGTGAGCCATGCTCATCATATCGCCGTCATGGAGGAGCTGGTTCCCGAGGTAGTGGGAGATATCAAGCCTCGTCAGGGCCTCCCGCATCCCGCCTTCGGCCTTCTGGGCCAGCGCGAAGGGCGCGGTGCCGAGCGCGTCGGGCGAGAGGCCAAGGAGACTCCTCACCTGATTCGGCGTGAAGAGACCGCGAACCAGCAGGTACGCGCTCGCCGTCGTCGGCGTCTCGAGATACGCGGCGCGGTCGAGACCGGGCCGGAGGCGCGATGCGCCCGCCGCCGCGAGCCTGGCGAGTCTGCGCCGGGCGCTCATCGGAAGCGACGACATGAACCGGCAGGCGCCGGCGAGTGCGCCGGCGAAGCGGACGTGGCGGTAGCCCCAGAAGATTTCGTCGCCGCCCAATCCCGACAGCACGACCGGCAAACCGGCTTCGTGGGCGGCACGCGAGACGCACCAGATATTGAGACCATCCACTGTCGGCTGGTCCATGGCGTCGAAGACCCGCGGCAGCTCGTCGAAGACCGCGCCCGCCTCGAGCCGCACCTCCCGATAGTCGGTGCCGTACTTCTCCGCCGCGAGCCGCGCGTAGCGCGCCTCAGACGCATCGGCCTCGTCGAAGGTCACCGTCAGTGTCGTCAGTGGCCGCTCGAGCTGCGGGGAGGCGAGCGCGACGAGCCCCGTCGAGTCGATGCCCCCCGAGAGAAAGGCGCCGAGCGGCACGTCGCTCACCAGGTGAAGGCGGACCGACTCCTCGAGGAGCCCGCGCGTGGTGGCGACCGCCTCCGCTCGGGATGGCGGCCGGGACTCGCGAGCCGCTTCCACGGCTTCGCCCAGATCCCAGTAGCGCACCGGCCGGAGACCGGAGGCGTCGACGTGAGCGACGTGACCAGCCAGGAGCGGCCGGACATCCTTCACGGTCGTGAGGGGAACCGGCACGTTGCCCAGCTCGAGGAACCGGCGCAGAGCTTCGGGATTCGTCTCGGACGGCACGAGTCCGCTCCGCAGGACGGCGCCCACCTCGGAGGCGAAGACGACCCGGGCGCGATCCTCCGAGGTATAGAGCGGCTTGATGCCGAACCGGTCACGCCCAAGGAGCAGGCGAGGCCAAGGCGTAGCTTCGAAAAGCGCGAAGGCAAACATGCCGCGGAGGCGTTCCGGGGTCGCGTCACCCCAGACTTCCCAGCCGCGGAGCAGCACCTCGGTGTCTGTGGCCGAATTGAATGCCGCCGCATCTCCGAGCTCGGAGCGCAGCTCGCGAAAGTTGTAGATCTCGCCATTGAAGGCGACCCACCGTCTCCCGTCGTCCGTCCCCATCGGCATGCGCCCGCGTGGCGACCGGTCGATGATGGAAAGCCGGCGGGCGCCGAGCACAACGGCGGGGGCCGAAGGCGCTGAGGGGTAGGTGCGCACGTGAGCGCGGTCGAGGCGCTCGAGCAGCGACCGGATGTCCGGCTCCCCCGCGGCCGCGCTTGGCACAAGCAGGCCCCAGTCGTCAGGACCGCGGTGAATTTGGGCGTCGAGCATTCGCAGCACCGCGGAGACATCCTCGGCGGTAACGGATCCCGTGAACTTGAAGACGCCGGCGATACCGCACATGAGGTAGAGCCCCCCTAGCTAGCTTGGCTAAGCCAGGGCACCTTCGTGTTCGTTGTGGGATCCAGTGGCGACCGGACGCGTGCACAGCCGGCACCGGTTATAGGCGGGGCGACTATAGGTGCCAGCTAGGGGGTGACGCTTCATCCGCGGTTCCTCCCCCCGCCAGCCCCGCAACAAGCATGCCAGAGCTGGAATTCTCGAATCCATGTGCCTTTGTCCGCGTCCCCCAATAACTCCCGGACCGAAATCGTCAGCTCCTTCGACAGGTCCAATCGTCTCGGCTCACGGTGAAGAACGCAGCTGCCACGGTCCCACACCCATAAGTTTTCTGAAAGACCGATCTGTCGCTCCCCGCCTGCAACGCGCGAAGCCGCTTGGCGAACCGCGACGCGGTCAGGGAGCGCGGATGACTCGCCTCGTGTTCTACCGGTCGGCGCGTCAACAAAAGCCTCAAGGCGACTCATAACCCAAAGGTCCCTGGTTCAAATCCAGCCCCCGCAACCATTGACGGCGAGGGGGTTAGCGGACGCAGAAGCCGCTAACCTCTTTCGACGGGAGCGGATCTTCTTCCGCTGACCGAGAATCTCTCTCGCACGGTCATTCGCAAGGGCAGACGCCGCGACGTGTAGCGCCTCGCTCCCAAGACCGTGAGCCCAGGCCGAAAGGCGCGAAAGCGGGCTCCGGTTGCCGCCCACCATAGACGGCCGCCTCAAGTCTCAGTTCCCAGCGGCCGGCAAGCGGCGCAAGGGCTGCAAGATCTACGTCCATCTGGGAACGAGAGCGTGACCCGATTAGCCAAGCGCCGCAAATGGGCGCGCGGCCTCGCAATCCCCTCACGGAGCTCCCACCCGGTTCAACAGCGCCTCTACGGTGGGGTAATGGCCAAAGCGAGGCGCTGGAGCTGCGCCCAGTCAAGCTGTGTCTTTGACTAGGCGATTCAACTCCTCCAGGTGCGCCTGGATCCCAAAGAAGAGCCCGGTCACTTTGCCGCGAAGCGTGCGATCGCCCGGGCTCATCCCCGCCGCCTCGTAGACCTGTTCGGTGAGCTCCATGACTCGCGACTGAAGCCGGACCGCCTCGTCGAGACAGTCGGCGATCTCGCGGAGGTGATGGTTCACGGCCGTCTCCCTAAATGGCGGTTCCTTCGTCATTAGGCATGTGATCAGCTCTTTCGTGAGGTTTTCGCGCTAAAGATGGCCATCTGGGGCGTGACTTCTCTGCCGCCACAGGTCGGGCAGGCGATCTTCCCAGCGGCCCGCTCCGCGGCGGTCAGCACCACCTCAAAGCTCTTCTTGCAGCTCTCGCACATGAACTCATACGTGGGCATCGACTTCCTCCCGTCGTGTCTGACAGCCTCTAGCGAACGGACCGAAGAGAGTCTGGTTCTGCGGCGTCTTGGGACCCTATCGGTGTCCGGTGATGACTTTTCGTATCCTGGCCAGAAGCAACATCAAGGACTCCATGACCTTTCTCATGGCCGAAGCCCCTTTGCGGCGCCCAGACCAACAGCGGTGCCAGGGGGACCCCGCCCACAGAAACGTACCCGCCCGAAATCTGCACCGCCAGCGAGGGCATTAAGCTGACCCGGGTTCATCATGGCTTCCCTCGAGCCGGTGCATTGGGGGGCGGAACTCACCTGGGGATTCCCAGACGGCGGAAAGCAGGGCGGGTGGCAGCGGCCATCTCGATGGTTACCGCAGGCGTCGAGACGAGGTCCTGAGACCCGATCCAGGGGCACTACTAGCCTCCCGAGGGCCGGACGATGGAATGCACAGACACTGTGCGCCCAGACATCAGGCTTGTCAACGCTGGCAGCCGGTCAAAGGCGCCGGCAGCCGATCAAGAGCGCGGGGACGAACAAAGGGGAAGCCGACAGCAAGGCCGTGTCCTTCGGCCTCAGCCAGGCAGCGGTGCACTCGCGGGCCGCGGGCTCCGGGTGTAGCATCCAGCCAGACCTTCAGGACGGGAGGATCCGTCCATGGGACGACTCGCGCTCGCCTCCGCGGTGCTCCTCGCGATCAGCCTTTGGCTTATGCCTCGGGCGCTCGGGCTGACACGTCATGCCGGCCAACCTCACGCCTGAGTACAAGGCGGCAGAGGCCGCGTTCCGTAAGGCGCGCGACCCGAGGGAGCGCCTGGAGTGGCTGCGGGAGATGCTGCGCACGATCCCAAAGCACAAGGGGACCGACCATCTCCAGGGCGATATCAAGCGGCGCATCAAGGAACTGTCCGAAGAACTCGAGCGCCCCCAAAGAGGCGGCGCACGTGGCGGTCCGGCGCTGGTCATCCGGCCCGAGGGCGCAGCGCAGATCGCGCTGATCGGGCCGCCGAACGCGGGCAAGTCGTCCCTGCATGCACGGCTGACCGGCTCCGCCGCGCCGGCCGCTCCCTATCCCTTCACGACCCAGTATCCCGAGCCCGGCATGATGCCCCACGAGAATATCTCCTTGCAGCTCGTGGACCTTCCTGCCGTCTCGCCCGAGCACCCGGTCCCGTGGCTCGCGAGCACGCTGCAGACGGCGGACGCGGCGCTGCTGGTCGTCGATCTCTGTGACCCCGCGTGCCTCGATCAGGTCGAGACCGTACGCACGATCCTGCGCGAGCGCCGCGTAACCCTCACCGATCGCTGGGAGCCGGCAAGCGAATCTCCCGGCGTAGCCGCTGAGGGTGACGAGGATCCCTTCGCACTGCAGCTTCCCACGCTGCTCGTGGCAAACAAAGTGGAGTGCCTCGCTGATGGGGAAGCCGAGCTGCGGGCCTTCTTGGAGGTCACGGGGCTTCGCTATCCTGCCCTCACCGTGTCGGCAACCACGGGGCAGGGCCTAGGCAGAATCGGCCCCTGGCTGTTCAGCCATCTTGGCGTCGCCCGCGTCTACACCAAGGCGCCGGGCCGCCCGCCAGACCGGGGACGGCCGTTCATACTCCACCGCGGCCAGACCGTGGAAGACGTCGCGCGGCTCGTGCACAAAGACCTCGCGCGCTCGCTCCGGTATGCGCGCGTATGGGGTACAACCGGATTCGACGGACAGCAGGTGGGGCGCGAGCATCCGGTGGAGGACGGCGACGTGGTCGAGCTGCATTCGTGACATGGGTATCCGGCTGGTCGGGGCATGCCGCGGAGGCGCGGAAGCTCCCGACCCGCAACAGGAGGAGACCGATGGGAACTTGTGAGGTCTGCGGAAACGAGTACGACATGGCGTTCGAGGTAGTGGCCGCCGGGGCGAGGCACGTCTTTGACAGTTTCGAGTGCGCGATCCACAAGATGGCGCCGGTTTGCGAGCACTGTGGTTGCAGGATCATCGGCCACGGCGTCGAGGCCGAGGGGCATTTTTATTGCTGCGTGAACTGCGCGAGAATGGTCGGCGTCCAGGCATTCCGGGCCTAGGTCGAACGGCTTAAGGCATCATGACGCGCTTCAGACGACTGCGCCGTCCGAGTTGAAGAAAGTGCGGAGGGTCTCGCGCCTGGGCGAGCAGGCGTACGACCCTGTGGAACGGGATCTCGGCTGGGAGCAGAATAGATGCGTGCCTGCCGCGTCGGCCGCGACGTGACGGGTGAAGCTGCGGCGACGCGGCCAGCGCCGTAAGGTGGGGATCGGGTCCCCGCGCCGTCGCCGCGGATAGCCGCCGGAGTAACGCCCGGCCGGTGGGCGCGCCCTTGCTTGTCGTCCCCAAGCACATCGGGAAAGGTCAGTGTCGGGTGAGGGATGATGGTCGCGAGGTTCTCCATGCGCGGCACCGCAATCCCCGCTTGACTTCGCCTCGGTCGCGGCGTACGAAGGGACCACTTCCAGTGGGAGGGGGGGTGGCCTACTCGGGAGGGAGGTACATGTCATGCCGACCTATGTGACGCTGGCCAAGTGGACCGACGAGGGTATCCGAAACGTCAAGGATTCCCCCAAGCGCCGCCAGGCCTTCGAAGACAGAATCACCTCTATGGGAGGGAAGGTGAAGGACGCCTACCTCGTGCTGGGGGAGTACGATCTCGTGGTCGTGGCCGAGGTTCCGAACGACGAGACGGCGGCGAAGATGGCCCTCGGCACCGCCATGCAGGGGAACGTACGGACCACGACAATGCGAGCATTCGGCCGGGAGGAGATGGACAAGATCGTCGGAAGCCTACCGTAGGACGAGAGTTTCTGGGACGCCCTACCTGCGTGCTCTAACGAGCCGCCCCCCTTCCGACCTAGCACGCAGCTACTGGGAACGCGTCGCAATAACATCGCCCGGACCATTGCTGGCTCATTGATCTCCGGCTAGCCTACGAGGCACGGGCCTCGAGCTGCCGGAGGGGAGGGAACTGGTTGGCAAGGTAGCGATCGACGTGCAGGACGTCGAAACGCTGGTCAAGTAACAGCCGCGGTCCGGTCGCCCTCGGGGCGTGCCGGGCGGAGGGGTAGCGATGAACTCAGCGACGTTTGAAATCGAGGCGGTACAGGCCAGCGCGGCGGAGCGGGTCCGCGCCATCCGCTTCCGGCTGCCGAGACAGGCGGTGATGGAGCGAATCGAGCTGGCCCGCGTAGCCTATGGTCCCCTGTACACCATCGGTCTGATCCGAGAGCGGGTCGCCGAGACGCTCCCAACCCGGATCGGTTACGTTCGCTCGACGGCCATGGAGCCCATCGAGGAGTACGGAGGGCTGATTCCCGACGAGGTCCTCCTCAAGTACGACGATGCCGAGCGAAGCGGGCTGTTCGCGAAATTCTGGGTCGTGACGCCGACCTATTACCGCGCACCCCAGGTCGATCCGTGGATCGTGGCCAAGGTCGCTGGGACCACGCTCTGTGCTGTCATCGCGCGGTGGGACGACGTGTAGCGGCGACCGGTACGCCTCCGGAGGGAGTAACGGGGGCGCGTTTGACCTGCGATTCGCCGTCGAAGGTGGGGTTTCGCTGAACGCCTGAAAGTGCTGCGATGGCGGGCTACCCCGATCTGCCCCCGTCAGGGCGGGCGCGCACCCCGGCGCGCCGCGGATCAATAGATTGAACCCTGGCGCGGGGGCCTATGAAGCCGTCGGCCATATCCCGCCGCGGCTTCTCGACCTAAAGGGCGCGGCCGCCTACCTGGGGGTTTCACGGTGGACGATCCGCGGCACGGCGGTCAGGAACATGGTCAATGCGGGCGTGCCGGAACGGGTCGCCATGAAGGTCACGGGGCCATAAGACGCGCTCAGTATTCGACCGCTACCACATTGTCAGCCCTGCTGATCTCCAGGATGCGATGAGGAAGCTTTCGGGCATAGGTACGGGCATAACGGGCAAGAGTGAAAGAAACCCGAGACAGTAAATACTTGAATTATTGGCGCGCCCGGAGGGAATCGAACCCCCGACCCTCGGCTTAGAAGTGGGTCCCCACGAGTATCTAGCCCAACTTCCGCAGTTCGAGGGGGTCAGGGTCGTAGTTTCGGGCACTTAGGCAAAAAGTCGCCACTACATTTGCGGGGTGCGGGTGATGGGCGGCGGCACGCGAAGCCGTTGGGGGAGGTCGAGGCCGAGGCGGTCGAGGAGCGCAGCCTGGGCCGCGTCCGGGTGCACGATGCAGCGGAGACGGAGCTCGCGGCCGTCCTCGGTGGGCAGGACGACGTCCGTGCTCTGAATGCGGCGGAGCTCATCGAAGATCGTGCGGGGGCTCTGCCCGAGGCCCGCCCGCCGCTGCCACTGCTCGAGGGTTTTCCACAGCACATAGGCGAGGAAGCACACGAGGATGTGGGCCTGGACGCGGTCGGCGCGCTGATGCCACACCGGCCGAATCCCCAGCTCGCTCTTCTGGATGCGGAACGCCGCCTCGACGTCGGTCAATTGGATGTACGTGCGCCACAGGTCCTCCGCGCTCCAGTCCGTGACGTTCGTGCGCAGCACGTAGCAGCCCTCACTCCAGTGCGCCCAGTCGTCCCACTCCGGGCGGGCGCTCCAGTCCAGCCGCACGCCCGCGGGCTGCGTCGGGTCGGGGACGAAATCGATCACGTACCGGCCGGCCGCCCGCTGGTTGCGTTCGAGCAGGCGCCCGAGCTGCCGCTCCAAACGGCGCACATCGAGCGGGCGGCGGGCTCGCCCAATGCGCTGGCCCAGGCGGGTGAGCCCGTCTTCGATCCGGCGCGTGAACCGCGCGTGCATGGCGCGCTCTTTCTCGCGCCGCTCGACGGAGCGGATCAGCACGAACGTCTCGACGCCATCCGGGCCCAGACACTGTTTGGCTTCGATGCCCTCGCGCACGGCCTGCCAATCGCGCGCCTCGGCCAGCGCGCCCGCCCACTTCTTGAGCTCGCTCTTCGCGGTGCCCACCAGGTAGCGCCGCCCTGTCTCCCGCAGCCAGTCCAGGTTGTCCTGGCTCGTCATCCCCCGGTCCATGACCCAGATCCGCTGGGCCAGCCCGTAGCGCACCTCCATCGCCTCGACGATCTCCTCGACCGTCGTCACGTCCGTCCGGTTGCCCGCGAAGACCTCGTAGCCGAGCGGCATGCCGTCCCGCGTGACGACGAGCGCGAGGCAGACCTGCTTGCAATCCGGGCGGTGATCGCGACTGTGGCCACGCTGTGCCAGCGGGTTGGTCTCGGCCAGCCCCTCGAAGTAGACACTCGTCACGTCGTAGAGCAGCAGATCGTAGTCGAGGGCGAACAGCTCCCCGAGCCGCGCCACCAGGTGCTGTTCCAGCGCCGGCTTGTGGGGGACGAGGCGATCCAGGGCGCGATACAATCGGTCGTCATTCACCAAGGGCGTCGGCAACGCCAGCAAGTCCTCGAGCGCCGTGCCCCGATACCAGGTCTCGGCGATGTGCAACTCGCTCGACGGCTCACACAACCGCGCGAGGACCAGCACCGCGGCCATCGTGGCCCACGGTACCGCTTCCCGACCCTCCGGCAGCAGGCGAGTCAGCGCCTCGTCCAGCCGCAGCGCGCGCCACAGCGTCCACCCGAGCCAGACATCGCCGAATCCGCGGCCCCGCTCCAGACGGATCCGCTTGAGCCGAACGGGGATCGCCTCGTCGGCGTCCTCCGTGATGAACAGGTCGGGCTGGTCACGGTCGCCGGTGATCGCCCGCGCCAGCGCTTGGGCGCGCGCCCGACCCTGGGCGTCGAGTTCCCCGAGGTACGCGACGGTCTGCTGGACGACTTTCCGGCCGATGCGGACGGAACGGACGAGCTGCCAGTACCGGTGGACCTTCCCATCTTTGCGGCGTGTCGTATGACGCAGGTACATTGTCTAGCTTATCGAACAAGGCAGGCACCCAAGTCAATCAACTTGGTCGCCACTACATGCCGATTTCGGAATGCCGGCCGACAGCGCCGCGAGATACGAACGGCGCGGCCCCGCGGCCACGCCGTTCACCTACTCAACTGCGGAAGTTGG
>WNFS01004145.1_pt1 | contig 11039 bp, 7 predicted proteins | sample 5400141 | NCBI WGS metagenome assembly WNFS01 (sample SAMN13153358, study PRJNA577476) | soil metagenome | isolation source: 60 cm saprolite under Madrone tree | place: USA:California | collected 2016-06-14 | reverse complement strand
GAGGCGTTCGCAAACGGATACTCCTGATTGCTCGCCTCCATCAACAAATCCACGACGAACAGCGGGATGGCGAAAAGGGCCAGCATGGCGAAGGCCGAAGCGTATTCGCTCCGCCACGCGAAGTCAGACATTCCTCCCAGGAATTGCGTCGCTGCACTCAGCGACGGCGCCCGAAAGAAAGCCAGGCTCAAGCAGAAAACGTTGAAGGTCAAAATACGCTGACCCCAGGCCGAGACAAATTCCATACATCGGCCCGGCTTTACCGGCTCGGCCGTCTTCGTGGTCGGCCATAGATAGCGCTCCGCGCTTAAGACGACGCCATGAATCGCACCAAAAATGACGAACGTCCAGGCCGCGCCGTGCCAGAGTCCGGCCAGGACCATGGTCGTCAAGAGGTTCAGCGAGGTCTTCCACGTTCCGCCGCCGCTGCCACCCAAAGGAATGTACAAGTAATCGCGCAGCCAGGTGCTCAGGCTGATGTGCCAGCGACGCCAAAAATCCTGCAGCCTCAGGGAGAGATAGGGCTGGCGGAAATTGACCATGAAGTGAAAACCCATCAGTTGAGCGCTGCCACGCGCTATATCGCTATAGCCGCTGAAATCCCCGTACACTTGCCAAGCGAACGCGTAGGTCCCAAGCAGAACGATCCAAAAGTTTGGCTTTCCGAATTGGCCGCCGAACGCCGCATTGGCCAGCAGCGCGCAATTGTCGGCGACCACGCACTTGCGCACCAGGCCGGAAAAAATCAGCATCAGACCATCGAAAAATCGGTCCGCGTCGAAGGCACGATTTCCTTGAACCTGGGGAAGCAGGTGCCCCGGTCTTTGAATCGGTCCCGCGATCAGGTGCGGGAACAAACTGACGAATAAGGCGTATTCGATAAACGACTTCGCGGGCTCCAGCCTCCCCTTGTAGACGTCCACGATGTAGGCCACTTCCTGGAAGGTGTAGAAGGAAATGCCCGGTGGAAGAATGATACGGATGAGGGGCAACGGAATATTGTGAACACCCAAAGTATTCAAGGCTTGAGAAAACGAGTCCGCGAAAAAGTTGAAATACTTGAAGATCCCGAGGATGGAAAAGTTCAGGACCAGTGAGAAGACAAAGCACTTCTTGCGGTTTGCGTCCGAGCGACTTGGAACGATTTTCTGCGCAATCACGTAATCGACAGTTGTGCTGCCGATCATGAGTGCAAGAAAGCGCCAATCCCACCAGCCGTAAAAAAAGTAGCTCGCGAGCAACAGAAAGATGTTTTGCTCGCGGCGACTTAGCCGCCAATAGAGCAGCACAACCGGGATAAGGAAGACAAAATATGCGGGCGAGTCAAAGAGCATGGTGATAAATGAGATTTCTGAGTGCAGGCTTCCGTTCGGAGACGACCGACCGAGCAGCCTCTGAGATCACTTTTGATCTATTGTTTGAGGTACGCGTGATAATCGCGGTAGCTTCCGTAACCGTAGGTTGCGGTTGTTCTGGGATCCCAACTGTTTAGGACGGTACCGAGAACGCGCGTGCCATCTTCGGCGAAACGCTGACTGGCGATTAACGCGCTTTCGGTGGTGGTCTGCCCGGCGCGGATCACCAAGATGACGCCATCCGCCTGGCGGCCCAATATGCGGGCATCAGCGAGGTGAATCATCGGAGGTGCGTCTATCATGATCATGTCGAACTCCGCTCGCAACCGCTTCAAGAGCGTCGACATTCGCTGAGAATAAAAGAGATTCGATGGGGTCACTCCACAGCTGCCCCCAGGCACCAGGTAGAGCCCCGAGACTTCGGTTTCACGGACGACATGTTCGATGGGAACGCTTTCAAGCGGGATGTCTCCGCGCAGCACGTCACTCAAACCCCAGGTGTTGTCCGCGTTAAAGACTTTATGCAGCCGGGGGCGGCGCAGATCGCCGTCAATCAGGAGCACCTTACGGCCGATCTCGGCCACCGCGATGCTGAGATTACAAGCAACCGTCGTCTTGCCGTCGCCCGGGCATGGACTGGTGAGGACGATGACCCGAGGACCTTCGCCATTCTCGTTGGGTAAAAGAATGGAGGTCAGCGTGGTGCGAGCGCATTCCGCTACCAAAGATGGCTTGCGCTTCCACGTGGCCAGCTCAGGATAATCAGCCCTTGAGAGAGGAATTGCCGGGGCAGAGCGACGCCCATACAAGCCGTTAGAGATTGGCCGGGAGGCAGCAGCCTCGTCCAACGGGATGACGCCCAACTCCGGCAAATCCAAATAGACCTGCGCGTCGCCGGGAGCACTTATCCTGCGGTCAATGCGTTCACGGAGCAGCACGAATCCCAAGCCCAGGAACACGCCGCTGAACAGGCCAATCGCCGAATTCACCGGCAGATTTGGACGGTAGGGGAGCAGCGGTGGCCTAGCGCGATCAACGACCAAAACATTACTGTCGCGCATGGCGGCCTCCAAACTGGTTTCCTTCACTCTTTGCAGCATCGTTTCGTAAAGTCGGCGGTTCGAATCCACGTCGCGCTTCAGAGTATCGTAGTGAATCGCCTTCTCCGATTGATCCGCCACAACTTTCTGCTGCTCGGCCTGGGCTTTGGACAACAGCATTTCACGGCGGAGCGAGGCTGCGTATTCGTTGCCGACCCGCCGCAGCACGTTGCTGCGTTCCTTCTGCATCTCGGACTTTAGTTCGTTGATCTGCGCTTGCACGCGCTGCACTTTGTAGTGTTCCGGAGTCAGCGTCGCGCTGAGTTCGGCGTATTGCCGCTGCAAGTCCGTCAGTCTCTGGCGGTAGTCGCGCATCGTCGGGTCTTCCAGAATTTCCGGCAGAGAGTCCGGCGGCTTGCTCTTCGCCGCTTCAGATTTAGCCTGGTTGCTGATGCGGTCGGCCTCGGCCTTGGATAGCTCGCCTTCTATTTCTTTGAGTCGATCCTCCGCCAGGTTTTCCTTTTCCGACGTAACCGAAAGGCCGGAAGTGTGCGCGTAATCTTGTAGCTGCGCCTCCGACTGTTCCAGTTTGACCTTCATCTCGTTCAGATGGTTGGTCAGAAATTCGGCTGTGCCCTGGGCGGCCTTCCACCTCTCCTCTTGGCCGAGTTCGACGAATTGGCTGACCAGGGTATTCGCGAAATCAGCCGCCAACACTGGATCCGGCGACTCATACAGCACCTCTAGCAAGCGCGAGGTACCGGATGTCCGCACAGTCAGATTGCGCTCTATTCGCTGGATCAATTGCTCCTTTTGCGGGAGCCGTGAGGTGAAAATGCGCCGCACGCGCCACGTGAATGCCTCCCAGCGGGTTGCCGGCCGCTCTTGAAGCTTCAATTTGTCGATTACGTGCTCAAGTAGAGATTCGCTCTGCAGAAGCTTGACCAACGTCTCGACGTACGACTCTTGCGTACCATAGGTCTCGGCGGAACCATTGGCGCCCTTTAGTTCTTGGAAGTTGATGCCCTGAATCTCGAGGGAAGTCCTGACGCGGTAAATCGGTGTCTGCACAAGGCTGATCACGATCGCTGCGATCAGCCCCCCGAGGGCAAACCTTCCTAGCAGCATCCTGTGACGGAAAAGAATGCGCCAGTAATCCAGGAGATTGTCGTAGCCCGGCGAAGCGCCAACCTCCCTCGCTGGCGAATCCACGTACCTGTACACTGCGGGACGCTGCTCTGCCCGCGGGCTGAATTCAGCCAAACGTCCGTCATTTTTCTGGAGAGGAAATTCGGAATCTTTCATTCTGTACCTCAAACAAAGTCTTCAAGGAATACGCCAGACGGCCAAGCCTGTGCCCGTTTGAACAGCCGCTTCGAGAGCGCGCAGAGCCGCCCTCTTGCCCGTGCTGCCGGGTATGAACAAAATGTCGTCGCCTTGAAGTGGAACGTCTGGTTTCTTTCCATTAAGAACATCTTTAACATCCACGGGCAGCTCTTCGCGCTGATCGGCTTCGCGCTTTAGCCGGAGGATCCTGGCATGCCGTGTGTCAGCGGTATTGTTGAGTCCCTCGGCAAGCGAGAGCGCTTGCAGGACAGATATGGACTGGTGCTCGCCGAGAACGAAGCCGCCCGAGCGCCTCACGTCACCGATTACGTACACCATTTCCGCCTTCGGCACGGAGATCACGTCATGCGGGAAAATCTGAATGTTCTCCTCTGGATTTTTGGCCTCCATGATTTTTTTCAAGTTGAGTTCGGCGACGCTGAAATGGCCCGAGGCATCGAACGTCGCCGTTGGCAAGGGGATGCAGCCCCACGCCAGTTCCCGAGTGATACGGACGCTGTACCCTGCGTCCTGCCGGATTCCGCCAGCCAGCGCCAGCATCTCCAGCAAGGTCTTGCGTCCTTGTACTTGGTGAACACCCGGTGCGTTTACTGCCCCGAGAACAGAGACCGGCTGACTCCGTACTTCCACGACGTTTGCGACCACTTGCGGTTGACGTATGTACGTGCTCAGGGCTTTGTTGAGCTTTTGCTCCGTCTGCTGCACGGTCAACCCGGACACATGGACGCGTCCCACTAACGGCGCCTGGATGTCTCCCTCGCCGTCGATCCGTACCGGCTTGTTGGCGAAATCAGTCAATTCAGGACCGGAAATCTCTAACTGGTCGTCAGGTCCGAGCAGGTACGTAGAACGAACTTGGCCTCCGCACTTCGCCTGCAGCTCATTGGGCTGCGGTGGTGAAGGAACTTGCGCAGCGGCACCCGCAATCAAGAAGAGGGCTGCCAGGCTGACGGGGATAATTCTGAGCAAGCTCATTGACTTAAACACGTGCTGAGTCCTTGCATTCACGGCGGGTCATTTCGCTCCCCGTCCCAGAAGGACCACCTTCGTCGTGCACAGCAGCGTCGTGAGATCCAGTCCGAAGGACATATTCTTGATGTAGAACAAGTCATATTTGAGTTTTTCTTTGGCGTCCTCGACCGAGCTGCCATATTTGTAATTAACCTGGGCCCAACCGGTGATGCCCGGTCGAATTGCGTGACGCAGGGCGTAGTAGGGGATTGTCTTGCTCAGCCATTTTACGAACTCTGGACGTTCCGGGCGCGGGCCCACAAGCGCCATCTCGCCCTTCACCACGTTCCACAACTGCGGAATCTCATCCAACCTGCTCTTGCGCAGAATTCGCCCGAGGGGCGTTATTCGCGGATCATCGTCCCCCGCCCATGCGGGGCCTGTGCCGGCCTCCGCATCGGTTCTCATGGTGCGAAACTTGTAGCAGGTGAAAACCACGCCATTGCGGCCGACACGCTCTTGCCGATACAAGACAGGACCTGGCGAGCTGGCTTTGATGGCCAAGGCGATGAGCGCTAGGAGCGGAAGCAACGGAACGAGGCACGAAAGGGATAGCACTCTGGAAATGACGCCCCAGACGGCGACGAACGCGGAGTCAACGTGAAATCCATCCGATAAAATCAGCCAACTCGGATGAAGATCGTCGATCTCGATCTTTCCTGATATTTGTTCTAAAAGCGTTGTGGCATCTTCAATTCTCACCCCGCGTAAACGCAGATTAAGCAATTGCGCCACGGGAATGGCGCCGCGCCTATCTGGCATCGCAAGAACGATTCGGCTAATCCCCTGACCCTTTTTCAGAACGGCTGCGATGTCGCTCTGCAACGTCTTGCGATTGCTGAATTCATTCGACAAAGTCTCCGCCCACCCCGCGACTTCCATTCCCAAGTCCGGGCGATTCCACAGCGCTTGCACGAGGCGTTGGGCCAGCTTGCCGTCGCCGAGGACGTAAATGCGTTCCATCAGGTAAGGCCGACGAATCAGCCAGCCATAACTGGATCGCCAGGTAATGAGCGCGCCGGTCAGGATGACAAGCCCGAGCAAGAGGACATGTTTCCCCAGCATCAGACGCGGGAAACAAAAGCCCAGTCCGGCCAAGATAATGGAAAAGGTCCCCAGCACCACCATCAAGCGAAAATATACGAGACTGCCCTCGGCGAAGCGTTCTGGGTCATAGAGATCGAAATAGTGAGAGCAGATTACCGCGATCCCGGATACCGCAAGAATTTTGTAGTAGCCGTACTCGAGGTTCAGCACAAGATGTGAGTTTGCGCCGAATTCGATTCGCGATGCGGCAAGGAACGAGGCGCAAATAACCAGCGCTTCGCCGCACAGCAGCAGAAGGCTGCGCAGAGGATAGTAAACGTTAAATAAACGCACCACGTTTGCGCTCATTTCAACTGAGGATGGGTGCTCGCGTCATCTGCCCGCCGAAGACACGTAAGTAGAGACAAGTCGCTTTGGCGCCGGAACATTGGGACGGGGATATTGGGCTCTGTTCGCATTGCGGGCGAGATGCAAGAAACTCTTGTCGACGGCGCGGAGCGCATTCCGGGGAGTCATGGCCGCTTTTGTCCGTCGAGAGTAGCGGAGAAGCGCAATTCCCATCAGGGTTAAACCAGACCCAAACAACGCCAGCGATACAGGCTCGGGTGTCGCTAGGATCGACTCACGGACTCTAACGAGCCTTCTTGCGTCGATTCCGATCGGGCTATGCGGCTGAATGTTCGCAGGCTCGAGTTCTCCATTGTTTGAAACCTGGCTGTCGCTCAGGGGGCGCGTCCCGGCGAAGCCGGGACATGACAGCGAAGTGAGACAAATAAGAAACGGTAGGATCGCGCGGAGCAACCTGCTCATGGAATTCTCCTTCGATTTCTCAACGGACCGCAATGAACTCTTTGCCAGAAGCAAACCCGTCCGAAACGATCCATGCGCCTGGGTACTTCTTCCGAGAACCTTGCTCGATCTCCAGCTTGATTGGGCTGTGGAAGTGAATGGAGACCAGGCGCCAGGGACCGGGCTATACTTGGCGCTGCACAGTCTCGCGCTCAGTGCGATGGGGAGCTATCGCACTCGCCGCTGTCTGATTGGCAGCAACTCTCACGGGATAAGCTGCTCCGATCCAGTGACGATCCATTTCGACGGCAATCGAGCGTTGCAACAGATTAATGGACAGTACCAGCTTTAGTCCCGACTTGATTCTGATCACGATTCCAGTCATGCCGCGGAGAGGCCCTTCTTCGATACGGGCGACATGGCCCACTTGCAAGTACGGCCAAGGCATTGTCGAGAGGCCGCTCTTTTCCACGCACTGGATCGCGACAATCTCCTGCTCTGCAACCGGAATTGGTGTCTTGCCCGTCCCGACAATCTGGATGACCCCCGGAGTCATCAGCACCGGCAAGCGATCGTTCGGATTCATCCGGCAAAAGAGATATCCGGGGAACAACGGCACTTCGACTTCCTTCATTCGGTCGGACCAGCGTCGCATATATTTGCTGATGGGCAAAAAGCACTCGTAACCCGCGTTTTCCAGCAACAAGCACGCTGATTTCTCCCTGCTTGTTCTGACCAGGATCGCGAACCAAGGCCACTGTTGATTTCCAAAGCCCATCGTGATTCCTCCGGAGAAGCTACCGCCATAAGAGTCCCAGCGAGCGCATCAGCTTGAATCAACTTCACTGATGCATCTGGGGCTTCCGAGCGACAATCTGGGCTGGGGAACTCGACTCGTGCGGACAAAGTAACCGACACGGAGCCCCCGAACAATCCGGTCTTAACCTTAAATATTGAGCGGATAATTCCCGAAAGAACGCGTGCCTGGGATAGCCGGACCCGCTCTCCGGACTGGAAGGCGAGCTCAAAACACAAGTCTCCCAACGATGGTTGCCTCTCGACAGATTGCTAGCGGAGAGATTTCGGGAACACAAAATGAAGTTTGCTTCGGTCGCTATTTGTGATGCGTGGGGCTTCGCGAATCCAGAAACGGGCCGACCGTATTGGCCAAGCCGAATTCAAGAAAACTGGCTTGTCCCTGCAGCACGGAAGGCAGGATTAGACCAGATCGGCTGGCACACGTTTTCGTCACAGCCATTCAACGCTGCCTCATGTGCTGGGCGTCGATCTCAAAGTGCAACAGGAATTCTTGCGGCATGCAGATATTCGAACGACGACGAACATCTACACGCAAGCAGTTCTCACGGCGCTTCGAGAAGCGAACAGTAAAGTTGTTCGCCTAGTGCTTCCAGCGCAGGTTGCCTGATGTTAATGCCCCCTGTGGCCCCTTGAAAAGTCACAAATCATTACGTATGAAGCAGATGTTGGTAGGAGCGGTGGGGATCGAACCCCCGCCTGCAACTCGCTAAGGTGGTGATTCATTTGGTGATAGGTGCCTCGATAGGGTCCAAAACAGTCCAGAATGGCTTGACGGGAGTCATCACAATAATAGTTGTCCGAGTCGACCTATCGCGGCTTTAATTCCTGCCGATGGCGTTGGGTTTACGTTAGCTGGAAGTCATAGTGCCGGGATGAGTCGATCGATTTCCTCAGTTGACGTGTAGGCATAGCAAGAGGCGCGAATCGCTTCGTGCATTCACATCCGCTTCAAGATCGGTAGCGATGCAAGATCTCCGCCCCGAACGGCAATTCCCACTGCGTCGAGTTGCTTGACCACGTCCAGAACATTTCGGTTCTCGATCACGAACGAAAATACTGATATCCGGTTGTCTGGATCTGTTAGACCAAGAATTCTCAGGCCCCTTACTTCCTTGAACCGGGACAAGGCATATCGTGTGAGCTCTTGCTCACGCTTCCAGAGCGTTTCTCGCCCTAGCGATTCAAGAAATTCAATCGCCGCAGCGAGTCCCACCGCCCCGGGCACATTCGGGGTCCCCGCCTCAAACTTGAAAGCGCCCCCGGCAAAATGAGTGGGAGCCAACTCCATCTCCACGTCGTGAGCCATGTTGCTTCCGGTCTGATACGGCGGCATGTTGTCAAGAATCTCGCGGCGCGCCCACAGGACCCCGACTCCCATAGGACCGCACATCTTGTGTCCGGAAAATGCAAAGAAGTCGCACCCGAGTTTCTGCACGTCAACAGAGAAGTGAGGAACCGATTGCGCGCCATCCACAAGCACGAGCGCGCCGACGCGGTGCGCTCGTTCACAAATTTCCTTTACGGGGTTGACCAGGCCCAGGACGTTCGATACGTGAGGAAACGCAACAAGTTTGGTGCGCTCAGACAGAAGCGCCTCTAACTGGTCGAGCCGCAACCGACCATCATCCTCTACATCCAGAATCCGCACGCGCGCATTGGCGCGCTGTGCCGCCAATTGCCAGGGTACAAGCCTCGAGTAATGCTCGGCCACGGTTAGGATAATCTCGTCACCAGAGCGAAGGTTCGCGCCACACCAGGACGAAGCAACGAGGTTGATCGCTTCCGTCGTCCCGCGAGTCCAGACAATCTCATCGGGTCCACGTGCATGCACAAATTTTGCGACGGCCGCCCTCGCCTTCTCATACCGGGTCGCAGATCGTCGGGCGAGAGTGTGCAAGCTCTTTGCGGGGTTCGCATTGTCGTGCAGGTAAAAGTTCGCGAGTGCGTCGATGACCGCCCGAGGGCGTTGGGTCGTGGCGGCGCTGTCGAGGTAGACCAAGCGGCGTCCGTTGACTCGTTCCCCCAACACTGGGAATTGATCGCGCAAGGCACCAAGCTTCGGGTCGCGGTACATTCCTGTGAAATGTGAAGTGTGAATCAAGGCTGCTTCTGCATCCCGCTTGAGAACGGACCCCGATGCCGCGAGGACAGCGACGCTTGAAATCTTGCGGAGGAACTCACGTCGTTGCGCCTTCATGGCTTCTCCATTCCTTTTTTCGAACGTGCTTGCGCGGCCGGCGGCTCGCGAGGATCGGACATCGCTCGATGCAAACGAGCAGTTTCATGGCGCGAAGGCATAAGTCCATTTCACCGCAAATCGGGTCTCGCGGACTTGCGGGGGATTCGCCGGGGCGATGCTGGCGAACTGCGTTCCGACGTTGTAGATGATGTAGAGATCGCTGTCGGGCCGGTAGTTATACCTGAGGCGAAGATTGGCGCTAACGGCCTGGGTATTTGAACTATCCATCTGAGTTAGGCTAGTGAATGTCAGAAAGCGGTTGAAGGAATAATTTCCTTGGAGGCTGGCCAGCACCACGGAGAAATTCCCGTTTGGCAGTGGCAATCGAAAACGATCCCACGTTTCCATGGCTGAGATTGAGAATTTCGCAGTCGGACGATAGTTAGCTCGTATCCGGAATTCGTTGAGCGTACCCCCGTAGTACCCGCCAAATCGTTCGAAGAAATTATAAGTAAATCGACGATCTTGCCCCGACCCATACGTCAACTGATGGCGCGCAAAGTGATAGAGACCGTTCGGAATGAACACACTCTTGTAAATATGAAGAGGCGTTGTGATTCGCTGGGTAAACACATCAGCGATATCATCGTCGGTGTATCCACCGTTGTTCAAATCGGCTCGAAAAGTTCCCTGCCACTCTTGAGTTTGCACGACACTCCGAGTATCTGGCGCGTGGAGAATAAAACCCTCGAATTGCAATTCCCGGACGCCACTGATTCTGGGCCTTGCCTTGAAAGTTAAATCTCCATAAGTTTCATTGGTGTTGGTGAGTTCGATGAATCCCACTTCGGGATTGAAGTTCGGGCCGATTTTTCTGCGCTCAAATTTTCCTTCCACCCAGTTTGACCGGTAAGATAAGGAAGCGCCAACATCGCTATTCCCACTCGGGTGGCCGGGCGACTGAGTTCCGGCCATGTGTGCATCGACGAACCAGTCTTTGAAGAAGACGAGACGCGTATCAATGCCGCCCGTTCGATTGAAGCTATCCAGCGGATCACCGGACTGCTTATCGATCCCCATGACGCCGATATACGAACCTGCCCAAAGAGACTCTTTCAATCTCGCAACGGCATAATTGGCGTAAGGATTAGGCCCACTAGAGCGTGTATCCACGTCCATAAAGCCGAACTCTGTGCGACCAATTGTTCCTGTGAGCCTAGCTCCGCCGTTTATGGGCACCTGTTGGCCACTCACGGAATCTATTCCAATCTGACGGCTAAAGAACAATTGATCCTGGTCGCCGATATCAAAATTGAAGACTCCGGCGTTCTCGAGGAAGAACTGGCGCTTCTCCGGAATAAAGACCTTGAAAGGTGTCAGATTGAATGGCTCAAGGTCGACTTCGGTGTCGGCAAAATCAGTGTTGCCTGTGAGATTCAAGACGACGTTGGA
>WNFS01004144.1_pt1 | contig 11039 bp, 8 predicted proteins | sample 5400141 | NCBI WGS metagenome assembly WNFS01 (sample SAMN13153358, study PRJNA577476) | soil metagenome | isolation source: 60 cm saprolite under Madrone tree | place: USA:California | collected 2016-06-14 | reverse complement strand
CAAATGCAGCGCGCTTTCGTCGAGCAATAAGCGGTTTCCAAAATCGATCGCATTCTCAAAGGACAAATTGACAACGCCCGACCATGTTCCAATTTGTCGTTAACCACAAGCGACCGCGGAAATGTCGATCGACCGGGAGTCGTGCCAAGGCCCCATCGTTGCGGGGGCCGTCGAAGAGGCTCTCGCGGCCGTGGCCAAAGAAGCGACGTCGTAGATGGGACTGCGGGAACACGGAAAAAAAGGAGAGGACACAAATGGCGACGACGCAAAAAGACGAGTGTTTTTGCGGAGCAGTTCATGGGGAAGTTTTTCGGTGAGCAAACCCATGGGCTCCTGTCATTGCAGTTCTTGTCGTTCGTGGTCCGGCGCCCCAGTAAACGCTTTTAGTCTCTGGAAGCCCGAGGCAGCTGAGGGGTTTCCCGAAAGAGTGCGGCCTCAGGGAAGTGGTGTCTGAATAGTAAATTGGGCCAAGAAAAAGCCCGCCGCCGGTTTGCTCTGGCTCAGGGTCTTCCCCCTCTTTGGAAATCCGAAATGGAAAGACGCGCTATTGCTTCGCGAAGCGCCACAAGCGGTCCTCGATCAATTTTACTTCAATGTCAGGACACCTCTCTTATCACTGGCGGTCACCCTTGGCCCTTGAGAGCGTTCTTCACGAATGATCTTCGGCCTTAATTCCATGAGGTCGATGAAGACGTCAGCTTGCCGCCGCAACTCATCGGCTGCCACTGGAGGCCGGCTTTCTATCGTAGACACGACGGTGACACGAACCCCGCGACCTTGCAGGGCTTCGATCAGCGAACGAAAATCGCCATCTCCGGCAAACAACACGACCTGATCCAGGTAATCGGCCAGCTCCATCGCGTCGATCGCAAGTTCAACGCTTATGTTGCGCTTCAACTTACGGCGCCCCTCGCCATCGTCAAACTCTTTCGCTGGTTTCGTAACAACGGTGAAGCCGTTGTAGTCGAGCCAATCGATCAACGGTCGCAGCGCGAAGAACTCCTGATCCTCGACGATCACGGTGTAATAGAATGCGCGCACTAACGTACCGCGGCTCTGAAATTCCGTCAGCAGGCGCTTGTAGTCGATATCGAAGCCGAGCGTCCTTGCGGCGGCATGAGTGTTGACACCGTCGATGAACAGCGCGAGCTTTGTTCCGTCCCTTGCCATTGCTTTGCATCCGGCCGAAGCGCTGATGCGAATGACCTTTTAGCAAAAAACTTCTGTACGTTCGACTATTGAGACAGGTTTTCGGCGAAGGTACAAAATTGCACATACCGGATTAAAAAGGCCGCCAGCAGTATAGCCAGCGGCCTTCCGGGCTCAAAATTAATTCCGAGAATGAAACTCTACTCAGCCCCGGCACGCGTTAACCTATCAGCGGTTTCTGGTGGTGTGGAGTCAAAAATAGTCACCTAGGGAGGAACAGCAGGAAACGCTGCGAGGTACCCACCCCGTATGATTTCCCGCCCCAAATAGCCGCTCCACTAGACTCGCCAGATGGGTCGCGGCGTTCGCGCGGAAGAAAAGGCCGAGGTTTTTTGGCATTTCTGCAGACGCAGCAGCCGCGACTGTTAGGACGCTGGCTATTTGACGAAATTCCTTTTCTTCGTCTTTCGTCGGGCCGCATTGCAATTTTCTGCCGGGCGAGGCAGGTCGTGTTCGGCGTAAACCCAAGCCCGTCAAGATGGGAGCGCGGTCCCTGCAGAGTTCGATATACATCTGATTATACGCGGCACGGAGATTCGGATTGAGTCAAATGCGGCTTGGGAAGGGTTGGCATCAATGCCCTCCATCGGAATTGACAACCATATCGACCGGATGTGTTCGCAAAAATATCGTGTGGTTCAATTATCCTCTGTCACGTGACTGGCGCCTAGGGAAAGTAACGCAGCCTCATTGTTGGCCTGTAAGATGTTTTTTAGCTTGGTTTGCATCCTACGGTGGCCATCTGTGGCACTTTTGCTACGTACCTACTGTTTCTCTGAGTGTCTGCTTCTTTAATTGGCGCACCGTCAAAACGACGAGATTGACCCGACTCAGACATCTTCGATCCGGGAACCCCGGACAATACGTCCACCGAACCGTTCGAAATGTCTGGCCTCACACGCCCCGAGCGAAATTGAAGGGCACTGGCTCCGCGGCCAACGCCCTCATAGATAAAGCCGCAGACCTCCATCTCCTGCGGGCTGTAAATATTACGGAGGTCGATAACGACCGATCCTGCCATTTCCTTCTTTAAGCGAGCCAAATCAAGCGCCCGGAATTGAGCCCACTCTGTCACGACGACCATGACATCAACACCGCGCGCGCATTCGTAAGGATCGTCGCAATACTCGATGTCGGGCAATTCGCGGCGCGCCTGCTCGATGCCGACTGGATCGTGCGCGCGCACCCTGGCGCCCATGTCAAGCAGCCCGGTCACCAGCGGGATGGAGGGCGCCTCGCGCATGTCGTCGGTATCGGGCTTGAAGGTGAGGCCGAGCACGGCGACGGTCTTGCCGCGCAGGCTGCCGCCGGAAGCGCTTGCGACCTTGCGCGCCATCGCCCGTTTGCGATTGTCGTTGACCGCGAGCACGCTTTCAACAATACGAAGCTGCACGTCATGATCGAGCGCGGTCTTGACCAGGGCGCGGGTGTCCATCGGAAAGCAGGAGCCGCCGAAGCCCGGCCCGGCATGCAGGAATTTCGAACCGATCCGGTTGTCGAGGCCGATGCCACGCGCGACCTCCTGGATATCGGCACCGACCTTTTCCGAGAGATCGGCGATTTCGTTGATAAAGGTGATCTTGGTGGCAAGAAATGCGTTGGCCGCGTATTTGATCAGCTCCGCGGTGCGCCGCGCCGTGAACATCAGCGGCGCCTGATTGAGCGACAGCGGCCGATAGATATCGCCGAGCACTTTTTTTGCGCGTTCATCCGACGTGCCGATCACGATGCGGTCCGGAAACTTGAAATCGCGGATCGCGGCGCCCTCGCGCAGAAATTCCGGATTGGACGCGATCACGACATCGGCGGAAGGATTGGTTTCCCGGATCAGGCGCTCGACTTCGTCGCCGGTGCCGACCGGCACGGTCGATTTGGTGACGACCACGGTGAAGCCGGTAAGCGCTGCTGCAATCTCGCGCGCGGCGCTGTAGACGTAGCTGAGGTCGGCGTGGCCGTCGCCGCGCCGCGACGGCGTGCCGACCGCGATGAACACCGCATCGGCCTCGGCGACCGGCCCGGCGAGATCGGTGGTAAAATCCAGCCGCCCGGCCTTTACGTTGGAAGCCACCAGCGCTTCGAGCCCAGGCTCGAAAATCGGGATTTCACCCCGGCGCAAGCCTTCCACCTTGTCGCCATCCTTGTCGACGCAGGTGACCTGATGACCGTAGTCCGCAAAACAGGCGCCGGACACCAGCCCGACATAGCCTGTGCCAATCATGGCAATCCGCATGAAACAACCTTGTAAGGGTTAGCGCGACCGATCGAATTTGTGAGGGGTCTTAAAGCATTTTACGGCCGAGAGGAAACCGGAAACGGCGGGAATCGGCATGTGTTCGCACTGCCCACTGCCCGCGGTTGGCGCCTAGGGCATCAGGAACGTCGCAGGTGACGACAGCATGTATTGCGGGTGAGTAACACCAAAAAACGCGCTCCAAAGGCTGTCAATCGGCCGCAAAAATCCTTAAATTTCGGCCATGCCGAAAACCTCCGAAAAAACCCTCCCCAAACCCGTTGCCGTCAAAGCCCCCGCGAAAGGCGACCACGTCTTTCTGGTCGACGGTTCCTCCTATATTTTTCGCGCCTATCACGCGCTGCCGCCGCTGAACCGCAAATCCGACGGGTTGCAGGTCAATGCCGTGCTCGGCTTTTGCAATATGCTGTGGAAGCTGTTGCGCGAGATGCCGCCGGACAACCGGCCAACGCACCTTGCCATCGTGTTCGACAAATCCGAAATTACTTTCCGCAACAAGCTCTATCCCGACTACAAGGCGCACCGGGCGCCGGCGCCCGACGATCTGATCCCGCAATTTCCGCTGATCCGCGAGGCGGTGCGCGCGTTCGACCTGCCCTGCCTCGAGCAAGTTGGCTTCGAGGCCGACGATTTGATCGCTACCTATGTGCGCGAGGCCTGCGAGCGGGGCGCCATCGCGACCATCGTCTCCTCCGACAAGGACCTGATGCAGCTCGTAACCGACTGCGTCACCATGTACGATACCATGAAGGACCGCCGCATCGGCATTGCCGAAGTGATCGAGAAGTTCGGCGTGCCGCCGGAGAAGGTGGTCGAGGTGCAGGCGCTGGCGGGGGATTCGACCGACAACGTGCCGGGCGTGCCGGGCATCGGCGTCAAGACCGCGGCGCAATTGATCGTCGAATATGGCGACCTGGAGACGCTGCTATTGCGCGCCGGCGAGATCAAGCAGCCGAAGCGGCGCGAGGCGCTGATCGAGAATGCCGAGAAGGCGCGGATCTCGCGCCAACTGGTGCTGCTCGATGACAAGGTCACGCTCGAGGTGCCGCTTGATGAATTGGCGGTCCACGAGCCCGACGCGCGCAAGCTGATCGCCTTCTTGAAGGCGATGGAATTTTCCGCCCTCACCCGCCGCGTCGCCGAATATGCGCAGATCGATCCGGCGGATATCGAACCGGATCCCGGCTTCAAGAGCGGTGCGAGTGTGTTTGCGCCTCCGCCCTCGGGCGGCAGGCCGGACAGCGAAGCTGTCAGTGGAGGAAGCACTCTTTTCGACAATCCCAGTTCACCCGCCGCCCCAACGCTCCCGCTTAAGGGGGGGAGCAGCGCACCGCGCGTGGCGCAAGGCCGCAAGGTTGACACTCAACCCCTCACCCCGATCTCGCTCGCCGCCGCCCGCGCCGAAACGGCGCGCAAGACCAGGATCGACCGCAGCAAATACCAGACCGTTCGCAGCCTCGAAGAGCTTCAGCGATGGATCGCGCGGGTGCACGACGTCGGCCATTTCGTCATCGAGGCCAAGGCGAGTTCGATCGATCCGATGCAAGCCGAGATCTGCGGCATTGCGCTGGCGCTCGGGCCGGATGACGCCGCTTACATCCCGCTCGTCCACAAGCAGTCGGGCGATGGCGCGGGCCTGTTCTCCGCCGGCCTCGCGCCCGACCAGGTGAAGGCTGACGAGGCGCTCGAGGCGTTGCGGCCACTGCTGGAGTCGCCGGGCATCCTGAAGATCGGCTTCAACATCAAATTCAACGCGGTGATGTTCGCGCAGGCCGGCATCACGCTTCACAACCATGACGACGTGCAGTTGATGTCCTATGCGCTCGATGCCGGGCGCGGCTCGCACGCGCTGGATCAACTGGCTGAACGCTATCTTGGCCACGCCGTGATCAGCCACGGCGAACTGACCGGCAGCGGCAAGGCAAAACTCTCCTTCGATCAGGTTGCGATCGACAGGGCGACGGCGTATTCGGCCGAGGACGCCGATGTGATCCTGCGATTGTGGCGCGTGCTCAAGCCGCGCCTCGTCTCCGAGCGCATGACGTCGGTCTATGAGACGCTGGAGCGGCCGCTGATTTCCGTGCTGGCGCGCATGGAGCGCCGCGGCATCTCGATCGACCGCGAGGTGCTGTCGCGCCTGTCAGGCGAGTTCGCCCAGACCGCAGCGCGGGTCGAGGCCGAAATTCAGGAGATCGCGGGCGAGCCGGTCAACCCGGGCAGCCCCAAGCAGATCGGCGACATCATCTTCGGCAAGATGGCCATTCCCGGCGGCAGCAAGACCAAGACCGGCGCGTGGTCGACATCGGCGCAGATCCTCGATGAACTCGCGGAAGCGGGTCATGAATTTCCCAAGAAGATCCTGGAGTGGCGGCAGGTCTCGAAACTGAAATCGACCTATACCGACGCACTGCCGACTTACGTGCACCCCGACACCCATCGCGTGCACACCACCTACGCGCTGGCGGCGACCACCACCGGTCGGCTGTCATCGAACGAGCCGAACCTGCAGAACATTCCGGTGCGCACCGAAGACGGTCGAAAGATCCGCCGCGCCTTCATCGCATCCCCCGGTCACAAGCTGGTATCGGCGGATTATTCCCAGATCGAATTGCGATTGCTGGCGGAGATCGCCGACATTCCCGTTTTGAAGCAAGCCTTCCGCGACGGGCTCGACATTCACGCCATGACGGCGTCGGAAATGTTCGGCGTTCCGATCAAGGGTATGCCGGGTGAAGTGCGGCGGCGGGCGAAAGCGATCAATTTCGGCATTATCTACGGCATCTCGGCGTTTGGTCTCGCCAACCAGCTCGGCATCGCCCGCGAGGAAGCTTCCGCTTACATCAAGAAGTACTTCGAACGTTTTCCCGGCATCCGCGCCTATATGGACGAGACGCGCGATTTCTGCCGCACCCATGGCTATGTCAAAACGCTGTTCGGCAGGAAGTGCCATTATCCCGATATCAGGGCTTCCAACGCCTCGGTCCGGTCCTTCAACGAGCGCGCCGCGATCAATGCGCGATTGCAGGGCACCGCCGCCGACATCATTCGCCGCGCCATGATCCGGATGGAAGATGCGCTGGCGCAGAAAAATCTTTCGGCCCAGATGCTGCTACAGGTTCACGACGAACTGATTTTCGAGGTGCCCGACGACGAGGTCGCCGCGACCTTGCCGGTGGTGCAGCACGTCATGCAGGACGCGCCATTCCCGGCGGTGCTGCTCTCGCTGCCGCTGCACGTTGATGCGAGGGCTGCGGATAATTGGGACGAGGCGCATTGAAAGCTGGCTGTCGTCGCCCGGCTTGACCGGGCGATGACAGCGGTTGAAGAAATATTCGACCAACATCCGCGCCGTTTACGAAATGGCGTCGCAGGCAGTTGCGCGTTAGAAACCGCGCATCTGCCGCCAACGAGTCTACCCATGCCGCATCTCACCTCGCTGCTCGGCTTTGCCCTGGTCTCGCTCGGCCTGGTGCTGACGCCGGGGCCGAACATGATCTACCTGATCTCGCGCTCGATCACGCATGGACCGGCGGCCGGCATTGTTTCGCTCGGCGGCGTCGCCCTCGGCTTTGTGTTTTACATGCTGTGCGCGGCGTTCGGCATCACCGCGCTGTTGCTCGCGGTGCCCTATGCCTACGATGCTCTGCGGCTTGCGGGCGCCGCCTATCTGTTGTGGCTGGCGTGGCAGGCGTTGAAGCCGAACGGGCGCTCGCCGTTTCAAGTGAGGAAGCTTGCGGTCGACGGGCCCCGCAAGCTGTTTGCAACGGGTTTTGTCACCAACCTGCTCAACCCGAAGATTGCCATGCTGTATCTGGCGCTATTGCCGCAATTCATCGATCCCGCGCAAGGCAGCGTGCTGACGCAGTCGCTGGCGCTCGGATCGATCCAGATCGCGATCAGCGTCAGCGTCAATGCCATGATCGCACTCGCCGCCGGCTCGATCGCGCTGTTCCTCGGCACCCGGCCGACCTGGTTGTTACTCCAGCGTTGGCTGATGGGCAGGGTGCTCGCCGGGCTGGCGCTGCGGATGGCGTTCGAGGCGAAGCGGGCGTAGAGAGCTTTTTTCACCTCTCCCCGCCTGCGGGAGAGGTCGGATCGCCTTGCGATCCGGGTGAGGGGGTACAGGGCTCAACACGAGTTCAGCATTCGCGGAGAGAAAGAGCCCCTCACCCCAACCCTCTCCCCGCAAGCGCGGCGCGAGGGAGAAGAAATGAGCGGCGCATGACAAACCTCCTCAATCCAGCTTTGCTTCCATGCCGCGCTTGACGCCCGGGCGCGCCATCAGCGTGTCGTACCAGCGCTTGACATTGGGGAAATCCGAAAGCTCCACCTTGTGGCGCGGATGTCGCCAGGCCCAGCCGAGGATCGCGAAGTCGGCGACGGACAGTGCGCCCGCAACAAATTCGCGATCCGTCAGGCGGCGATCGAGCACGCCATAAAGCCTTCGCGTCTCCGTCATGAAGCGTTTCAGGCCGTAGGCGCGGTCGTTTTCGTTCTCCAGCGCAATGAAGTGATGGACCTGTCCCGGCATCGGTCCGAAGCCGCCCATCTGCCACATCAGCCATTCATATACCGGGATGCGCTCGCTCAGCGGGCGGGGGAGAAATTTACCGGTCTTCTCGCCGAGATAGAGCAGGATCGCACCTGATTCGAAGATGCTGACGCGCTTGCCTTCAGGGCCCTCGGGATCGACGATCGCCGGAATCTTGTTGTTCGGGCTGATCGCCAGGAAATCAGGCGCCATCTGCTCGCCCTTGGTGATATTCACCGTGATGACCTTGTACGGCAGCACCATCTCCTCCAGCGCGACGCTGATCTTGCGGCCGTTCGGGGTGTTCCAGGTGTGCAGTTCGATGGTCATTTTTTGTCCTCACAAAGGCTTTCCGTAGCCCGGAACCTCGGACCGTTACAACCGCGCTTTCAACATGTCGTCTCCGCACACGCGAGGATCCATAACCACCATTGCCTATGGTGGGCGAAATGGCGGCTTCGGCTTGGTGCAGTATCGACTTTGGTGGATATGGGTCCCGGTCCGCGCTTCGCTTGGCCGGGACGACATGTCACTGTTGACGGGGCGACATCGGCTCTGGCATGTGCGCGCTTCCGCCGATAGATTGCGCCCGCCCAAAGCCCTAGAGAAAAAGCCTTGTCCAAGTCAGCCTCCCGCGCCCGCCTCGCCGAGATCATCCGCAAGCGCTCGTTCGGCCGTGGCGAAATCACGCTGGCCTCGGGCCGCAAGAGCGATTTTTATTTCAATCTCAAGCCGACCATGCTCGACCCCGAAGGCGCCGCGCTTCTGGCCGAACTGTCCTACGAGGCGCTAAAGGACGACAATCTCGATTATGTCGGCGGACTGGAAATGGGCGCGGTGCCGCTCGCCGGCGCGCTCGCGCAGCTCTCTTGGATCAAGGGTCATCCGATCGCCGCGTTCTTCGTGCGCAAGAAACCGAAGGAGCACGGCGCGCGGCTCGCCGTCGAAGGATTGGCAAAGGGCGAGAGCCTGAGCGGAAAGCGCGTGGTGATCGTCGAGGACGTCACCACGACCGGCAGTTCGGCGCTGAAGGCGGTCGAAGCGGTGCGCGATGCCGGCGGCGAGGTCGCACTGGTGTTCACCATGGTCGACCGCGAAGAGGGCGCGACCGAAACTTTTGCGCAGGCCGGCCTTGCGTTTCGCTCGCTCTACAAGGCCGGGGAATTCTTGAAGGGGTAAGTGCAGCGCCGCTCTTGCTGCTCCCTCGCCCCGCACTTCGCGGGGAGAGGGTTGGGGTGAGGGGCCCTTCGTCCCGCGAATGCTGAGATTGACGTATGCGGAGACTCCCCCTCACCCGGATTCGCGCTTTCGCGCGAATCCGACCTCTCCCCGCAAGCGGGGCGAGGTGAAGGAAAGACCCACTTTCTTTTTTCGCCCATCCACCGCCTGCTCATAGCTCGTTTACCATCGCGCATTATGGTGAATCCGGGCCGAGGCGTTCATCGCCGCGGCGGGTTTTGTTGCGTCGGGTGGAGTGAGCGTTGCGTATAGGGTTGCCTTGTCAGCGCGTGCGGCGCCGCGCGATGGTTGTGGCTATCGCAGCGCTTGCCAGCGCCGTTGCCCTTCCCCGCATGGCGTCCGCCGAAAGCATTTTCGATTTCTTCTTCGGCGGCTTTCAGAAACAGCAGCAGCGGCAGGCCCCTGGGCAGGCGAACTTCTTCGCCGATCCGTTTGGCCTCAACCAGCAGCCCGCACCGCCGCCGCGCCCCGTGGCATCGGCCTCCGGACCGGCGTTTTGCGTCCGCAGTTGCGACGGAAAATATTTTCCGCTGGCCCGTGGCAATGCGACCCCGGTTCAGATGTGCCAGGCATTTTGTCCGGCCAGCGCCACAAAGGTTTTTTTCGGCAGCAGCATCGATGGCGCCTATGCGAGCGGTGGCGAGCGCTACGCGGATAGCGAAAATGCTTTCGCCTATCGCAAGGCGCTGCGCGCCGACTGCACTTGCAACGGCCGCGATCCCGCAGGGTTGGCCCCGGTCGACCTGACCCTCGACACCTCGCTGCGTCCCGGCGACGTGATCGCCACCACCGGTGGATTGCTTGCGTATTCGGGCGGGAGGGCCGGCAGTGGCCAGGGCGCGGAATTCACCCCTGTTGCTTCCTACCCCGGCTTGACCGCCGAGACCCGCGCGCGCCTTAACGAGATCAAGGTGGCGCCGGGAGGAGCGAATATTATGGTGAGCGAAATTCCGCTGGCTGAGGCAAGCCACGAGGTCGCGCTGCCCGACCCGTCAGTACCGAAGGCGGCTTCGACGCGAGCGAAGCGGGCCGAAGTGCAAAGGGAAGAATTGCCCCCCTCGTGGTGAGGAACGCGATTGCTCACGTTTCGAACGGTGAGGCCACGGTGGTGTCTGCGGCCATCCTTCGAGACGGCAGCGCAAAGAGCGCGGCTCCTCAGGATGAGGGCCGAAGAAAATTCACCGCCCGACGATGACGCCGATCACGTTCGGCGCCTCCAGATATTTTTCCTCGATGGCGGCGCGGGCCGCGGCGCGGTTTTCGGGCGTCAATAGCCCGCGTTTCTCGGCGAGGATCATCCAGCAATAACCCCACCAGTCCGTCAGCATGCCCTGATCGTCGACGAGGTCGTAACCCTGCCCGGCGGCGAAGATGCGCGCATGCGCCTCGTCGAGCGAATCGAGAAAGGCGTGATCGTCTTCGGAAAACAGCTCGTCGCTGAAATCGTCCGTGGTGTAGCCCCACACCGATAGGCAGACGGCGTTGAATTCGCGGTCGATCGCGTCGTCATCGACCACCTGGCGGCGGGAAGCCTGATGCAGCCGCGACAGCGAGCGGGCGAAGTCGGCGATGCGGGTGAGCGCGATGGAATCGAAGGCGGTGGTGGACATGTAGTCCTCTGGATTTGATATCTTTGGATAGCTCTGGATCACTCAGGACTACTAAGGCTTTGAATTATCCGCATTTTGTGGTATCAGGATTTTCCAAGATATCTCTGGATGTCGCGGCGCCCGTGGAAAGAGACGTGGAAAGAGATCATGGCCATTGAACGCATTCAGGGGGACAACGGTAAAGGCGAGCTTGCCCGGC
>WNFS01004143.1_pt1 | contig 11039 bp, 13 predicted proteins | sample 5400141 | NCBI WGS metagenome assembly WNFS01 (sample SAMN13153358, study PRJNA577476) | soil metagenome | isolation source: 60 cm saprolite under Madrone tree | place: USA:California | collected 2016-06-14 | reverse complement strand
TGCGCTTCCTCAGCGATCCGGACGTGCCATTCACCAACAACCAGGCCGAGCGCGATGTCCGCATGATGAAACTGCGGCAGAAAATCTCCGGCGGATTCCGCTCCGAAGCAGCCGCCGAGGACTTCGCACTCATCCGTGCCGCCATCTCGACCGCCAAGAAACAAGGGTGGGATATCCTTGCAACCCTCATGCATCCCGAAACCCCGTCCCTTGCCCTCAAGTTGAACTGACGTTCCCGATCCCAACCTGGGCAGTTACGGTGGAAACGAACTAATTTTGGAATGTCTAACGAAATCAATGCCGTCCGGTTTTATGTGCCGCCGCGAATTTCGATCATCGACGACCCGTACCTGATCGCACCGACGCCGCACAAATCCAACCTCGTCCCACATCGTCTTGCCCGCGCCCATCAGATCGGCTCGTACGAAATCACCGAGCCGTCGCTGCCGATCAGCTTCACCTGCACCAAGCGCCCGCGCTCGTCGTACCAGATGTCCTGCGAATAGCGGCCCTTGATCTCGTAGTGATGGGCTTTCACGGCGCCGGCGCCGAAGCTTAAGTCCTCCGTGCCGTTGTCGGTCACCGAGATGGGGTCGACCTGCCCGTCTTGGGTGTCGAACGCCGTCTTACGCCGCATGAGCTCCGGATTCCACAGGCTCGCTGGCAAGACGTTCTGATCGACGCGACGGGTCTTGCCGTCGGCCTGCACCTCCAGCCCCGACGTGCCCCGGGTGGCGCTGACCTTGTGGCGCACGCCATTGTTGTCCGTGATCGAATCGAACGCTACGAACTGACCGTTCACCCAGCGCTCGGTGGCACTGTGTTGCAGCCGGTACGCCATAACGAATAGAACTTTCACGCTGAGGTCGGTCGTAATGCGCACGTTGGTCTCCGGGCCGGTGCGACTGATCTCGATCGCATGGGTGCCGATCTGTTCGCCATTTCGCATGATGGCGAACCGCAACGTTTCGGCCGGCGTAGGCGCAGCCACCGACGTTGCCACCACAAGCGCGCCCAACGTCGCGCTCATGATCGCGCTGAGCGTTCCGACGGTGATTCTCATACTGACCCTCCACACGCTGTTGCAACCAACACGAACTCTGCAATTGGCCGGAAATTTGGCCGCCTTTTGACATTATTCGCTTGGACCGGTTCAGTGGACGCGGCAAGGCAGCGCGAGATGACAGCTCAAGGCGTCATGGCCAGGCTGGCGCCGCAACGCTCAGGGCACGTTGGTTGGAGGAGGAGCGGGCAATAAGAAATGAAGCACCCATAAGGCGAGAACGAAAAGAAGAATCACTGCACCGATTGCGTCGTATCTGTCCCAAGGACGCCCGGTTCTGCTTTGGCGGGCGGCCGAGCGCGCCGATGCTCGCATTGGTGGTTCGACGGGTTCGCGATCGGGCCCGGCTGGCGCATTCTGTGCCGGCGCCAAATCGGGTCCAGGCGGCTGCGGCCGGGGCGGCTCGCCGGGACTCAATGGGGTCGGTAGTTCGGCCATGTCACTTCCTCCTCATCTTCCCCATTTGCGTCTTCCTGGCTTGCAGGGTTCGCCGCCTGGTGGTGCCAAAACGTGACGGCTCGCTTGATGACATCCAGGACATCGACGACGCGTCATCCTGGAACGGATGATCTCGGCTCCCGACAAATCACTTCCAGGTGCCCGGATTGCAACACTCCCGCAATATCGTATCGCCGGCCACTTTTCGGCCCACCTAATGCCTGATCGGCCTTGCGTTGTTCCGCGTGCGCTGGCGGCCGAAGCAGAGTGCCCTGTAGCCCGGATGGAGCCACCGGGTCCGGCCTTCGGCCGGCCCGATGATAAACTCCGCGTAATCCGGGATGGGACCTGCTCGCGGCACGGCTGTTCCCGTATTGCGCTTCGCTCCATGCGGGCTACGAACCAACCATGAGGGGAGAACTCCAACATGCGAATTTCTCAATTCCGTACCGGCCTTGTCGCTCTGCTCGCGATCGTTTGCGGCGGCGTTTCATCGCCGACTTATGCGGACGGCGGCATTGTCCGGTTTTCGGTGCTGAAAGCAGGCTGGTTCATCGGGGGCTCCGGCGGTAGAGGAACGCTAACATTTCATGGTCGCCGATACCCGCTATCGATCGGCGGCGTGAGCGCGGGCCTTGTGTTCGGAGCGTCGGAAACGCATTTTGTCGGCACTGTCAGCAACATTTTTAGGCCATCGGACGTCGCAGGGGTATACGGAGCCGCCGGTGCAGGCGCCGCGCTTGTGGCGGGAGGTGGCGTGATCGTGCTGAAAAACGACAAGGGCGCCGTTTTGTCGTTGAGTGGCCGGCAGGTGGGATTGATAGCCAACCTCGACCTGAGCGGGATGGCAATTACGCTTCCCTGAGTTGCTTTGCGAGTGGTATGGCCAACGACCATCGACGGGTCAGGGACGAGCTGCGGCTACCTTGTCACAATCGAATGGGCAAGCGATCTGATGGCAAGGTACTGCAGGAGACGGACGCGATGAAAGCGGTGCTGCTGACAGGCCATGGCGGACCCGAGATGCTGCACTATGGTGAGGCGCCGGACCCCACCGCCGCGCCCGGCGAAGTGGTGGTCGACATTCATGCCGCGAGCGTCAATGCGGCCGATTACAAGGTGAGGCGAGGCGGCGGCGCCTACGGCAACATCCCCTTCCCTCATATCCTGGGCCGCGACTTCTCCGGCGTGATAAGCGCGGTGGGGAACGAGGTCACCGATCTTGCCGTCGGAGACGCAGTGTTCGGAGTAACTGAACAAGGCGTCGAAGGAGCCTATGCGGAGAAGATCGCCATCAAGGCCGCAATCATCGCCCGCAAGCCAGACCGCCTCGGCCACGCAGAAGCTGCCGCGATGGCGCTCACCAGTCTCACGGCGCTGTGGGCCATTGAGGACACGGCGCGACTTAAATCGGGGGAGACAATCCTGATCCAGGGCGGCGCCGGCGGCGTTGCGGGATTCGGCATTGCGCTTGCCAAACATCTTGGCGCCACGGTGATCACCACGGCCAGCGCCGCTAATCATTCCTATGTGCGCGGTCTCGGGGCCGATCGCGTGATCGATTATCAGGTTGAGGACTTCGCTGCGGCAGTTTCCAACTGCGACGTGGTATTCGACACGGTCGGCGGCGATGTCCGGGCCGGATGCTACGCGGTGTTGAGGCCCGGCGGTCGACTGGTCTGGATTGCTCCGGCGCCTGAAGGGTTTCGACCGCCCCGCAACGATGTTGAAACGCTGCGCCCAAACGTTAAACGGGACCGCGTTCATCTTGAACGGATGCTCGCTCTCCTAGATGCCGGCGCCGTTCGGCCGCCGACGATCGTCCGGTACAAGCTCGCCGACGCCGGCGAAGCGCATCGGGTGAGTGAGTCACGCCACCTGCAGGGCAAGCTGGTATTCGCGGTCCGGTGATGGCGCCATACACGGCGCGGCGGTCCATCGTCGTCAGTCGGGCGCCGGCCGAAGCGATCGGCGATACCAGCGCGATTGAGGGATGATCGAGTTATCGCTCGGTCACGAGCGCGGCAGTCTGTCCGGCCTTGCGGCGGTCGAGGCACTGAGCGCGCCCGGACGGCCGTGCCCTCTCCTGCGCCTCAAACTGAGAACTGCACTGGCGGCGACAACATAGCTATTTTTTTTCGCCTGGCCGCTCGGCGAGCGCGGCTGCTCGCAAGCGAACCGGGTCACGCTCGCCAATTCTTGCCGCCGCAATAATGCGTCCGGCGATGACTTCGCGCGCCACTCTCGGTTGGCCAGACTCGTCAAGTTCTTTGCAGGCAGCGTCGAAAGCTTCACTCATCACCGCAATCACTTCCGGCTCGAACGCTCCGGATTGTATGAATGGACGAATTGGCATGGCCGCTACCCCCACCGCAGCTGAGCGCACGCTTTAAAGTTGGAAATGGACAAGGCAGGATAGTCAAGGACAATTCAGGCTATGGCCGTCTCGTGCCGTTCATTATGGTTGAAATCCCACCTCCGGAACGTGTTCTGACCGTATTGAACCACTTTCCGGAGTCATGGCCGCGCTTGTCGCGGCCATCCGCGTAGGGGCCTTGGTCGCCCTACTCCCGGCGGACGATGAGAGCCTGGAGAACGTCCCGGCACGCGCGCCTTATCACCCCTTGGGACCGTCAGCCATGGGCTTGACCTGCGGGTCCATCTTCTTTGCACAAAGTTGGATTGCCGGGTCAAGCCAGGCAACGGACGCTGCATGAATGTCGGCGGGACGCGTTCTAGGCGAGCAGGTAGGACGTAATCATAGGGCGAACGCCCGGCAGCGCCGAACGCTTCGCCTTGTCCAAGGCATCGCCACGTTCTTCCGGTTCAAGTCTCTGCCACTGTCCTGTCGCAATGACCGAACTCGATACATCGTATTCGCCGCACTCCGGGCAAACAATGCTCATGCCGTCGATTGTGGCCGGGATTTGCTCTGCACTGGCGCCGCAGACGGGACAGTTCATGTTTTCGCTCCGCTGGTTGTGATTTGACGCAAATCAACACCCGGTGGGAATTGGCGGTTCCCCTGCTGCTGTCTCGTGCAAAGGCGGCTTATGCGCTCGCCCGCTTTGATGTGATTCATCACAGTTGAATCTGAAGTTGCGTTCGCCCCTACATTACGACGCCTGGGGGGGCCCTCCCCCGTGTGGGGGCGGCTCGGGCGCGTTCCTATTCCACACCGTGATCCGAGCCGTTTCCGTCGAGGTGCTGAGGCTCTCCTCCGATTTCTGGCAGGATTGAGCGGCCCGAGGCCTTCAGCCACGAAAGCCGCGCGGCGCGCAAACGAATCCAGTCACCAGATCAGCGCATATCGCATCCGAATCGATCGCATAGGTGCGCGGCACGACGAGGAAAGTTATGCCGCCGCAATGTTGATGACGTGCTGTAACAATTCTCCCGTGCTGCATCGCAGCGCGAGTTAATCGCTGAGGTTTATGAAAACGTCGCGCAAATCGACGCAACTTCACATTAAGTCTTTGTAAACATGATATTTCTAGCACGATATTTGATGCCGTGAGAGGCTTGTGAGACGCCCGGTGCAGTGCGATCTATTTTTGCCCTCAAAGGCAGAACGGATCGGATAATCGAGCCGAGAAACTTCGTCTCATAAACCGGAAGAGACATCACCATGAGCACCAACACCGTTGCGGTCGCGGCAATTCTTGCGGCGCTTACAATCCCCGGCCTTACCATCCCGGCATTTGCACGAGATAACCAGACGCCCACCTGGGAAGCTTGCTTTAATCTTGCCGTGGAGAGAGGTTCTGGACCTGATAAAGGGGGAAGCGATAAAGTAATATCCAATATAATAGATTTATGGGCGAATGCTTGGCGGGAAAAACCCCCTTCAGCACGGACGTGAACGCTTCAGTGGCGAAATCGCCGGCCCGGGCGCACGCTTCTCGACAATAGCGTCGAAGCGCATCAACCCCGGTATTGGCAAAGGAGCCTAGCTGGTATTGTGACTCTGACGTTCATTCCCAAGGTTGCCGAAGTCGGCCAAGGCCGACTTCAGGTGAAAGCGGAGCATTCAGTATCCTCCCACGCGATCAAGGAAAGGCTGTGCCCAAAACGAAGGCTTGTAAGTTTATTGGATCGCCGGCTTTCCGCCGGCGATGACAACAATGCGCGTTTGGCGCCCTGATCCTGATCCCACCGTCAGCGCACGATCGGTAGCAGCGACGGCCGCGGAGCGGGGCTGCGCGCTGGGGCCGGGGCCGGGCGCGGCGGAGGCTCTGAGCTCTTGTAAAGGATGTACTGTTCGACCGCTTGCAGTTTGGTGATCTCGCGCATGACCTGCTCCTGGCTGGCCGTAAGCTGGTCGACAGTGCGCGCCATCTTTTCTTGCGTGGCGGCGATGCGGTCGATGCTGCGCGCCATCTGCTCCTGACCGGGGACAATCCGGTCGATGCTTTGTCGCACCGTCTCGAGATCAGTCGACATTGCGTCGAGCTGCTGTTGATCGAAAGCAGGGGCTGCCGGCCCGGCCACGGTGACCGTATCGGGAGCGTTCTGTGTGACTGGTTCGCCTTGCGGCACCAACCAGCCAAGCTGCGGGTGCGCGTGTGCGATTATTTCTCGCGCGGCGTCGCCATACGACTGCCAAGCCAACGTGGCAGCGACACCGATGCAAAACGTGATCAGCAAACTGGAGACGGTGCGCAAAGCTCGCTTGCGGAGAGACCGCCGCCCATTCGGCGACCAGTCGTTCTTCAGGTCTGCCGGGCTAACAGCCGGTGCCTCGATGGGCGACACGCTTGCGTAGAACTCGGATTGTGCGGGGCTCGACATGGCATTCATCTCCACCTCCCCTTAAGGTTCTAAAGCGGTGCGCCGGTCCCGCTAGCTCTTAAGCCCCGGGACCGGGCTTCCGCCGAAATACTCGGCCGTGGCGTCGCGTGTTGTCGGTCGGCTTCTCGACACGTCCGACACAGGAGGCAAGCGGCGTGTCCACCCGGCAACAGTGTGTGCAACGCGCGATTGCGGTGCGCGCGGCGCACCGCTCATGACCACGGCGCCGCAGGACCTCGAAGAGTCGCTGGCCCCGGCGCGGGTCCAGATCGTGCCGGGGCCGATAACGACTGATCGCCATTAGAAGCGCGGAGCGAGGCTGCCAGCGTCAGCAGCGATGGCAAAGCACCGCGTGATTTTCTTGTCGGTCGGCTTCTCGACGCGTTGGGCAAGGAAGCGGGCGGCGTGTCTGCTCTGCAACACTCGTCCGTCGCCAGTCTTTCATTCTGTTATGTGACCAGCCTGCGTGCTTCCATCTCTGCCCAGATACCGGATGGTGATATGCCCTTGAGTTCGGAGAGGATGATTTTTGTCCGCTCCAGATCGCTTGCCATATTGATCAGCGCCAACCAATCCGGCGAACCGAAGTGATCGACTTCATTTTCGACGAGCCAGTGAGCAAAGTCCTTGTCCGATGCAACTTTCTTTCGTGCCTCCGCATAAGCCTCGACGAGACCAAGCAAGTGCGTGACCCAATCCGCTCGGGCATACTCTGTTGCCTCATAGGCCTGCTGTATCTTTTGGCAGTCACTGCCGCCGTTACGTGACGAGGTCGCCTTCGCAACGCGGACCTTATGTTCTTGCACTTGTTTGGCGAGCGCGCGGCGCTTGTCGCGCCATCGTTTTTGCTTTTCGGCGTTGGTGAGTGCCATGGGCAAACTCGTCGGACCGTATCAAGAAGGAAGGCGAGGAACCTTATCCTTACGCAAAGGCAACTAAGGAACTTGCGTATGGCTAACAACAATTGTGAGTGATCGTTCCAATCTCGCGCGGCAATATGCAAAGCCTCGGCGTGACGTCGACGCGTGGCCCTGCGAGCGACACGGAGAGCGCGTTCCGTTCACATCGAACCGCTTACGCGGAGTCATGGCCGGCATCCACGGGATGAAGCCGTAAGAAAAATACGTCACACCCCGCGATGAGCGCGGGCAGGACGCGAAGAGGCATACGTGACCAGCCGACGATGTGCAGGCTCGCGAGGTGCCGCTCGCCTGCACATTGCTGGCAATTGAAGCCACCCAGCGACTGCGCGCGATGAAAGCGACTGAATTCGACGCGAAAAATCCTGCGCCGGCGACGCTTGATGGTCGCCCCGGTTCAGCGCCGCGCCTAAACGAGCGCGGTGGACGTCACAGCGCTCGTTGCCCGTCGTTTATGCGGCCAGTTTGCCGTCTTTGATTGTGGTCGTCCGACTACCAGAAGCGCGCAGCCCGATAAAATCGGTACCTTGGAAAGTACGCCCCATAAGCGTAAGCCGGTCGATAATACCGATACATCGGCCTGTATCCTGCGTAAGCGTAAAACGGCCGATAGAATCGATACCGCGGGAAGTAGCCGGCGTACGCATAGGGTCGATAGAATCGGTAGCGCGGGAAGTAGCCGGCATACGCATAGGGCCGATAAGATCGGTAGCGCGGGAAGTAGCCGGCGTACGCATAGGGCCGATAAGATCGGTAGCGCGGGAAGTACGCTCCGTAAGCGCGAGGGCAGCCGCATCCGTAGCCGAACCGGTGGAAGCCGGCATAACCGTAGGACGGCCCACCCCAACCAAACCAGTAAGCCTTAGCCGGAACCGGAGTAGCCGCCGCAACTGCGAGACCCACGCCAAGGACCGCCAGTGCTGTGTACTTTCTAGTATTCAACATGGTCTTATCTCCTGCGGAACACATTCCGCTTTCGAGTTGCTTGTTGGTCAACGTCGAACCGGGATGAACGTTTGTAGCTCAGTTGTTCTTTAGGGGTTGGCCGGAATGACGCAGCTACCTGGGTGGCGCTGGTTTTTGCGGCTTGGCGGTGCTCTCGCTGTGCCGGCTGATCGTGCGCACGGCGTCGACGCCGAGTTCCGGCCAGGCGCCCCACTGTCCGCGGCCGTAACCGGCGGTTATCATCCAGTCGAGGTTGAGCCATGATAGCGACAATTCAAACACTTCTATTGCTGCTTGCAGTGCTGGTCGTCATCGCCATCGTCGCACGCCGGTTCAACACCGCTCCCTCCATTCTTCTTGTCACTGCCGGCATCTTGCTTGCGCTGACACCGGGCCTGCCACGTATCGAGCTGGCACCGGAACTGGTGCTGCTCGGAATCTTGCCGCCGCTGATCTACCTGGCGGGCGTGGCCATGAGCTGGCGTGAATTTCGTTTCAACCTGCGCCCGATTGTGCTGCTGGCATTTGGCTGTGTCGTATTCACCGCCTGCGCGGTGGCCGCAATGGCGCACTGGCTGCTGGGCATGCCCCTTGCCGTCGGCTTCGTGCTCGGCGCCATCGTTGCGCCGCCCGACGCGGTCGCGCCGCTGTCCGTCATGCGCCAGCTCGGCGTTCCGCGTCGTCTCGCCGTCATTCTCCAAGGAGAGGGTGTCGCCAATGACGCCACCGCCCTCATCCTCTACCGCTTTGCTGTTGCCGCGGCGGGGACCGGCCTGTTTTCTCTCGGCCAGGCCGCGGGAACGTTCGTCCTGATCGTGATCGGCGAAATCGCGTATGGGATCGGCATCGGTTGGCTGAGCCTGCGCTTGCGACGGTGGACGCGCGACCCTCGCGCTGAAATTACGCTGTCCTTGCTGACCCCTTATGCGGCTTTCCTGCTTCCCGCCCATCTCGGCGGGTCCGGCGTTTTGGCGACGGTAGCAGCCGGCCTTTTCGTGAGTTGGAACGGGCCGCTGCTCATTCCAGCCGCGACACGGCTGCAAGGAATCTTCTTTTGGGATCTGATTGTCTATTTACTTGAAGGAATCGTGTTCCTGGTGACTGGCTTGCAGATGCGCACGCTGCTCGATCGAGCGGATACGATCTTATTGCAAGATCTCTTGCTCGCCGTCCTGGTGACCGTCGGAGTGGTTATCGTTACGCGATTTATCTGGATCTATCCGGCGACCTATCTGCCGCGCTGGCTCAGCCCCTCGCTGGCACGCCGGGATCCGTTGCCGCCCTGGCAGTGGGTGTTCTGCCTCGCATTCGTCGGCGTGCGCGGCGTCGTTTCACTCGCGGCGGCGCTCGCTGTCCCGCTGACCACGGAAATCGGCGCGCCGTTTCCCTATCGCAATCTCATCCTCTTCGTCACGTTCGGTGTGATCGTCGTGACCTTGATTGGCCAGGGGTTGTTGCTGCCGAGCGTCGTGCGCTGGCTCGGCCTGGGAAGCCACGCCGCCGCCGAGCGTGAGCGTGAGTACAAGGCCGAGTTTGCGGCACGCTTGGCAGCACTGAAGATGGCGGAAAGCCGGCTGGAAGAGCTCGCGGCCGATCGCGGAATTTCGCCTGAGGTTGTGGCGATCTTGCGCGCCCGTCACGACTATCGCGCCGTGCGGTTGCCCGATCCTGCATCGAGCGAACTCGATCCCGCTTTGGCAGCGGCAGAGCTGAGGTCGGAATTGATCGCGGCTGAGCGCGAATACATCTTCCGGCTGCTGCAAGACGGCCAAATCACCGATGAAGCACGCAGGCGCATGGAGCGCGAGCTCGACTTGGAGGAGGCCGGCATCGCCAGCAAGAAAGCAGGCGGAACGGATCCTCCACTTTAGCCGGATCGGAACTCCCATTTTGCAGGCAGCGCCGGGATGAAAGCTGGCGGCAAGACGATCGAGGTCGTGCGCATCATGATCACGGACACCAGCCGCAAGGCGCTCGAAAAGTGAGGCCAAGCGGCCACTTACAGATCGACGGACGCCGTGGCCCCGGCTACAATTACCGGATGGCCCAGCGACCCATATCACGTGTCCGCACCGTGTCCACAAATTCGGAGTGGGACATCTACGTCGTGCGTTCGACGCCGGCCAAAAAATGGCTCGGCACCGTGGAGGCGACCGACGTCGACGCGGCTGTCGCAGAAGCCGTCTGGCGATTCGACGTGAAGGAGCCGAATAAGCTGATTGCGGTGCGACGCCGATAATGTGATTCGCACGCTTACGCGGCGTTACCGCGTCGCCATCCGCACGACACACAACACTGGCGGTCGCTCAGAAATCCGGCTTATCGGCCCGCGGGACGTCGGAGTCCTTGCCAGAGTACCATTGGAGGTTTTCCGTGCAGATCACTTCGGTCCACGGGCCCAGGTTGGGCCGGTAAGTGATGGTCGCCGTCCAAGGCACGGTGAACACCGCGTTGTCCTCGACCGTAAAGTGGAGTTGCAGCACCTTGCCGCGGTAGTTGGGGTCGATCTCCACGATACCCGTCGCGCCGGTGGCCGGGATGTAGGAGTTCTCTTTGGCATTGCGCTCCAGGGCATCTTTGGCGTCGTCGTAATCGACGAGGCTGTAACGTTCAACGACGTGCAGCGCCGGACTGTGCGGGGTGCCATACATATCGACCATGGCGAACGGCCCGACCTTGATCCCCACGGTGTCGATCACCAGCGTGTTGCCTTCGTAATGGCCGACGGAATCCCCGTACCAGGACGGCGTGACCTGCGCCGGATGAGGCGCGTTCATCCGCACATGGCGCAATTCATGGCCTTGGCGGTAGACCATCAAGATGTGGTCCGGCTGCTGGAAGATTTGCAGCAAGAAATCCCAAAAGACGTAGGGCACGCCGCC
>WNFS01004470.1_pt1 | contig 11040 bp, 8 predicted proteins | sample 5400141 | NCBI WGS metagenome assembly WNFS01 (sample SAMN13153358, study PRJNA577476) | soil metagenome | isolation source: 60 cm saprolite under Madrone tree | place: USA:California | collected 2016-06-14 | reverse complement strand
GCGGTCAGCGCGACTCGCTGGCGCAACAGTGGCGCGGGGAGACGCTCGCGGCGCTCGACCGGGCGCTCTCCGAGACGGCCGCGCTCGCCGAAGGGCAGCAGCGCGTGGCCGAGGCGCTGCGCCGCGGCGAAGCGGGCGCCGCCACCCGGTCGCGGCAGGCGTCGGTAGAGGAGGGAACCGACGCGGTGGCCCGCCAGATCCGCGAGGCGGCCGGGAAGCACGCGCTCGTTTCGCCCCAGCTCGACGCCGCGCTGGGCTACGCGAAGCGTCAAATGGCGGCCGCGCGCTCCGAGCTCGAGGAGGCCGATCCCAACGCCTCCGAGGCCGGCATGCTCGCTGAGGACGCGGTAGACGCGCTCAACGCCACCGCGCTGGCGCTGGCCCGCAGCCGCAGTCAGGTCGCGGGCGGCAAGTCGGGCAGCGGGTTCGCCGAAGCGGTCGAGCAGCTGGCGCGCCTGGCGCGCGATCAGCAGGGGTTGAACGGCCTGGCTCAGGGCCTGTTCCCGATGATGGGCCTGGGTGGCGAGGCGATGCTGCAGCGACTCCAGGCTCTCGCCGCGCGGCAGCGCGCGCTCGCGGAGCAGCTCGAGCGGCTCCAGGCGGGCGGTGCGAGCGCCGCCGCCGGTCCGCTCGCGCAGGAGGCGAAAGAGCTGGCGCGTCAGCTCGAGGCCGGGCGCCTCGACCAACAAACCATCGAGCGCCAGCAGCGCCTGTACCGCCGGCTGCTCGACGCCGGCCGCACGCTCTCGAACGACGAGCCCGACCAGACCAAGGAGCGCGTCAGCCGCTCCGCGACGGGCGACAGCGTGCACATCCCCGACATCCTGAAACCCGGGGCGACGGGCGCGGGCCCGCGGCTTCGTTATCCCACGTGGGAGGAGCTGCAGGGTCTCACCCCCGAGCAGCGCCGTCTCGTGCTCGAGTATTTCCGGAGACTGAATGCGCCGCAGCAGTAGATGGACAGTTGGGCTGCTAGTGTTGGCCGCACGCTCGCTGCCGGCCCAGGCCATCGGCCAAGGCTTCGAGCTCGAGCGATCCGGCCAGTACGAGCAGGCGGCGGCCATCTACCTCGCGACGCTGCGGGCCGAGCCCACCAACATTTCGGCGCTGCTCGGTCTCGAGCGCGTGCTGCCGCCGCTCAATCGCCTGGGCGACCTTCTGCCGGTGGCTCAGCGAGCGGCGGCGGCGAATCCGAGCAACGTGGCGCTACGTGGCGTGCTGCTCCGCACCTACGTGGCCCTGAACGAGCCCGACAGCGCGCGGGCGCTGGCGCTCGAGTGGGCCAAGGCCGCGCCGCGCGACGAAGCGCCGTACCGCGAGTGGGCCATGGCGCTCGAGGAGGCGCACCGCCACGCCGCGGCGCGCGACGTGCTGCTCGCCGGCCGGCGCGCACTCGGCCGAGCCGGCGCCTTTGGGATCGAGATGGCGGAGCTGAGCCAACTCTCCGGAGACTGGGAAGGCGCGGCGCGGGAATGGGCCGCGGCGCTGACGGACGCGCCGGTGCAGCTGCCCAACGCCGCGAGCGCTCTGGGCGAGGCACCGGACGGGCAGCGCGAGCGCATCGCGCGCCTGCTCACCGATGGGACGCCGTCGCCGCTCACGCGCCGCCTCGCGGGCGAGCTGCTCTTGGGTTGGGGGCAACCGCTGCGCGGCTGGGCCGTGTTCGAGCCGAGCGTCGCCACGCCGTCCGCGGATGCGGCGTTCGCCGCGCGGCGCTTCGCGGACCTCGCGGCCGGCCGCAACACGCCCGAGGCGCGGCGCGTGCGCGCGCTCGCGCTCGCCCGCTACGCCGATTTGTCACCCCCCGGGGGAACGGCGACCCGGGCGCGCGCCGACGCGGCGCGGGCATTCATCGAGGCGGGCGATCAGGTTGCCGCGCGCGCCGTGCTCGAGCGGGTGGCGCAGGACTCGAATGCGCCGCCCGACGCGCAGCGGCTTGCCCAGCGCGCGGTCGTCGAGGCGCTGATCGACGGCGGAAAGCGCGACGAGGCCGCCCGTCAGCTCGCGAGCAACGCACGGCTGTCCGCCGATGACCGCGCGAGCTTGCGGCTGCGGCTGGCGCGCGCCTCGATGCTGGCCGGAGAGCTGGACCGCGCCGAGACGGAGCTGGCGCGCGATTCGAGCGTGGAAACCATCGCGCTACGAGGATGGATCGCCCTGTATCGCGGCCGATTGAGCGATGCCCACCGCCTGTTCCTCAGCGCGGGGCCGTACGCGGGCGACCGGCGCGATGCCACCGAACGCACGGAGATGGTGGCCCTGCTGCAGCAAGTGCCGGGCGACTCCTACCCCGCGCTCGGCGGGGCGCTGTTGCTACTCGCCCAGGGCGACTCGGTGCGCGCCGCCCAAGCCCTGCGCCTTGCGGCTGGGGGTCTGGTGACGCGGGAAGGCGGGGGTGGGCGGCCCGATCTCCTGCTCCTGGCCGGACGTGTCGCGGCACGGCTCGATACCGCGCAACAGCGCTCCGCGCTGGAGATATTCGGCGAGGTGGTGCGCGGCGCCGGTCAGGGTGCGGCGGCGCCCGCTGCCGAGCTCGAATGGGCCCGGTTGCTCGAGCGCCGCACGGAGACGGTTGAGGCGATCAGACACCTCGAGCACCTGATTCTCACCTATCCCGGGAGCGCGGTGGTGCCCGAGGCGCGGCGCGAGCTCGAGCGAGCGAAGGGGGCGATTCCCCGGTCATGAAACGACGGGAGTTTGTGAGGGCGGTCGGGCGGACAGCCGGACTGGCGGTCGGAGCTGATCTACTCGGCCTCGGGCAGTCGCTGTCCGCCGGCCCGCCCGACCGCCTTACCGCCCAATTGTTGATCCCCATGGACGACGCTCAGGGCGATCATCTGAAAGCCTACGGCGTCACTTATCGGGTCGTGCAGGCGGGCATCAAGGCGGAATGGCTCTTGAACTATCGCGGCGGATCGTTCCTGCTGCCGGACGGGCCTGCGATCCGCCGCGACGCGGCGCTCGCCGGCGTGAGCGTGGAGCCGGTGGAGGACGCCCGGGTCACCGCGATCCGGGGCGAGATCGAAGCGAGCAATATGGACGCCGTGCCGCTCGAAAAGGCGCCCAAGGTGGCCGTGTACGTGCCGCCCAACCTGCCGCCCTGGGACGACGCCGTCACCATGGCGCTGCAGTACGCCGGCATTCAGTTCGACAAAGTTTGGGATTTCGAGGTGCTCGGCGGCAAGCTCGCGGGCTACGACTGGCTGCACCTGCACCACGAGGACTTCACCGGACAGTACTCGAAGTTCTACCTCATCTATGCCGGCCAGCCGTGGCTGGCGGAGATGGTGCGGTTCAACGCCGATGCGGCGAAGCAGCTGGGGGCGGCGACCGTCCCCGACTTGAAGAAGGCAGTGGCGCGGCGGATCCGAGAATACGTGGGGAATGGCGGGTTCTTGTTTGCGATGTGCACCGCGACGGAGACGCTCGACCTGGCGCTCGCCGCCGAGCGCGTGGACATCGCGGCCGTCTTCGCCGACGGGACGCCCATGGACCCGCAGGCGGACGCGAAGCTCGACTGGTCGAAGGCCCTCGCCTTCACGGGGGCGCACGTCGAGCCCTCACCGCAGATCGCGAGTTTTTCGGACATCGACGGGCACCAGGTCAACGCCCCGACGCGCCGCCAGCCCCTGGGGGCGTTCAAGCTCTTCAATTTCAGCGCCAAAATCGACCCGGTCCCGACGCTCCTGGTGCAGAACCACCGGCAGGTGATCCCCGACTTCTACGGCCTCACGACCTCCTTCCTGAGGACCCGCTTGAAGCCCAGCGACATCGTGCTGGCGGACGAAGAGGGCGCTCCCTGGGTGAAGTACATCAACGGCAACCACGGCAAGGGGACATGGACATTCTTCGGCGGCCATGATCCGGAGGACCAACAGCACCAGATCGGCGATCCACCCACCGACCTGTCGCTGCATCCCCATTCGCCAGGCTACCGGTTGATCCTCAACAACGTGCTCTTCCCGGCGGCCAAGAAGCGCGAGCTGAAGACGTGAGCGTCGAGCGCCTGGCCCCCGCGGTCCGCGAACTGGTGCGCGCCGAGATCGCGGCGGCACACGGGCGGGAGGTGTCGTTCGTCGCCTGTCTCGACGCGGACGGCCTGATGGTGGAGGCACGGGTCGTGGCGCGCGGCACGGTGGACGCCGTGCTGGCGCTTCCGGGAATCGCGGTGCGTGGCGAGCTGCTGCTGCACAACCACCCCAGCGGCGTGCTCGAGCCGTCGGGCGCGGATCTGAGCGTTGCCGCACGGCTGCACGACGGCGGCGTCGGCTTCGCGATCGTGGACAACGAGGTCACCGACTGCTACGTGGTGGTCGAGTGCCCGCGGCCGCGCGCCACCACCCGCATCGATCCGATCGACGTCGCGGGCCTGCTCTCGCCCAGCGGTCCGGTGGCCCGCGCGCTCGGCAGCTTCGAAGATCGCCCCAGCCAGCGCGACATGGCGGCCTACGTCTCCGACCTCTACAACGACGGTGGGGTCGGCATGCTCGAAGCGGGGACCGGGGTGGGAAAGTCGTTCGCGTATCTGGTGCCGGCGCTCGTGTGGGCCCGCGAGAACGGCGAACGGACCGTCGTGTCCACCAACACGATCAATCTGCAGGAGCAGCTCGTCGGGAAGGACCTCCCGATTCTCGCCCGTGCGCTCGGCACTGGCGACCATTCGCCGACGTTCGCGCTGCTCAAGGGATGGCGGAACTACATCTGCCTGTCGCGCCTCGAGCAGGCGCGCGAGCAGGGGGACTCGCTGTTCGAAGACGAGCGGCGGGTGGAGCTGGACGGACTGGCCGTGTGGGCCGCCCGAACGAGCGACGGCTCGCTCGCCGACTTGACCGATGAGCCGAGCGGCGACGTGTGGGACGCGGTGGCGGCGGAGTCCGATCTGTGCACGCGGCTCAAGTGCCCCCACTTCGACCGCTGTTTCCTGTTCCAGGCGCGGCGGCGCGCCGCGGAAGCTGACGTCGTCGTGGTGAACCACCATCTGCTGGCGTCCGATCTCGCCGTGCGGATGGCGTCGGACAACTGGCAGGAAGCCGCCGTGCTGCCGCCGTATCGCCGGCTGGTGCTGGACGAGGCCCACCATCTCGAAGACGTGGCGGCCATGCATCTCGGCGCGCAGGTCAGCATGCTTGGCGTGCAGCGCCTCTTGTCCCGGCTCGAGAAAAACGGTCGCGGGCTCTTGCCCACGCTGCGCTCGGTGCTGTTCGGGCGCGACGATCTCATGTCCGCTCCGAGTCGCGAGCTGGCGCAGCAGGGCCTGGTCGACGCGCTCGCGGCGGCGCGTCGCGCGGCGGACGACCTGTTCGCCCGACTGGCACGGCGGCTCGACGGCGAGCCGGGTCCGGCGCCGGTGCTGCGCCTCTCCGACGAGTTCCTCTCGGACGCCGTGTGGGACGAAGGGTTGGGCGTGGCGCTCGACAATCTGCTGCTCGCCTGCTCGCGCCTGTCGGAAGGCGGCGCGATGATTGCCGACCGGCTGACGCTCGACGACGCCTCGGAGCGGCGCGCCCAGCTGGTCGGCGAGCTGCGCGGCGTGGTGCGCCGGCTGGACGCGGCGGCCGCGGCTCTCACGGCGACGCTGCGCCCGCCGGCCGCCGGTCCCGCCGCGGTGCGCTGGCTCGAGCGGCGCGGCCGGAAGACGCCGAACGTGTCGCTCGCCGCCGTGCCGCTCGATCTGGCGCCGGTCCTCAAGGAAAACCTGTTCGACCGGATCGAGACCGTGGTGCTCACGAGCGCCACCCTCGCGGCGGGCGGAGACTTCAGCTACCTCGAGGAGCGGCTCGGGCTCGACCTGCCGCCGGCGCGGACCAAGGTGCGTGAGATCCATGCCTCGCCGTTCGACTACGCCTCACAGTGTCTGTTCGGGATCCCCACCGATCTCCCCGAGCCGCGCGATGACGAGTCGGGACACGGCGCAGCGGTCGCGCGGGTGCTGGTGGAGCTGGCCCATGCCTCCGACGGCGGCATGTTCGTGCTGTTCACGAGCCATGCGGCGCTGCGGCGGACGGCGGAGGCGGTGCGCGACTCGATCGCCGGCCGCTGGCCGTTGTTCGTGCAGGGCGAAGGACAGCGCGATCACCTGCTGCGACGTTTCCGGGAGGCGGGCTCCGGGGTTCTGCTGGGAACCGACTCGTTCTGGGAGGGCGTTGACGTACCGGGGCGCGCGCTGCGGGTGCTGATCCTCGCGAAGCTCCCCTTTAAGGTGCCGACGGAGCCGCTCACGGCCGCGCGGCTGGAGCGGCTGGAGGCGCGGGGTCTGAACGGCTTCGCGCATTACCTCGTCCCCAACGCCGCTCTGAAGCTGAAGCAGGGATTCGGGCGCCTGATCCGCAGCCGCGGGGACGTGGGAGCCGTCGTGCTGCTGGACCGGCGCGTCGTCACAAAGCGCTACGGGGCCATGATTCTCGAAGGGCTGCCCGCGGCAACACGGCTGGTGGGCCATTGGGCCGATGTGCGGGGCGCCTGCGAGGAGTTCTTCGCGCGACACGGCATCGGGGCGGCAGCCGGGGCGGCCGGGGCGGTCGAGGGCGGTAACGCGCTGGACTAGGGGAGCGTAGATTCTTCGGAGAGGCGACATCGTGACCCCGTTCAGCAAGCGCTTGACGGCGCTACCCACTTACCCGATGGCCGAGATTCCGGCGATCAAGCGCCGGCTCGTGCAGCAGGGCGTGGACGTGATCGACGTCGGAGCGGGGGACGCCGATTTCGCGCCGCCCGAGGTGGCGGTGGAAGCGCTGGCGCACGCCATCCGCGACCCCGCGATGAGCCGCTACGCGTTTCAGATCGGCCTTCCGGCGTTCCGCGAGGCCGCGGCGGGCTACATGAAGCGGCGCTTCGGCGCGCGGTTCGATCCGTTTACCGAGCTGCACCCGCTCATCGGATCGAAGGAAGGCATCGCCCATCTCGCGATGGCGCTGCTCGACCCGGGCGATGTGGCGATCGTGCCCGAGCCGGGTTACGCCGTGTACGAGGGCGGCACCGTGCTCGCGGGCGCGGAGCCGTACCGCTACGCGCTGACGCCGCGGACGAGCTTCCTGCTGGAGCTCGACGAGATTCCCTCCGATGTCCTCCGCCGCGCCAAGCTGGTTTACCTGAACTACCCCAACAATCCCACCGCCGCGATCGCACCGCGAGATTATCTCGAGCGCATGGTGGCGTTCTGCAAGAAGCATGGGATCGTGATCGCGTACGACAATCCCTACTGCGAGATCACGTTCGACGACCAGGTGGCGCCCAGCATTTTCGAGATCCCGGGGGCGCGCGACGTCGCGGTGGAATTCCACTCGCTGTCGAAGACGTTCTGCATGACCGGGTGGCGGCTCGCGTGGGCTGCGGGGCGGCCGGAGCTGATCGCGGCGCTGGCGCGCGTGAAGAATTACGTGGACACCGGCGCGTTCCTCGCGGTGCAGGCCGCGGGGGCGGCCGTGCTGCCGCAGGCGGAGGCGCTGGCGCGCGGCTACGTCGCGCGTTTCCGGGAGCGGCGCGATGCCATGCTGCCGGTGCTGCGCGCTCAGGGGTTCGAGCCGGAGACGCCGGAGGCCACCATGTACGTGTGGGTGCCGCTGCCCGAGGGCGTCGCGTCGGCGGCGTTCGCGCGGCGCGCGCTCACGGAGGCGGGAGTGGTGACGCTCGCCGGTAGCGGGTTCGGGGCGGGCGGTGAAGGATTTTTCCGTATCGCGCTCACGGTCGGCACGCCGCGGCTGGTCGAAGCCGCCGAGCGGCTGGGAAAGGTGCTCGCCGCTGTTTGAGATTCGGAGGCCCCCGCTCGAGTTTCGGCGGCTCACCTGGGTCGTCAGCGCGGTCGTGCACCTGACGATCGTCATCCTCGCGTTCAGCGGGTCATGGCGCATCGACCGGCCGCAGGGCCTGATCACCATCATTCCGCCGTCCCGGCCCCAGCCGCCCGAGCTGCCGCCGTTCGGCGGCACGCGGCGCGGCAAAGGTCCGAGTGGCGGCCTGGGACGGCCGCTCCCCAACGGCGCCGCGCCCGACACAACCCGGCCCGTTCCCGCTCCCGTGGGCAAGCCCGACACGACCCTCGCCACGAGCCCGGTGGCCATCGGCCCCCACATGGTGACCCTACCCCAAGTGGGCGACGGTCGGCTGTGGGTGTTGCCGCGGCCCGCGCTGCCGTCCGAAGTGGCCGACGCGCTGTACGAGCCGCAGGAGAGCCGCGACACGACCGTGGTGCGCCGGCTGCGCGCCATGGTCGACTCGCTCAACGTGTTCATCGACCAAGATCAGCGGTCCCGGCGAATCCCCGTCTGGACCACGGACGTAGCCGGGAAGGTGTTCGGTATCGACTCGCAGTTCATCCATGTGGCGGGCATCAAGATTCCCACGGCAGCGCTGGCGCTCCTACCGATCAGCCTGCCGCAGGGGAACTACGACGAGCAACGGCGGGCGCGCCAGCTGGACGAGATGCGGGAGGACCTGATGCAGGCGGCCCGACGCACCGAGACGCTACGGCTGTTCAAGCAGTACGTGCGCGACCTGCGGGCGCGGAAGCAAGCGGAGCGCGACGCCGAGCGTCGAGCCCGGGGCGATACGACGAAAACGAAGACGGATAGCGTCAGCGCGGTGCCGTAGTCGCCGCTTTCAGCCGCTCCAGGGCCGCCTCTTTCCCCACCACATATAGCAGCTCGTTCACCGGCTCCGACACGGTGCCGCCGGTGAGCGCGATGCGAATCGGCTGGAAGATCTTCCCCGCCGCCACACCCTGCTGCTCCGCCAGCGCGCGCAGTCGTCGTTCGAGCTGCTCCGGCGTCCAGTCGGTGTCCTTGAGCGCCGCGAGACTCGCCTCGAGCGAGGCCTTGTAGCCCCCCGGATCCTTCGCGATCTCCTGCTTTGCCTTCTCGTCGACGACGACGTGCTTCGGGTCCAGCCGGGCGGCCACCTGGCGCGCGACATCCAGCGTAGTGCGCGACCGCGTCTTCACGGCGGCGATCGCCTTGAGCACCGCCGCCTTGTTGCCATTCACCCCGAGCTGCGCCAGCTGTGGGGCCACGAGCGGATAGAGCTCCTCGGCGGGCGTCATCGAGAGATACTGGCCGTTCATCCACTCGAGCTTCGTCATGTCGAAGATCGCGGCTTTTTGCTGGATCCCGGCGAACGAAAACAGCTTGATCATCTCGTCCAGCGTCATGATCTCGCGGTCGCCGCCTGGACTCCAGCCGAGCAGGGCGAGGAAGTTCCGCATGGCGGCGGGGAGAATGCCCATGTGCTGATAGTCGCCCACCGCCGTCGCGCCGTGACGCTTGGAGAGCTTCTTGCCGTCGGGCCCGTTGATCATCGGCACGTGCCCGAACACCGGCAGCGGCGCGCCGAGCGCGCGATACAGCGCGATTTGCTTGGGCGTGTTCGAGATGTGATCGTCGCCGCGCAGCACGTGGGTGATTCGCATGTCGAGATCGTCCACGACCACGGCGAGGTTGTAGATCGGCGTGCGATCGGAGCGCAGGATAATGAAATCCTTGATATCGGCGCCCTGGAACGAGATGCGGCCGTGCACCGCGTCCTCCCAGGCGATCTCACCGGTCGGAACGCGGAACCGGATCGCGCCCTCCTCCATGTACGCCTTGCCCTCGGCGAGGAGGCGGTCGGCGATTTCCTGGTGGCGCTTCACGCGGGCGCCCTGGAACACCAGCTCTTCGTCCCAGTCGAGACCCAGCCAGGTGAGCCCATCGAGGATCACCTGCGTATGCTCGTCGGTCGAGCGAGCCTTATCGGTGTCCTCGATGCGCAGCAAGAACTTGCCGCCCTCGTGGCGGGCGTACAGCCAGTTGAAGAGGGCGGTGCGGGCGCCTCCGACGTGGAGGTAGCCCGTCGGGGACGGAGCGAAGCGGACGCGGGTGTTCATCGGGGTTAGGGATTAGGGGCTCGGGGCTAGGGCTGTAAGGACCGGGCCCTTAGCCCCTAGCCCCGGACCCCTGGGCCCACCACGGAGAGGGGGGGATTCGAACCCCCGATAGGGGTATTAGCCCCTATAACGGTTTAGCAAACCGCCGCCTTCAGCCACTCGGCCACCTCTCCAACGTTACAGCGCCTTAACTTAGCGGCCCGGTGGGAGTGGCGGTACCCTCGGTGTTTGCCGCGCAGCGTCATCAAGGTTGCTTGTGAACGCGGTAATGCAGTTGAACCACACCGTCCTCGAAGCGATCAATGGAGTGCAAATCCAAGGGGACGTGACGATGACGCCGCGCTATCAATGGGATGCCGTCCCCAATGAAAACGGGGACCACACTGATGACGAACTCGTCGATCGCCTGCTCGTCAAAAAACGAGCCGATGATCTCGCCACCGCCCATCAACCAGATATCCTTGCCAGGCTGCTCTCGAAGACGGCCAACGAATGGGCCGATGGCATCGTTCACGAACTCCACGCCTGACGGGGCGTCAGCGGGCGGCGGATGACGCGAGAAAACGATGTTCCGACTTTGTGAGTCGAACTTCGCCCCCATTCGCTGGCTCACCTCGTAGGTTTATAGAAACCTTTGGGTGCCGGGCGGGATGTCAGCCATTCGAGATCGCCGTCGGAACGCGCGATATAGCCGTCCGCGCTGGTCGCGATGTGGACGATGACTTTGCGACGCATAGAAGGCTACCTCAGTAGGACGGCGCCGCCAGCTTCAGGCGCTTGTTAGGTCGGTGGCCAAAGCGGGTCGGGGCCCTAGATTCGCGGCGCCACACTTCTCGATTAGCGAGGAGCATCACAATGATCGTTCACGACGTGACCCCAATTCTCAATGTGTCGGACATGGACGCCAGTTTTGCTTGGTTCGCCAAGCTGGGCTGGAAGGAGTTATGGCGGTGGGGCGACCCCACGGGATTCGGCGCCGTTGGCTCCGGTCCGTGCGAGATCTTCATGTGTCGCGGCGGGCAGGGGGGACGCGGGAAAGGGAAGAACACGAGCACCTTCGCGAGTTTCGAGGACGAGACGCAGGACAAAGGGTGCTGGATGAGTTGGTGGGTCGAGGACGTGGATGCCGTTTATGAAGAGTGCGATAAGCAGGGCATCGAGGTGACCTGGCCACCGACGAACAT
>WNFS01005004.1_pt1 | contig 11042 bp, 10 predicted proteins | sample 5400141 | NCBI WGS metagenome assembly WNFS01 (sample SAMN13153358, study PRJNA577476) | soil metagenome | isolation source: 60 cm saprolite under Madrone tree | place: USA:California | collected 2016-06-14 | reverse complement strand
GCTGGGCGGCGGTGAATCGAGCTGGAAGAGCAGGAAGTGGGCGGGCCCGGCGTCAGTTTCGGGACCTGCCGCTTGCAGGTTCAGGCCCTGCCTCGCCAGCCACCGAGCCCGTTCCCGCCGGAAGGGGCGGATCGGTGGGAGATGGGCGTTGAAGCCCCTGCCCAGAAGGCCGAGTGTGCCCTGGTCGGGCACAAATCTAGTGGTTTAGGAACGCCTCGAACTGACCGCAAGGAGCGGCATCGATGGTGTCCGGCGACGCGACTCAAACCCGTGTTTGAGTGCCGGCAAGCAGCTCAGCATTACCTCGGAGGTAATTGGTGGGCCGCCGGCGCCCGCGTATAGTGCCGGGCGTGAACGCCGGCCAGGGGGCGCGACGACAGGCCCGCGGCGCCAGGCCGAGTCCCGTCGGCCGGCTCCTCAAGCAGTGGCGCGAGCGGCGGCGGATGAGCCAGCTCGGCCTGGCCGTCGAAGCCGAGATCTCGACGCGCCACCTGAGCTTCCTCGAGACCGGCCGGACTCAACCCAGCCGCGAGATGGTCCAGCTGCTCGCCCGGGTGCTGGAGGTGCCGCTGCGCGGCCGCAACGAGTTGCTCACGGCGGCCGGTTACGCGCCGGTCTATCGCGAGACCGGGCTGGACGCGCCCGAGATGGCGCAGGTGAAACAGGCGCTCGGCTTCATGCTGCGCCAGCAGGAGCCGTGTCCCGCGATGGTGCTCGACCGGCACTGGAACATCCTCATGACGAACGAGGCGATGAGCCGGGTCATGGGGCTCTTCCTGGATCCCACGGCGACGGCGGCGCTGGGCGCGCCGAACGCCATGCGCTTGTCCTATCATCCCCAGGGGCTGCGGCCCTACATCGTCAACTGGGAAGCGACCGCGGCGGCCTTCATCCAGTGGCTCCACCGCGACCTGCTGCGCACGGGCGACGCCGAGACGCGCCGTCTGCTCGACGAGCTCTTGTCCTATCCCGACGTGCCGCGTCAGTGGCAGCTGCTCGACCTCGACGCGTCGACGGCGCCGTTCCTCGCGATCGAGCTGCGAAAGGGCGACGTGCGCTTCAGCTTCTTCACCCTGCTCGCCAGCCTCGGCACGCCCTACGACATCACGCTGCACGAGCTCCGGATCGAGTGCTTCTTCGCGGCCGACGCGGCGACCGAGGATGCGCTACGCCGGTGCTGACGCCGTCGCGTAGCGGGGCATCACCTCCGACGCGAACAGCTCGATGGACCGCATCGCGTGCTCGTGGGTGATGTCGCCCCACTGGAACGAGCAGACGAAGTAGTTCGCCCCGCTCGCCACGTACTCGTCCATGTACTCCAGCACTGCCCGCGGTGTTCCGGCCAGGGCCACCCCGCCGAGGCGATTGGGATGGGAGCCCTGTTTCACCTGGTCGAAGCGCTCGAGCTCGGCGTCGATGTCGCGCCGCAGCTCCCGCGTCGGCAACCCCTTGGGGCGTTCCCCGACGAAGCCGAACGATCCATCCTTGGTCTGCATGAACTGGGTGAGGCCACGCTTCTCCGCTTCGAGACGGCGCGGGGCGGCGAGGTTCCAGCGATACTTTTCCCACGCGGGCCTGGCGATCCGCATCGCGTCCTCGTTCGTGTCCGCCACCACCAGGTGAACCACGAGGCCGATCATCGGCTCGTCGCCCTGCACCGTCAGGGCGCCCACGCCCTGGTGCTCTTCCCACGCGGCGCGATAACGCGGGACCGCCACCGCCAGACCGTCGATCGAGCCGACGATGATGGTGTGCATCCTCTCCATCGCCGCCGTCACGGGATTGCGCATGTACCACATCGGCGGATACGGCTTCTGGAGCGGGCGCAGATACATCGGGAGGTTCTCGAAGTTGTGAAAGCGGCCGGCGTACGTGAGCTGATCGTGACTGAGGCCCTCGCGGATGATCGCCAGCGTCTCGAGATAGCGCGCGTAGTTCGTCTCCGGGTCGGCCTCCTGACCCCAGAAGTAGGCCTCCATGACGCCGCCACGGCCCACGCCGATCTCCAGGCGCCCGTCGCTCAGGTTGTCGAGCATGCTGATCTCTTCGATGAGCCGAAGGGGATGATGGAGCGGCAGGACGTAGACGCACGGGCCGAATCGCATGCGCGTCGTGCGCTGGGCCACGCTGCCCAGGAACACGTTCTGCGACGGGGCCAGGCTATGGATCGCCGGTGTGTGGTGTTCCGCCAGGTGATACGCGTAGAAGCCGGCTCGGTCGAGGCGCTCGATCTGGACCAGCCGCTCGCGATAGATCTGATCGAGTCGCTGCCCCGGCACCGGTTCGATGTGGTCGAACACTCCGAATCGCAGTGTCATGCCGCCTCCCGGCCTCGACCTAGTCGACCGCCTTGTACATCCGCTCGTCGTAGAGCGCGCCAGTCATCGTCGCGAGCTTGTCACGGAACTCGCGCGTCACCGCCGCCATCGAGTGCGCCTCGACCGCCTTCGCGTCCTTCCACATCTCGACCACGGTGAAATGATTCGGCCGGTTGGTCTGCTGCACGACCTCGAAGCGCAGGTTGCCAGCGCCCCGCCGGCTCTCGTCGCCGAGCCGCTTGAGCGCCGCGACCCCGTCGTCCTTGCGCGGCGGAATCACGTCGACGTGCGTCGCGACGTAGATGGCGTCGCGCACCGAAGCTGCGTCGATCGGGCCGATCGAGAGCGCGACGTGTACGCGCTCGTCGGTCGGGGCGTTGCGGATCACCGCGATCTTCTCACGCGTCTCCATCGAGCTCGCGCCTTTGCCGTGGGCCTCGAATGCCTTCTGGTCCTTCCAGATCTCGAGGATGGCGAACTGATGGGGCTGGTCGATGCGCTGCACGACCTCGCATCTTAGATTTCCGCCCTCCTTGCGGGTCGCCTCGCGATAGCGCTTGAGCAGCGTCACGCCGTCCGCCTTCGATGTCGGCATGACCTCGACGTAGGTCACCGAGAAGATGTTGCCCTCGATCGGCGCGGGCGCCGGGGCTTGAGCCCGCGCGTCTCCGACCGCGCCGATCGCCATCAGGACCAGGCCGAGCAAGAGAACCCGAACGAACGGTTCCATGGCGTCACCCCCACTGCATGCTACCTCAGGCGGCGAGCGCAGATTGGAGGTTTCGGGCGAACTCTGCGAGGAGCGTGTCGGCCTTCTTCTTGATGACGGGCTGACCGAACTCTCCGATCTTGCCGAGCACGGCGAGGTCGGTCTCGATCTGCAGGCGCGTCCCCCCCTCGCCCGGAGCCAGCGTGAGGCTCATGCGGGCTCGGATCCCTCCGCCTAACCGCCGGTCGTTCGCCTCGGCTCGCATGCGCGCTCGCCAGGCGTTGCGATCCCGTTCTTCGACGGTCACGGTGCCCTGAAGGGCGAGGCGGATCGGGCCGACCTGAAACTTGAGGCTCCCTCGGTAGGCGCTCGCATCGACGACCTCGATGGTCTCGACCCCCGGGACGCAGCGCGCGACCCTCGGGAGCTCCATCAGGAAATCCCAGAGGCGCTCTCGCTCCACGGGGATCACGCACTCCTGCGTGAACGTCAACGCGCGCGCCGCGCCGCTTCCCACGCTTGCGTGAGCGCCCGCCCGATCATGACCCCGGTCATCTCGCGCTTGTAGGCGGCCGACCCGCGGTGGTCGCTCAGCGGATCCACCACTCCTTTGACCGCCTCGCCCGCTGCTTGGAGCAGGCTCTCGCTGAGCCGCTGGCCCGAGAGGATGGCCTCCGCCGCCATCCCGCGCAGCGGCGTCACGCCGACCGAGCCAAGCGCGATGCGCGCTTCGCGGCAGCGCTCGCCGTCCGGCTCCAGGGTCACGATCGCGGCGACGGCCACCGTCGCATAGTCGTCCGCGGTACGAGGAAGAAACTTGAGGAAGGTCGCCCCGCTCGCAACGGGAAGGAGGGGCACCGTGACCGCCGTCACGAGCTCGCCCGGCTCGAGCGCGGTCTCGTAGTAGTCGCGGAAGAACTCTCCCAGCGGGAGCTCCCGGTGGCCCCGCGCTCCGCGAATCTCCACGCGGGCGCCGAGCGCCAGGAGCGTCACGGGAGGATCTTGATTCGGGTCGGCGTGAGCGAGCGCTCCGCCGATGGTGGCCATGTGGCGGATCCGGACGGTCGCCACGCGGCGAAACGTCTCGGCGAGAACGGGGAGCCGCTCCCGCACGAGTGGCGAGACCTCCGCCTCTCGATGGGTGACGAGAGCGCCGAGCCGAAGAGCGCCGTTGGTCGCCTCGATCCGGTCCAGCCCCTGGACGTCGCGCAGGCTCACGAGGCAGCCCGGACGAACCAGATGTTGTCTCATCATGGTCACGAGCGCGGTGCCGCCCGCAACGACCCGCGCGTCCTCGCCATGCTCACGGAGGACGGCGAGGGCTTCATCGAGCCCTCGCGGGGCGCGATACTCGAAGGCGTTCACGCCCGACTCCGCTCGGCCGCGGCCCGGATCGACTCGACGATCTTGTAATAGCCCGTGCACCGGCAGAGATTCCCGACCATCCATTCCCGGATCTGCGCGTCGCTCGGGTCCGGGATCGCATCGAGGAGCGCCTTGGCCGACACGACCTGGCCCGGCGTGCAGATGCCGCACTGAAAGCCCCCCGCGTCCATGAACGCCTGCTGAACCGGGTGGAGTCGCTCGTCCTCGGCGAGCCCTTCGATCGTGGTGACGGCGTGGCCGTCCGCGAAGACCGCCAGCGCGATACAGGAGCTGATCATCTTCCCATCCAGCAGCACGGTGCACGCTCCGCAGACGCCGACGCCACACCCTTCCTTGGAGCCGATGAGCCCCAGATCGTACCGGAGGCAGTCGAGGAGCGTGCGGTAGGTGGGAGTCTCCACCTCGTGCGACGTCCCGTTGACGATGAGGCGGATCACACGAGTCACGACCGCCGCTCCTGCACAGGTGGAACCAGAGGTTCCACCTTCGCTCTGAGCGCGAAGTAGACCTTCTCGGCCGTGATGGGGAGGTCGAGGATGCGGACCCCGCACGCGTCAGCGACAGCGTTGGCGATCGCCGGCGCGACCGCGCTGATGCTGCCCTCGCCGATGGCCTTGGCGTTGAACGGCCCGGGCCCCACCGCGTCTTCCAGGAGCACGGTGGTGAGCGGGGGGATATCCTGAATCGTCGGGAGCTTGAAGTCACCCAGGCTCAGCGTGCTGATCTGTCCGTCTTCGGTCTTCATTTCCTCCATCAGCGCGAACCCGAGCCCCTGGATGAGCCCGCCCTCGATCTGTCCCTGGTGGCCGATGGGATTGATGATGGTGCCGACGTCGTGCGCCGTCGTGAAGTGGCGCACCGTCACCTGGCCCGTCGCCGGGTCGACCGCGACCTCGGCGACCTGGGCGGTGAAGGACGTGACCGCGCCGTGCGCCTTCGCATCGTAGAAGTGCGACGCCTCCAGCGTTCGCCCCTCTCTCGCGGCCGCCTGAGCGATCGCGGACAGGGAGCTCGCGGGCTCTCCGAGCTTCGCGGCCTCCGCCTGGATCTGTTCCTTGAGCTTTTCGGCAGCGTGATACGCGGCGCGGCCGCCCGTGTGCGTGACCCGGCTCCCACCCACGCCGGAGTCGGTCGTGAAGTCGTCGGTGGTGGCGATTTCGATTTCGACCTCGTCGAGGGGCAGGCCGAGCACCTCGGCGACGACTTGACGGAGCACCAGGTGGGCGCCGGTCCCCGTGTCGGGCAGCGCGATCAACACGGTCACCCTGCCGTCGCTCTCCAGGCGCACGCGGGCATTCGTGAATCCCACCCCGATGTGGCGGTGCGTCATGGCGGCGCCGCGGCCGATCCACGGCCCGGGCTTGGGCTCGGACCAATGGCTCGCCTTGAGCGCGGCCTCGAGCGTTTCGCTGGCTCGTACGTGCTCGAGATGGTGGCCGTTGGCGAGGAGATCGCCGTCGCGCAGAAGGTTCCGCCGGCGGAACTCGGCCGGATCCAGCGAGAGCTCCCGGGCGATCATGTCCATGTGCGACTCACCGGCGAAGACCATCTGGGGCTCGCCGGGCGACCGGGCGTGACCGCACGGGATGTTGTTGCTATAGACGCAGAACGATTCGATCAGGAGATGGGGAATCCGGTAGACGCCGGCGCCCATGCTGGTTCCTCCAAGATTCACGCTTGGCGCCGGCTTGAAGGCGGCGTAGGCGCCGCTGTTGAAGAGCGCCTTCACGCGCCGGGCGACGATCCGCCCGTCCTTGCTCACGCCGGTGCGCAGCGTGATGACGGCCGGGTGGCGCGGATTGCCCGCCATCAGCTCTTCGGTGTACCGCATGACCATCTTGACCGGCCGTCCGGTCGCTCGCGCCAGGTGATAGGCGAGCGGGAGATCCATCACCGAGCCCTTGCCCCCGAAGTCGCCGCCGATGGGAGTCAGGTTGACTCGAATCTGCGCGGGCGGGAGCTGCAGCGCCTGCGACAGGAGTTCCTTGAGGCGGAAGGGCATCTTGTTCGACGCCCACACCTGGACCCGTCCATCCTCGTCGATCCCCACGACCCCCGCGTGAGGCTCGAGATAGCCCTGGTGGTCGAGCTGCGTACGGAAGGTGTGCTCGAAGATCCGGTCGGCCGCTCGGAACCCAGCCTCCACGTCTCCCAGCGTGAACCGCAGCACCGACTGGACGTTCGGGTGAGGTCGCTCGGGCGGGGCTCCGTCGTACGCCCCGGGGTTCTCGTGCAGGATCGGCGCGCCGTCCTTGATCGCCTCGACCGGATCGAAGACGGCGGGGAGATCCTCGTACTCGACGTCGATGAGCGCCAGAGCTTCTTCCGCGATGTCGGGGTCGAGGGCGGCGACCACGGCGACCCTCTCGCCGATGAATCGGACGCGCTCACGCGCCAGGAGCGGCATGTCGAACATGCGCCGTCCGACCAGAATGTTCGGAAGATCCCGGGCCGTGAGCACGGCCAGGACGCCGGCGAGGGCCTTGGCCTTGGTCGTGTCGATCCGGAGGATCCGCGCGTGAGGCAACGGGCTCCGGAGGGCTTTCCCCCAGACCAGCCCGGGGAGCGTCACGTCTCCCGAATAGCGAGCCTCGCCGCTGACCTTCTCGATGCCGTCGAGCCGTCCGATCGGCTTTCCTACGATGCGGTGAGCCATCATCACCTCCGGTCGTGCGACCCGCAGGACGTCGCGGGGCCGCTGTGCGAGCCGCAGGGCCGACCGGGGGCTGAGGCCCCCAGGCCCGAGGCGAGCGACACAAATGGTCCCGCCCTCCGAGGCGAGCCTACAAACGTGACGCGAGAGTAGTCGGAGGAACCGAAGAGGTCAAGGAAGCGCGTCGCCTCAAAATCATGACCGTCTCGAGCCTCCGCATACCACGCTCGACGATTCGCCTCACTACTGACCGAACACGTTCTGCGCGATGCCCGCCGCCGCAAAGATATAGTCGCGCGAGGCTTCGAGCTGTCGGCGAAGATGGTTCAGGTCGACGCCGACCAGTTTTCCCTTCCACTTACGCACCTTGCCCGCAACGATCACGGTCTCGACGTTGGTACGGTCCATCAGCGATACCACTGCTCCCGGCACGCTGTTGAGCGGCGCGACGTTGAGCGCCGTGGCATCGAGCAGAATGATGTCCGCCTCTTTGCCTGGCGTGAGCGAGCCGGTCTTGCCGTCCAGTCTCAGGTGCTTCGCCCCGTTGACGGTGGCGAACCGCAGCACGTCGCGCACATTGAGAAGCTTCGGTGTGCCGGGGGTCGGCGTCGGCCACTGATTGGGAGGGGTGAACGTTCCTTGTTCGAGGATCATCTGGTTCACGACCACGCGCTGCATGGTCATCGCGGACCGCATCTGGGTGAAGAAGTCCGCCGTCATCGTGACCTCGACGTCCGAGCTCAGAGACGGCTCCATGCCCAGGCTTTGCATCTTCAGAATGGGCGGAATGCCGTGCCGCATGCTCATTTCGATCGGGAACGCGATCGAGACCTGCGCGCCGGCGTTCTTGACGCCCTGCCAGCCCAGGTCGGACATCCCGGTCATGTGGATGAACAGGTTGTCCGGTCCGAGCGCGATGTCGTTGTTGACGCCGCCCGTGCCCAGGGCGAGGTCGTCCAGGATCGGGCGGATCCCGAAGGGCGAGAGGATGTGCGCGGCGATCTGGAGACCGAGCTGGCGCCCGATGTGCCAGGCCTGCGTGTAGGTCGGTTCTCCGAGATAGACCTCGCCACCCATGATCATGTGGACGAGCTGGTCACTCGAGGAGAACCACTGCGGCTTGATGCGCAACGCGTCCTGCGGATACTGGTTCCCGGCAACACCGCCGGCACTCTCGAAATAGCCGAGGGCGGCGCGGCGGCCCGTATCGAACAGCGCCTGGATGGCGGCGTCGGAGTGCTGGGGCGAGTGATGGATCTGCGAGATGTCGTGCACCGTCGTGACGCCGTCGTCGAGTTGCGCCAGTCCGCCGAAGAGCTCGTTGATGTACACGTCCTCCGGCCGGTACACGGGCGCGAATTTCAGCAGAATGTATTCGTAGTATGTAGGATTCGCGCTCGGCGACCCCGAACCGTCGTTGATCAGGATGCCGTTGGCGAGGAAGCTGCGCAGCGCGGTCTCGAACTGATGGTGGTGCGTATCGATGAAGCCCGGCATCACGATGCGGCCGGTCGCGTCGATCACTCCCGCGCCATGACCCGGCTTCAGATTCGGCCCAACGGCGAGGATCTTCGTGCCCTCGACCAGCACGTCGCCTGGAGCAAAGTCACCGACGGCCGGATCCATCGACATGACGTACCCGCCGCGAATGACATAGCGCCGCCGGGGTGCGCCGCTGTCCTCTGGAGGCCCTAAGCCGGGCTGCGCCGTAGCAGGCGACGCGCTCAGGAAGTTCATCCCCGCGGCGGCGACCGCAGTCGCTGTTGAAGCCTTGAGAAAATCGCGCCGTGAACCGTACAGCGAAGCGGTGTTGTCTTGCGGCTTTCCTTCATCGCACGGCTTGCACATTTTCGCCCTCCTGTGGTGTCACTCCTGCTGCGCGGCCGACGGAGACAGCAACGGGAACACGGCCACAAGACCGAAACAGCGCCACGATGATATCCGCACATCGGGTTATGTCATGGCTCCTCCTTCGTTCGCCCAACGCTAGCGTTGACCGGCCGCGGCGAGCGCATGCGAGCCAGCGGACCGGTCGAACGTGGAGTTAGACTGATTGACATCAGGCTGTGCATCACAGCGAACGCCTTAGACCTTGAATGAGACCGGAGACGGAAGCGGATTTCCCGAAAAATGCGCGTTCAAATTAGCGAGAAGCAACGCGGTCGCCGCGGTGCGCGATTCCGGTGCACGCCCGGCTACGTGCGGCGTGACAATCACGTTGTCGAATTGTAGAAGCTCCGGAAGCTTCGGCGGCACGTTCGGTTCGCCCTCGACGACATCCAGGCCCGCCCCCGCAATGCGGTTCGATTGCAGAGCATCGATCAGCGCCGCTGTATCCACAACCGTACCGCGTCCGATGTTGACGAGATACCCTTTCGGTCCGAGGGCCGTCAGAACGTCCGTGTTGACGAGGTGTCGCGTCCCCGCGCCCCCTGGCGCAGCGGCGATCAGGAAATCGGCCCACGTCGCGAGCTCGATGAGACTGTCAAAATATCGATAGGAAGATCCGGTGACGGCTGTCCGGTTGTGATAGCCGACCTCCATGTCGAAGCCGTGCGCGGCGCGGTGCGCAATCCTGCTCCCGATTTTTCCAAGACCGAGAACACCCAGACGCTTGCCGGAAATGGTCGGGGTGTCGACACGCCATTGGTCTTGCCATCCACCGGTACGTACGAAGCGATCGGCCTGAAGTAGGTGCCGGGTTGTCGCCATCAACAGCATCACTCCGTCGCGAAGGGCGTCTATCCGGCTTGCGTACCTCGTCCCCTCGCGAACGGCATAGCCGGCTGCGGTCAGTGCGGCTACGCGTTCAGGAGTGAGCCGTACGAGAGCTAGGACATCAATGCTCATGACTGCTCCTATCTGCGTGGTCGACGAAGGACTGAATCTGATCTTCAAAGACGTTCACCGCCCAGACGTCGAGGTTCTCTTCGAGAACCCGTGCAACATCCGCGTAAGCCGCTAGATCGAGCTCAAGGACGGCTCTCATAAGTTGCTGATCCGACATCACATCACCCTGCGGCGCCTAACGATCACATTCAGCGGCCGCCGAAGGCGGTCCGCTGGAACGGCTAGTCGGGCGGTACGCTCCAGCCCTCACGCTGGACGCGATCCCAGTGGTCGCGAGTGCTCAGTAGACGTGATAGCGGCATATTTCTCTGGACTGCGCGGGGCGTCGCGGCCGGCCTCACGCTTTCGATACTCGCGAAGCCACTCCAGATCAAACTCGGCGAGCACGATGCGCTCCGTGGAGTCCGCCTGCACCACGAGCGTTCCGTCTGGGTCAAAGGCTACGGATCGGCCGTCACACTGTGGTGCCGCATAGTTGGCCATCGCCACCGCGACCAGGTTCTCGAACGCTCGCGACCGAAATTGAGCGATGCGGACATCCCCGACGCCCGATTTGCGATCGTCGAGGTCGCATGCGTTGGGGGTCAGAATGAGCTCAGCCCCATTCAACATGAGCATCCGCGCCGCTTCGGGGAATTCCCGATCGAAGCAGATCATTACCCCTATCCTGATGGACCCCAGGCGTGTGTCCAGCGCGCAGACGGGGAACTCGTCACCGGCGGCGCATGCGTTGTCGGGTGGATTCCACGGACCGAGGTGGACCTTCGAATAGCTCAGGGCCAGCTTGCCATGGCGGTCGAACAAGGCAAGCGTGTTCCGAGGGGCGCCAGGCCTTCGCTCGAGATACGTGATTGCGATGGCCATTCCGAGCTTCTGCGCCAAGTCCCCGAAGTGCGTCACGAATGAGTCTTCGGCAGCAACCGCCAGCGAAAGCCACGCCTTCCGATCATCGGGACGCTCGGGATCGAATGCCTGATATCCGATACTCCACATTTCGGGGAACAGAGCTAGGTCCGCGCCTGCGGAGGCGGCGAGCCGGCAGAACTCGTCGCCCTTCTGGAGGTTGGCATCACGGTTTCGTCCAAGGGAGACGAGCTGAAGGAGCGCGATCTTGAGTCTCCTCGAC
>WNFS01004140.1_pt1 | contig 11043 bp, 14 predicted proteins | sample 5400141 | NCBI WGS metagenome assembly WNFS01 (sample SAMN13153358, study PRJNA577476) | soil metagenome | isolation source: 60 cm saprolite under Madrone tree | place: USA:California | collected 2016-06-14 | reverse complement strand
AAGGGCGAGACCGATGAGCAGATTCTGCAGGCGTTCGTGCAGGAGTATGGGACGCAAGTCTATACGGAGCCTCCGAAGTCGGGATTCAGCCTGGTGGCCTGGGTATTGCCGAGCGTTTATCTTTTTGTGGGCGCTGGAGTGGTGATCTTCGTGATTGCCCGCTGGCGAAAACGCTCGGTGGAAGAAACCGCGCTGGCAGGCGGCGCGCCGGGTATTTCCGCCGAGCTATTGGAACGCGCCAGAGCGCAGGCGTCGCGCGAGACGCAGGATTAAATGGTGCCGACTCTTTACACGCTTGCGACGTTAGAGATTGGCTCAGGAGATTGGGCGATATTGGGGGCGTGCCTGGCCCTGGCCGTCGCCGTCGGTCTTTTCATTTTTTACATTCAGCCGGATGCTTCGGACCTTGCGCCGCACCGCACCAAGCTCGATCAACTCTTGGAACGCCGCGACACTATCTACGACAATTTGCGCGATCTGCGTTTTGAATATCGCTCCGGGAAATACTCGGAAGGCGACTTCGAAGCGATGAAGACGGCCCTTGAAAATGAGGCAGCGCTAGTGCTCGCAGAGATCGACCAGGTGACGGATGCCCAGGTGCGCCGTCCGCGCGGGACGCGCCCAGCCGATGGGAGCGCGCAATGACGCGCTCTTCCTCCGCGCGTTTTGTTTTCGTCGCCGTGCTTGCTCTGGCCTCCTGGGCGACAGTCGCTGAAGCGGGCACGGTTCGCGGCACGGTAGTAAACGGCACAACCGGCAAACCTGCGGCGGGGATTGAACTGGCGCTGATCCAGCTTCAGGGAGGAATGCAGGAAGTCGCGCATTCCAAGAGCGGTGCACAAGGGGAATTCACGTTTGACCACCCCGGACTTGGCGCGCAGCCAATGCTCGTCCGCGCGGTATACCACGGCATCAATTTTAACCATGCCGTGCCGCCGGGCACGAGCACCGCGCAGGTGGATATATATGAGACGTCGAAGGACGCGAAGACCATCAACGTCCCATCGCACGTGGTGATTTTTCAGCCCAGTGGCGCGAGGATGATCGTCGGCGAAGAATACCAGATCGAGAACAAGTCGCAGCCGCCGGTGGCTTATTTCCGGAGTGACGGGGATTTTGATTTCGCGTTGCCGGAGAAAACCCAACTGCAACGAGTGGACGCGGCCGGGCCTGCGGGAATGCCAGTTCGGCAAGCCCAGATTGACAAGAAGAATAATCTCTACTCGATTGCGTTCGCGTTTCGGCCGGGTGATAACTCGGTGCGCTATTCTTACGAACTGCCGTACACGGGAAACGCAGCCACGGTGAAGATTCCGACGATTTATCCTGGCGGGCGGTTGCTGGTTGTTGCACCGCCCAGCGTGCAGATCAGCGGCGAAGGCCTTGCTCCGAGCGGACAAGCGCAGGGCATGAACATCTACGGCCGTGATGATGTTCCCGCGGGCACGCTTATCGCCGTGAGCGTCTCCGGCACAGCGCCTCCGGATGCGAACGCGGGAGCGGATCAGGGTCAGCAAGGGGGTCAGCAGGGCCGCGACGCGCAGCAAGGTGGCGCCGAATCGGCCGCCGGAGTCAGTATCCAGGCGGTGCCTGGACGGCTCGATGGCTTGAAATGGTATCTGATCGCAGGATTTGCTGTTCTTTTTGCGATGGGCGCGATTCTGCTTGGGCGCAAGCCTGTTGTGGCGGTAGCTGGGGGAGGGCTGGTAGAGGCGGAAGTTGCTTCGCCAAGGCAGAAGAAATCGATTGCAGCCCCCGCAGCGCTCGGGCCCGCCGTGACTGTGGCGCCTACGAATGGAGCGGCAAGCCTTGCCGAAGTTGACGCCGCCATCGGTACAAGCCTTGACGCGCTGAAGGAGCGTCTGTTCCGGCTGGAGCTGCGACATCAAGCGGGCACGATCTCCGAGGCAGAATATGCGCAGGAACGCGCGCGTGCCGAAAAAGTGCTGCGCGATCTCGTGCGAGGCTAAGCATTGAAGACCAGGAGTGATGCGCCCATCTCCGAGGCCGTACGGTGACGCCGCCGAGTTTTTCTCCTACAGGAATACGCTTCGAAAATATCGACAAACGTTACGGCGGGCTTTACGCGTTGCGCCGCGTCTCGCTGGAAATCGCCGCGGGTGAGTGCGTGGTGTTCGCCGGAAGGAATGGTTCCGGCAAGACCACGCTGCTGCGAGTTGCAGCGCGTCTGGCGCGGCCTTCGGGTGGCTCGGTGAGCTTCGTAAATAGCCGCGCGGAAGAAGTCGAGACGCTTTTGCCAGCGGGCTTTGTAGCGCACGCCACGATGGTTTATGACGAGCTGACAGCGGAAGAAAATCTATTACTGTTTGCAAGATTGCAGGGAATTGCAGAGCCCGCCGAGCGCGCCGCGAAGCTACTCCGGGAAGTTGGCCTGGAAGAGCGCCGGAAGTCCCTGGTGCGCACCTTTTCTCGCGGGATGCGGCAGCGTGTCGCGATTGCCCGGGCGCTTCTGAATGAACCGGCCGTAATTCTTCTTGACGAGCCGGCCACCGGGCTTGATCCGCAGGGAGTGAGCTGGTTTGCCGGGACAATACGCGAATTAAGAGATTCGGGCCGCACCATCTTGATGAGCCTGCACGGCGAGTCGGAAGTCTCGAGTCTCGCAACGCGGGCGATACAACTGGATGGCGGATCGGTGGTGGCCGACACGCGAACCGGCGCGAACTTTCGCTCCATCCTGGCTTTTGCGAACGCGTGAAATGGCGCTGCTCTCCAACACGGCGGTGCTTCTTGGCAAAGAACTTCGCACGGAGTTTCGTTCGCGGGAACTTCTCACGACCACGGTTGTCTTCATCTTGATCGTGATCGTGCTCTTCAGCTTTACCTTTGAGCCCACGTCAGACGAATCGCGGCGGTTCGGCCCCGGGCTTCTCTGGCTGGCGTTTCTGTTCGCGGCTTCGCTGATGCTGCAGCCTTGCTTTCTGCGCGAGCAGCACAACGATACGCTGGGCTCCTTGCGGCTTTCAGTCAGCGACCCATTTGCCATTTTTCTTGCCAAGCTCGCGGCAAACACATTGTTCCTTCTGCTTACAGAGCTTTTCTTGCTCCCTCTTTTCGCGATGATGTACAACGTGCCGGTCGCGGGCGTCTTGCCCTGGCTGGTTCTCGTTCTTGTCCTTGGCAGCCTGGGCATCTCCATCGCTGGCACGGCGCTCTCCGCCATCTCAGCGCAGGCGCGCATGCGCGAACTGCTGTTGCCCTTGCTTATGCTCCCTCTTTTGACGCCCATTCTCGTGGCCAGCACGGAAGTTACGAAAGGGCTCTTGGACCGCGCGCCTTACGTACAGTGGAAGGGAATCGGATTCCTCGCGATTTTTGACTTGGTTTTTTTGACGGCGCTATGGCTCTTCGGCGAATATCTTCTGGAGGAATAACCCCCATGGTGAAAAATGTCCTCGCTGCGGCGGCAGTGTTTCTGCTTCTAGGGGCAGCCGCCTATGCATCGTTTTTCATAGCCCCCACGGACGCAAAGCAAGGTCTCATCTACCGCATCTTGTTTCTGCACGTTGCAAGCGCTTGGACGGGACTGACGGCGTTCTCTCTTTGCTTTGTCGCGAACGTGCTGTACGTTCTTCGCCGCAAGCCGCACTGGGACTGGCTGGGTGTGGCGGCGGGCGAAGTCGGTTTGGCATTTACCACCGTTGTGCTTGTAACCGGCCCCATCTGGGCGCATCCCGTGTGGGGAATCTGGTGGACATGGGACGCTAGGCTCACTTCGACTTTTGTACTATGGCTCCTCTATGTCTCCTACTTGCTCTTGCGGACGCTCATCGAAGAGCCTGACCGACACGCTTTGCTCAGCGCGCTATTCGGCATATTCGCTTTCTTGGACGTGCCTCTTGTTTTTGGTTCCATTCGCTGGTGGCGGACGCAACACCCACAGCCGGTGGTTATGGGAGGACCGGGTGCGGGGCTTGATCCTTTGATGTACAAGGTTCTCTTCTTCTCTTGGTTTGCCATGCTGGCACTGATGACGCTGCTGCTTCGCCAGCGTTACCGGCTGGAGGCCATGAGAGGCGATCTTGAAACGATGCAGTATGAAGTGGAGGCAGCATGAAAAATCTGGACAGTGTGTTCGCCGCGTACATGGCTGCTTGGGCCATTTTTTTCGTCTACTACATCACGATTGCCCGCCGGGCCGCGGCTCTTCGAGGAGACATCGAGCGTCTAAAGAATTCCGTGAATCGGGGCAAGTAGCTTGGCAGGGAAGAAACGAGTCGGGATCGTGCTGTTTCAGCTCGGCGGGCCGGATTCGCTGGAGGCCGTCGAGCCGTTTCTGCTGAACCTGTTTCTCGACCCCGACATTATTCCACTCGGACCTTTTGGACTGCTGCGCCGCCCGATAGCGAAGCTCATTTCTTCCCGGCGATCGATACCTGTTGCCGGGCGGTACGCGGAAATCGGACGGCGCTCGCCGATTGGGATGCTCACAGAGCGGCAGCGCTTGCGGCTGGTCGAGGCCGTCTCGCCTTACATTGATGCGGTTGCTGTGGTGGCGATGCGTTACTGGCATCCGTTTACGTCGGAGGCGGTGGATACGTTGCAGAAAGCGGGGCCGCTGGACGAGATTGTTTTGCTGCCGCTGTATCCGCACTATTCTTACGCCACTACGCTGAGCAGCTTGAAGGAATGGCGCCGGGTGGCCGATCAGGTTAAATGGGGACAACTTGGGAGACCGCCGGAGCGCACTATCGATAATTTTCACGACCACCCCCTGTACATTCAAGCGCTGGTGCAGCGGATTGGATCGGTGCTGCGCCAATTTACGGATAGTTCACGGATTCATCTGGTTTTTAGCGCGCATGGATTGCCGATGAGCTTGGTCGAGAAGGGCGATCCTTACCCGAAACAGATCGAGGAAACGGTGCGCCTGGTCTGCGAACTCGGGGCAAAGCAGTACAGTGGATGGCCGCGGACGCATTTGCTGTGTTATCAGAGCCGCGTAGGCCCCGCGAAATGGCTGCAGCCGCCGCTTACCGAAACGATCGAACGGCTGGGGCACGAAGGCGTGAAAGAGATGCTGGTTGCTCCCATCTCGTTCGTTACCGAACACATCGAAACGCTGCACGAGATCAACATTGAGGCCCGCGAGGAAGCGGAAAAACTGGGTATCGAACGATTTCGCATGATGCCGGCGGTAGGAGATTCACCACTATTTATCGCCGCGCTGAAGGATCTGGTCCTGCGCGCCACAGGAATCGAGGCAGGGTTTGTGGTAGAGCCGCTAGCATCCGCTGAACTAGGCAGCGTAATGACCTAAAGGTGAGGAGTCTACCCCCCAGAGTCTATGGGGAGGCGCGGCGTTCGTGGGGGGCAAGGATCTCGCGGGCTCGCGGGGCATCGTCTGCAGAGACCAGCACTCGGAACCGCTCCAGGCCAAGCGTGGAGTTAATGCCACCCGCTGTGCTGGCTTGGACTGCTGAGTAAATGCCATCTGATGTTAGGGCGGCCATGGCAGACTCCGCCTCAGCTTCGGTACGGAATCCCGCGACGGCGACACCTTCACCGCGTAGCGTGGTGTCTCCGCTGGCCGACTCGAGAAGCTCGTGAGCCGCCGACGCGTCTTCGTCGCGTACCAGAACTTTAAAGCCGAATCCGCTCCAGGCTAAATGATCGCGCATGCCACCTGCACGGTCAGCTTGAATCATGGCGTCAATGCCTGCGGATTCGAGCACGCCCTTGGCAATGTCGGCCTCAACCTGGGTTCCGAAGGACTGAACGACAACCAGGTCATTATGACGCATGCGTTCATTGTACGCCTGAACGCGATTGCAGAGTCTAGCGCCGGTTCACTGAGGGAGCGCCTCTTCCTAAAGAGACGGACTTCGCAAAATGACTCCAACTCAAGGTATAATTCGCCGCTGGAACAGGGGCGATGACCTCCACTTACAATTCTGGTGTACACAGATTTGGGGTATTCACTGTCTGCTGGACCGTGCTTCTTTTTGTTGCCGGGGCGCTAGTCACGTCCAAGGACGCAGCCCTTTCCGTTACGGATTGGCCGACTTCGCACGGCACGCTGGTTCCTCCGCTGTCTTCTCTTCAAGGCGGCGACCTGTTTGAGTTCTCCCACCGAGCAGTGGCAGGCGGCTTGGGGATTCTAGTGCTGGTCTTGGCAGTGTGGCTCTGGGCAGCGGAAAGCCGGCTGTGGCTGCGCTGGCTCGGTTTTGTTGCGGTACTTGGTGTAGCCGTGCAGGCGATTCTGGGCGGCCAAGTTGTCATTCGGTTGCTTCACTATTGGTTGCCCGTCATCCATGCCTGTTTTGCGCAGATCGTTTTTGGGGCCGTGCTTGGCATTGCGGTGTTCACCAGCAAATGGTGGGTCACCGAACAGCCGCAATTGGAGGACAGCGGAAGTCCTTCGATTCATTCGCTGACGATCCTGAACGCCGCCGTCATTTACGTGCAGGTGATTCTTGGCGCGGGCTTTCGCCACAAGGACATTCCGATTTGGCCGCACATGGCTGGCGCAATGTTGGTACTGGGAATGGTGATTTGGACAGCGGTGGCGCTGCGTAAACGGTTTGAGAAATCACGGGAACTCTCCAGGGCGCGCATCCTGCTGCATGCCATTTTTGGAACACAATTCTTGCTGGGTCTCGCGGCCTATTGGTCGAGACTGACTACCGCAGATGCCCCGCAGCCGATGGCGGTCATGGTGACGTTAACGGTGATCCACACGGTGGTTGGCGCGATGCTATTTGCATTTTCGGTTTTGGTCGTGCTGGCGTGCTATCGGCTGGTACCGCGCGGAAGGGAAGTTGCCGCGGCGGCACCGCGACAGGTGACCACCGGATGAGCACGTCACGTACTACCGAACTGACCCTCTCCGCGCGCGCGAACGGCTACGTCTCGCTAACCAAACCGGACGTTTCCTTCCTTGTGCTGATGACGACGGCCGCTGGCTACTACATGGGTGCGCGCGGCCCCATTGGCTGGCTGCACATGGTCCATGTGGTGTTCGGCACTATGCTGATCGCCGCGGGCACGGCGGCATTAAATCACTACATGGAGCGCGAATCCGACGGCTATATGCGGCGCACGGCTTTGCGTCCGCTGCCGAGCGGCGTTCTGAAACCACGGGAAGCGCTGGTCTTTGGCGTCGTGCTGGCCGTTGTCGGTGCAGCTGATCTTTATGTAGCAGCCGGGGCGCTTGCATCGGGACTGGGTATTGCGACTTGCTTGAGCTATCTGCTGGCGTACACTCCGCTGAAAAAACGGACGGTGTGGGCGACGTTTGTGGGTGCGTTTCCCGGAGCGATTCCGCCCATGATCGGCTGGGTGGCAGCGACAGGTTCGCTGGACCGCGGCGCCTGGCTGCTTTTCGGGATTTTGTTTCTCTGGCAGTTTCCGCACTTCCACGCCATCGCCTGGATGTACCGCGAAGACTACGCCCGCGCGGGAATTATGATGCTGCCGGTGGTGGACCGCGAGGGCACGCGCACATTCCGGCAAATCATTCTGTATGCAGCCGCACTCGTGGGCGTGAGCTTGCTTCCAGCGATTCTGGGGTTGGCCGGAGTTGTTTATTTCTTTGGCGCGCTGGTTACCAGCACGGCTCTGGTGCAAGTGTGCTTGTGGGCCGCCAGCAATAAGACGAACATGCGCGCCAAGTGGCTCATGCATGCTACGGTCCTGCACATTCCTCTTTTATTGGGCTTAATGGTCTACGACAAGTTGCCGCGCTGATTAAACCGCTAAAATAGGAGCCACTTCAGGAAGGACAAGCTCACTTTTATGTTTTCGCAACCCGCTCTCAATGCCTCTCTCAACGGAATCAGCGCGCTGCTCCTTGCGGGGGGCTATGCGGCGATCCGGGCCGGCAAGATGCAAGTACACAAGAGATTTATGGTCTCGGCGTTCTGGGTTTCGGTTGCCTTCCTGGCGTCCTATGTGACTTATCACATCCGCGTGAAGCAAGTCGTGCTCTTTCAGGGGCAGGGCTGGATCAGGCCGGTTTATTTCGCGCTGCTGCTTTCACACACCATCCTGGCGATCGTGATCGTGCCGATGATTTTGGTTACCTTACGCCGCGCTTGGATGGAAAAATTCGACAAACACCGGGTGATTGCGCGATGGACGCTGCCGCTTTGGTTCTACGTTTGCGTCACAGGAGTAATCGTCTATCTGATGGTTTATCAGATCTACGCGTCTCCCGCGGGCTGAATTATCGGTTACAATCTTCGTGTACTTCGCGCGGCGCAGACAGCGTGGTGGACGCGTTTTCCGGGAAGAGATCCAATGAAAATCCTAGTAAAGTCACTCCTCGCAATCATGGTTTCCGCCAGTGCTCCAGCGCCCGCCCAAGAGGCTAGTACTGCACCGGCGGCCGCCGCATCCGCGAGTGTCCCCGACGACTTACAACCGCTGCTGCGCTCTCTCCAGGAGACCGTCGACGCGGTCATCGCTTCCAAGGAAGGCGAAAGACTGTTTGTTGAGTTTAAAGCGTTGAGAATCCCGGAGTACCAAACGTGGTTTCCAGCCACATTTGGCCCGGGCAAGGGGGCAAGACTCGCCTCCATCTATTCAGAGACTTCGGAGAAAACGGAAAGCCGAGTGATTGAGTACTTCGTTCTGCATGCGCCGCGTGGCGGACAGATCACCGCCACCCTGGCTTCGGGTGGCTCAGTGCCGCAAAAGACTGAAGTCCTACAGCAGTTCGATGACGCGATTCGCCGGGCGCTGCAGCAACCGGCACTCTTTTAGCACGTACAATACAAGTGTAACTCGGAGTCTTCTCCTACCGTCTATGCGCTGGGCTACCTGACCCTCGTTAACGGTGCTTATCGCTTGGTGGGTGGGAACGTACTGCGCGTCTTGCCCGAAATGCCTACGACGCGGCTTCGCGTGGGCGGCAATGTGGTTGCCGCAAAGGTGGTCAGTAGAGTTACGCCGGCGTACCCAACGGAAGCCAGAATGCAGCGCATCAGTGGCACGGTGCGCATGCATGCCATCATTGCGAAGGACGGTTCGAGCAAGAACCTGGAAGTTATCTCGGGTCACCCGACTTTGGTTGACGCTGCGCTGGAAGCTGTCAGGCAGTGGCGCTACCAGCCGACGATGATCGAGGGACAGCCCGTTGAAATCGATACGACGATTGACGTAATTTTCGCCCTGAATTGAAGCCGGGCTAGATCCGCCGCGCAAAACCCCTTTTAGAATTGCGGAGAATTTTCCTGCCGGAACCCTGGGGGCACCAGCGCTCCGGTCACGGAGGAACGAATCGCCTGGCGCGTGCCGGACTTCGGAAATACGATGTGCCAGAAGTCTACATTGGGATTGACGAAAGCCATGCCCACGAACCGTCTCTCACGCTTTTCACGCAAGGAAGTGACGACACAATCGACCGACTTGGCAGTGTGCTCGTTGAAGACTTTTACGACTTGGCCAGGAATCAATGGCGTATCCATGAGCACCAGGGCCCCATTGGCACTCACGATGTAGGTGGAGGCCTTGAGGTCGATGGTTTCGCCTTCCGGCAAACGGCAACGCACCGTCAGAGGAATCTGAAGGGAGAGGCGCGTAGTGCGACGGCGTTCTGGATAGCGAGTTCTCTGCATAAAGCCACCTGGAAGGGACACTTTCGAGGCTACGGCCCAAAATGGTGTCACGATCCTTTTGAAAAGACAAGCATTTTAACGATTTGGGACTGCTAGTACTTTTTGGCGGTGCGCCCGGAATTACCTTTACTTGAGACCGGCAATCACCGCGTCCGCAAATTCTTCTGTGCCGGCCTTGCCGCCGATGTCCCGGGTGGTATGCTTTGCCTGGCGGTAGACCTTTTCGAGGGCACTTTGAATGCGCTCCGCAGCTTTGGGTTCGCCGAGGTGGTCTAGCATCAGGGCGCTGCTCATTAACAGGGCAGTGGGATTAGCAAAACCCTTGCCGGCAATATCGGGTGCGGTGCCGTGCACGGCCTCGAACATGGCGCATACGTCACCGATGTTGGCGCTCGGCACCACACCGAGGCCGCCGACCAGGCCCGCCGCTAGGTCGCTCATCACGTCCCCGTAAAGATTCGGCAGCAACAGCATGTCAAATTGCAGGGGATCCATTACGATTTGCATGCAGGCGTTATCGACAATGAGCTCTTTGTACTCGATGGCAGGGAATTGCTCCGCCACCGCCCGGACCGACTTCAGGAACAGACCGTCCGAGAGCTTCATGATATTGGCTTTGTGGATGGCATGAATCTTTCTTCGGCCATGGCGTTTGGCATATTCAAACGCAAATTTCGCAATCCGCGTGGAAGCCTTCTCGGTAATGATTTTCAGGCTCTCGACCACCCCCGGGACGACCTCATGCTCGAGGCCGGAATACAAATCCTCTGTATTTTCTCGGACAAGAATCAGGTCCACGTTTTCGAAGTGTGATTTGACGCCTGGAACATTTTTCACGGGGCGCAAATTGGCGTAAAGGTCAAGCGTTCTGCGCAGGGCCACGTTTACGCTGGGTGCGCCGCCGGCGATGGCGGTCGCCATGGGGCCTTTTAGCGCTACGCGATTCTTGCGCACGGACTCGACCGCTGCCTGGTTGACGCTTTTTCCCTGGTCGGAGGAGCTGTCCGAGCGGCCGGCGATCTCTTCCCAATCGATCTGTACGCCGGTAGCTTCCAGGATGCGGCGGGTCGCAGCGGCTACTTCCGGCCCGATACCCTCGCCGGGGATAAGAGTAACTTTGTGTTTGATCATTGCATCTTATTGTATGCGAAGGGCCCAGGCTTGTCGAAACGTGCTGTTATCAGGCGTTTCATGACAGGAACACGGGATTGCAAAGCCGTTCGCGAGTTCTGGTATACTGTAACTGTTAATAGCTTGGCGGGTGCGCCCGCGAGCGGAGGCCAAGAGGATTTATGATCAATTTAACGCCCGTTGCGAGTACCAAGGTCAAGGAAATCATGAGTATGCAGAGCCCAGTCCCAGTCGCGCTGCGCGTGGCTGTAGTTGGCGGCGGCTGCTCCGGTTTCCAATACCACATGGCGTTTGAAAACCAGACCAGCGATGCGGACCAGGTTTTCGAGTT
>WNFS01021916.1_pt1 | contig 11044 bp, 9 predicted proteins | sample 5400141 | NCBI WGS metagenome assembly WNFS01 (sample SAMN13153358, study PRJNA577476) | soil metagenome | isolation source: 60 cm saprolite under Madrone tree | place: USA:California | collected 2016-06-14 | reverse complement strand
AAATCTCTTCAAGAAGCATCTGCGGGGTGAGGTCTGTGCCGTACGCGGGGAGTTCCGTGCAACGATAGCCGCACATAACACCAGTGCGTACGATCGCCGTGGTAAGGGAAGAACCCGAGACGCGCGCGAGAAGCGTCGGCTTCTCATCATCGAGGATGGCGATGGCAGCGAGCGAAGAACTCAGCACTACGCCCGGATGAAGTCCGGCGCTCTCGGCAAGGGGTTCGTACTCGCGAATGATGCGCAGCCGCGCGAGTCCGGTCACGACGTCAACACCTGTTTCGCGCGGCGCTTGGCGCATGTAAGAGATGACCGTCTCATCCGCCTCGAAGGGCACACACTTCTTAAGCTTCCAACGCAGCATCGGGATGGCTTCCTCCGCCGAGCGAGGGAAATCCTCGAAGTGCTGGACGAAGACGCGAATCACGGGATCGGGGAGGATTAGTGCGACATCTTCATCCCGGGAGCGCAAACGATGGCACGCTTTGGACACGGCCGCCTTGACGGCGGCAGGATTCACCAGATTGATTTCGACGGCCGATGGAACAATCGCTCCGGGCGGCAGTGATTCAACAGCGAACATGTCCAGGGAGCCCGCGCGGCTCCAGCGGGCCGCGGCCACACGGTCCGGCGCAACCTCGATGGCTAACGGGGGGTGGGGCATGGCATCAAGCCAGCCCGCAATGCGGCGCATCAGGCGGCTCCGGTAGATTCCCTGATGGAGTGCGGCGCTGCTACTCAACGAAAGTCACCTTGTTAATTTCTTTTACGGTGGTAATGCCGGCACGAATCTTGGCAAGTCCGCTCTCGCGCAGAGGGGTCATTCCCTCTTCGCGCGCGACGCGCTTGATTTCCGAGGTCGGCCGGCGGTCTACGATCATTTCCCGGATGCGGTCGGTTAAGTCCAGCAATTCGCAAATCGCAGTCCGTCCATGATACCCGGTGCCCGAGCATTCCAAACACCCCGCGCCCTCGACAAGCACAACGTTCACCCAAATAGCGGGATCAAGGCCCGCTTCTTTCAGCTCTTCGGAAGAATATCGCTTGGGCTTCTTGCAGCTCGGACAGATCACGCGGACCAGGCGCTGCGCCATGATGCAGTTGAGGGCGGAGACAAAGTTGTAAGGCTCAACGCCCATATTGATGAAGCGGCCGATGACGTCGGTAACGTTGTTGGCGTGAACCGTGGTGAAAACGAGGTGACCGGTAAGGGCGGACTGGATGGCGATCTGCGCGGTTTCCTGATCACGGATCTCTCCGACCATGATTTTGTCGGGGTCGTGGCGCAGGATGGAGCGCAAGCCGCGGGCGAAGGTGAGGCCTTTCTTCTCATTCACGGGAATCTGCGTGATGCCACGGACTTGATATTCGACGGGATCTTCGATGGTGATGAATTTGTCTTCGTCGCTCTTGATCTCGTTGATGGCGGCGTAAAGCGTGGTGGTCTTGCCGGAACCCGTCGGACCCGTCACAAGGACCATGCCATAAGGCTCACGAATGTAGCGGCGGAAGCGGCGAGTTTCTTCCAGGGAGAAACCAACGACGTCCAGAGTCAGGCTTTTGAATTTTTCCGAAAGCGTCTCTTTATCGAGAACGCGAAGCACCGCGTCTTCACCGTGACTGGCGGGCATGATCGAGACGCGCAGGTCGATATAGCGCCCTTTGTATTTCACGCGGAAACGCCCGTCCTGCGGGATGCGGCGCTCGGCAATATCCAAATCGCTGAGCACTTTGATGCGTGAGAGTACCGTAGAGTGCCATTCCTTGGAAATGGGCTGCATGGCGTGCTGCAGGACGCCGTCGATACGGTATTTGACGGCAACTTCCGCATCGCGCGCCTCGATGTGGATGTCGCTGGCGCGACGCTCGAGTGCGGTAAAAATAATGGTTTCGACGAGCCGTACCACGGGGCTGGCGGTGCTGTCCCGTGTCAAGCGATCGCCGGAAATCGTCTCTTCGCTCTCCTCTTCCTCCTTGGAGGTCTGGAGAGTGAAGGCCTCCGTAGCCTGCTCCAGCACGCGCTGCGATTGCTCGGTACGCTTCAGCAGATCGCTAATCTGCCGGGGGGTGGCAACTTTAATGGCAAGCTTCTTGCCCAAGAGCAGCGGCAGCTCATCGCTCATTTGAACCTGACCGGGGTCCGCGGCCGCGATGGACAAGACATTGTTGTGCAGTTCAAGGGGGACGAAGTTGTAGCGGAACATCAGGTCCGCTGGGATGGCGCGGAAGAGCTCCGGATCGATCCGCTGTTCCCGGAGATCAATAAACGCATAGCGATATCTTTCGGCGAGTTTGCGCGCGACATCGCGTTCGTGCTGCTCATCGTCGGCTCCGGGCAGCCCCGGCGCGGGAGGAAGTTGTTCGATAGAAGCCATGATTCCTTATTTTGCCGTACCCGCAAGAGAAAAAGAAAAAATGGGCAGGTAGAGGGAAATGAGAATAAAGGCGACGAGCAATCCCATGAAGATCAACAGAATGGGCTCGATGAGGGCAACGAGCGCGGACAAACGCAAATTGACCTCCTCCTCATAGAATTCAGCCACGCTATTCAGCATGGGTGAAAGCGCACCGCTCGACTCGCCGACCTCAATCATGTCCAGGGCCATTTCCGGCATCACGCCGCTGGACGAGAGGGCCACATGGACGGATTCTCCCTCGCGAACCCTTTGCGTTGCCTGCGCGACCGCAGAGCGCAGCAATTTGCTAGTGATAGCGTCACTTGCAGTCTGGAGCCCAGCGACCAGAGGTGTGCCTCCCGTAAGCAGCGTCGAAAGTGTGCGCGAAAACTGCGCGACTTGAAATTTGAGGAGCGTGTCTCCAAGCACCGGCAGACGGAACTTGAAACGGTCGAAAGCCGTTCCTCCTTGTTCCGTGCGGGACCACAAAAAAACTCCCGCGGCAGCCGCGGCCATCAACGCGACGATTCCCAAAACAACGAAACGGTAGTCTATGGTCACGGCGATCAACAACCGCGTGGGCGCAGGGAGTTCTACGTTCAAATCCCGGTACAGCATGGCAAACTTTGGGATGACCGCCGTGACAAGGTAAGTCACGATCGTGATCGCGACGCTGATCAGCAGCGTGGGGTAAACGAGAGCGGCCAGAATTTTTTTTCGGACTCCCGTACTCACGCGTTGATAGGCAATGTAATAGTCCAGGACTCCCGGTAAGTTCCCGCTCTTTTCTCCGGCAAGGATGGCTGTGGAATAAACTTTTGAAAACACGCCGGCTTCCGCCACGGCCTCGGAGAGTGACTTACCTTCGCGGACGCGGTCCCGGATCCGGGAGATCACCGGGCGGAGTTTTGGAGAGGCGGCGCGATTGGCAAGAAGATCCAGCGCTCTCAGGATAGGCAAACCGGCTTTAATGAGCGTGTTGAATTGCTGATTGAGGATCAGGAAGTCCGAACCGCCAATCTGGCGCCCACCTCTCTGGCGAACGAGGGCAGCGAGACGACCCCCTCGGGATTCCACTGAATAGACGTAGAGCCCCCTGTCCGCAAGCTTCTGGCGCGCTTCGTCAAGCGAGCTTGCAGCTTCAACGTGCGAAAAGACACGTCCCTCAGCATCCGCCACGCGGCAGACAAATTCTCCCATACGACCTCAGTCTACCTCATCTAGCTCATATGCGGGGTAGGCCGCGGAGGTTGGCTGTTCCTCGCAGCAAATGGGCGGGCATGTCCGCTTGTCTAAGGTCTTACCCTCATATCGTCGGCGGGCGATTCCCCATTCACAATGGCAACCCCTGGGGGAACCTCGAAACGGAAGAGGGCACCGCTCAGAGGGGGATCAAATTCCCAGTTCGCAAACTTGAACTCCAGCTCGACACGTCCGCCATCGCGCAAGACAACGCGCGTCAGATTCGCAGTGGCGCGCGAAACCTCCAGGAATATTGCGCTTTCGGGAACAGTTTGCCTAAGCCCCGTTCCGGTAGCGGCGGACCTCTTCTCTTTCGCATCTGTACCGCGAGGAACGCAATACAACATCACATCGGCAGCACTATCGGGTTTCACGTCGGTTGCGCGTTCAACGCGGGCGCAAACCTTGTCCAATTTCATCTCTCCCGCAAGCAGTGCCAGCGGCGTTCGCCAGTCTGTGCTCTGCTTTGCGGGTACACGCGTGACGGTATGGTCCGCAGGAACATAAAACAACGCGGTCTTGCCATCTACGAGAAAGAGATTGTTCTCTGGAGACTCGTATTCCCATCTCATCTTTCCCGGTTTGCGAAAATAAGCTCTGCCGGCTTCTACTCGGACCAGCCGCCCGTTCTCGCTATAACGCTCCAGAAATGTTGCTTGGAGCGTGCGCGCCGCACGATACCGCGCTTCAAGCAAGACAATGATGGGCTTCGCGTCTGGAGCAATGGACCACCAGCTTGTTGCTAGGGCACTCAAATACACGAAGAGTCTCATCATCTTTGAAGTTTAGCAGGATTCGCGCTCACGGAAGAGCGCATCCGGCGTCACCCCTCCGGTCGAGGTCACGCAAGGCGAAGACAAAGGTGGAAGCGAATGTCGAACGGGTTACGACGAACGCAGCCTAGAAGCCTTCGCGGCCGCCGACAACCCTGGACTATTGAATGGCGGCGAACGCACCCGAATCGCATGGATTCGGTGGCGCCACGCCAGCGGGGTCGGCGCGGATCACACCCGTCTGGTCCGAGCAGAAAGAGCGTTGGCCGGTCTGGCCTAACACCATGGGAACTGCGCTCACGCTGAAATTTGCGTTGGGTGTCGTTACCGTGCCCACTGCAGCCGGCGTGGGAGTTGTGATCGTATAGCCGCTTTTTGTTCCAGAGGATAACAAGCTGTCAAGGATACAGGACGTGGCTGAGGAGGCGACGCAGACGGCACCGACCGGACCGCCCAAGTTAGCGAGCGGGGCAAAGCCAGTGCCGTAGCTCGTCGAATAGGCCACTTCCGCTGTATTGATGGTTCGGAGAGATTCCGCCGTTGACGCCTCGTTGGCCATGAGACGTGATCTGAGGTAGCTTGGAATCGCGATAGCGGCGATGATCAAAATGGCGGCGATGATCAAAATGATCGCAACCACAATAAGCAGCTCGATGAGGGAGAACCCGACCTGTTTTTGTCGCATAGGGATTCCGGAAGAGCGTTAAACCTTTCACGAGCCTTGACGACAATAGGTACTAATCCTTTTGTGCACGCGACGGCCCGTTTGACACCCCCTTTTGCCCTCCGTTTTGTGCGATTCTAGGCCCTGTAAGTCGCTGCCCCGCCCTGAAAACCGACACAAACTGTCACATTACTTGCGCTAGTGACAAAAAGAGTCCAGCGACGTTCTGAATCAATTCACCAAGTCAGTAAGTACATATCCCACAGAAGTGCGCCGGAAGTTTCGCCGCAAAACAGCGCAGGGGATTGATTCCCCGTGTTCAGTTTGATTCGCCGACAGATTGGGTGTTGGCCGGTGGGCTTTGCGAGTTCGCTCTCTACGAACTATGAGCGGGAGCGCCGTTTGGCAGCGCAATGACGTTAATACTTGCTCCGTCAGGGATGAGCGTCTCCAGCTCCGCCGCATCAAGCGGAAGTGATTTCGACGCCGTCGCGTCCTGCAGGGAGTATCCGGCATCTCGCAAGAGTGCGACTAATGCGGCAAAACTGTGGTGGTTTTCGGCATGGACGTAGGGCGACATTTCGATCACTAAGATAGGCCGAAACCTCGTAAGAACTTCCAAACCGCCCTGCAGCACCGGCAGTTCGTGACCGTCTATATCAATTTTGATGAGATTCAGCCGGTCGATTCCTTGGCGTTCCACAAAGCCATCGAGAGTATCAATGGAGGCACCCCGCGATGTGACCAGCCGACCGCGGTGCTTAGGATGAACGGAATCATCCTTTTTGAGAGGCCAACTCGCGTAGATGCCCTGGTGTGCAGTCTCCGCAGGTTCTGCGGCCAAAAGAATTTGTTGCGGAAACGTGCGCGCTTCGAGTTCGGGATTCAAAGCCAGATTGCACCTCAATTTGGCAAACGCAAAGTCCGCAGGCTCGAAGGCGAAGACCCGCCCCGAGGGTCCAACGCTCCGTGCCAATCCCAGGGTATGTGCACCAATATTCGCGCCGATATCGAAAACCACATCGCTGGGACGCACCAGCTTTTGGAGGGCAAGAACCGTCGAGCGTTCAAATGAACCCAGAAGATAGATCGAGAAATCGATCCCCTCGCTCAGATCCAGCCGCCACTTAAGGCCACCCCGGCGGACCGTGGCGAGATTGTCTTTGCCGACCAGGCCGCGCCCAGCGGCGACAACTCTGTAAGCTAAAGCGGCAAGCAAAACTTTCTTTTTCGTTGTCAGCATCAGTTCCATGATTATGCCCGCGCTACCTCATCGCGCCAACATTTCTTCCGATTTTCGACCTCTTCCGGTCACGAGAACTGCCATGCAGCGCCAGGCGCTCGGCCAAATCTGCCGAGAGTACAGGCAGCGAAAAACGCTAGCGTCGGCGCAAGACAATCAGGGCGAACATTCCCAGGTGAGCCATCTGCGCTTCCAGTCTCCGCTCGAGTCCTGCCCACGCAGAATGCGTGAATCCTGGCATCAAGCTGCGCATCCCAACTCCGCCAGACACCAGGTACCGAAAAGGGAGAAACGGTAGAATCTGCTCAATCAACAATTCTGGGAATTCTCTTTCAAACTTGCCACGATCTCTAAAAAAAACAATCCAGGGGATTGCAACGTTAGCACCGGAAAGAGGGCCCCCGAAAGAGAACGACCAGTCACGCGCCTCGGGGTGAAACGGTTCATGGTGGAAGTGGGAATAGACAAATCGAGACAGGGACGTGACCCACGGCTCGATCATGAGAATTCTTCCTTTTGGGCGAATGCATCTGCAGGCCTCTGCGAAGAATCGGCCCACATCCGGCATATGGTGCATGACGTTGGTCATGACGATCGCCCTCAGCGACCCATCAGTGAAAGGCAACCGCTGAGCTTCAACGACGACTTGCACGCCGGAACAGGAAAAGACATCAGATGTAATCAAACCCGAAATGAAACGAGCGCAATAACCTCCACCCGAGCCCAGCTCCAAAACTTCTCCAGGGCCGGATGGAAGCTCCTGCAACAGCATGCCGTACCATTCGTCATAGATCGCTTTTAGAAAGGGCTTGGAAAGAATAATCTGCTTCCGTAATTCGGTCGTCGAAGCATCGTCCAAATCGAGCGACTTTGTAAGCGGGTGCGCAAGCAAACGCCGGAGAAGTGAGGCGGACAAAAGGGCTATCCTCCCAGGCGGCACCACGCCTGCCAGCAAATGCGCAACATCCGCAGGCCATTGAAAAAAACCTTGGTCATCTTTGTCACGCCGTGGATGCGTTCCTGATAGTGCACAGGAACCTCGACAATATCCAATTGCAGCTTGCTCGCCCCAAAGAGCAACTCATAGTCGCCCCAAAGGTCCTTGATCCCCCAGCTTCCCAGATTCTGCTCCATCCGGAGCCAGTCCTTACGCCAGAGCACCTTTGTGCCACAGAGGGTGTCCTTAACGCGTTGGTCCAACAAGTACGAAAAGACTAGACCGAAGAATTTGTTGCCGATTATGTTCGCAAACCTCATCGCCAGGTGCGGCATCGGGTAAACCAAGCGGCTCCCGTTGATAAAGTCGCCCCGGGATGTCGCTAGCGCTCGGAGAAACATCGGCAATTCCTCAGGCATTACTGTCAGATCGGCATCCAGAATCATCAACACATCGCCGCGAGCGGCCCGGAAACCGGTCCAAACATTTTCGGCCTTGCAGATGCCCGGACCTTCCACCAAACGAATGTCCTTGTCCCGGTAGAGAGCTTGCATGCGCCTGACTTCGTCAGCAGTACCGTCGGTGGATTTGTCATCGCAAAACAGAATCTCGGTGTGCTTGCCCATGTTGGGGAGGCGTTCCACGGCGTGCCGCACATTGCTCACCTCGTTGCGGCAGGGTATAACCACCGAAACCGCGAGCTCCTCTTCGCGTTTAGGCTCGGCCAGTGGCCGGGCGACCATCACTTGCATCAGGCAGAGTCTCCGAAAGCCAGGAAGCCGCGCAAGCACGGCATTCATCAATTCGGAAAGAAGCGGAACCCATTTCGGAAAAAGCAGCAACCGGTGCTTCCGCACGGGACGAAAGCCCGCGAGCTTTAAGAATCCGCGAATGGCTGCCATAAATGATTGTAGTTGATCACGACGATCAGCGTGTCGGGAGTGCAGTGCTGACGGATGCGTTCAAATGCACGAAGAATGTCTACGGTATCGAAGATGTGATTGAAAAGAATGTAGTCGAACGTTTCATTCAACTCGAGTTTTTCCGGATCATGCATCACGAAACGCAGGTTAGGGTGCTGGCGTTGCGCGACTTCCACCATGGGGCCACTGATCTCTACCCCGACGCCATAGGATGGTTCGAGCGAAGCGAGGAGATGACCGGTCTCGCAGCGGATTTCGAGAACCCGCATCCCCGGCTCGACAATGAATTGGAGAAGGCGCTTGAGCCGGCTATAAAAGTATCGGTTGGAGCGAATGTATTCTTCGCGGCGATCGGCGATGGATTCTTGATGCTCGCGCCGCGCTTCACGGACTGCATTCAAGGCGTCCGGGCCCCAGCTTTCCGGAGCACGAATCTCAGTGCTGGGGGAGTTCATCGTCTCCCCCCAGGTTTGGCCTGCACGGCTTTCAGGTGCGACGTTGCGTCGGTCATTCCTGGATCCAACTGCAAGGCAGCCACGTAAGCGCTTGCGGCGCGAGCGTAGTCGCCTTTGCTTTCCAGCGCGCGCCCGAGCCAATAGTTGGCCGTGGATGAAGGAGCAGCCTGAGCAGCGTGCGCGAAATCGGCGATGGCGGCATCGTAATTCCAGAACTCCAGCTCGATAGTCCCGCGGCCAATGTAGCTGTTCTGCTCGTTGGGATTAAGAGCGATCGCGGTGGTCAACTCCGTCATCGCTGCGGGATAATTCCGCAAGGCCAAGTACAAGATCCCGAGATTGTTGTGCGCTTGCGCCGCTTCGAACGGATTGGAAGCGGCAGCAATCGCCAAGCGGTACTCGCGGGCCGCTTCTTCCAGGCGGTTCTGATTTTGCAAACAAACGCCAAGATCAAAGTGACCCCAGGAATGGCCAGGCATGAATCGGACGGCAGCTTCGAAGTGTGGCGCCGCGAGTTGGGGCTGCCCCAATTTCATGAGAGCCGCCCCGAAGTTGAGTTCGGCAATTCCGTTGTTCTCGGTCACCTTCAGCGCGTGCAAAAAGAGCGTGTAGCTGTCCTTCCAGTAGCCGATTTGAATATGGGTCATGTAGGCAAAAGGCGCGGCTATGAACACAAAGGCGGCCGTCAGAAGTCCTTCCTTCCAGCGCGTTCTTGCCCCCAAATCTCCCAAGAGCCAAATCGCTGCGACTAGCAGGCCGAGCATCGGAATATACATGTAACGGTCGGCCATTCCCTGCATTCCGGATTGCACGATTCCGATCATGGGAGCCATGGTGCCGAGATACCAGAGCCAGCCCACGAGCAGGTAGCGTTCCTTGCGGAACTGCCAAACCATCGCGCTAATGCCGCCGAGCACCAGCGCGGCAACGATTACCTTCGACCAAGGCAGCGAGTTTTCCGGGTGCGGATAGAAGACCGCCAAACGAGAGGGCCAAATCGCCTTGTTGATGTATACCAAATAGGAATAGACGGCATTCTTTAACCGCCAGCTGAGCGGCATGGCCCCAGCCATGGCGCCTTGCGCGCGATGGATGTGGAACGTCAAGGCGCCGCCTGCCGCCGCGAGCAACAGCAGAGGAATTTTTTCGACCACGAGGCGCCCAAGCGTCCGCAAGAACGGAGGCGACTCGCTCGATGGCCCGGCATCTCCGAGCCTTCGCAATGGCCAGTAATCCAACAGGAGCAATCCAAGCGGCATGGCGATGACCATAATCTTGGACATCAGCGCCAGCGCAAAAAACAACAACACCCAAAAATAACGCCGCAAATTCGGCTTGAGGGCATACCAGCCATACGCCCATATGGCCAACAACATGAAGAACACGCACAGGACCGCTTTGCGTTCAGCGACCCAGGCCACCGACTCCACATTCAGCGGGTGCAAGGCGAAAATGGCGGCCACGGCCGCGCTTCGCAGCGTGTGTTGTGTAGCGCGTTGCAGGAGCATAAATAGAAGCGCAACGTTCAAACTGTGCAGCTGGAGGTTGGTGAAGTGGTGCCCGGCGGGGTCTGTTCCGTACCACCGTACGTCCAGCATGTGCGAAATCCATGTCAATGGATGCCAGTTCGCCGCCGGGTTGTCGGTTCCGAATGCCCAGATGATGTTCGTCCACGATAGGCCTGCCAGGACATGCGCATTTCGCGTTACATAATCCGTGTCATCGTAATTGATAAAACCATTGCGAACGGATGGTGCATAAAGAGCCGCGGTTCCCAGGGCCAGCAGCACCGCGAGAAGGAAGACCACCCGCAATCGTGTAGCGGCCTCGCCAACAGCTAGAGCTGGCAGGTTTGCAGTTAGTTCCTTTGCATTGAGCATAGGCCCAGAGAATCCCTATAAATATCATCCTTTCGATCCCAGAATGCGGCAAGTCTGGAAGTGAATTGTGTGGGCTAGGTGGTAACCCGCTGCGACCAGTGACGCGGACACCGGCATGAATGGCCGCCTGCGGACGATGGCCAGATTTTCGGATGAGATATGCTGGGGCCGCGTGGAAAGACAAATGCGGGTCACGAGCTGTCTTGCGCCAAGAAGAAAGAGCACGGGACGGACACCCCGTGCTCTGTCCGATTCTGATAGATTACACGTCAGCCGCCTGACGCCGCGACTTGCGTCCACGTGAGTTACTGGATGGCGTTGAGCGCTTGGCAAGCAGCCAGTGCGCCCGCCACAATTGCACCCGTGGGGTCATTGCGGATTACACCCGACTCATCCGAACAGAATGTGCGCACGCCGGACTGACCAGGCACTGTTGGCGCCGCATTCGAGACATACGTGACGTTCGGGGCAGCTATCGCGCCCAGTCCTGGCGGGACTGGGGTTGCGATGTTGTAGCCGCTCTTCGTTCCA
>WNFS01004505.1_pt1 | contig 11044 bp, 10 predicted proteins | sample 5400141 | NCBI WGS metagenome assembly WNFS01 (sample SAMN13153358, study PRJNA577476) | soil metagenome | isolation source: 60 cm saprolite under Madrone tree | place: USA:California | collected 2016-06-14 | reverse complement strand
CTGGCAGTAACTTGGAAACGTGAGTGCACTCAATGATGGCAATTCCGTGTGATATGGAGGCTTGACTCTTTACCCGCTTTATAACCCACTCCGGACCAACTTCCGGCTATTTCGTGCTTATATATATGCGTTTGCGTACCTTTTAGCGGTGACTATGGCAGGATTCGTAGGTTCGAGTTGTTTCTTGACCACTTGACAGTGCCTGTCGCAATCTAGACATCCGACTTGCGGTGTTAGTATGGTGACCTTGGTTCTCTACGTGAAGGTGATGTGAGGATCAACCTCAAGCTTCATTCGGTATCCGATAGGTCCTCGTGAAAATACGACGGCGAGCGGCATCTCACAGAGGCATTGCAGGTGCACTGGCTAGTGCTGTATGCCCATTCTGGCTTTGATAAAGCAATTCTTGCTTGTACGATAGCCGCCCCGTGGAATAGTACGTAAAGGCCTTACTCCAGCTTTTCGAGAAGTACGTGTATGGTATTGCCATGCCCATCATCGTTTCACTTCATTTCCGCCTCCGAGTCACAGACGTCCTTGTAGCTCTAATTTGTCACCTTTTAATTTTCTGGATACTCCCCACTTCCCTTGGCGGAAATTTTCGAACCTCGGCCCTTAAACGGTTAAGTTGTGATAGCGTGAGATTTATTCACTGCGTTTTTAACCTTTCGCTGATCTACCCCCTCCGCCCCCTCTTCCTAGTACTGACCATGCCAACAAGTTTCACTATTATTGAACAGGATGAAATTCCAGGGGAACCAAGCTCCGCTGTTGTTCGCGAATATTCTCTAGAAACTCTGAGCGAGATGAGGACAGACTTCCTCCATGATGCACTATCCGAAGGTGCTCCTGGCGTAATAGGGGTCTCTCTAGGGTTGACCAGCGGTGGACCTCATATTCGCACCTTGGCCCTAGCAACACCTGACAACGTCTTTGATCTTGCAATTCGCCGTCCGCCATCCCAAGCGCATAAAAGGATCTTGCGAACGCTCTTCTCAAAAATACCATATCTTGTGGGCTTCGAGTTGCCTTACACTATTGTCCTGCTTGCACATACACTTGGTGGCGCTATCTCCGGCCACGATCTATCGTCTGTCAACCTGATGCCAGGTACTCTTATCGAGTCCATAGTTCCTTCGGCGTCAGCGGCGCGTATCAATGAACGGTGGGAGAGCGACGTGCCATGCAGTGACACGGAATTTGCCGACACTCCTGAGCCAAATCACTGCGTTCGAGCTTGGTTTACGGCCATGTACGCGAGTGTTTTCTACTTGCATCTGTAGTTGCTCACCCCGTTCCCCACAGTGCGGCAAACATGATCCAACAAAGGTTAAAGGAGATTCAACTACTCAGCACAGAATTTCTCACAATAGCGGTGAGATCACACTGCGGAGCGTGTGATAGTCCGATTTATCGCCCCTTAGATGCTTCGGTGCCTCGTTGTCCTCTCTACTAGGTCTATCGTCTTGAGTCGCTTAAACCTCTCATCCAAGAGAATGACTTCACTAGTGTCCAAGTAACTCGAAATGGATCATTGATTATAGAAAATGCGCGTTTTAAAACACGTGTTAGGAAAAACAAACACGTGCGTCGTTCTTACAAGCTATGTAGTGGCGTGGGATGGAGGTATTCAACATTCATAAATAGACTTGGGTCAAGCTCCAGCTGGAGAATGGGGATGTCATCGGAGGAAAGCCTAAGCGTACTAGTGGCCGCTGTACGTTCGTTGTTACAAAACAACGTCTTACAAACGCTGTCAGTCACATCAAAGTGACTGGGCGCGAGGATCAAACATGCGCAGAAATAGCCCGATACCAATTGCTCCGTTCTTTACTCAGCAATTCACACAGCGGTGATGTCCCGTTCTTTGTCAAGGCCATCTGGTTTCCGAAGAACTTAAAGGGTCAAAATGGTCATAGTAATGCAAACACCGAATCCACGTCTTGTAAATCGTCTCACCTTCTGGAAAGGCTAAATACCTCGCAGAGGGAAGTTGCCACTGCAATGCTTTCTACCTCTAGATGTAATTCTCTTGTAGTTGCCCATGGTATGTTCCGTGACTTCCACAATACGTCTCCGTAAGGTGACGCGGATGGCGCTAATATGATTCTCATTATATAGGTCCTCCGGGTACAGGAAAAACTACGACAATTGCTGCGGCCGCGGCGACATGGGTAGATCAGGGAGTGCCCTGCTGGATCGTCGCTCAATCGAATGTTGGGGTGAAGAACATCGCGGAAACGCTGTTTAGAAGGGGTGTTAAATTCAAGCTCATAGTATCGAAAGACTTTATCTTTGGGTGGTACGAAAGAATTTTAATCTGACCATCTTTTGACACCCATACCTGTGCAGGCACGAGGGATTGTACGAGGAGGTGAAAGACGAAGTCATTCGCTCGGACAAATTTATACATGATTATGCTGGAACTCGGCAAATGTTTGACGGGGTCACTCTCGTTCTGTCAACCTTGAGCACGTTGTCTAACCCACTACTTGATGACTTTGGCCTTTTCAACCTCATTCCCGTGAGATCTCTCGTGGTCGATGAGGCTTCGCAGATCGACGTCTTTGAGTTCATGGTAACTGATCTTAGCATTCGCAGTTCTGAGTGATAAGTCATTTTCTCCATTCAGCACCTGTTCTACAAGTTCTCTAAAGCACTTAAAAAAGTGTGCTTCTTCGGAGACCCGAAGCAACGTGAGCAGTCAGCTCTGCATCCATGGACATTTTTATTAATTTTGTTCGGTCAGTTCCACCTTATGGCGCGCAGGAGGCTAAACTTCAAACAATTTTCGAAGTCAATCATCTTAGTAAAAAGTCATATCTTCTTGATACCCAATGTAGGCAATGTCACGACTTATGGCAGTACGCTTCAATTACGCTAATATAAACTTTTTCAGACCGTCTTCCGGTGCCTTTAGGAGGGTTTATCTCCAAGACTGTCTACGAGGGCAAGTTGCATTCAAGCCATGATATCGTATGTCATTCTTGTATTGTGTTTATCGACGTGAAGAAGGGCAGAGAGCAAAGACGGGGTAAGAGCTTCAAGGCGAGTATCTTCAGCTCGGGATAGACTGTCAATAAAGGTGGCGGTTGTTTCAACAGAACGCGGAGGAGGTCAATATGGCAGTCCGTATCGCCAAGCGATATCATCAACACCGTCTCAACTTCTGCGTCATCACATTCTACGACCCTCAGAGATCTGCCATTGCCAAGGCGTTAGAGGCGGATAGTATACCCTCGGGGTGTGTCTATAATGTGGACAGCTTTCAAGGTATGCGCATTGCCTTCCCCAGTTTGAGATTTCGGCAACAACTGTTACCAGGAAATGAGGCGGACTACGTGATATTATCTTCGGTTAGAACACAGCAACCAGGATTTTTGAAGTCACTTCAGCGCATGAACGTCGCCTTGACTCGTTGCCGGAAGGGATTGATAGTTGTTACCAACAAAAGCTTTCTACAAAAATCGGGGAAGTCCACCCTTCTGGGGAAGCTATGTCAATTCTGGTCCCAAAATCGCGAGGCTTGGCTTGATTGGAGAACTATGTTGGGAACGGAAGTCAACCTTCCGGGGATACCGGTGGTTCGTGCGTAGATACACCCCCACACGCGCACCTGCGGCACATAATAGCCCTCGCAAGCCGTCAAATACCACAATGTTACCACTCGATTACTGTATAACGCGATGTGCAGTACATTTACCTAAGTTCAGTCAAGTAGTGCGTTCTGTTTGAGAGCACCTGACGTAAGAGGGCTCGGAGTTCCGCGGTCGGTTGCACACTTTCTGATCCAGCCATACAGGCAGACTGCAAACAAACAACAGCATTATCGATGAACAATTTGCAACTCCAGCCCGTACTTGCAAGGATCTCGCCGCAGCAGACTCAGATGGCACGAAAGGTGCCGTTCTCACTGACAATTCTTCCTCATTCGACACAAAGCAACCGCCCTCTCCACGTCTGGAGGGCGTCTCATCCCGTTGCTCCAACCATCCTGCTGCTTCCCATTCTTCGAGTAGAACCTCAGTCATCGAATCATCGCGCTTCCGGCGACCTATGTAAGGTTGTAGCGAAGCAGCTACCTGGTGAGTAGAGTAGCCAGATGAAGGATGTCCCCCCGAATTTGATGCATGTGAACCGGGAATTGAATATTGAATATCGATGTGCACACGGTTGTCCGAGTTGCCAGCCGATATCATGAGCACGCTCGCTTTTTTGCATCGTCACGTTTTACGACCTCAACGAGCAATTATCACCGAAGCTTAAGGATTTACCATCAGAGCGTATCCACATTGTAGACCGTTTTACTAGTCTCGACTCGGTTCGTTGATCTCAAATCCGTCCCCAGCGGTGCTGCTGGTCAGGGGGCAGCTGCGGCTGGTCAGGGGGTAGCTGCGGCTGGGTCAGGAGACAGCTCTTCTATCTCCTGCTCTTCTACGGCTGGTAGGGGGCAACTCTGCTGCGGTTGGTCAGGGGGCAGCTCTGCTGGGCCTGGTCACAACACATGGATAGAGAAGCCATGCTCAACAAGTCCCACAACTGCAAAGCCGGCGCTCCAAGTCCCCACGCAACCCACCACCTCAGACTTGGACCCAGACCCTGCCACGTGCCAAGTGCGATCAGCGGCGGGACGTGGCGCCGCCCGACGCAGCGACAACGACGGCCCTTGTGCATCCGTCAGATTCCGATTCCATGGCAATCTGAATTTGAAGTAGCGTATCTTGTTGTTCATCCCCACCCTCGTTTTCAGTACCACACTGACATCCATTTATTTATTATTATTATAAAGTACTTGTATCTACTATTTATTTCCGCCACCTTCGCACGTTTGCCCAATCCGACTCGTTTTCCCACACGCATACTGGTTCTCCTACACTTATCTTGCTCTGCTTTCTGCTTTGCTTGCTTGCAATTGTCCGCCATCCTTTGTTCCGTAACATTTGGTATATTTGTGTTCGCATTTCGTTTATGCTAGCACGCACTTCCGTTTTGCGGATCTGCGTCATGATCTTTCTGGCAACTGAACATGACAGGCTCGTCGGGACTCCTGTGCTGTGGAGAAGACCCATCGAAGCAGCCTGTTGCCTCCGCCTCCGACACGGTGTTTTACCTAATTGCGGTAAACCAGATTGTAGCTGACGTAAGACGAGGTCTATTGGTGGCGTTGTGTTCAAGTGGCGTTGTCCTCTCAGTGACTCACAGACTTGACGCTTGACGGAAGCGGTACTATTATCAATCCATACAGATGGACAATCTGCGGTTACAGCCAGCGTTGGCACGGACCTCTTCACAGCGGGAAACAGCGTGGCATGGATCGCACATCATTTCTTCATTCGAGTCACAAACACCGCCCTCGGGACTGCAAGATGTCTTATCTCATTTCCGTTGCCCTAATCCCCACGCTCCATCCCAATCTTCAAATGAAACTGCCTTTTGGCGGCCTGTATTAGGTTGTGGCGTGGGACCCAGGTATAAATGCCGTTCCAGCCTCGAGTCCTCTTCCCTCTGCTCATACCAGAGTATCCCTACACCGCACTCTGTTCTCACTGATTACGAGCTTGTGGCGTCATGTCTTCCACTACTACAATCCGCCAAAGCGCCATTCCGGGACAGCCGTCCTCTGCCGTTGTTCGCAACTATTCGCTCGGAGCAATAGCTGAAATGGAGGTTGATTTTCGTGCTGCACTTCCTCCGGAGCCCTTTGCAGTGGGAGTATCGGTCGAGCTGGCACCAGTGGGGCCTAGCATCGATACACTGGCCCTCGCCACCCAAGACCAAGTTTTCTGTCTTTCTCTTCAGCAACCACTGTCCTCGGCGCAGAGAATGGCCCTTCGGAGGCTCCTAAACGTTCAATATCTTACAGGGTTTGAATTTCCCTATACGATTTCCTTGCTTGCGCATACCCTGGGCTATGATGTGTCTGGATATGACCTCTCTACTACTCTGAGAATTGGGGATATATCACCACCAGGTGATTTTCTAAATTCGAAAGATGTATCTGTCTCTGCAAGACCTGTAAATGAACTGTGGGACGGAGGTATACTGAGAAGCAGTGATGCGAAGGCATCAGGCACGCTAGAGCCTAACTATGCCCTTCGTGCTTGGTTCACTGCAATGTACGTAGCACTTACTCCCCCTGCATCCTTTGACCTTCATACCTGTTGTAGCGCTGCCGGGATGGCTATCCAAGATTTGCCATTAAGCCAACGATTGAACACGGAATCCATTGACAGGCCTGTGAGGTTTCACAAGAGTACATTAGAGTTACCATGCTAATCCACCTGCTACCTTCTGTAGATGCTTCAAACTTACGCGGAGCTATCATCTAGGGCCATGCGTCGAGAACTCATGAAGCCGCGGATTCAGGAGAATGATTTCTCCACAGTCAACAAGGAGAGAGACGGCACCCTGATTGTTCATAATTCCCGATATAAGACGCGTATTCGAGCGAGCAAGCAGGTATATTTTACCTGATATTTTATGAGGTTGAATTCATGCGCAATAATATACTTTCTAGACCCATCTGGAACTCTGCCTCGAGAATGGGGACGTTGTTGACGCGAATATTAAAGGTGCTCTAGGTCGACGTTCATTAGCCAGGACAGCACTACCACTCAAAGGCGACGTTTCTCGCATCCGAGTGATAGGCCGCGAAGAACGAACAAACTCAGAGCAAGCCCAGTATCGTTTCTTACTCTCAGCTTTCACAGGCGCAAGAGCAAGTAGCACCGCTTTATTCGTCAATCGCATCTGGTTTCCAGAGAATACCCAAGGCATTGAATACGATAAAAGTATCCATCCATCATGCGACCATGCATCCCCGATCTTAGAGAAGCTCAATCACTCACAAAGAGAAATCGTTGGTGCGATGCTCTCCCCGGCCCCCCAAGATTCGTTAGTTGTTGCTCATGGTATCGTCATACCTTTTTCAACCGTTGACCATTCACGCTAATGCTGACCTGACTACACAGGGCCTCCCGGAACGGGGAAGACGACTACAATTGCCGCAGCAGCAGCGATATGGGTATCTCGTAAACTGCCGTGCTGGATAGTCGCTCAATCGAATGTGGGGGTGAAGAATATCGCTGAGAAGTTGTCTGAAAAGGAAGTCGATTTCAGGCTCATTGTTTCTCAAGAGTTCCTCTTGGAATGGTAAGAATGAAATTTCGTGCCGTGGAATCCCTCCGCACTTACACATAATATAGGCACGAAAAATTGTACGAAGAAATTCAGTCCAAGGTGATACGCTCCGACGAGCTTCCTGATTCTAAGAGGGGGGTCGAAATACTATTCGACGGCGCCACGGTGGTGCTGTGCACTCTGAGCACGCTTTCGAACCCGAAGCTTGCTGAGTGCGGTCTTATTGACGTCCTCCATGTGACGTCCCTTGTCATCGACGAGGCCTCACAGATTGACGTCTTTGAGTTTATGGTAATCCCAGTGTTGGCGTTATCGGCAATTAGTGACACTCTGAAACAGCATCTGTTTTACAACCACTCCAAAGCTCTCACCAAAGTATGTTTCTTCGGAGACCCCAAGCAACGTGAGTCGTAGAATGTATACTTGTTTCCCATTTAGTTCATCATATGTTAGTTCCGCCTTATGGCTCGGGGGAAGCAGGTCTCGAAACAATTTTCGACATCAAACACCTGAAGAAGACAGCATATTTTCTTGACACTCAATGTAATCAAACCTCTTCTCAAACCTCACCTCTCTTATTTTTTCCACAGACCGCCTTCCTGTACACCTCGGGAGTTTTATTTCGGACAACGTCTATAACGGAAAACTGCAGTCGAAGCATAGTATTACGGATTACTCTTGCATAGCTTTCATCGACGTTTGGAAAGGCGAAGAACAGATGCAAGGAAAGAGTTACAAGGTGAGTGGACCAGTCAGATAAAGAACACCCCCCGGAGTTGATGCATAAAGAATAGAACATGGAAGAGGTGCACATGGTTGTACGAATCGCTAGACGATATCATCAACGCAAACACAACTTTTGCGTCATTACGTTCTACGACCCCCAACGTGCGGCTATCACCAAAGCTTTGGAGAATGAGGATTTGCCATCAGATTGCGTCTACAATGTTGATAGTTTTCAAGGTATGTGGCACTCTCCCTGTATTTGTATCGACTCGTTGCGTCTCAGCTCGCTGATCCGAAATCATCGCTGGTCAGGGAACGAAGCAGATTATGTGATCTTGTCCTCCGTTCGGACAAAGCATGCAGGATTCTTGAAATCGCAGCCTCGCATGAACGTCGCTCTGACCCGTTGCAAGAAGGGAATGGTAGTCGTCACTGACAAGAGCTTTTTGCAGGGCGCGGGCAAGAGTACGCTCCTCGGGCAGCTCTGTCGAACGTGGTCAAGACACCACGTCTCTTGCTGGATCGACCGGAAGGCCATGCTTAACAACTCCGGGGCGCTCCCAGGACTATCAGCACTAGGACCAGCACCAGCACGGTCGAACGGCATACACAGTCACAACCTCCGCGGGCGCACGACGACGACGTTACCACGCAACGCATCGTCCCAGACTCAGACTCAGACACACCAAAACCAAGTAACCCCATCCGTGTTAGCCTGGGCAGCGCTTCGCCCAAGCTTTGCCAGAAGCCTGGTTGTCGAGCACGATCGCCGCAGCAGTGTGTCAAATTCTAATTCTAATTACCGGCGCCGTGGTGGCGGCGGTGGCGGCGGTGTCCAGACGGCGGCCGCAGTGGTACGAAGACAGACCGAGGATGAGTTCCCATCTCTTCAATCGTTAGGGGTTGCGTTGGATCAGTCTTCTCGGCACCGCACTCGCAGCCGGAAGGGTCGGAAATGAGTCGACTGGACCGACCTTTTTTTAGTTTAAACCAGAACCGACCGGCAAGTAACGAGTCTCAAATAGGGGGCGCGCACGACCGTCATGGGAAGAGTGTATAGAGTCTTCTTTATTTTATTTTTTTCTTCCACATACGATCTGTCTGTCGCTGGTCACGATTAGTTACTAGATGATGACCTTTGACTTCTTGTACTGTCCAGTTCAACATTACTTCTTTCAGTGCTAGGTGCAACTTACAGTGCACTTTTTATGCGAACAGTGCAATATATGCTACGGCATTTCTCTCCGCGCAGTGCGGCCGGCGCTTAGACTGGCCAATGCGCTTAGTCGAAATCAACCTATTTATCGAACTATCTATCGCTCTGATAGATCTCCGTCTTCAATGTCCTCTTCTTCCACCTTTCGTACTCCGGGTATCCAAAGGCTTCCTAGGCCGCTCAACCAGCAATCGAGTAGCTTGCCTCGATCCCATGTGCTGGATCATAACAGTATAATTGTTCACATCGACTGGTGTCAGGTAGGACCACATTTCACGAAAGTGTTACGAGTATTTTCAGGTCAGGTAACCACGGCCAGCACGTGTTATTGTTCATTTGTAGACCCAATCCATGCAGCTTGATACAGAGATCACGAGGAACATGAAAAACCGAAAGGAAGACAGAAAAGAGCTACGAGGGGTTGGCAGGGATCGAGAGAGGTATACGGTATGGAAAATCGTCGTTGTACACAGATTTTTGCATCACAATGTCCAATCAATTATTCTACTCCGTTGTAACCGACTTGGCCCTAAAAATTCAATCAGAGGTTTTATTCGTAAGATAAAAATAAGGGAAACGTACAAGTTCCTAGGGAAATCGACGTCAAAGCCTTTGTTGACAGCTAGGTAATAGCTGAGCAACTGAAGGGGGATGATGTTGAGCAGACCCTGAAGGCAGTCGACTGTCTGCGGCACGCGGATAGTCTTGACATCCTTCGAGACACCTTCATCGCCGTCGTTGCAAATGACGATGGGCTGTGCCTTGCGGGCAGTAATCTGGGCAAAGGCAGATTGGACCTTGGGATAGAGCGAGTCACGTGTCATGACAATGATCACGGGCATATTCTCATCGATAAGCGCCAGAGGACCGTGCTTCAACTCTCCGGCGAGGATACCTGACAAAACCCAAAAATTCAATCAGTGCCCCGAAAACAAGCGTCCGAAGCAGATAGACCTTCTGAGTGCATATAACTAATTTCTTTGATCTTCAGGGCTCCCTCGAGGCAGGTTGCGTATCTGAAGAGCAATTTAAGCAAGATGTGGCACGTCGGTCGGAAAAACTACGCACTGGTAACCACGGCCCATGAGGAGAAGACTAGTCGAGTTTGCAAGGACACCCTCGGACATCTCCTTGAGCGCCTTGTCTTGGGCCAGCACAGTACGGATTTGACCAGGAAGGGAGTGTAAACCGGCGATGATTTGAGTACGGCGTTCGGTGAAGGAGATGCGATCTTCGGAGAGTTGGAGAGCCATCATAAGAAGCGCAATGTATTGAGAAGTGTACGCCTTAGTAGACGCCACGCCGACCTCAGGACCAGCATTGATGTGAACACCGCAATGTGTTTCACGCGAGATGGTGGAGCCGACGGTGTTGACAACACCAACGCACAAGGCTCCACGCTCGAGGCAGTAGCGCAGTGCCATGATGGTATCAGCAGTTTCACCACTCTGAGACAAAAAAACGCAGACATCGTCGCGGAAGATTGGGGTCTTGCGATCCAGGAAGTCGGATGCCAGTTCGACGCTGACAGGGATTTCGGTCAGCTCTTCGAAAATGGCACGAGTAGCGATACAAGAGTGGTAGCTGGTGCCGCACGCCGAGAAAACAATGCGACGCCCGCGTCGGATGTAAGGAAGGTACGCGCGGAGACCACCAAGGGTAATCTTGTTGTTGTCAAAGTTGACACGACCACGCATCGTGTTCACGACGGATTCGGGCTGCTCATAGATTTCTTTTTGCATGAAGTGGCTGAACTTGCCCTTCATGATTTCGGCTATCTCAATCTCGAGGGTTTCGAGGCTGCGTGTGGATGGGGTCTGGCTGCCGTCCTCCCCACGACGTAGGCGGTGAATGTGCAGCTCGCCCTCTGCAATGTGAGCAATATCGTCGTCTTCGAGATAGAGAACACGTTTGGTGTGTTCAACGATGGCCGCGGCATCCGAAGCGACAAAGAATTCTATG
>WNFS01004654.1_pt1 | contig 11045 bp, 6 predicted proteins | sample 5400141 | NCBI WGS metagenome assembly WNFS01 (sample SAMN13153358, study PRJNA577476) | soil metagenome | isolation source: 60 cm saprolite under Madrone tree | place: USA:California | collected 2016-06-14 | reverse complement strand
GGTTGAGTATGATCAGAATTTAAAGTAATTGAGACTTTTGGGAGGCTGATGGCCGCATGCGATGGATGCGCCCGATCGACAATGCGTATGTAGATCAAGGCATCCAACATACCAGCGAAAAAGTCCGGCGGCTTATGGCAGACAACAACTTCGTCTGCAGCATGAGCCGATCAGGCAATGTCGAGAGGGCAGCGCGGCGATGAAGAGTTTCTTTCCCTCGCTGAAGGCCGACCCATTAAGCGGAAAACGTATTGCACCGGAAGCAACGCTAGCACAGATGCGCCTGATTACAGCAAGCAACTCTACAGTACGATCCGACTTCGGAGTGCGTTCGCATAATGAGCGGTTACGGAACGCCTTCGATCGGGAGCCGCAAGTTGAGCGCAAGACCGTGCGTATGAATCAGCTGCTAACTCGTCGATTCTGACTCGCCAAGTTGAATCGCTTGACCCCTTCATGGTCGAGCAAGAATTCCGGGATCGCGCGCGTGACATCTGTGTCGCGCACCAGCGTCAGCGTACGATTGTCAAGGATCAGCCACTGACCATCGACGCGGGTTGCGAGTGGGCCAGCGTCCTGGCGCATCGCCTGGTAATGCTCGATGCTCCGCCACTGTGCGTACATCGTGACCTTTGTGCCGTCTGTGCTGCGATGGAGGCTGGCCGAAACAAAGCCCGGCGCCCGACGCACTGAAACCTCCGTGGCTTCGGTTAGAAGTTCAATGAGCCGTCGCTGGTTTGCCAGCTCAACTGTGAACACATTGATTAGGGTTATCAGACCGCTTGTCGTGGAAATCGTGGTCATGATGTCGCCTCCTTCAAGGAGGGGCGAGACAAGGCCGGGCCTACGCTGCCGCCGCGCTCCTGCGACAGGATAAAGAGGAGCGCAATCGCGGGTATGACAGCCGCGGCAAAGGGGATTGCGCTCGCTCCGAATGAGCTGTCGACGATGGCCCCGCCGATCAATCCGCCGAGTGCGTTCGCAATATTGAAGGCCGAGATGTTTGCGGTCGCGGCAAGCTCCGGCGCGGCCTTTCCATACCTCATGACGCGCATCTGCATCGGCGGCACGTTGGCAAACGACGCGATGCCGAATACGAAGGCGGCGGCGAGGAACGGGAATTTGAATGACGCGGCGAAGCCTGCGACAATCAGAGATACGATCATCGCAGCCGGCCACAGGATAAGTGACAGACGCAGGTTCGCATCCGCCGTGCGGCCGCCGAGCGTGTTGCCGATGACGAGGCCAACACCAACAATGACCAGCACCCAGGTCAGGTCCGCGGCGCTGAAACCCGCGAGCCGTGCGACCGGTGCGATATAACCGTAGAAGGTCATGAAGCCGACCCAGCCGAGAGCGGTGATGGCAAGGCTTGCAATCAGGTTGCGGTCGCGGAATGCGCCGAGTTGTCCCCGGATGCTCAGTGCCGAGTTGTCCGGTCCCTGAGCGGGAACGAAGATTGCAATCGCCACAGTCGCGACCAGACCCAGCGCGCTGATGACGAGGAAGGTCATGTTCCAGCCGAGCGCATTGCCGATCCACGTTCCCGCGGGAACGCCGAGCACGTTTGCAAGGGTAAGCCCGGCGAACATCTGCCCGACGGCTTGGCCAGCGAGCTTGTCAGAAACGAGCTTCGTCGCGACAACCGCGCCGATGCCGTAAAACGGCCCTTGCGTCAGGCCCGCGATCACGCGGCTGATGAGAACCAGCGTGTAATGCGTCGTAACGGCGCCGATGGTCCATGCTGCGCTTCTCCTTCTGATGCTTGAGGCCGTCACCACGGACCTCGTTTCACCATCAACCTGAAGCGCAGCACCCAAAATCTTCAGATATCCACAAGCTGGGCCGGCCGATTACCCCATCTTTCGAGACCAGAGACGGCGCTGATGGCGGCTTTCGCGCGCCACGTGTCACGGTTCGCGTTCGAGGTGCCCATCGAGCGCTCGATCCGCTTCATCGCCTGGGGCGCCAAGCGATGCCGCATAGCCCAGATCGTCTGCCGTCAGATAGCTTGCCGATATCCCGTCAACCTCGATGGTCTTTCGCTCGATTCGCGCCGGGGTGTTCCTTTAGGATTTTTCTGCCGTCCAGAATCCGAAGCATCGCGCGGCACCCGCGTGGCCGCTCCAAGTACCGCTTCCGGAGTTCTTCGTAAGCTTGCCGGAGCCGGCGGCATACTTGTCCTGGACGGCGACGGAAGCGTGTACCAACCCGCTTCGTGTGACCTTACCTCTGAATTTCACGAGATTTGGGTGACTTACGAGACCATTAGAGATGTTGACGCTGAAATTGTAAGTTGGTTCACAAGCGCCTTGCCGCGTCACAAAGGTCAGGCTCCACGCTCCATCGTAGTTCGGTGTTGCTGCCGCGGCGGGCGTTGCCAACAGAACTGCTGCAGTCATGTAGATAAGGGAAAAGTGTTTCATGCTAAGTCCTCTCATAGCTGCAGCTAACGTCCTTCTAACTCACCCAAGCGAGCGTCGCGGATGTTGCGGACGCCGAGCGCCTGCTCGATTCATTTCAGTTCGAAATACTCCAGTGTGCCTTCCCCGTCGCGCGGGGATTGCCCGTGTAACTCAAGCGTTATTGGACTCTCGAAGCGGGTATACCAAGGCTTTTTTGACATGATCGCCGCGGCCGTCCTTATGAAAAACGATTGATCCGAAAGCTCATTGACAGACTTCACGAGGCGATCGGAAATCTTGAATTCGGCCCGAGTTCCATCAGCGGTGGCGTAGGAGACCCCTGAGGGGATGGGGCGTTCATGCTTTGGATCGGGATGGCGCACGGGGCCGCCCTCCACCGCCGATACGTCGGACCCGTAGGCATTGACCTGCACCTGATTTTCATCACCGACGAAGAAGAGTGGAATACGGGTCCCGCCCACCGCGGCGTTGCCATGGATATCGGAGGCGATGATCGTGTGGTCGCCGCTTCTGCCGCGCCCCCACCACCAGTTGTCGAATAGATTGGCCGGTGAAACATTGCCCCAGTTGTGATCGTGATAACCGCTGCCCGTAACTTGGCGGGTCACGCCGTCTGCGGTCAGCGTCCCCGTAACAGCTCCCTCCGGCACGGCCACAAGCCACGCGAAGAACTTGTCGCTCGCCTCGATGTAGCCGGTTGCCGGGCGGTAGGAAGCGACCCTGCGGCGCAGAGCCAGATCGCAGCCCACACCACCGGTTTCGACGGCGTCCACGTGAATGGCGTAGGTTTCGAGATTGCCTTTAAAGCCATGAGGACCGATCCGAACATCTGCATGGTCGCGTGAAAACGCTCCTGGATCATCGAAGGTCCGAACGATGTGCCGGGTCGACTTTCCTGGCGGCGTCAGATCGATATTCAAGGCCCGTTTGTGCGATCCGTAGAGCCAATTATCACCGAACCAGACCACGAACACGGTCCCGTCGTCGAACAACCCGTCAAAATACCACCACTCGAAATAATCCGAGGACTGCGGCGTGCGCCGCCCATCTTCTCGGACCTCGATCTCCTTACCGATGCCGAGGGCTTTGAAGTCCTCCGGAGCTGCCGCCAGGTGAAGCTTTGCGTCGTTGGCAATCGGCGCCGCATACGAGCTGCACGCCACGGCGAGCGCGCCTAGCGCGACACCCACCAACCAAGCCCTGATCGAATTCGCCATGATTCACTCCGTCAATGCTGGTTGGCAGTGTACGGCGCATTCTGCGACGTCCATCGACTCAGCTGCGCGACCGCTGCCTTCTGGATGTCGACGGCGGCCTGAAAGGGCGGCTGCTCGAGGCTGTAGAGCCGATCACCCTTCTTCACATCCGAACCTTCCACGAAGAGCTGCTTCTTGAGGAAGGCAGTGACGCGCGCCACAATGTTGACCTGCTTCTCACGCTTGCGGCGGGCCTAGCCAGCCTTCCGCGCTTCCTTACGTTCAACGAACGCAAGCAGATCGGCGTTCACCTCGTCCTTGAGCGTTGTGCACAGGCCGTGCGGGGCGCCCTTGTAGACCTTCAGGGTCGCGCCCTTGACGAGCTTGGACTGGAGCAGGCCGGCGTCAGCGAACGGCACGATCTGGTCGTCGTCGCCCTGCACGATGAGCGTCGGCACGTCGATCTTCTTCAGGTCCTCGGTTTGATCCGTCTCGGAGAACGCCTTGATGCAGAAGTATGCGGCGGGAAAGCCCGCCATCATTCCTTGCAGCCAGAATGACTCGCGCACCCCTTCCGAGACCTTCGCGCCCGGGCGGTTGTAGCCGTAGAACGGAAGGCTTAAATCCTTCCACAATTGCGAGCGGTCGGCTTGAACGCCGCCGCGTAGCTTGTCGAACACTTCGATCGGCGTGCCGCCTGGATTGGCGGGCGTCTTGAGCATGAGCGGCGGTACGGAGGCGATCAGCACCGCCTTGGCCACACGCTTCGTTCCGTGCCGGGCGATATAACGAGCAACTTCTCCGCCGCCCGTGGAATGACCGACATGGATGGCATTCTTGAGGTCGAGCTGCTGAACGAGTTCCGCGAGGTCGTCGGCGTACGTGTCCATGTCGTTGCCGGTCCACGGCTGGCTCGAACGTCCATGGCCACGACGGTCATGCGCGATGCAGCGGTATCCACGCGATGCGAGAAAGAACATCTGGTCTTCGAACGCATCCGCGGAGAGCGGCCAGCCGTGGCTGAAGACCACCGGCTGCCCGGTGCCCCAGTCTTTGTAGTAAATCTGCGTGCCGTCTTTGGTCGTGAACCTACTCATGGTGCGCTGTCCTTTGGTTGGGTTCGAGGCGGTCGAGGCGTTCGCCTGCTCGAAAGGTGCTGCCATCGTCGCAGCTTGCAGGCTTGCGGCAGCGGCAATCCCAGCGCCGCCGATCAGGAACCGGCGGCGAGAGGGAGAAGGGGGCGCTGGTGGCGCAATGGCTGAATTGTCGAGTGTGGCGGGCTTGAAGGTCGACCTCATAGATTCCTCGCTAGAAACAAAACGGTCAATCAGTGATGTTCGTGACACAGCACTCTTCCTTGCGACTGCCTGAAGCTAAGTACAGGGAGCGCAATCGCTCAATCGCCCGCGCGTCGGAATCCGTTCAACAGAAGGAGCGAGGTTGTTCGACCTTGGTCGAGGACGCTTTCGATTTTGGGTGAGAGAGCTTTAGCTCGTCGGCCATTCCGACCAGCTCAGCCAATGACCTTGCCCGCATCTTTCGCATCACCTGTCCGCGATGGGCTTTCACCGTCGCCTCCATCACCGCAATTTCATGGACGATCTGTTTGTTCTGGAGACCGGGGCCTCGGCGTGGTCCAGGATGCACCGACCATGTCGTCGCCTTTGGCGAGGAGCATCTACGCCGGGTCCTACAATCCTCCGCGCGCTATGACCGGACTCTGCCGAAGGCGGGAGCCATGGAACAAAGCCTACCAGCCCCTTGCTAGAAGGAGTACGATCCGATTATGCGCCCGTCGTGAGGACAAGAGCCTTCCATGATGGACCTCACCGGATACGAGCTGGAGACGCTGCGGGACAGCGGGGAGTTCGTTCTGTCCCGGGCCCGACAGTTCGGCAATCCAGTCCCTGTTCTGGTGCTCGTCGCTGAGCGACCGACTTCCGCGAGCCTCGCGCGGCTCGAGCACGAATACACGCTTGCGGCCGACCTTGATCCCGAGTGGGCGGCTCGGCCTCTGGCGCTTGCTCGACACAATGGGAACGCGGCGCTCGTGCTCGATGACAGCGGCAACGAGCCCTTAGATCTCATTCTGAGCCGACCGCTCGAGCTGACGCGCTTCCTGCGCCTAGCCATCAGATTGGCGACAGCGCTCGGCCAAGTCCACCGGCACGGCCTCATCCACAAGGACATCAAGCCGGCGAATGTACTCGTCGACGCCGCCGGCGACGTCCGGCTCACCGGCTTCGGGATAGCGTCACGGTTAACGCGTGAGCGTCAGGCGCCGGCGCCGCCGGAGGTCATTGCCGGCACGCTGGCCTACATGGCACCCGAACAGACGGGACGAATGAATCGTTCGATCGATTCCCGGAGCGACCTCTATTCCCTCGGCGTCACGCTTTACGAAATGCTGACTGGGAGTCTTCCCTTTACGGCTTCCGATGCGATGGAATGGGTCCACTGCCACATTGCAAGACAGCCGGTGCCGCCCGGCGAGCGGATTGCAGATGTCCCTGCACCTATATCGGCAATCATATTGAAGCTCCTCGCCAAGACTGCCGAGGAGCGCTATCAGACGGCTGCGGGTGTCGAGGTCGACCTCCGCCGGTGCCTCGCTGAATGGGGCTCTCCGGGACGGATCGACACGTTCTTACTAGGTTCGCACGATACGCCAGACCGGCTATTGATTCCCGAGAAATTGTACGGACGGGAGTGCGAGATCGACTCCCTGCTCGCGGCCTTCGACCGGGTCGTGGCCCAGGGTACGCCTGAGCTCGTGCTCGTATCCGGTTATTCCGGCGTCGGCAAATCCTCCGTCGTGAACGAATTGCACAAGGTCCTTGTTCCGCCGCGCGGGCTTTTCGCGGCGGGCAAGTTCGACCAGTACAAGCGCGACATCCCGTACACGACCTTGGCACAGGCCCTGCGAACCCTGGTCCGTCAGATCCTCGTCAAGAGCGAAGCCGAGGTGGACCAGTGGTGTTGTGCCCTGACGGAGGCGGTCGGGCCAAACGGTCAGCTGATCGTCAGCCTCGTTCCGGAGGTGGAGTTCATCATCGGGAAGCAGCCGCCCGTTCCAGACCTGCCGCCGCGAGATGCGCAGAATCGCTTCCAGATGGTTTTCCGGCGCTTCCTCGGCGCGTTCGCCAGGCCAGAGCACCCGCTCGCGCTGTTCCTCGATGATTTGCAATGGCTGGATAGAGCGACGCTCGACCTCCTCGAGCATCTGGTCACGCACTCGGAAGTGCGGCACCTGCTGCTGGTCGGCGCCTACCGAGACAACGAGGTCAGTCCCTCTCACCCGCTTCTGCGGACGCTGGACGCGATCGGCAAAGCCGGAGTGCGAGTCCAGGAGATCGTGCTGGCGCCTCTCGGACTAGACGATGTCGGCCAGCTCGTCGCCGATGCCATGCATTGCGAGCCTGAGCCCGCGCGGCCCTTAGCGCAACTGGTGCAGGAGAAGACCGGCGGCAATCCGTTCTTCGCGATCCAGTTCTTCACGGCGCTGGCCGAAGAGGAGCTGCTCGCGTTCGACCCGGTTACACGGGCTTGGCAATGGAACATGAATCGCATCCGCGCCAAGAGCTACACCGATAACGTGGTGGATCTCATGGCCGGAAAGCTGAAGCGGTTTTCTTCCACCACCCAGGAAGCCCTGAAACACCTCGCCTGCCTGGGCAACGTCGTCGATATCGTCACCCTGGCCCTGGTCCACGAGACAACAGAGGAGGCGATGCACGCGGCTCTCTGGGAAGCCGTCCGCGCTGGGCTCGTCTTTCGCGAGGACAGAGCCTACAAGTTCCTGCACGACCGGATCCAGCAGGCGGCTTATGCGCTGATCCCAGAAGAGCAACGCGCCGAAGTCCATCTGCGCATCGGCCGTGTGCTGCTGGCGCGCATGACGGCGGACGAACTCACCGAACATCTGTTCGAGGTGGCAAGCCAGTTCCGTCGGGGCGCCGCACGGCTGTTGGACCGGGACGAGAAAGCGCAGGTGGCAACGATCGACCTGCGCACCGGGCGAAAAGCCAAGGCGTCAACGGCCTATGCGTCGGCGTGCGCGTATTTTTCGGCCGGCATGGCGCTCTTAGACGAAGGGGACTGGAACAGCCAGTACGAATTGACCTTCAGCCTGTGGCTCGAACGCGCGGAGTGCGAGCTTCTGAGCGGTAACTTCGAAAATGCAGAGCAACTGATCGTGGAGTTGCTGCAGCACGCGGCGTCGAAAGTCGACCAGGCGGCCGTCTATCGGCTGAAGGTCCAGTTCCATTACATGAAATCGGAATACCAGCAATACCAGCAGGCTGTGGCCAGCGCGCTCACGTGCCTGCGCCTCCTTGGCATTGACCTGCCGGCACACCCTACTTGGGAGCAGGTCCAGGCCGAATACGAGGCGGTCTGGCAAACCCTCAATGGGCGCCCGATCGAGAGCCTGATCGATCTGCCGCTAATGACAGATCCGGAACTGCAGGCCGCCATGCAGGTGTTATCGGTCCTTACTCCTGCCGCCTACTTTACCGACTCCCGTCTGTATTGCTTGCAGTTGTGCCGCATGGTCAAGATCAGCATGCAGCACGGGACGAGCGGCGCTTCCGCGCACGCCTATGGCTATTGGGGGTCTATACTCGGGCCCGTCTTTCATCGTTACCGCGATGCGAACCGTTTCGCCAAACTCGCCTGCGACCTTGTCGAGAAGCACGGCTTTATCGCCTACCATGCGAAGGTCCAGTACACGATGGGAAGGGTTGCCTTCTGGACGCAGCCGATCGCGACCGCGATCGATTTCATGCGGGCGACCTTTCGCGCCGCGATTGAGACGGGTGATCTGACCGTCGCTTTCTATGGCATTTTCCAATCTCTCATTGGCCTTCTCCTGCGGAACGATCCACTCGACGCGGTGTGGCACGAGTCGGAGATGGCGCTGGACTTCGCCCGGGAAGCCAAGTTCGGCGATGCCGCGGACATCATCGTGAGCCAGCAACGCTTCATCGCGACCATGCAGGGCCGGACCGCGGCCTTCGGCACCTTCAGCGATGCGCAGTTCGACGAGGCGACGTTCGAGGCGCGACTGACAGACCGGATGCCCTACATGATCGGCTGCTACTGGATACTCAAGCTGAAGGCGCGGTTCCTGTCGGGCGACTACACCGAGGCTCTCGCGGCTGCCGACAAGGCGAAGCCGCTCCTTTCGTCCGTAGCCGGTCAGATCCAGTTGCTCGACTACTTTTATTATGGCGCGCTGACGGTGGCGGCATGCTATGAGAACGCTTCGGCCGACGAGCAGAGCGCGTGGCGGGACCTCCTGAGGGCGCACCGCGAACAGCTGAGCGAGTGGGCCGACAACTATCCACCGACTTTCGGCGATAAGCACGCACTGGTGTTGGCCGAGATCGCCCGCCTCGAAGGGCGCGACGCCGACGCAATGCGTCTGTACGAGCAGGCCATTCGATCGGCCCGCGACAACGGTTTCGTGCAGAACGAGGGCCTGGCCAATGAGGTGGCCGCGCGGTTCTACACGGCGCGCGGCTTCGAGACTATCGCCAACACCTATCTCCGGAACGCGCGAAACTGCTATGACCGCTGGGGCGCGCTCGGCAAAGTGAAACAACTCGATGAACTCTACCCGCACCTGCACGAGGAACGCGTTCCTACGTCTACCACCGCCACAATCGGCACGTCCGCCTCGCAGTTAGACGTCGACACCGCAATCAAGGCCTCACAGGCACTCTCGAGCGAGATTGTCCTCCCCAAGCTGATCGAGAAACTCATGCGAATAGCTGTGGAGCACGCGGGGGCCGAGCGAGGTCTGCTCATCCTTCTCCGGGGTGATGAGCCGCAGATCGAGGCGGAGGCCACCACCGGCCAGGGCAGGGCCGAGGTCACCATTCGACAGGCAGCCGTCATGCAATCTGATCTTCCCGTATCCGCACTTCGTTACCTCATCCGGACCCGGGAACGCGTGGTTCTTGATGATGCTTCGACCAGGAACTTGTACTCGGAGGACAAGTATGTACAGGAGAAGCGGCCCAGGTCCGTCCTATGCCTGCCCATCGTCAAACAAACGAAGCTTATTGGCGCACTCTATCTGGAGAACAATCTAACTCCGCACGCCTTCACGTCGGACCGGGTCGCACTGCTGGAGATGCTGGCTTCGCAAGCCGCGATTTCGCTGGAGAACGCCAACCTCTATTCTGACCTGCACCGCAGCGAGGCTTTCCTGGCTCAAGGGCAGAGCATGAGTCACACCGGCAGTATCGGCTGGAACGTTTCGAGTGGAGAAATCTACTGGTCGGAGGAAACATACAAGATCTTTGAGTATCATCGAGGGGTTAAACCCACGTTGGAGTTGGTACTGCAGCGAATTCATCCTGACGATAGAGATCTTGTGCAGCAAGCTATCGACCATGCGACCAACGAAAAGACAAATTTTGATATTGAACATCGCTTGGTGATGCCCGACGGCTCAGTCAAGCACCTCCACGCTATCGCGCGCACGTCGAACACCTCGTCAGGCAACCTCGAATTTGTGGGTGCCGTGACGGACGTCACCGCAGCAAAGCAGGCGGAAGAGTCGCTTCGGGAAAGCAAGGCATACTTAGCGGAAGCGCAGAGGCTCAGCCATACGGGCAGTTGGGCATGGGCTCCCGGAACGGGAGAGCTCAGGTACTGGTCCGAGGAATGCTACCGTGTACTCGGTTTTGACCCGCACGGTGGACAACCGCGATTCGAAACATTCTTTCAACGCATCCATCCGGATGATCAAGCCAAAGCTAGGGAAACAGCCGAGACAGCGGGGCGCGAGAAGGCGGAGTTCGAGCTGGATTACCGAATCGTTCATCCGGGCGGGGAGATTAGAGACATCCACGTGGTGGGCCATCCCGTTCTCGGCGCATCCGGCGATCTCGTTGAGTTCGTGGGCACAGTGATCGACGTCAGCGAGCGCAAGCGGAGCGAAGACGCGCTGCGCGACGCACAGGCGGATCTCGCACGCGCGGCGCGGCTGGCGACGATGGGTGAGCTGACGACCTTGATCGCCCACGAAGTGAACCAGCCGCTCACGGCGATCGTCACCAATGCAGACACCTGTTTGTCCTGGCTCACGAATGCCAATCCTAATCTCGAGGGGGCGCGACAGGCCGCGGAACGAGTCGTCCGGAACGGCCATCGAGCAGGCAGCATCGTCAAGAGCATTCGCGCCCTGGCCAAGAAGTCCGAGCCCGAGATGGCGCAATTCGATATCAACGACGCGATCGGAGAGATCCTCATGCTGCTGCGCAGTGAGATGCGCCGGCAAAATGTTTCGCTTGAGACCGAGTTATCTGACGGTATCGGACCCGTCACGGGCGACCGTGTCCAGTTGCAGCAGGTCGTCCTCAATCTGGTCATGAATGGCATCGAGGCAATGAGCGCGGTCATGAACCGGCCA
>WNFS01013551.1_pt1 | contig 11046 bp, 6 predicted proteins | sample 5400141 | NCBI WGS metagenome assembly WNFS01 (sample SAMN13153358, study PRJNA577476) | soil metagenome | isolation source: 60 cm saprolite under Madrone tree | place: USA:California | collected 2016-06-14 | reverse complement strand
TGACGCGCGTCCCCGCTGCGGCCATGGGCATGCCTTTGCGCTGGATCGAATTCAATCTTTTAGTGTTGATCGCCGTCGCGTTGGACCTCGGCGTCTTTCACCGTCGGCCACGAAAACTGGGATTGCGCGAGGCGGCGCTCTGGAGTCTCGCGTGGATTAGCCTCGCAGTGCTGTTCGGCGTCGGTATCCTACGTTACTTCGGCCACCAACAGGCGCTTGAATTCTTCACCGCTTATTTGCTCGAAAAGTCGCTGAGCGTCGATAATCTTTTCATTTTTCTGATTATTTTCCGTACTTTTGCCGTCGATCTGCGCTTGCAGCATCGCATTCTAACCTGGGGGATCCTGGGCGCACTTATCATGCGGGGCGCGATGATCGCGGCGGGCGTGGAGCTGATCGAGCACTACTCGTGGGTGTTGTACGCGTTTGGCGCTTTCCTGGTCTGTGCCGGCATCCACATGTTCTTCATTCGAAGGGAACAGATCCATCCAGAACGAAATTTCCTGTTTCGTTTTGCCAGCCGGCATTTGCGCGTGGCCAGTGGTTACCAAGGCGAGCGGTTTTTTGTCCGCGACGCAGGCCGGCTTTTCGCCACGCCGTTGTTCTTGGTGCTGCTCATTGTCGAGATCGCGGATATAACTCTTGCAGTGGACTCCATTCCCGCGGTCTTTGGCATAACGCACGATCCGTTCATCGTCTATACATCCAATGTTTTTGCGATCCTTGGACTCCGCGCTTTGTACTTCCTGCTGGCGGGATTTCTTGACCGTCTACGATATTTGAACCAGGGACTCGCGTTCGTGCTGATGTTTATCGGCGCGAAGATGATTGCCGAGCCGTGGCTGCACATTCCCGTGCAAATATCGCTGGCGGCGGTGGCGGGCATGCTGTCTATCGCACTGCTGGCATCGATACTGATTCCCCCACAGAAAAAAGAATGAGGCTCAGCATTCTTCAAACATCAACTCGTCGACGTAACACCACATCCAGTCCATTCATCGGCCATGCGGGCCTCCTAAATTTAAATTACGGTGTGAATCGGAATGCGAATCTGGAAGCGCGTATCGCCGGGCGCGGAGATGACGTTCACCTGTCCGCGCGCATTCTTGACGATGCGATTGACGATATCGAGGCCGAGGCCGGTGCCTTCCCCAACTCCTTTTGTGGTGAAAAAGGGATCGAAGATGCGGGACTTGACTTCCGCGGGAATGCCGGGACCGTTGTCGGCAATTTCGACCAGGACAAAATCATTTTCCCGCGCCGCGCGAATGGTGAGCGTGCCCGTGCCGTTCATGGCGTCGGCGGCGTTGTCGATGAGGTTGGTCCACACTTGATTGAGTTCGCTCCCATTGGCCATGACTTTGGGAAGATTGGGGGCGTATTCGCGGGCGACGGTGATGCCACGCTTCAGCTTGTGATGCATGATCGTGAGCGTGGTTTCCAGGCTGTGCTCGATGTCCACTTCCTGCACCGGAGCCTGGTCCATGTAGGAGTATTCCTTGATGGCTTTGATGAGGTCGGAGATGCGCGCGGAGCTATGCTCGAGTTCTTCGGCGATGCGATCCATTTCAAGGAGCGTAGCAAAGCGAGTCAATTCAGGGCTGACGGAAGCGCCAGCGGCCGCCGCGAAACGGGCCAAGTCGGCATCGGTGAGATTGGCATCGGCGAGCTGAGGGGCGAGCTTCCAGGGCTCAGCGACGTTGTGCGATTCGAGCCAGGATTGAATGGCCTCTTCGCGCTCGACGCGGGCGAATTCGTCCTTGAATTGAGCGGGCTTCAGGGAAGAACGGATTTGCTCTTCTGTTTGCGCGAGCTTGGCGCAGTCGTCGGGACCGATGGCGGTGCTGCGAGCGGCAGAACGGAGGCGGGCAAGACAATCACGCAGGGCTGCGGCGGAGCGGCGAGCGGCGGCGGAAGGATTGTTGAGCTCATGCGCGAGCCCGGCGGACAGTTTGCCGAGCGCGGCGAGTTTCTCGTGTTGCTGTTCCTGGCGGGTGACGCTGCGAACGCGGTCGGCAAGCAGGCCGACGAGGCGGCGGACAAGTTCGGGCAGGCGATGGAACATCTCTTCGAAATGCGAGACGTGGAAAGCCAAGTAATGAGAAGGAACGACGGCGCGCCCCGTGACACTGACAACTTTGAGGCGGGAAAAGGGAAGCATTCCGCTGACTTCACCGCCACTCATGGTGAATACGGGGCCGTCGGCAGGACCATGTTCTGCTCTGGCGCGAATTTCGCCTTCGAGCATGACGATCATGAACTCAGCCTTGTCGCCTTCGCGCATGACGATGTCGCCCCTGCGAGAGGTCCGAGAAGACAGCGACCTTGCGCAATTGCTCAGCGAGCTGTTCGGGAGGAGTGGTCAACAGTTCGGTCATGCGCGATGAGCTCTTTTGGCGGCTTGCGTCATTGTACTTTGGCCAGGTATTGATGCATAAACTGCACGACGACGGCGCCTTCGCCAACGCCGGAAGCGACACGCTTCACGGAGCCGTGGCGCACATCGCCAACGACAAAAATACCGGGGACGTTAGTTTCGAGCAATCCAGGATCGCGGTCGAGCGTCCAGGACGCCGGCCTCTTGCCGTCACGAATCAGGTCGGGGCCGGAGAGGATGAAGCCGCGATCGTCGCGCTCGACCAAGTTGCCGAGCCATTCGGTGCGGGGCTGCGCCCCGATGAAAATAAAGAGGCTGGAAGCGGGCAGTTGCTTCGTTTCTGCCGAAGGGGAGCACTGGATGGTAATGCCGGTAAGGCGCGATTCACCGTGAACGGCGACCACACTGGTGCGCGTCCAAACTTCGATGTTCGGAGTTTTTTCAATTTGTTCGATGAGATAGTGCGACATGGTGCTGGCGAGAGATGGCCCGCGGATGAGCATAATCACTTTTTCGGCGAACTTGGAAAAATGCATGGCGGCCTGGCCCGCGGAGTTGGCGCCGCCGATGATATAGACGGTTTCGCCCTTACAGGAAATGGCTTCGGAGGTGCCGCCGCCGTAATAGACGCCCGCACCTTGCAGCTTGTCGATGCCGGGCACGGCGAGCGTGCGCCACTGGACGCCCATGGCGAGAAGAAGGACGTTGCAGGAGATTTCGGAACCGTCGGCTAGCATCAGGTAGCGGTACGGGCCATCGATTCGAATGCCGGTCGCTTCCTGCGGAGAGAGGATTTCGACGCCAAATCGCTTGGCTTGCGCGACGGCACGGCGCGCAAGATCAAGGCCGGTCAGGCCGGAGGGAAAGCCGAGATAGTTTTCGATGCGGGAACTGAGGCCGGCCTGGCCACCGGGGGCTTCGCGTTCGATCATCACGGTGCGCAAGCCTTCGCTGGCGCCGTAGACGCCGGCAGCGAGCCCGGCAGGGCCCCCACCGACTATGGCGAGGTCGTAGAAATTGGTCTGGGCATGGGTGCGAAGGCCAATCTTGTCGGCGACAGCAGGGAGAGGCGGTTCTGCAAGGCGGGCGCCATCCGAAAAAATGATGAGAGGAAGCGTTTCCGCTTCGGGGCCCAGTGAATTGATCAGGCCGCGCACTTCGGGATCGGTCTGCGCCAACTCGACGTCTATCCACTGATAGGGCACCTGATTTCGCGCGAGAAAATCACGCAGCTCATAGGAACGGTTCGACCAGCGCGTGCCGAGAACACGAATACCCTCATACGGCGGGCGAAAAGTGGATGTCCAGTCATGCAGGAGATCGTCGAGAGCAGGAAAGAGCTTTTCTTCGGGAGGATCCCAAGGCTTCATCAAATAGTAATGCACGCGGGCTTCATTGATAGCGTCGATGGCGGCGTTGGTGTCCGCGTAGGCAGTGAGCAGGGCGCGCTTGGCGAGCGGATGCATCTCCATGGCTTCGGAGAGGAACCCGACGCCGTCCATTTGGGGCATGCGCTGGTCAGCGAGCAAGAGGGCAACCGGATTATTGCGCGCTTTCAATTCGCGCAGGGTGACCAGGGCCGCGCTTCCCGAATTTGCGCGCATTACGCGGTAACGGTCCGAGTAGCGGCTGCGCAAATCGCGCTCAATGGCTCGGAGAACTTCGGGGTCGTCGTCTACGGTCAATAAAACTGGTTTGGGCATATCCCTCAGATGAAAGAGGCTGCTATTCCGTTGCGTCCTCGAGAAATCGCCGGACGTCTGCCGCTTCTTTTCGCTTCATCCTAAAGCTACAATACTTTGGGTTTCCATGCCCAGTCCTCTGAGCTCGCGAATCGCGGACCTCTCGTCCTCGGATGAATCCAAAAGGCTTACCGCCGCCGTGGAAATCTATCGCGCAGGGCGTACCCCCGCAGATCGAGCCGTTCTTGCGTGGTGGACGAATGACGAATTCTATTCTCTCCTGCACGGCTTAAAACCAAGTGTGACCGTGGGACTGGCGGTGGAACGCGAGACATTTCAGAAGATTCGAGAAGCGAGCGGCTCTCCGCGGCTAGCGGATGTTCCACCCGACCAGGACGCGGAGGAATTCGAACTGCATTTTCCGAATGGAATCGCTCTGGATGTTCTGACCACCAAAGAGCCTGGCGGTTCTGGCGCGATCGCCAGGTATCTGGCCAAGTTCGGAGAAGGCGTGCAGCAGGTCGAATATCGCTGCAAGAACGTCGACCAACGTCGACCGCGCCACGGCAATCTTGAAGCAGGAATTCGGCGTGACGCCCGTTTACCCAGTGACGCGGCCGGGCGCGGATGGCACGCGCGTCAATTTTTTTCTCGTTGCGTCGCCCGACTGCGGGAAGATCCTCATCGAGCTCTACGAATCATCGGCCAGCAATGTTGAGACTTAAAATCCCGACAAAAATTAGCTCGCCTGAATTGCATGCCACGCGCGAAGAACCTCGCCGACGGTCCAGGCCTGGGCGATGCAGCCGCGGGGAGTGAATGGGGCATCTCCATCGAAGATTTCACCAAGCGAGCCAAGCCCATAGGTGTAGATCTGACGGCCGAGAGGCTCGAGAAAACGCAAGGCTGCGGCGCGGTCGTTGTAGACGCGGAAATGTGCCAGGGCAAAAGGCCCGAGGAGCCAGCCCCAGGCGGTACCCTGATGGTAAGCGGCATCGCGCTCGCGCGGCCCGCCGCCGTAACGACCCTGGTATCCAGGTTCTCCGGGAGCAAGGCTGCGCAGACCGTAGGAAGTGAGCAGACGCTGCGCGCAGATGTTGACGACGGATTTCTGCTGCTCTGCTGTGAGCGGGGTGACGGGCAAAGAGACGGCAAAAATTTGATTCGGGCGGAGCGAAGCGTCATTGCCGATTCCGGGCGAATCAATGACGTCGAAGCAGCAACCACGATCCGAATTCCAGAATTTCTGAAAGCCTTGCTTGGCTTGCGCGGCGAGGCTCTCGTAGTCCCCGCTGGGTTTCTGGAGAAGCCGGGCGAACCCCGCCAGCGTCTCCAGCGCGTTGATCCACAGCGCGTTGATCTCCACCGGTTTGCCAGTGCGCGGCGTGACGACCCAGTCTCCGACCTTGGCGTCCATCCAAGTGAGCTGCACTCCGGGCCCGCCCGCGTAAAGAAGCCCGTCCGCCGCGTCCACTTGAATGTCATAGCGCGTCCCTTTCACGTATGCGCTGATCATCCCGGCCAGCACCGGAAAAAGTTTTTGGAGCGTCCCGGTGTCTTGCGATGCGGCAAGATACTGCCGCAAGGCTTCAAAAAACCACAATGCCGCATCGACTGTGTTGTATTCGGGTTTGCCTCCGGCATCGGGAAAGTTGTTAGGAAGCATGCCGCCATCCACGTAGTCGGCGAATGCGAGAAGTATCTGGCGCGCGATTTCCGGGCGGCCAGTTACGAGAGTAAGGCCGGGCAGGGCGATCATGGTGTCGCGGCCCCAATCGCCGAACCAGTGATAGCCTGCAATGATGCTGCGGCCGTCAGGCTGATTCGGAAGACTCCGCTTCACGATGAATTGATCGGCCGCGAAGACGAGCTGGCTCAACCATGCCGGCGCAAGATCCGGGGACTTCGTGTCCTTGGACCACCACGCGCGCAGCAACTTTGCTTCGTGGCCTGCGCGCTCGGTGCGTGCGCGGCCCCCATCGAGGGAGGCGTTGGTCTCGGTCGTCATGACGATTGTCAGGCTCGCCCCTACTTCCAGTTTGGCGCGGAATAGGGTGGCGAAAAGATGGTCTTCGTGGTCATCAAGCCCGCGTTCCTTTTCCCTTGGCTGGAAACAGTCGCGGTACCACTCATGGCGTGGCTCGCACTGGGCGCCAGAACTCCTCAGATAAAATGGGGTAGCGCCATCAAAGGCCGAAATCTTCACGCCATCTTGAACCGGCTCGATTTTCATGCGCCAGTCGCCCGCGTGCGTGGAGGAATGAAAGTCGCGGTAGTTCACCAAAGCCTTCAGGTCCATCTCCACCGGACCGCTCCCCCGGACGAGAACATATTGAACAAACGTGGTGTTTTCGCCTTGGCGCATCCAGATGCGTTTTTCGATCAGCGCATCGGCCAAAGCGTAGATCCATACTGGTGTGGCGCCCTCAAGATGGAAGCTCTCGATGTAGCGGAAGCCCGAAGGATCTATCGCGCCGCTGGCCCAGTGTTGCGTAGTCAGGGCGTAATCAGAGCCGGCATAGCGGAGCGTTTCATCCAGCGTCGCGACAAGTTGCGTGCGTCCGAGCGGGGGCTGCAAAGCGGCTATCAGTAATCCGTGATACCGCCGTGTCAGGCTCCCTGCTACCGTGCCCGAGGCGAATCCGCCGATGCCGTTGGTGACGAGCCATTCGCGGGCTTCTGCGGTATTGAGTTCGCCGCAAACTTCCCGCCCAAATTCCACTTCCGCGCGCCGGGTCACTGCCGCATTCCTCATTAACCAGCTTTTGCCTTTTGCTTGAACAGCCGCTTCGCCATGAGGCGGCGCTCGTGATCTTTGTAGCCGCTGCCGCGATAGAGCTCCAGGGCAGGATCATTCCCCTGGTCGACCTCTTTCGTCGCGAGGTGGAAAGTTACTTGGGACACGCTATTCACCGCTCTGCTCCAGGAGCTTGGCGACAAGGCCCGTCCATCCAGTCTGATGGCTCGCGCCGAGGCCGGTGCCATTGTCGCCATGAAAATACTCGTGAAACAAAACCAAGTCCCTCCAATGTGGATCGTTCTGAAAACATTCGATTGTTCCAGCGACTGGGCGGCGGCCATCTTTGCCGCGAAGGAAAATATGCACCAGGCGGCGGGATATTTCCGCCGAGACTTCCCAAAGGTCCGATTCCCTGCCGGAGTGCGCTGGACATTCGATTTTGAAATCTTCGCCGTAATAGTGATGAAATTTCTGGAGCGATTCGACGAGGAGATAGTTCAGCGGAAACCAGACAGGGCCACGCCAGTTGGAATTGCCGCCAAAGAGACCGCTGGAGGACTCCGCAGGCTCGTAATCCACGCGATTCACCTGGCCGTTCACGTGAACTTCATAGGGATGATCCAGGTGATAACGAGAGAGCGCGCGGACCCCGTAAGGAGAGAGAAACTCCGTTTCGTCCAGCATGCGCGCGAGCACGCGCTTCAGTCGTTTGCGGTTCACCAGCGACAAGAGCCGGCGCGGGCCGCGTGCCGAGCGCTGCGTCATTTCGATGTGCTCTGGAAAATCTGGGTGATTGTCCATGAACCATTGCATGCGCCGCTTGAAGCCCGGCAAACGATCGACGATCTCGGGCTCGAGTGTCTCCACGGCATACAGCGGAATCAAGCCAACCATGGAGCGAACCTTGATGAAATGTTCTTCGCCGTTTGGCAGATGCAACACGTCATAGTAAAAACCGTCTTCGTCGTCCCAGAGGGCGCGTCCGCCTGCGCCGATATCGTTCATGGCGTGCGCGATGTGGACGAAATGCTCGAAGAATTTGCTCGCCACGTCCTCGTAGGCGATATCTTCTTTTGCCAGCTCCAGTGCGATGGCCAGCATATTGAGGCAATACATGCCCATCCAGCTTGTGCCGTCGGATTGTTCCAGGTTGCCGCCGGTGGGGAGCGGCGCGGAACGATCGAAGACTCCGATATTGTCAAGACCCAGAAAGCCGCCCTGGAAGATGTTCATTCCTTCCGGGTCTTTACGGTTGACCCACCAGGTGAAGTTGAGAAGCAACTTGTGGAAAACTCTTTCGAGAAAGGCGCGATCGGCAACCCCGCGCACGCGGCGATCAATTTTGTAAACGCGCCAGGCGGCCCAGGCATGCACGGGAGGATTCACATCGCTGAACGCCCACTCGTAGGCCGGCAGTTGCCCGTTCGGATGCATGTACCATTCGCGAAGAAGCAGGATGAGCTGATCCTTCGCAAAATCCGGATCCACCAGCGCGAGGGGAATGCAGTGGAAGGCGAGATCCCACGCCGCGTACCACGGGTATTCCCATTTGTCCGGCATCGAGAGGATGTCCTCGTTGTAGAGGTGGGTCCAATCCTTGTTACGCCCCTTCCAGCGCTCCTTGGGCGGCGGTGGGCCCGCGGGGTCGCCTTCGAGCCAGGTGCGCACATCGTAGTGATAAAACTGCTTGGACCAGAGCATTCCCGAGAGGGACTGGCGCATCACGGCTTTGGCATCGTTCGATAATTCTTTGGGAGTGCGCGAGGCGTAGAATTCGTCCGCTTCCTTCTGGCGCAGCGCAAAGAGACCTTCGAAGCCGGCGCCGAAATCGTTGGTGCTGGGAACGCCTTCAGCGCGTTCCGCGTGTCCCGGCGATGTGATGATGCCGACTAGGCCCAATTCTCTCTCCATGCCAGCGAGAGGCTCAACATCGGTCAATCGCAATTTGAGCGTAACACTCTGCCCCGGGCCGAGTTCCACGGGGTAATAAGCCGCCATCTTCGTGCCGGTCTTTTGCGGGTTCACGGCTGCTTTGTTCCCATGAATGATGTACTCGTGGAACGCATCTTTGACGTAAGGTGAGCGGTTTCTCTCGCCGAGTATCCTGGCGTTGTTCGTTTCATTCTCGGTGAAAAGCAATTCGGGCTGGCCCGCACAGATGAGCCAACGCTTGCCATATTGCCAGTGCTGCAACTCTGCGCAGACGCTTTCCGGAACGCTCGTAGCCACGCAGGCGTCGGGCCGGCGCAAATCCCTGCCCCACGACCAGGTATTGCGGAACCAGAATGAGGGGAGGAGATGAAGCGAAGCGGCCTCTGGCCCGCGATTCACAGCGGTGATTTTGATCAGAATATCTTCGACATCGGCTTTGGCGTATTCGGCATAAATATCGAAATAGCGGTTCTCAGCGAATATACCTGTGTCCAGGAGTTCAAATTCTGGCTGTTCGCGGCCACGGCGACGGTTCTCTTCCACCAGTTGCGCGTAGGGGAATTCCCTCTGCGGATACTTGTAGAGCATCCGCATGTAGCTGTACGTGGGCGTTGCATCCAGATAGAAATAATACTCCTTGACGTCCTCCCCGTGATTCCCCTCGTTTCCGGTGAGGCCAAACATTCTTTCTTTCAGAATGGGGTCGCGGCCGTTCCATAACGCCAGGCCAAAACACATCATCTGGTGCCGGTCGCTGACGCCGCCGATGCCGTCTTCACCCCAGCGGTAGGTGCGCGAGCGCGCGTGGTCGTGCGGGAAAAATTCCCAAGCTGTCCCGCCCGGGCTGTAATCCTCGCGGACCGTGCCCCACTGGCGCTCGGAAAGGTAAGGACCCCATCGTTTCCAGTGTTTTTTGCGGGTGCGGGCTTCTTCAAGCCGGCGGTCTTCCGTCGTCACGATTCGTGGCATGAGATGGGAATCCTCACCAGGAAAATTCGGATTATTGTCGCATTCTTTACTGTTTTGGGCGGCAGAAACGCGTGAAAACGTGCTCGCCGTGACAGTTTATACCGCGCAACAATCCCTTTGTGAGATGCGCCGAGAGGCGTTTGGTCGCAGATTCATTGAAAGTAATTACTGCATGAGACGAACGAGCCGGGAGGCCGCACGCCCGAAACCTCCGGTTCACAGAAACGTTGTACTCTAGGAATAAGCTGAGGAAGCCAGCGTGTACGCGCTGTCCCAGGAGGCACCCAACATGGCCGTGACCCCGTCTTTCCGTCGCCCCGTTCCGCGCACACTTCTTATGGCACTCTGCCTCCCGCTGCTCCTCACTTCCGCATGCCCCCGCGCAATGGCACAGGAGCGGGCGACGGATGAGCTGCACAAGCTGAATGAATCGGTCGATGCACTAATCAAGAAGGTTTCGCCGAGCGTTGTGCAAATCCTGGTAACCGGCTACGGCCCTTTGGAAGACACCGAGCACGGCAATACCGGCGTGGTGATCGGCAGGCAGCGGGCTATCGGCTCCGGCTTCGTCATCGATTCCAGCGGATACATCATCACAAACGCCCATGTGGTCAGAGGCGCGCAGCGCGTGCAGGTGGTTCTGCAGGCCACGAATGCAGATGGATCGCTCGAGGCCGCTCTTTCTACCAGGACCAACAGCGTTCCCGCGCGAATCGTCGGCGTGACCAGCGAGATTGATCTGGCGCTTCTGAAAATCGAAGGCGGGAAACTCCCAGCTCTGCCGATTGCGTTGTACCGGAACCTCCGCCAGGGTGAAGCGGTATTTGCCTTTGGCAGCCCGGAGGGATTGCGGAATACTTTGACGCATGGCGTGGTCTCGGCCGTGGCGCGGCAAACCGATCCAGATTCGCCGATGATCTACATCCAGACGGATGCTCCGATCAATCCAGGAAACTCCGGCGGCCCGCTGGTTAACGTGAATGGCGAGGTGATCGGCGTGAATACGTTTATCCTGTCCCAGTCGGGCGGGAACGAAGGGCTTGGCTTTGCCATTCCGAGCGGCGTGTTAAAAGTCGCCTACCGGCAGTTGCGCAAGTTCGGCCACTTGCACCGCCCTGAAGTGGGTCTTGGGTTACAAACCATCACACCTTCACTAGCCGCTGCTCTTAATCTCCCGCGTAACTACGGATTAATCGTCTCCGACGTTAAGCCCGGTGGTCCTGCGGAAGCTGCAGGGCTGCGCATTGGGGATGTCTTGCTCTCTTCGGACGGCAAGGCCGCGGATAATCTTCCGATCGTCTCGTTTCACTTCCTTTCGCTTGATCAAGGCGAAAAGGTTCATCTCG
>WNFS01004137.1_pt1 | contig 11048 bp, 9 predicted proteins | sample 5400141 | NCBI WGS metagenome assembly WNFS01 (sample SAMN13153358, study PRJNA577476) | soil metagenome | isolation source: 60 cm saprolite under Madrone tree | place: USA:California | collected 2016-06-14 | reverse complement strand
GAAGCGAGGGAGTCACAGTTCGCGACTCGGCATTTAATTTCAACATCGGAAGCAGCTTTACACGCGCGTCCCCCGTCTTGTTAAATGTGGTCGGCTGATCGAGGTCCCGCACAAAGGGGAGTCGTTTAACCGACGTCTATAACTCGGAAGGAATCACTTACCAGAGACCCTGCGCTCATTGTCTTTCGAATCGTTGATCCTAATCGTTTGTCTGTTTTCATCGTGCCATCGTAATTCTCCTTCGGAGTCATAGGCAACTGCCAGGATTGACTGCCATCCATAATTTGTTTTAGAAGTCATTACCCCACACAACAAATAGACTATCAGACGTGCGACTCGTAACAATTCCCTTAAATTCTTGAGCCTGCTCCTGTACCTGATTCAGCTCAGGTCGCGGTGGCGTGATCGACCGAATGATTGGATTTGGAGTATTCAAGGACGAAAAAAACTTTATCTCGGAGGATACCGCCTTCTTTTTGCCTCGGTGTGCTGATACCGAACACCTTCGATGAATTCGGAGGAATTATGCCGGACCATTGCTGTTCCCTAAAACCGTCACGCGAAGCCTTGGCGTTGGCAGTGCAAATCAAAGATGGAGGAAAATCTTCGGCCCGTGGTTTCCGACCAATCTGAGAAACATAAGACAAACGATCGTCAAACTAAGCGAGTTGATCATAGTCTATCCTTGTCTTTCTAATCGATCGCAAACGGCAATCTCTTTACATTTTTTGCAATATCCCGCGCGGGCCGTTCTGTTGACGATCACCGGGGGAACTGTTGAGAAGACGCAACCTCAAAGCGTTGCGTGCATAGGCTTATTCGCCAGGCTTCACGCGACGGAGATCGGGCCGGTGATTTTGGAGAGTTCTTTCTGGTATCGATCCAAACGCCCAAGCTGTTTCATTCGCTCTTCTAGCGAATATGCATGGACGGGTTGGTCGAATAGTAGTAGGGGTCCCACTTACCGTGGTCCTAAACTTTCAGAACTCGACTAGGAATTTCTCTCGCGGGATCGTGGATGCTTCGGGTTTCAACGCGGAGATTGGTATCAGTACTCGCGCTGCTGCTTCAATCTCTGAAGCTCTTCTCTCTGGCGTTTCACCTCGGAGCTTTGCCGGTTAATCTCTTCTTGCTGTTGTTGCTGCACCTCCTCTTGGCCTTGGAGTTGGTTTCCAATAAGAGCACCCCCTCCCGCTCCGAGCGCACCACCGATGAGCGCCCCGGCAACCGGATGGTGAACGGCACTACCGACAAGACCCCCCGCAGCGGCTCCTCCCAACGCTCCGATTCCTGCCCCTTTTTGCGTAGTGGTCAAACTAGAGCAGCCCATAAATGCCATTACGAGTGGCAGAGCTATAAAAGTAGTGAGTGCGTGTCTCATAAGTTCTCCTTTGACTTCGACGTTCCTTGCCCTTGGACGCACCCAATCTTCATGCCACCTGATGAATGACAAGACTCTAGGAATATCAAGGATCTGTTATAGGCGAGTCGGCAGGAATGGGACGCTGCAGTGCTTTTTTTGTCCATAGTGAGCAAAAGACGAAAACATGATTCGCGAGGTTATCTTGCCCTATTTGGATCGCAGCTAGCAGCGGCTGAAAAGAAAAGCGATTCGCCTTTTAATGAAGAGGGACATTGAACAGCGGGGAATTGAGTCACCCTATGGAGGCACCTTGACAAACTTTTCATGAGTGACCCTACCATCTTCTAGTTCCACTGACTTTTGTCCGGAGCTTGGTACCACTTCGCACGACGTAGTCGCCGTCGGAAATAAGTATCCTTGGGCCAATTCCAGTTCCGGCGCGGTAGCTGTTCGCCGTCATAGGCCGCTCCATTCACTTTACTGTGCAAAAACACAAGCTGCCAAAAACTGGGTTTTTCCAAATCGGTTTCATGGGTTTTCATTCGTTTCTCCTTGCATAAAACGGGAAAGCAGTTCACATCACGCCGCATGAACTCAGCCACTGATAAGGGATTTAAACCTTACACTAAGGCAACGCTGATGCCATTAGGCAATTGGCAAGCTTTTGGAAGATTTTTGGAGTTTGTGGTTAGACGTGGAGCGCTGAAAGGCTATGCCTGAAGGATGCTCCTACATCTCCTGAGCGGCAATTTAAGACACTTCATCGAGCCGATGTACCCCACGCGGCGCCCCATTCGACTCGGGACGGTACTCAAATATAATGGTCTGCCATGAGCGAGCGGGTGTTTAAACCCGCGAGTCGAATGGGGCGGGGGCAATCACGTTATTACCATAAGTATTGGTAAGTTGTAGTAGTTGCAGTTCAAAAATTGCGTGGTGCCCCCAAAGTTGCCCCCGCGCCGCTGCTTTCACTTATTCCACCTCTGTGGAGCTTTATTATGCACATCGTAGTCGGACAATTTAATCGATAAGCTGAAAAATTCACCGCATCGTGGCGCAAATTCAGGTAGGGTCCCAGGACTTAGGTCCGAGTTGCGCAGGAACTTACCCCAGACCACGTCGGGGCGAATGACATCGTCTGTAAAATGAGTTTGTCCGGTAACTTTTCCCTGCCCGTTCTCGCGCTGCAGCGCGCGGCCGAGCACGCGAAGGTTGCCATCTATCAGTTTGACTCCCGTTGTTCTAAAGATTTAAGATCCCCGCCCACTTTTCTCTGATCTGTTTTTTGAACTCCGCGCTCGACTCGGCCACTTTGGGAAAGCGATCGCGCAATGGAAATGGCCGGCAGGCGTCGATCACCGCGCAGGAGCTCGTGTGGCCGGCGTTTTCGTCGAATCGCGAACGCACCATCGGATCGAGAAAATTCGCGCGCGTGTGGTCGATAAGCGTGATCGAGCGGATCGGATCGCTGCGCGTGCACACTGCCCACATGACGTCTTCGAGGTTCATGACATCGATGTCGTCGTCCACCACGATCACATACCGTGTTGGGTGCGAAGGTTGGAGAAGCTGTGAAGCGACTACCGCCACCTGTCGCGCGTGGCCGTCGTAGGCCTGCTTGAGACTGACAAGCGTCAAGAGATTCGCCCCGCCCGATTCCGGCCGGTAGACGCCAGTAATACCGCTGATCCGCGCGCGCTCGAGCAGTTCCCAAAGATTGGCCGATTTGATGATCGAATGCCGGTAGGTGCTGTCGTGCGGCGGCCGCCCCGGCCACGCACCTAAAATAATCGGATCATTGCGATAGTAAACCGCCTTTACCTGAATGACCGGTTCCGGTCTGGCATCGCTGACATAGTAGCCCGGCCATTCGCCGAACTTGCCTTCGCTCTTAAGCTCGTTGGGATGGAGGAAACCCTCCAGAACGATTTCGCTGAACACCGGCAATGGAAGACCCGTCAATCTACCGGGGACGACGGGGATCCGTTCGTGCAACACCGAACCAACGTAATTATACTCAGACACGCACGGCGCCAATGAGAAGGAGCCGGCAAATAGAAACACCGGATGGTGGCCGGCTGAGATCGCAATCGGGCACGGCTCCCCTGCCTTCCAGTAGCTCTCCATAATGATCCGGCCGTGGTGACCCGGAGCAATAAAAATGCCCGCGGACTTCTCGTCATGAATCATCACCCGGTAGGTGCCGAGATTTACCCAATCGCCGTTGCGCTCGCGCATGATCGCTACCGAGCCCGTGCCGATGTAGCGCCCGCCATCGTCGTGGTGCCACAACGGCGCGGGAAACTTGAGCAGGTTAACCCGATCCCCTTCATCGACGTTTTGAAAGATCGCGCCATCCTTGACCGACATCGGCGGAAACTCGTCGAGCTCATCGCTCCAACCACGCATTTTGTCTTTCATGCTGCGAATCAAGTCCAAGCCTTCAAGATCCAGCGGCATTCCCAACGTCAAGGATAAGCGCTTGGCGCTGGACATCGCTCCGGCGAGCAGACGAAATCCCGCCGGATAATCCTTTATCTTATCGAACAGCAACGCCGGCCCGCGCGCTTTGGCATTGAGCTCGACCACGGTGCCGATCTCCTTGTTCCAGTCGGCGCCTTCGACGGTCTTGAGCTCGCCGTGAGCTTCGACAGCGTTTAGCCAGGCTCGCAAATCGGTTTTCATTTTTTTCCTCGTGTCTTTGAATTAACTTCCGCCTTCATTTCATTTCCCGTAGCACTTCTTCGATGAAGCGCGGTTCGACGAACTTTCTAAAATCCACCGGTCCGCGCGCCTTTAGCTCTGGGATGCTTTCCCAAGCGGTCTGGATGCCGTCTAAATCGGGGGTCGGCTCGGACCGGACGTTCTTGCTGCCGTCCTCGTAGATGCTATCGAGGTCGGCGGCGGAGACTTTATGGATCTGTCTTAGATACGCCTTGGCCGCGTCAGGATTGGTCTTCCAATATTTGATTCCATGGACCAGGCCGGCCACCGCCGCCTTAACGAGCCGCGGCTGTTCGCGGATCAGTTTTTCCTGCGCCATCAAACCGATGTTCGCGAATCTGGTTTTAATCGTCGAGAGATCGAAGATCACGTTGAGGCCAGCATTTCTTGCCACCGGCACAAACGCCGGCGTCACCACGGCGCCATCCACGCCGCCGCTGATCAATGCCGCGGAGCGCGCCGCCGAATTGCCGATCTGAAGAACTTGCACGTCCCGCTCCGGGTCCATGCCCCACTGACGGATAAGAAACCGAGTCTCGATGTCGGAGAACGCGCCGTAGCGGCTGACCGCAACTTTTTTGCCCTTCATTTCCTTCGGCGAATTAATGCCCGGGCGGGCGACGAACAGATGTTGGAACCGGTCGATGTTCACGGTGAGGATCTTGAGCGGCGCGCCCGCGGCGACGGCATTTAGAATATCGCTCACCGAAACATTCGCGATTAACGCCGAGCCGGAGACCACCGTCTGCGCCGCCAACACGCCGCTCGGGACATAGATCATCGTCATGTCGAGCCCTTGTTTCTTGAAGAAGCCCTGTTTCTGAGAGAACTTGATTACCTCGACGATTCCTGCGGAACCGGACGAGACAAAATTAATCGGCGTCAGCTCGGCGGCCCGGACCCGTTGACCAGCAAACATGAGAATAAAAAAGACGCCGGCAAAAATTCTTCTCCAACCCATCTCTCTCCTCGTCACTCGCTCTTCATTATTTGAATATCTCTAGCCACTTTTGATCACCTTCTGTTTTCCGCCATGAATTCGGCCTGGCGGGCGGGACCCGGAAACCGCTGACAAATCGAAATTACGGCGAAGAAATTGACTCCCGCTGCTGCGTGATACCAGAGGCCTTTCGTATTGGGGATGCCATCCTTCACCGCAGAATTTGTTCATATCAATTCCGCCGTCTCCGGCGCAAATGATCTCTGGCAAGATCCCGCGAACTGGGCACCGCTGACAGGACGAACCGCGGCGTGCACGGCGGCTTGACAATCCAAACGGCTAGACATTATTAAGGAATCAAATTTCCATTGCGAGAACGGAGGAATCAGTATGGAGGAAATTGTATACACGCCGCAGAAAGCCGCCTACCTGCGGTGGATGGAGCAGGAAGGTATTCCGATTTTTGACGGGCTTGCGGTCGAGGATGTCACCGAACTGCCGCGCAAGCCGTGGGCGCGCGTGGGGGGAACCGGCTCTTACATCCAGTTGAAGGGTAGTGGCGGCGTCACGGGCATGTACGTCGTCGAGATTCCGCCTGGTGGCGCGCTCGAGCCTGAAAGACACATGTACGATGAGCTGCTGTATGTTCTTAAGGGCCGCGGCAGCACCGAGGTCTGGTATGACGGGATGCGCAAGCAGGCTTTTGAATGGTCAGAAGGCAGTCTCTTTGCTCCGCCGCTGAATACCTGGCACCGCCTCTACAACGGCGCGCACGAGTCAGCCTTTTTGTTGGCCGTCACGACCGCGCCGATTATTATGGATTTCTTTCGCGACCCGGATTTCGTTTTCAACAATAGTCATGCGTTTAAATCCCGCTACAACGGCGAAGACTCCTATTTCGCGATGAGCGAACGGCGCTACAAGGCGACGCGGACAAGCATGTGGGACACAAACTTTATCGCTGACGCGCGAGTCGCCAAGGTCGAGAATGCGCCTTACAAAGTCGCCGAGGGAGGAATCACCTGCTTTGAGATGGCGGATAACAGTTTAATCGGTCACATTTCTGAGTGGCCGTCGGGCATTTACCACAAATCCCACTATCACGCGGCAGGAGCAATCCTCCTAGTCGTTCGTTCCTATGGATATATCTACATGTGGCCCAAAGAATTAGGAGTGCGTCCCTTTCAAAACGGTAAAGGCGACCAGGTGGTGAAATGCAATTGGAAACCGGGCAGTATCTACAGTCCGCCTGACGGCTGGTTCCACACCCACCTCAACAGCGGACCGGAGCCTGCAAGACACATTGCGCTCCGTCTTGGCAGCCGAAAAAATCCCACCACGATTCATGACGCAAGTACCCGCAACAACCGCGAAGGTCCGACGACCAGCTTACGCGAAGGCGGCACACTCATCGAATATGAGGATGAGGATCCGGAAATTCGTCGGGTGTTCCTGGAGGAGTGCAAAAAGAATCGCGTCGAGTCCAGAATGCCGCCGATTACTTACCGTAACGATCCGCTCATTGTTTACTGAAAAAGAAATCCTTCAAGCGGTTCAACCTCTGCGCTCCGTTCAAACCCCTACCTCTGTCCTCCCCCGCGTCGTGGGGGAGGATTAAGGAGGGGGCTTGAACGGCTTAAACAACTTGAACGTTTGGAACAGTGGCGCGTTTACGGACTGAGCGTTCGATTTACATTATTCGCTATTTTTTCTTCGCGTGTGATATTGCTACGTCACGCGCCACTTTACTCATTGGCTGCCGAATACCTCTTGCAGCAACGGCTGTAAATTATCTTTCACTTGCATGGCCGCCTTCGTATAGGTCTTGATCGCGCCAGGGAGCGGCACTCGCCAGGGCTCCGTGTGATCCGTTGGCACGTCTAAGCGAGCGCTAACATAACCATTGGCGCGCGCAAAGACGGTCTGTCCTTCTTTAGACAACAGCCAATTAATATAGATTCTGGCCGCATTGGGATTCGGCGCTTTGTTAAACAGCGCGAGATTCCCGTTGGTTGGATTTAGATCGGTTCCCTCTTTAAGTTGCCTGGCGTCTACGATTGCGATCGGTATCCCTTGTTTCGCCCTGCTGATGACGACAAAGTCTGCTGTACCGATGAGCACCGGATAGCGGCCTTGACCGATGGCGTCCACCTCCTGCGCGTAGTCTCTTAAAATTGTCATTTGCTGCTTGCCTAAAGCGCGAATGAAGTCCGGGCCGAGCTCTGGGTGAAGATAAAAAAAGGTAAACGTGGCGACGCCCGGTCCAGCCCTCCTCGGGTCGTCCACTACCATCTTTCCCTTCCATTTGGGGTTGAGGAGATCTTTGTGAGACGTGAACTCCTTGGCGTTGACGAGCTTGGGGTTGTAAAAGATTGTACCCCGATGGAAGGGAGTCATCACCAACACCATTCGGTTGGGATCCAGAAATTCTATCGCCCCACCGCGCCACGTTTTCGGGTCTTTCACGTCAGGAAGAATTAGCGCCGGCTCCAAGGGATCGAACGCTCCCATGGGAATCATCGATTCGAGCGCCGTCGTGGATCCGTGAATGTAGATGTCCCAGAGAAATTGTCCCGCCTTCCGTTCAGCGGCGATGCGCGGAGCAACTTCTCGTCCGGAGCTTCCCAATAGCTCGACCGTGACGCCGTACTTCTTCTGAAATTCCAGCGTGAGAGCGTCGCGCAAGGTGGCGGTCACGTCCGTAATCACCGAGACCTTGCCTTCTTTTTTCGCGGCAGCAAGGGTGCTCTCCCAGTCGGCCGCCACGCCCGCCGAGTTGAAGCTAAAGATCGCTAAGGCGAAGAGAATTTCACTGCGCACAAAAATACCGAATTTGATCATGACGCCTCCTGTTTCTGTTAGCGCGCCCTATCTAAGGCATTTGGCGAAGATGTGTCAATCCGAGCTTGCAGCTTCGTCACCCCTCGTGTTCAAGGGTTGCTTGACCGTATGCCACGGGTCGGCTAGTTTGTCATGATGTGACGTTTTGGCGGATTCACTTACTCTGAAAGGAAGACAAGCTATGGCAATGCGCGATCGAGAGCGAACACGTGAGCGGAACTTTTATGAGCAAATCATTGCGCATCAACGCGACGAGCGCGAGCGCTCTTTCACTGGCCAGGTCGTCATCCGTGGCGAAGAATTGCCCTGGGTTATGTCCCGCCAGGCCTTGGTGAAACATTACATGTGGCCATCGCGCTACAGCCGCGAAACGCCCGAAACGGTGTTGGACGATTGGAATATTTTTGTTCAAGACATCAAGGTCCATTCCGGCAAACACCGTCATCAAGGCGGCCTGGTCATTTATATTATCGAAGGTGAGGGATGGTCCGAAGTCGATGGCGAGCGCCACGATTGGGAAGCAGGCGATCTGCTGCTTTTGCCTTTGAAGCCCGGAGGTGTGGAGCACAAGCACTACAACCGCTATGATGACAAGCCGGCCAAGTGGATCGCGTTCATCAGCGGAGCGCTATTCGAATGGGGTGCGAGTGAAATGGTGCAGATCGAAAACCACCCGGATTTCAAAGCCAAGACTGAGCGACGGAGCGCGCGATGAATAAAAACCGCTCAACCGAAGAAAATGTTGGCATCCCTCACGCGGACAGAAAAGAAAACTTGCTCGAATGGCTCTATCAACTGCGTGATCGCCAGCGGCAGCACCAGCGTCAAGGCGCCTGGCTCATCAAAGGCCGCGACATCCCCTGGGAAAATAATCGTCAAGGTAAAATGAAATGGTTTTTGCATCCCGCTCTCGATAATACGTCGATTCGCTCCATGATCGTGTTCGAGCAGGAAATCCCTCCGGGCGGGCGAAGCGGCGTGCAGAAAACACCCGGGGGGTCGGTATTGTATATCTTAGAAGGTAGAGGTTACACGCTTCTTGATGGCGAACGCCATGACTGGCAAGCGGAAGATCTGGTCAACATCCCGATACGTGCGCAAGGCGTCGTGGTCCAGCACGTGAATGCAGACCCGCGCCGTCGTGTTCGATTCGTTTCCGCAGACTTAAATCTGGTGGATATCTTAGGCGTTGATCGGGGCGCCGAGCTCGAGCAGATCGAAGCGGCGCCCACTCGGGATGAAAACAAGGAGTAGCGAAGAGCACAAAAATGCGCGACAGCGACGTAGACTTATACACATTTGAGCGTCTGCGTGACGAGTTCGGATCGTTCACCGCAGGTGAGAGCGATGGTTTGGGCCATGCCGAGCGGGAGCTCGTTGGCTCCCGCTATCGTGAGATACTCCGGGAGATCACCGCCATCGTTAACTATCAGTGGAAAGAGCATCTGGAGCGAAGCGCTCTAAAAGGCTTTCTCTTTCATGGTGGTGTCGGTGTTGGCAAGACGGCGATGGCCAAGCGCTTGACTTACGAGTTGTGCCGCCGGTTCGGCGATAACGGCATGGCCGGGCGCAATTCAGATGAAGTTGTCATGATACTCGTCGATGGCGCCGACGTCGCGCGCGGGCGATATGGCGACACTGAGGAGCAGATCCGCGATATTTTCAAGTACGCGCGCGACGGACAAAGCGGCGGACATCATCGCCACGACGATGATCCCAAGCGCCGAACGATCATCTTGTTCGACGATGTCGAATCGCTTTTTTTAACGCGCAATTCAGCCGGCGCAAAGGAATGGCACTTCAGCCAGAACTCGATTTTCTTCCATAGTATCGACGATCTCGACACCGCTCACACCACTGCCATACTGACTACGAACCGAATCGATCTCGTCGATGAGGCGATCGTAGACCGTTTCTTGAGTTATGAATTCGCGCCGCCGCCGGTTTCAGTATTGGAAGAAGTGACGCGTGAAAAGGCCAAGTTGCAGCGGCTTACCGAGGAGGATCTCCAACCTGTGCTGAATGCCGTACGCACCCCCGGCGCCGTGAAAAGCATCCGTGAGATTGAACGCATGGTGATGCGCGCCTATGTCGACAAGCTGTTGAAAGCTCCGTGATCAGAGAGTTTATAAAGGGAGGCTGAGCGTCAATGAAATATACCACTGATGAGCGAATAGACACTTACAATGCCTGGCAGCAGGCACAGAAAATCCCGATCAACCGGGGATTTTTCATCGAGGATCTCCGTAAGCTAGAAGTCGCGCCATGGGATTATAAAGGCGGACTGGGCGCATTTATCAATCTCGAAGGCGCGGGCGGAACCAACGACGGCTATGTCTGCGAAATCCCGCCGGGAACAAAGTTGAAACCGCAAAAACATCTTTATGAAGAGATGGTCTATATTCTGGACGGACATGGAGCCACTTCCGTATGGCAACGAAATGGCAAGAAGCAGACCTTCGAGTGGCATCCCGGAAGTCTGTTCGCGATTCCTTTGAACGCAGAGTACCAACATTTCAATGGGCAAGGAAACGCCCCGGTCAGGTTTTTTGCCGTAACCAGCGCGCCTTTCATGATGAACTTGTTTCACAATCTCAATTTCATTTTCGACAACGATTTCATTTTTTCCGACCGCTTTCCGCCCGAAGAGGAAGACTATTTCAGCAGCAAGGGACAGATCTGGGGACTCAAGATGTCGGTGAACTTTGTGCCGAACACATGGGACATGCCGCTTAAGGTATGGAATGAACGCGGTGCCGGCGGAAGACATGTCAACTTCGACCTCGCCGGCAATGTCATGGGCTCGCATATTTCCGAATTTCCGGTTGGGCGCTACAAAAAAGCCCATCGCCACGGGCCCGGCGCTCATGTCACCATTCTCAGCGGTCAAGGATATTCACTGCTCTGGCCCGAACACGGGGAACCAACCCGCGTGGACTGGAAACCGGGAAGCGTCGTAGTTCCTCCTTCACAGTGGTTCCACCAGCACTTCAACTCTGGCGCCGATCCCGCTCGTTATCTGGCGCTACGCTGGAATAGCTGGCGTTACAATTTCGTCGCGCTCGGTGACGACAAGCCGATTGAGGTAAGCATCAAAGACGGCGGCACGCAGATCGAGTACGAAGATGAGGACCCAAAGATCCACGAGTACTTCGAGTCTTGCCTCCACAAGGTAGGCGC